>JAEEGL014634147.1_pt1 | contig 105311 bp, 90 predicted proteins | sample 9134231 | NCBI WGS metagenome assembly JAEEGL01 (sample SAMN16246548, study PRJNA631951) | gut metagenome | biome: gut microbiome; feature: rumen; material: fiber-attached | host: Bos | place: Iran: Karaj | collected 2018-10
CAGTGGATACGGGACGTTGCCGCAGTTTTTGGGCAACCACCGGAGCATTTGACGCTGTGAGGGATTACATCCAGATGAACTTCGAGGGGCTCAGAGATGACATCATCCAAATGGTGGCAGGAGGCCGATGCAAGGTAGATCCCACGGGATTCCAGAACGACATGTCCATCGTGCGCACCCGTGATGACGTGCTCACCGTGCTCATCCACTTGGGTTATCTTTCGTATAACTGGCGGCGCGATGAGTGCTACATCCCCAACCGTGAGGTGGCCGGCGAGATGATTAACGCCATCAAGGAAAACCGGTGGGAAATCGTTGTCGATGCCTTGGAGCGGTCGGAACAACTCCTCCAGGCCACCCTCGACGGTGACTGTGAGGCTGTAGCAAAAGGCATCGAGGCGGCACATGATGAGCACACGAGCATCCTGTCGTACAACAACGAGAACTCACTGGCGTGCGTGCTTTCCCTCGCCTATTATTATGCCAAAAATGATTACATTATGCATCGGGAATTTCCCACGGGTAAGGGCTTTGCCGACATCGTGCTCATCCCGCGCAAGAACGTGAACACCCCGGCCATGGTCATTGAATTGAAATACAATCAGGACGCCGACAGTGGCATCGACCAAATCTTACGTCGTAATTACCCCGCCAAAGTGGCAGAATATGCCAACCATCTCCTGCTCGTCGCTATCAACTACGACAAAAAGACGAAGACACATACGTGTGAAATATTGAAGATTGAAAATTGAAAATTGAAAATTTTCTGCTAAGAATCATGTATAAGTTTTGCAGTTGGATCAGCCGTTGGATGGCTGTCATTGTGCTGCTGATGGCAGCAGCAGCGTTGTTGTGGCCCGGAGTCATCGGAGCCATCAAGACATCATGGATTAGTTGGCTGTTGGGACTGATCATGTTTGGCATGGGTCTTACCTTAAAACTGGAGGATTTCCGCGTCGTCTTCTCCAGACCCAAGGATGTCATTGTCGGATGCCTGGCTCAGTTCATCATCATGCCCTTGCTGGCCTGGCTGCTTACAAAAGTGTTTTCCATGCCCGCCGAACTAGCCGTGGGTGTCATCCTTGTCGGCTGCTGTCCCGGTGGCACCGCCTCCAATGTCATCACCTATCTCGCCGGTGGCGACCTGGCATTGTCTGTCGGCATGACCAGCGTCTCCACCCTCCTCGCCCCATTGGTAACCCCACTGCTTACGTGGCTGTTGGCCGGCACTTATGTTGATGTAGATATCTGGCAGATGTTCATGAGCATCATCCAAGTCATCATTCTGCCCATCGGTCTGGGACTGATTGTCAAAAAATTTATCAAACTGTCCGACAATATGTTGAAAAAAGGGCTGCCCGCTTTCTCCACCATCGCCATCACCCTCATTGTCGGTGCTGTCGTATCGGCAAATGCCGAGAAATTGCATACCTGTGGACTGTTAGTCATCGCTGTTGTCATCCTGCACAATATGCTGGGATTTTTGCTGGGATTCTTCCTTGGCAAGGCACTCCACCTGTCAAGAAAGAAATGCACAGCCATCAGCGTCGAGGTAGGTATGCAGAACTCCGGGTTGGCCTGCTCACTCGCCCAGCAACATTTTCAATCCATGGCACTCGCTACGGTGCCCGGTGCCATCTTCAGTGTATGGCACAACATCGCAGGCGCCCTGTTGGCACGCCTGGTGAGGTCATGGAATGAAAAAGAGGAATAGCAGCACGTAAGGAACAGATGCCAAGATAGATTATTTTAACAGCGACTCCAACAACAAGAGGTCGTGACGATAGGTCACCTTGATGTTTGTCGGCTCACCCTCCACCACAAAGATAGGAACATCAGGCAGATAGCGGCGCACCACACCACAATCGTCGGTGACGGTGAAGGCCGGGTCGGCAAGTGCCAGGTCGTATGCTTTGCGGATAACACGGCGTCGGAAACACTGCGGTGTCTGTGCGTTACGCAACAAGTCACGCGGAGGGATGTCGGCGATGCAGCCGTCGCCGTCAACTCGCCAGATGGTGTCTGTGGTCTTTGTCGCCACCCCCACCGCATCATGGTGTTTCAAAGCATGGATGCAGTCGGTGATGATGCGGTGGCTGACCATCGGCCTCACGGCGTCGTGGAAGAGCAGGCAGTCATCATCAGAAGAATAGGCATTGAGTGCAGCCAAACTGGAGTCATAACGTTCCTTGCCTCCAGGGAGTATCTTCCTCACTTTTAAGAAGTTGCCGCCTTTCACAATCTGCTCTACCTCGGGGATGCAGTCTGCACGGCTCACCACTGCTACCTCATCAATCAGAGGATGACTGTCGAATACACGGATGGTATGGGCAAGAATGGTCTCACCCGCCACCTCTATCAGTTGTTTGGGCACACCTCCGCCCAGACGCGAGCCACTGCCGCCCGCCAAGATAATCGCGATGTTCATGATATTGCAAAAGTAAATAAAAAACCAAGAAGTCTAACGTTTTTTAGAAGAATATCGCTATTTTTGCATGAAAATTCAGCCATCATGAGAAAAACCATCATCATCAGTCTGCTGGCCATCATCACACTGACCGCCAGCGCTGCCAGCGAGAAGACTTTGTCGGGCAACGATGCCGGCGCCACCTACACCGGACGTACAGAAGTGAAAGCCGACGGATCTGTGAGTTATGACTGGACGGGAGTCTATGTGCAGACCGATTTCACCGGAGGATACCTGGCCATTGAAGTGTCAGAAGCCGGCGAGTCATGGCACAACCTGTTCATCGACGGGCAATGGGTGCGCAAACTTCACATCACCGGCAGCACACCTCAGCGCATCGTCCTCGCTGAGCGTCTCAGCAAAGGCATCCACCGGCTGCGTCTGCAGAAATGCACGGAGGGTCAGTATGGATGCACCACCATCCACCGCTTCATCCTCGCCAAGAACGGCACCATGAATCCTGTAGCCCGCAAGGAGCGGATGATTGAGATATACGGCGACTCCTACACCTGCGGCTATGGCACTGAGGGCCACATCGCCAACGAGCGATTCCGGCTCGACACCGAGAACTGCGACCAAGCCTATGGTTGTATCATCGCCCGCTACTTCGATGCCGACTATGCCCTCACCGCCCACTCCGGCCAAGGCATGGTGCGCGACTGGGGCGATGCGAAGCAGATTTCCGACAAAAACATGTCGACCCGCTACACCCACATCTATGACGACCACGGCGACATCGACTACGGCTTTGACAGTTACCGTCCCCAACTGGTGATGATCAACCTCGGCACCAACGACTTCTCCCCCACCGCCATCCCCACCGACGAGCAATATGTCAATGCTTATCTCAAAATGATCGCCACCATCCGCAGCCACTATGAAGGAGTAAAAATCCTCTGCATCACGCCCCATTCCGCCAGCCGCTATCTGAAAGCCGCCCTCGGTCTGCTCAGGGAACGCACCCTCGGCATGGAAAATGTCTATATGGCCAACTCTCTCGACAACATGGTAACGGAGGCCCGCGACATGGGCAATGACTGGCATCCCAACTATCAGGGACAGAAGAAGATAGCCATGAGTCTCATCCCCCAGATCTCAGCCATTATGGGATGGGAACTCAATGACAGGAAAATAGAATAGCATGCGTATCACCCTCCTCACACTGACAGCCTATCTGCTGACCGCCATGGTTTCCTGGGCATCCGACCATTCCGGTAAGCCACCGCGTACCATGAACTATTACCCTGACGGAGGCGACATCGTATGCGTGAACGGCAACAACCGATATACACGCGCCCTCTATGGCTCCCACACCCGCATGCGCCTGGAAACCAGCGACCGTCCGGTCTTCGCCACCTACGACCGCGACAACAGCGTCAACATCAGTTTCATATTCGATGACGGACATACATTGCTCCCCCTCGACTCCACCTCCTTCTGTGAGGCAAGATATCAAGGAGGACAACGCACCTATACGGTGGGCAACACTTCTTGGGGTGACGGTATTGTCCAAATCACAGCCTTAGCCACCTACACGGAGGAAGGTGCACTCTGGCGATTCCACACTGAAGGATTTGCTTTCCGCCCCGTGTTCCATTCCGTGATGCGCTCCGTCACCAAAAAGAAAATGACCCGTGAGGGTGACTACGGTCTGGAACCCCGCAGCAGTTTTGAGGCCGCCGGACTGCCCCTTCAGACCCTCACATGGACCAACGACAGCGACACCTATGTCCTGCTCACCCCAGACCGCCAATTAATGGTCGACACCTTGGGGGCTGAACGATTTGTCCAAGAGCAGGCCATCCGCGAGGACATCATCTCACGGCTGAGAATTAATACCCCCGACCCCTTTATCAACACTCTGGGTGCCAACCTGGCTGCTGCCGCTGACGGTCTCTGGGACGGTCAGACATGGCTTCATGGCTGTGTCGGATGGCGCACACCCCTCGCAGGCTGGCGTGGCGGATACGTAGGTGACGTATTGGGATGGGCAGACCGCGCCCAGTCACACTTTGATGCCTATGCACGCAGCATGGTGACCCAAGTGCCGCCCATCTACCCTCACCCCACCCAGGACAGTCTGCGCAACCTCGCCCGAGCGGAAGAGAAATGGGGCACGCAGATGTACAGCAACGGCTATATCTGCAAGTTGCCCGACAATACAGAGAAGATGAGCCACTATGACATGAACCTCAACTATATCGACGAACTGCTCTGGCATTTCTGCTATGACGCCGATACGGAGTACATGCGCAAAATGTGGCCATACATCAAACTCCATCTTGAATGGGAGAAACGCAATTTCGACCCTGACGGCGACCATCTTTACGATGCCTATTGCTGCATTTGGGCGAGTGATGCCCTTTGGTACAACGGAGGTGCCGTCACCCACTCCTCTGCCTACAACTACCGCGGCAACCTGCTCGCCGCACGCATCGCCACACTGATCGGCGAGGACCCAACCCCATACAGTACGGAGGCAGATGCCATTCTCAAAGCAATGAACCGCAGGCTGTGGATGAACAAGAAAGGCCACTGGGCAGAATATCAAGATCTTATGGGAGAGAAGCGCCTGCATGAGAGCGCCGCGCTCTGGACCATCTACACACCCATCGACTGCGGAGCCTGCACCCCCGACCAGGCATGGCGTGCCACACTCTATGCCGACCGCCACTTCCCCCATATCCCCATTGATATCCAAAGCGGAGACCAACCCGTGGCCGACGACGGACAGCGCTACTATACCCTGAGCACCACCGACTGGCTACCTTATGACTGGAGCACCAACAACGTCGCCCACGAGGAAGTGATGAACATGGCACTTGCTTACTTCATCGCCGGAAGAAACAACGAGGGATTCCGGCTGCTGAAGAGCGATGTGCTCGACGGCATGTTCCTTGGCGCCTGTCCCGGCAACTTCGGACAAATCAGTTATTTTGACAAGGCACGCAGCGAGGCCTACCGCGACTTCGGCGACTGCATCGGCATCTCCTCCCGAGCCATCGTCAATGGACTCTTCGGCATCCGTCCCGACGCACTCAATCGACGCTGCCTCATCCAATACTCCCTGCCCACCGAATGGAATGATGCCAGTATCTCCACGCCCTACCTGTCGTATACATTCCACCGCGAGGGCAACCGCCTCACCTACGATGTGACACAGCATTTCAAGCAGCAGTTGGAAATAGTCATCCGCGTGGGTCAGGGCGACGGCACTTTTGTAGACTACAGAGGGTCTAACGCGGAACAGCAGCATATCACCGTCGACCTCTCGAGATACACCCTTCACAAAGAGCCCACGGCAGAAGAATTCATCGGCGAGAACCATGACGACACCGACATTGACATGGCAGGACTTGCCGATTTCATTGAGGGAACCAAGCAAATGCCCGTGGACCTAAGCAAACTGTTCAATGCCAATGTTGACGATATCTTCCGCAACGAATACTTATCTCCCCGTCCGCCATACACCACACTCTCATTGCCCAAACAAGGCATCGGCCAATGGTGCATCCCCGACCGCACCGCCCACATCGAAGATGATGGCCTGCGTGCCAAAAGCGTGAAAGGAATGTTCGACACAGGTGTCGGCGTCTCTTTCCTCACCCCAGCCGAAGGACACAACATCATCTACACCTCACTGTGGGACAATTACCCAGCAAGCGTCTCCATTCCCCTCAAGGGGAAAGCCTCGTATGCCTGCCTGATGCTCGCCGGCAGCACCAACAACATGCAGAGCCGCATCGACAACGGCATCGTCACCGTGGAGTATAAGGATGGCACAGCCGACACTTTGCATCTGGTCAACCCCATCAACTGGTGCCCCATCGAACAGGACTATTATACTGACGGACTGGCATTTAGCACCACATCGCTGCGGCCCTACCGTGTGCATCTGGGCAGCGGCTTGGTGACACGCGACATCGCAAGGCATGTGCGAACGGAGGCTTTCGCCAACTCTGTTCCCGGCAATCCAGACAGTGCAGAACCACACCTGATTGACTGCGGGGCGGCACAGTTGCTCAAAATGCCTCTCAACCCAGGCAAGCGACTGCGGCGTCTCACCCTGCGCACCCTCTCCAATGACGTGGTCATCGGTCTGATGGCCATCACACTGACAAAATAGCCAACATTGAGGTTACATACCCTTGACACCCATCTCACACCACCCCCAACGCTGAACAACCCTATGGGATATGTGGTGCATCCCCCCTGTCAGCAAGCCGCTGAGGAGGTGCAGCGGTATATCACCTCTGTTGATACCTGGCAGGAGGAAATCTCACAAGGCAAGATGTTCGGCGTGCTCGTGGTGGAAGACGATAAAGGACAAATGGGATTCCTCGCAGCCTATTCCGGATTGCTCGCCGACCGCAACGACTGGCCGTATTTCGTACCCGCTGTCTTTGATTTCCAGCAGCCTGAGGGTTATTTCAAGAGGGAGGAAGCCTCCATCAGTGCCATCAACGAACAAGTGAGGCAAATGGAGGAATCGCCCCGGCTGAAGACCATCCGCGACAGCCTGCAACAATGTGAGAAGGAAAGAGACCAAGACATCGAAAAATGGAAGGCAACGATGGATGCAGCCAAGCAGCGGCGTGATCTGATCCGACAACAATTGAGAAAACATCCCACGCAACCCACGGACGACACTCTCCCCACAGAGGAGGAACTGACCCGAGAGAGCCAATGGATGAAAGCCGAACTGAGAAGGAAACGGCAGCACCACGCTGCCATACAGACAGCCATACAAGCAGAGAAAGCCGCCCAAGAAGAAGAGATACGAAAACTACGTATCCTGCGGAAGAAAAAGTCTGAGGCATTGCAGCATTGGTTGTTCAGGAATTTCAAAATGCTGAATGTCAAGGGAGAGGCACGTGACCTACTGTCCATTTTTGCCGACACATCACTGCGTTTCCCACCATCCGGGGCAGGCGAGTGCTGCGCCCCCAAACTGCTGCAATATGCCTTTGCCCACCATCTGCGCCCCGTCTGCATCGCCGAGTTTTGGTGGGGCCAATCACCTGCAGGCGAGATACGTCATCACCTGCAGTACTATCCTGCATGCCGAGGCAAATGCCTACCCATTCTCAGGCACATGCTGCAAGGTCTGAATGTGGAGGGCAACCCCTTTGAGCGAACCATTGAAGCCATACCCGACGTCCTCTATGAAGATGACACCCTTCTGGTAGTTAACAAACCCGCAGGTATGCTGACTGTTCCAGGAAAGAGTAATGCTGGTTCGGTCTACAGTTTCTGCAAGAACCATTGTCCCGACGCCGATGGTCCGATGATTGTCCATCGACTCGACACCGCCACCTCAGGCCTGCTCGTAGTCGCAAAGACCAAGGCGGCACATCTGGAACTGCAAAAACAGTTTCTGCACCATACTGTGGAAAAAAAATACACTGCCATCCTGGAGCATCCCTTGCCATCAGCAACACCTCGGAGCGGAACCATCAACCTGCCTCTGAGTCCCTCCCCATTTGACCACCCCCGGCAAATGGCAGACACTGCTCACGGCAAGACTGCCATCACCCAGTATGAGATGCTGACAGACGACCTCGTCTCCCTCACCCCACTCACCGGCCGCACCCACCAATTACGCGTTCACTGCGCACACCCTGATGGTCTCGGAGTGCCCATCAAAGGTGACACCCTCTATGGGAAGGCAGACAAACGTCTATACCTGCATGCCTGGCGCCTCTGTTTTGATCATCCCGTTACAGGCGAGCGAATGACCTTCACCTCTCCCATCCCTTTCTCACCTTCAACCCCAACACCCTGATATGAGAACAAAGACGCTACTGCTGTTGACCGCCATCCCTCTTATGCTGACAGTCTCCCCTATTCACAGCGAAAACCTCATCTGGTTTGATGGCAAACATCCTGTGACCTACACTGTAGGCAGACACACAGACCCTGTCGTCATGACCGCACTTGAGATGTTCAGGGAAGACATGCGCATGGTCACTGGCATGACACCTGTAGCCTCACGCCGAGGCACCATCAAGATTGTGCAAGGAAACGGAAACTCAGACGGTTTCCGCATCCATGTGGAAAAGAACCAGATTATCGTCGAGGGAAGCAACGGACGAGGCACTGCTTACGGCCTGTTGGAACTATCGCGGATGGCTGGTGTATCCCCATGGGTGTGGTGGGGCGATGTGGTGCCCGAGAAAAGAGACAGACTCGCCATTTCCAAAGATTTCTCCACCGAACAGCACCCCAGCATCGAATACCGAGGCATCTTTCTCAATGATGAGGACTGGAGTTTGCGTCCCTGGAGCCACACCACTTTCGAACCATCCCCCTCCGGTCAAATAGGTCCGCAAACCTACAAGAAGATTTTCCAACTCCTTCTGAGGTTGCGAGCCAATGCCATCTGGCCCGGCATGCACCCCGGCACGACAGCCTTTTTCAAACTACCCGGGGCAAAGGCGATGGCAGACTCCTGCGGCATCGTCATCGGCACCTCCCACTGCGAGCCTCTGCTGCGAAACAATGTTGATGAATGGGACACGAAGGCACGAGGTCCTTTCAACTACAAGACCAACCGCCAATCTGTCCTGGACTATTGGGCGGAGCGGCTGAAAGAGGTGAAGGGGTCTTCCAACAACATGTTCACCATCGGCATGAGGGGCATCCATGACAGTTCGATGGAGGGATACCACACCGAAGAAGAGAAACTGGAAGGTCTGCAACAGGTCATCAACGACCAGCAAGAACTGTTGCGCCGCCATATCGGTCAGCCCAACAAGTTGATGCAGGTCTTCGTGCCCTACAAAGAAGTGCTTCAACTTTATGAGAAAGGACTCCAGGTGCCCGACTACGTGACCCTGATGTGGTGTGACGACAATTATGGCTATATGACCCGTCTGTCGGATGCCAATGAGCAACAGCGGGCTGGAGGAGCAGGAGTCTATTACCATCTCAGTTACTGGGGACGTCCGCATGACTACCTATGGTTAACCACCACCCAACCCGGACTCATCTACAATGAAATGCGCCAAGCCTACGACCACCAGGTGCGGAAATTGTGGATAGCCAATGTCCACGACCCCAAAGTCGCAGGATATGACCTGGAACTTTTTCTCGACTTGGCTTGGAACATAGATGCCATCAGTGGTGCGACCATCGGGAAACACTATAAGGCATGGCTCTGCCGTGAGTTTGGCACACAGGCGGGGGAAGCGCTCTTTCCCGTGATGCATGAGTTCTACCGTCTCTGTGGTGAGCGGCGCCCGGAATTCATGGGATGGAACCAAGTGGAACTTGACAAGCGACTTTATGACAGAGGACTTGGTCACGTGCGCAACACGGCGTTCAGCCTCACGGCCTTCGGTGGAGAACTCGACCGACAGACTGAGCGTTTCAAGGCACTGGCTCATCAAGTGGAACTCATAGAAAATGATGTACGCCCCGAACTGAGAGATGCCTATTTCGCTGCTGTCAAATACCCCATACAGGCTGCCACAGCCCATGCAGTGAAGATGCTGGAGGCACAGCGCGCCCGACAGTTGGCCAACGGCAGCACCCCAAGAGGCATCGAGCACGAAGAAGCCATCCGACAAGCCGTGGCAAAAAGTCAGGCAGCATTCCAGCACCTCAGGCAACTGACCACCCACTACAACTCGGAGATGGCCGGAGGCAAATGGAAGAATTCCATGACCGACCATCCCCGTGACCTGCCAGTGTTCTGGGCTCCACTCACCCCCATTCAACTGACGGATGAAGATTTGAGCCTCATCAGCCTGTCCGACGGCATTTCCCATCCCCTTGTTGTGGATGAGGGAGTGGTTGCCCGCGATGCATGCGATTATGACGCGGCCATAGGACATCCACACAAGACAGAGATGCTGGGACACAGCATGAATGCTGTCGCCTTGTCCAAAGGCGAAGGACTTCAATACCACTTTACCATAAAAAAAGAAGGAGACTATGTACTGACCACCGCTCTGATACCCACCCAACCCAATGACAAAGGCGACATCCGATACAGTGTTTCCGTTGATGACGGTTCACCCATGGTGTATTCACTCAAAGAACCTTTCCGCTCTGAACAATGGAAACAAAATGTACTCCGCGGTCAAGCCCTCCGCCGTCAGACAATTCGTCTCACCAGCGGACAGCACACACTGACCATCCAAGCCTTGGATGATCATATTGTGGTCGACCAATGGATGGTGGATCATCAAACCGATCGCCAGCATTACCTGATACCCGTTCTGCGATAACAGGAATCAAAAGATAGGATAGATAAGGATCTGAAACCGGTCGGAATCAGATTTCTCCAAGATAATTCTCAAGAGGAATACCCCGGTTTTTGTCGACATTGTCTTTGTTGAGTTCTATCAGTCGGGCAACGGCATCCATAGCCTTTCTGGTACTCCCCACCAAGAGTTCATCCTTGAGCAAGTGTCCTATGAGCACAGCGGAGAAGATATCACCTGTACCAGGGAAATGAACAGGGATCTCCGTGTATTCCAAAGTAAAATACTTATCTGTGAAATGGTTGTATCCCACCACGCAATGCTGTCCGTCAACCATCATACTGGTGATGATGACCGACTTCGGACCGATACGCCGGAGTTCATCAACCAGATGACGGGCTTCCTCGGCACTTACCCCCTCTGGCTGATACTGACTGTCGGTGAGATAGCATGCCTCCGTGTAATTGGGATAGGTGAGATGTGCCACCGAGAGCATCTCACGCATGCTTAGAATCGTGGAAGGAGTGACACCGTTATAAAGTTTTCCCTCATCGCCCATGATGGGGTCGACAAAGATGATCGTACCCGTCCGAGCCTGTTCGAGACAATAATCTGCCACAATGCGTGCCTGCCGCTCCGAAGCGATGAATCCCGTGGCTATGGCATCAAAATGAAAACCCAGTTCCTTCCAAACGGGGAAGACCCCTGTGATGTAGTCTGTGGTGTCGAGAATATTGAACTTGCCATAGTCGAGTGTATTGGACACCAAAGCGGTGGGAAGGTTATATACCGGAAGGCCCATATACGACAGGATGGGCAGCATCGCTGCAGTCGCCACCTTTCCATATCCCGCCATGTCATTGATAAGAAGAATCTGCTTGCTCATAATCAATCTATGTTGTGTAATCTCTTGATCACTCTCTCGACAATCCCCGGGAAATATCTCATCTCCAGTTCATGCTCCTTGGCAGCGATTTCCTCAACCGTATCATCAGGAGACAGGGCCACGGAATACTGCTCGATGATCTCCCCTCCATCGCAGACAGGGGTCACATAATGGACGGTGATGCCCGTCTCCACATCCCCGGCTGCCTTGACTGCCTCGTGGACATGATGTCCCCACATCCCCTTCCCGCCATGTTTGGGCAGCAGGGCAGGATGGATGTTGATGATGCGCTTGGGGAAAAGTTCAATGAGGTAGTCGGGCACCATGGGCAGAAAACCAGCAAGCACGATCATGTCGATGGCATACTTCTCGAGGATAGGCTTCATCACCTCAGGATTGTTGAGACCGGCTTTGTTGACCACCACGGAGGGAACACCCAGACGTTCTGCCCTGACCAATGCATAGGCATCTGCCCGGTTGCTTACTACAAGTGAGGTGCACACGTATTCCGAATTCTCAAAATAACGTATCAGGTTCTCGCAGTTGCTTCCGCTGCCCGATACAAAAATCGCGATGTTTGTCTTCTGCATAAATGATAGAAAGAAACTATTTTTCCGTTCTATGGATTGAGTGGGGTTTGGCCTTCAATCAAGTTACCATCACTCACGGGCTGCAAAATTAGTACAAAAATAACATAAATCAAATAATATCGCAAAAAAATAAAAAAGTAGAAGCAACATGTATGGCTTCATATCTTTTTTTCGTAACTTTGCATCCTTAAAAATCAAATCCATCAACATGACAACAGCAGACAAGACCATAAAGACCGCCCTTATCTCCGTGTTTCACAAAGACGGACTGGAGGATTTGCTCGCCGAACTTCATGCCGGCGGTGTGAAATTTCTCTCTACTGGCGGCACACAACATTTCATCGAATCTCTCGGTTATGACTGTCAGACTGTGGAAAGCCTGACCACCTATCCCTCCATCCTCGGGGGGCGCGTGAAAACCCTTCACCCCAAGGTGTTTGGCGGTATTCTCGGCCGCCGCGACAACGAGGGCGACCGTGAGCAGATGCAGCAATATGAGATTCCGGAGATTGATCTGGTGATAGTCGACCTGTATCCTTTTGAAGACACAGTGGCCAGCGGAGCCTCAGAACAGGACATCATCGAGAAGATCGACATTGGCGGCATCTCCCTTATCCGTGCTGCCGCTAAAAATTTCGCTGACGTGGTGATTGTGCCAAGCAAGGCTGAATATGGATTGCTCACTGACATTCTCCGCAAGAAGGGAGCCCAGACCAATCTGGCTGAGCGTTTCATGTTGGCTGAGCGCGCCTTCGGTGTCAGCAGCCATTACGACACTGCTATCCATGCATGGTTCGCAGAGAAATCAAGTTCCCGGAAATAAAGGAAGAGGATCAGTATTGCATCCACAAGACAACATTCAAAACTAAGAAAAGAAACTTTAGCACTTAAGTAAAGAAATGGGATTTTTTTCATTTATCCGTGAGATAGCAATGGATTTGGGCACCGCCAACACAATCATCATCAGTGATGACAAGATTGTGGTGGACGAGCCCTCTGTTGTGGCTCTCGACCGCCGCACCGACAAGATGCTGGCTGTGGGCGAGAAAGCCAAACTGATGTATGAGAAGACACATGACAACATACGCACCGTCCGCCCCCTGCGCGATGGTGTGATAGCCGATTTCTCCGCCTGCGAGCAGATGATGCGCGGCCTGATCAAAATGGTGCATACGGGCAACCGCTTTTTCTCTCCGTCCCTGCGCATGGTCATCGGTGTTCCATCAGGTTCTACAGAGGTGGAACTCCGTGCCGTACGCGACTCTGCCGAGCATGCCGACGGCCGTGATGTCTACCTGATATTTGAGCCGATGGCAGCCGCCATCGGTATCGGTATTGACGTAGAGGCTCCCGAAGGCAATATGATTGTAGATATTGGCGGTGGCAGCACTGAGATCGCAGTCATCTCACTCGGAGGCATCGTTTCGAACAACTCCATCCGCATTGCCGGCGACGACCTCACCGCAGACATCCAGGACTACATGAGCCGCCAGCACAACCTGAAAGTGGGAGAGCGTATGGCAGAGCGAATCAAGATTCACGTCGGCTCTGCCCTCACAGACTTGGGGGATGAGGCTCCTGAAGACTATATTGTACATGGTCCCAACCGCATCACCGCCCTCCCGATGGAAGTGCCGGTGTGCTATCAGGAAATCGCCCACTGTCTCGACAAGACCGTTGCAAAGATAGAAAATGCCGTACTCTCAGCACTGGAGAAGACCCCACCAGAACTGTATGCCGACATCGTGCACAACGGCATTTACCTCACTGGCGGCGGTGCTTTGCTCCGGGGCCTTGACAAGCGACTCCACGACAAAATCCAGATTCCATTCCACATCGCCGAAGACCCTCTCCACAGTGTGGCCAAGGGTGCCGGTGTGGCCCTCAAGAACGTTGAGAGATATTCGTTCCTGATGAGATAAGGAATTCACCATGCGCGATCTTGTAGCGTTTCTCAAGAAATACAACTACTGGTTTGTCTTCGTGATACTCGAGGTGGTGAGCATGCTGCTGATGTTTCAGTACAACAGCTACCATGGCAGCGTATGGTTTTCCTCAGCCAACTATGTGACAGGTCTGTCCTATGAGGCCGACTCCAAATTAAGTTCCTTTTTCGGACAGGGAACTGTCAACCAGCAACTCACCAAGCGCAACCTGATGCTGGAGCGTGAGGTGGCGATACTCCGCTCACAACTCATTGACGAGCGCATGAAACGTGACTCCAACTATGTGTATGACGGGCAGATGCCTCTGCTGCGCCAGTACAAACTGATTCAGGCACGTGTCATCAGCAACTCCATCAACAAAGCAGACAATTTCATCACCATCGACAAAGGCCGCTACGACGGCGTGCATGAGGACATGGGAGTGGCTTGTGGCAACGGAGTAGTGGGCGTAGTCTATATGGCATCTGGTCACTACGCAGTGGTCATTCCCGTGCTGAGCACCCATTCCAATATCAGTTGCGCCATCAAGGACAGAGGCTATTTCGGTTACCTGCATTGGAATGGCGGGGCTTCCAACATTGCCTATGTCGATGACATCCCCCGCCATGCTGAATTTGAGATTGGCGACACTATCGTGACCAGTGGTTACTCTTCGATGTTTCCCGAGGGGATACTTGTGGGCAAGATTCTGAAAAAAGGAGATTCTGATGACGGACTCTCCTACAAACTACAAATCTCGCTGTCCACCGACTTCGGCAACCTGCGCGATGTGTGTGTCATCGATGATGCAGCCGTCAGGGAACGCCTTGAACTGCTCCGCGAGAGCACCGACTCTCTGAATCCTCAGAAAAAGTAGGCCTATGAACAATGATGTCATCAGGATTCCGCTGCTTTTCATAGCAATCTGTGCCATACAGGTGTTTGTGCTCAACCACTGCCTGCTGTTTGGCTGCGCACTGCCCATGTTCTATCTCTGGTTTGTGCTGACCATGCGCAAGGGGATGCCGAGATGGCTGATACTGATGCTGTCGTTTGCCATGGGACTGACCCTCGACATGTTCTCCAACACACCGGGAGTGACAGCGGCAGCCATGACCGCAGCAGCCATGGCGCAGCCCTATCTGCTCGAACTGTTCATTTCACGCGAAAGTGATGAGGCGTTTATTCCATCTTCGGAAACCCTGGGCACCAGGTCTTTCGTCAACTATACCATCGTGCTGGTAACCGCATATTGCTTAGTTTTCTATACACTTGAGATGCTTACCCTCGCCAACGGATGGAAGTGGCTCTCCTGCGTCGCAGGGAGCACCGTTTTCACCGTAGTGCTTCTCCTCGCCATCGACCGTCTGACACACAGGAAATAAACCAGTTGCAGGATTATCATTGATTGGAACTGCATCATGAAAGATTACGAACTTGACAAGCGACAGTATGTAATTGCTGGGGTGGCCATTGCCATAGTGGCCATCTACATCGTTCGTCTGTTTACGCTTCAGATCATGAGCGATGACTATAAGAAGAACGCCGACAGCAACGCTTTTCTCAAAAAAGTGGAGTTCCCATCCCGTGGCATCATCTACGACCGCAATGGAAAGACGCTCGTCTTCAACCAACCCTCCTACGACATCATGGTGATAGTCAACGAGCAGCGCTCGCGCCTTGACACCACAGAACTATGCAAGGCCCTCAACATCACCCGCGAGTATTTTATCAAACGCATGAGCGACATTCAGGACCGAAGCAAAAACCCCGGCTACTCCAGTTACACCCAGCAACTATTCATGTCGCAACTCTCAGACCAGGAGTTCAGCGTTTTTCAGGAGAAAGCATACAAATTTCCTGGTTTTTATATCCAGCGGCGCAGTATACGGCAATACGAGTATCCCAACGCAGCCCTGCTGCTGGGTGACGTAGCAGAAGTGTCGCCCGATGATATCAAGGAAGACGAGTATTACCAGCCGGGAGATTATATCGGCAAGGTGGGTGTGGAACGCTCATATGAGAAGGAACTCAGAGGCACCAAAGGTGTAAAAATCCTTCTCCGTGACAACTACGGACGTATACAGGGCAATTTTCAAAACGGGAAATTCGACACCAAACCGATTCCCGGGAAGAAACTCACTCTCGGCATCGACATCGAACTTCAGCGGTTGGGAGAGCGTCTGCTGGAGGGGAAGTTGGGCAGCATCGTAGCCATAGAGCCCTCTACCGGAGAAATCCTCTGCATGGTGTCATCGCCAAGTTACGACCCCCGCATCATGGTTGGCCGCCAACGTGGGAAGAACCATCTTGCCCTGCAGAAAGACCCCTCAAAACCATTGCTCAACCGCGCCATCATGGGACAATATCCTCCGGGATCTACGTTTAAGACCAGCCAAGCCCTCACCTTTCTCTCTGAGGGAGTGATTGACTCCACCACAAAATACCCCTGCCACCGTGGATTTGTAACACGAGGCATGAAAGTGGGATGCCACGGGCATCCATCCCCACTCAACCTGATTCCTGCTATAGGAACCTCCTGCAATGGTTTCTTTTGCTGGGGACTCTACTACATGCTCAACAACCGTGACAAATATCCCACACTGCAGGTTTCCATGGATACCTGGCGAGACTATATGAAGAGTATGGGGTTCGGTTACAAACTTGGCGTGGACCTTCCCAATGAGAAACGCGGCATGATTCCCAATGCCACTTATTACGACAAGGCATTCAAACGCAACTGGAACGCACTGGGTGTCATCAGTATCGCCATCGGACAAGGAGAGGTGACGCTCACACCACTTCAGATAGCCAATCTCGGCGCCACCATTGCCAATCGGGGATGGTTCATCACTCCACATGTTGTGAAAGAGATTGAGGGGCAACCCATTGACACCTTATACACAAATAAAAGATATACCAAAGCCAATGCCCAGGCCTACAATTTGGTTGTGAGAGGCATGCGCCGTGCTGTAACTGGTGGAACATGCCGCAGTGCCAATCGCCGAGACTATGAGGTATGCGGCAAGACCGGAACGGCACAGAACCGTGGCCGTGACCACTCTGTGTTCATGGGTTTTGCCCCGATGAACGAACCCAAGATAGCCATCAGCGTCTATGTGGAGAACGGTGGTTTTGGTGCCACCTTCGGTGTGCCCATCGGTTCTCTGATGATGGAGCAGTACATTAAAGGCGAACTGTCTGAAGGTTCAAAGCGCCAGGCAGCAAGGATACAAAGTCAGCATCTGAAGTATGGCACAAAAGACAGATAACCAACCCAGCATCCTGCGTTCACTTGATTGGTGGACGATGGGCATTTATGTGGCACTGCTCATCTTTGGCTGGATGAGTGTGTGTGGAGCGAGTTATTCCTTCAGTGAGCCCGACGTTTTCAGCCTGTCTACCCGCTCAGGAATGCAAATTGTCTGGATAGGCACTTCCATCTGCCTGGCATTTGTTGTGCTGATGCTCGACGACCGCTATTATGACACATTTGCTTATGCCCTTTACGGACTGATGGTGCTGCTGCTCTTTGCCACCATCTTCAATCCGGTGAGCATCAAGGGTTCCCGCTCCTGGCTAGTATTGGGACCACTTCGCGTGCAGCCCGCCGAATTTGCCAAGTTTGCCACCGCTCTCGCCATCAGCAAGTTCATGAGTACCTATGGCTACAACATACATCGGTTGCGCGACTTCTTCCTATCATGTGCCATTGTGATGCTTCCAATGGGATGCATCGTCCTGCAGAACGAGACCGGATCCGCCCTCGTATACCTTGCCTTCTTCCTCATGTTCTACCGTGAGGGCATGCCAGGCAGCATCCTATTTACCGGAGTAGCGTTGGTGCTCTATTTTGTAGTGGGCATCCGCTATGAGCAGACCGCACTATGGGATACACCCACCTCAATGGGGAAGTTTGTAGTGCTGCTCCTTATCCAACTGTTTTCCGCCGGTATGGTTTACATCTACTGCAACGACAAGCGGAAAGCCATGCAACTGGCAGGCTTTACTATCTGCGTAACCCTCATTTTCCTTTTGTTCTCTGAATATGTTATACCCTTTGACATAGTATGGGTTCAATTGTTTGTCTGCGCTCTCCTTATCGGATATCTCATGTATCAGGGGCTGAGCAGCCGTGTGGGCAACTATCTGTATATCGCCTTGTTCTCCCTGGGCTCCATCATCTTCTTCTACTCAGCCAGTTTCATGCTCAACAATGTGGCGAAGCCCTATCAGCGGGAACGCATCAATGTGCTCCTCGGACTTGAGGATGACAACTCTGGAGCCGGATACAACGTTCACCAGAGTGAGATAGCCATCGGCTCAGGCGGTCTGCGCGGAAAAGGATTTCTCAACGGCACACAGACCAAACTTAAGTTTGTTCCCGAACAAGACACCGACTTCATCTTCTGCACCGTAGGAGAGGAAGAAGGATTTCTTGGTTCGGCAGGCGTACTGCTGCTGTTTTTAGCCCTTATCCTCCGGCTCATCGTTCTGGCGGAGCGACAACCATTCAAGTTCGGCAGAGTCTATGGCTATTGTGTGCTGAGCATTTTCCTCTTCCACATCTTCATCAATGTGGGCATGGTATTGGGTCTTACACCTGTCATCGGCATCCCCCTGCCCTTCTTCAGTTACGGAGGCAGTTCGCTTTGGGGCTTTACCCTGCTGCTCTTCATTTTCCTGCGCATCGATGCCAGTCGCAACCTGATCAGGAAATGACCAGCAGAAGCCATTATACGTCAGTTTTTGCAAAAACAGCATTTCCAAACACCCAAGGAATATTTCTTGGGTTTTCTTTTGGTCGCAAAAAGAAAAAAACGTAATTTTGCAAATGAATGGAAATGTGATTTAAATGCTTATGGATTTGCTCTTTGCCCAGAGCAATGTTTTATGCGTAAAGTTATCATCTTAGGCAGCAACCCGATGACACGGTTAAGTCTCATCCGCTCTGTAGGTGAGGCTATGGACTGTGAAATCACTGTTGTAGCAATGGTGTTCAGCCTTCCCAAAAGTTGGGAAAGAAAGCCTGTGGACATCCTGTCGAAATATGTCGGGCGCCTTCTTTATGCACAGAAATTCAAGGCCGACGCATTATGCGATCTCTTGCTGAGAGAATGTGCGGACAAGGATGAAAAGCCGTTTCTGCTGTCCACCGATGACGACTCTGCCTACCAGATCGACACCAATCTGGATAGGCTCCGACCTCATTTTCATTGTGCGCACATCAGGAACAAGCAAGGTCTGTTATCACAACTGATGAACAAGCAATTGCAGAAGCAAAAAGCCTGTGAGCATGGATTTCGGGTGACGAGCAGTTGGATTTTGGAAAACAAAGACGGCCACTATACAATACCCGATGGGATTACTTATCCTTGCTATCTGAAAGGTCTTATGAGTCATCAGACCAAGAAGGATTACCAGAGGCGCCTTGACTCAAGAGAGCAACTGGAAGAATCTCTGTCTCGCCTTTCTGAGCATTGTTCCTATCCCATGATGGCGGAAGAGTATCTTGAAGTAGAGAAAGAGTATGGCATCATAGGCTTTTGCGATGGGAGGGAATGTGTGATACCAGGTGTGACAGAGTTGCTTGACAGCGGACACGGCTACCATAAAGGAGTCTCGGCGTTTGGGAGGATAAGAAAAGAAAGGGCAGATGGTGAAATCACCTCGAAAGCCATGGAACTGGTACGTTCCATCGGTTTGTTTGGTCTGTTCAACATGGATCTGGCAGAGATCAACGGAGAAATGTATTTCATAGAACTGAATCTCCGTTTCGCCGCCTATGGCTATGCCTTCACCAAGTCAGGCATCAACTTGCCAGCCATGATGATCAGAAGCATCGAGGAAGACGTGTTCCACGGACAAAACCACAGCCTCAATTCCGAGCGCACCTATGTCAACGAGAAAGTCGTCCTTGACGATGTTGTGGATGGTTTCCGGAGCATAAAGGAATTCAAACGGCTCAAGGCCAATGCAGACATCTGCCTCATGGAATCGCCAGATGACAACAAGCCCTACAAGGCTTTCATGAGAATAGCCATGCTCCAATATGTCAAACAAAGAATTAAAAATGTGCTGAGATGAGAGAGAAGCAACTTACGGCAAAAGAAATCAAGGAAATACAACTTGAGATGCTTGATGAGATAGACGCATTCTGCCGCAATCATCATATCAGGTATTCTCTCGCCTTCGGCACCCTGCTTGGAGCAGTCCGTCACAAAGGCTACATCCCTTGGGACGATGATGTTGACATCATCATGCCATACCCGGATATGATCAGGTTCAAAAAGGAATTCAAATCAGAAAAGTTGGCCTATATCGATATAGACACAAAGCCCTATTATGAGTTCCAGTTCTCCCGTATCAGTTATCTGCCCACATACAGCAAACCTGGTTTTCTAAGCAAATCCTACGGGGTCAACATAGATTTGTATCCTGTTGTAGGAATGGCAGACACAGAAGAAGATATCCAGGCATTTCTCACGCGCATAGCCCCACTGAATAAGAAACGGATACAACTGATCAAGTGGAGGAACAGGCTTGTCAGATTGTTGCCATGGGTCTACATCCCACAATTCACACAAACCATGCGCCGGTTTCATGACGAGGTGCTCTACAGTTATCCATACAAGACGGCAAAGAATTACCTGCACGCAGGATCTGTCAGACGCGTGAACATCTTCAATTTTGATGTGTTTGAGACATTGGTTGACATCGAATTTGAAGGTCATCGTCTCATGGCTTTGGGGCGCCACCACGAATATCTCACACAATGCTATGGTGACTACATGCAACTTCCTCCGGAAGAGGAACGTATCCCATACCACCAATGGCGTTTCTACAGAAAATAGACCTTTCCTATTCCGCGTATTGGAATGAGACCCTCAGTCCTACATTGGCAATGCCACTGACACTTTTGTTTTTCATGTTATGATGTATCTGAAGGGAGATGGAGTCACCCTGCTGTAGTTTGACACTTCTGAAAGGATAGGTGTATTGACGAAGATTGACCCCACGCCCCAAAGCCTGTCCTTGCTGATCATAAATATCGATGCTGACGGTATCGCTTTTGAAATCACTGGGAACCTTATTCTGGGTATGAATAATCCACTGGTCGATGACCAAACTGACTGACCGGTAAGGGAATGACGCGTCTGCCCTTATGCCTACCTCCTCCACATAATATCCTCCATTTGCCACCGGCGACACATTGTGCTCAAACACCTCTGCACGATCCCACCCTCCAAGGTCTGTGGGATAGTAATGGTGGTATACGGTATCGGAATAGCAAGCCAAGAGCATGGCCGTCGCCAGAACAGCAACGGCCATGTGTATCATTTGGTAACGAGTCAGCCTATCCATTCTGTTGATTGTCTGGCTTAGCCTTTTGGGGCTGCTGGCCCTCACCTCCTTTTGGAGGACGCTTTTTTTGATTGTTGCGACGGTTGGCCGGGATGGCTTCCACTTGACGTTCTTCAGGATTCCTGTCCTGAGCCTTCTTATCCTGCTCCGGTTTTGCCTTCTTCTTTTTCTTTTTCTTCTTGCTCTTGTCGAAGCGTGAGATGTCATCATCCAAGAGATCCTTGGGTTTACCATCATCCTTCACATACCCCTCCTCCTGGAGCGACAGCGGTTTCTCCCCGGCCTTGTTGAGTTCGATGATCTCCCTTGCCCGCTCGGCGGAAATGGTCTCAACGTTGGCAGGTACCTTCTTGTCGGTGGAATAAGAGACGAGTCCGGCAAGGATGTCCGCCTTGAAATAATAGTAATCTGCATCCTGCGTCTGTAGGATGGCATCCCTGGGCGGCAGTTTCCGCGAGGCCTCCATGTAGTCGTCCACCTCATAATTGAGACAGCATTTGAGTTTCGCGCACATGCCGGCCAGTTTCTGAGGATTGAGCGAGATGTCCTGGAATCGGGCTGCGTTGGTACTGACGCTGATGAAATTTTTCATCCACGTAGCGCAGCAGAGTTCTCGTCCGCAAGGACCTGTTCCACCGATGCGCCCTGCCTCCTGACGTGCACCGATCTGTTTCATCTCGATGCGCACGTGGAATGTCTCTGCCAGCACCTTGATGAGTTGACGGAAGTCCACCCGCTCGTCGGCGATGTAATAGAAGATGGCCTTGTTGCCGTCACCTTGGTATTCCACGTCGCCGATTTTCATGTCGAGTCCGAGGTCTTTGGCAATCTGACGGCTCTGTATCATGGTGCCGTGCTCCCTGCTCTTGGCCTCCTCGTATTTCTCCATGTCAACAGGTTTGGCGAGTCTGTAAATGCGCCTGATGTCGTCAGCCGATTTCAGGTTGGCCTTCTTGACCTGGAGTTTCACCAACTGTCCGGTGAGGGTGACCACCCCGATGTCATGTCCGGGATTGGCCTCCACTGCCACGATATCCCCCTTGCGCAGGTCCAGATTGTTCACATTGTGGTAGTAGCCTTTGCGGGTGTTTTTGAACTGCACCTCCACGAGGTCGGTACTCTCGGCATTGCCCGGCACGTCGGCAAGCCAATCATAGGTGTTGAGTTGCTTGTCCTGCCTGCCCACACCACGTCGGCAGAGTCCGCGGCCGCAACCAGAGTTTATTCTGTAGGATAGATTCTTATAGTCCATTGTATGATATGTATAAATAGTCCCGTGTCGATCACGGATTATTGGGGTTGTTTTCTAAGCAATACGGTGGCCTGCAGAGCGATATCAAAGAACACCATCCTGGCATTGGCATTTCTTCCGATATCTGTGATGGCCTTGGAAAAGAGGTCTGAAAGCAGGATGACATTGGCTTCGTTGACGTATGGTGCGAACCGTTTGACAAAATTCTCCTCTTCTGAAGTCATATAGGAGAGTTCAGCAATGTGGAAGTTGTACATGAAACTCTCCCTGACCATTCTAAGGAAGTAGGTGAGCATACGCCGTTGCTTCTCACGCCCGTATTTCGTCACATTGGCTGTCCACTGAGCCATCCCGTCAACTTTCCTGGTGAACGACATCCGCGTCATCATCTTGAAATCCTCCAGAAATTCCTTGCTCTCACTCCCGGCATCGAGAGCGTCTAGGGCCTTTAGCCAGTTACCCTCCGCAATTCTTGCGATGCGGTGTGCCGCGTCAGCGTCTATGCCTCTTTTTTGTATCAGCGCCTCCTCGATTTTCTTTGTTTCTATGCGTGGCATGACAAACAGTTGGGTGCGGCTTCTGATGGTCTCAAGCAATGCGGCGGGATTCTCACTCACCAGCAGGAAGACAGTCTGTGAGGGTGGCTCCTCAATGAGTTTGAGCAATTTGTTGGCCGTGGCTTCATTCATTCTCTCCGCCATCCAGATGATGGCCACCTTGTATCCTCCCTGACTCGACCTGAGCGAAAGTTGGTGTGTCAGTTCATCCGCCTCCCTCACCGTCATGATGGCCTGCTGCGACTCTGTCCGCATGGCTTCCAACCACTGCTCTATGGTGAAATAAGGTCCATCGGCTAGCAATTCACGCCATTCTCTGATGTAATCATCGCTGATGGGCTTGTAGTCGGAGGTGGAGTTCTTGGGCTTGATCACCGGAAAGGTGAAATGCAGATCGGGATGCGCCCATTTGCGCAGCATGGCACACTGGGGACATGCACCGCAACTGTCGCCATCGTGCTTGTTGGCACACAACAGATAGGAGGCGAAAGCCATCGCCATCGCCATCTTGCCGCATCCCATGGGACCGGTGAAAAGCATGGCATGTGGCACACGCTGTTCTTCCACCAGCGTGATGAGCCTTTGTTTGGCCTCTTCCTGTCCGATTACCTCCTCAAATGTCATTTTTTGGCGAAAGTCATGATTGAAACGCAAAAGTACGAAAAAAGTTTGAATATCTCAGACCGTCACGGCAATTTTTCGTTTTGGAATCGACTTTTTGATTTTCAATCCATGTCGAGCACAGATACGGCAGGCAGTATCTAAATATCCAAGCAATTTCACAAGAAACTACATCAGCCGGGCAGCCACCTCACGCACAGAGTCCACAGCCGAGACTGTATAGAAATGGATGGTCCTCACCCCGTGGGCGTAGAGGTCGCGGCACTGCTCTGTAGTCCATTCGATACCCAATTGCCGCACCTGCTCATCATCCTTGCATTTGATCATCTCGGAAGCCAGCGCATCGGGCAGGTCGCAGTGGAAGGTCTTGGGCACCATGGTCAACTGCGACTTCTTTGCGAGCGGTTTAATGCCGGGGATGATGGGGATGGTGATACCCATCTGCTGGGCACGGTCTACAAATTCGTAGTATTTCTGGTTGTCGAAGAACATCTGGGTGACCGCATATTGTGCTCCCATGTCTTGTTTGGTCTTCAGATGCGCCATGTCCTGCTCCAAATTGGGTGCTTCCTCATGTTTCTCTGGATAGCATGCCACACCGAAGGAGAATGGGTGCCCCGGATGCTTGATGGGGGTGCCGTCTGAAAAGAAGCCCTCATTGAACCGGTTGACCTGTACGATGAGGTTGGTGGTATGGGCATGTCCTCCTGGTGTGGGAGTGAAAATCTTGTCGTCCGCAGCCTTGTCGCCACGAAGCAGGAGAAGGTTGGAGATGCCCAGAAACTGTAGGTCGAGCAGTTCGTATTCTATGTTCTCGACGGTGGTGCCGCTGCAGATAACATGCGGGATAACAGGGATGCCAAACCGTTGTTTGATGGCGGCGGCTATGGCGATGGTGCCAGGGCGGCGGCGGACGCGGTGGCGCTCCAGCAGTCCGTTGGGCAACTCGGTGTATACATACTCACTGTGGTGGGTAGTAATGTTGATGTAGGAGGGTCCGAACTCACTGAGTTTCTCTATGGTGCGGAACAAGGCGTCGGTGCCTGTTCCCTTCAAAGGGGGCAGCACCTCAAAAGAGAAATGTTTCTCCCCATCGTTCAACTTCAGAATTCCGTTCTCTGTCATATTAATAATTGGTTTTAGAATGCAAAATTAAGAAAAACCGAGGTTTCCCAAGAAGATTTTTTAGTTTCTTATGTCGAAATAGAACAATTATAGTTGGTTTATCTACAAAATCATGAAAAACAGAATCATCAATGAGATGGCGTTGACGCCCTCACCATTTGGACAGTGTCTGTGTTGTTGACAGACAATGAATCCAAGATTTTCTTCAAGTCACTGGAGAAGATAGACGAAAAGGCTCTTGCTCCCTCATCCCATAGATGCTTATAGTCTCTGAAATACTCTGGATGATCCCAAAAGAGTCCTGCGGTATGATAATTCAAGAATGGAACACCGTTTTGTTTGGCTAAAGATTTCAGTACATCATAACGGTCGGCATCGACTCTCGAGTACATGGGTGAAACTACGAAGATCAGTTTGACTCCTCTTTTTTTGCACAAACTGACAAACCGTTGTACGTATTCTATTTTCAAACTGTCCTTCTTCAACTTGATTTTGCGATACCTTAGGGAGTCCAAAGTATATATAGGCTTGGGATTGGGTATATAACCATGATCCTCACCAGTCTGGCGACTCACTGCCAATCCAACAATATTGGAAACAGATTTTGCATTATATCGATACAAATGCGATATCTGGTATTTCCAATAAGTACCTGCCAAACGGAAGATGGAATCAACATGCTCGTTTTTACCAAAATATGGAGAAAAGAACGACACTGTCAAAAAGGGATTCTTCAACTTGTCAAAATCATTGGTCATCACATCAAGACAGATGACCTTTGGGGTATGTCTTTCCAACATCAAGTTGAGCATGATGTAATGTGCATAGATGTTGTTGGACGCGTCTATTCCACCATTGTAAACACTCATTCCCAAAGAATCGCTGATAATGGAAGGCACATACTGCAAATGACAGCGCGAAGTTCCCATCAGAACAACATCTTCGCTTACGTCATTAACCAAATACTTGATTTTCGGTCCCGACACATCATGTGTGTGCTGATTGACCCACCACATCGCCATGCCACCTATACGGTCAATAACAAACAAGACTCCAACAACAAACAAAAGACTCACCACAAACTTCTTCATCACATCTTCGTATTAGAACTGGAAATAAATAAACTGGTCACCGCCCAACACTCCGAACAAAATGATATATGCTATCATCACTGCAAGATAAACATGCCGTACAAGCCATGAAGGAGACGTGGCAATACGCATTTTCCATTGGAACTCATCTGCCAATCCTTTTGACAACAAGATAACCATTGCCACACCTATCGCAATGAAATTGGCATATTCCAACATGGGAATACCAAAATGTGTGAAGATGCCCGTGATTACCATCACAGCATCTTTCAAATTTTTGGCACGGAACAAGACCCATGCCAGACAAACAAGTATGAACGTCACTGCCCAGTGACAGAGTTTCCTCACTCCCGTATACTTCTGTCTGCCTATGCCGAAAGCCTTCTCCAAACAAAGCAAGATGCCGTGGAGCATTCCCCAGCAAAAGAAAGTCCAATTGGCTCCATGCCAAATGCCGCTGACCAGAAATGTCACAAAGAGATTAAAATAATTGCGCATCCGGCTGACGCGGTTACCCCCCAATGGAATATAAACATAATCCTTAAACCATGTGGAAAGCGATATGTGCCACCGATGCCAGAACTCACCTACAGAGCATGAGAGATAAGGACGGCGGAAGTTCTCCATCAGTCGGAATCCCATCACACGTGCCGCACCGATGGCGATCAGCGAATAGCCAGCGAAATCGCCATAAATCTGGAAGGGAAAGAGTAATGAGGCAACCAAATAAGATCCCCCATTATGTTTGTCCACATTGTTGAAGACGGGGTCAACATAGAGTCCACAGCGGTCTGCCAACACCAATTTCAGGAAATAGCCCCAAACCATGAGCCTTACTCCAGCCATCACTGCCTCATAATCGAAACAATTTCTTTTTTTGAACTGAGGCAACAAGTTGTTGGAACGCTCAATAGGTCCTGCAACCAACTGTGGGAAAAATGAGACAAACAAGGCATAGGTGGGGAAATCGCGTTCCACTTTGGTCGTTCCACGGTACACATCAATCGAATAGCCGAGTGCCTGAAACGTATAGAAAGAGATGCCGACAGGCAACAACAATCCGAACTTTGGCAGGCTGATGGCGAAGCCGTAGTCCTTCATGAACGCCACAATGTTTGAAGCGAGGAAATTGTAATACTTAAATAAGAACAAAATTCCAAGATTGAGTATCAAACTACCCACCAGACACCACTTCTTTGCTCCTTTTCCCTTAAAACTGGCTATGCCCAATGAGGCGATATATGTGACCACAGTACTGGTAAGCAGCAACAGCGCATATGCAGGTACCCAGTTCATGTAGAAGTAATAACTTGCTGCGAGGAGCAACAAGTTTCTCGCCCTTAACTGCGTGGAGGGGATGCAAAAATACAGCACACACACAATTGGGAAAAACAACAGGAATGAAATAGAATTAAACAACATCTCTACTTCAACATTCTTTTGATGACTGTGTGACGAATTCCATCATTTTATCAATTTAGGCATGCTGCTGGCTACATGGATTCCAACGTTCTCTTCAAATCACTGGCAAAGAGGGAAGAGAAGGCCCTGGCAGGCTGATCCCACAGATGATATCTGTCCAAGAAATACTCAGGGTGATCGAGATACAGTCCAGGTGTGTGATAATCCAAGAAAGGAATGTCATTTTGTTTTGCCAATGCTTTCAAGGGACCGTAATGGTCGGCATCGACTTTCATGTACATCGGTGACAGCATGAATATCAGTTTGATGTCTTTCTGCTTGCAAAGATTTACAAATTTCTGCACATAACTCAACTTCAGGCTGTCAATGAACTGCGGTGTATCACTATGCCGCAATGCACTTACAGGATGAGTGGGTTTGGGATTGGGAAGGTATCCATGGTCTGCACCTTCCTGCCGATTGACAACCAAGCCGAAAATATTGGACACGGCTCTGGCATTATAGCGGTAGAGATGTGAGACACGATATTTCTGATAATTGCCTGCCAGCCGGAAGACAGAGTCAGCCCTCTCGCTCAAGCCAAAATATGGAGAAAAGAATGACACGGCATCAAAGTTATGGGATGTCAGTGCATAATCACTTGACAAGACCTCCAGGCATACAATTTTGGGAGTATGATGTGTCAATACATAGTTGAGGTTAATATAGTGGGCATAGATGTTGTTGGTGGCATCAATACCCCCATTGTAAACACTCATTCCCAGTGTGTCGCTGATGATGGATGACACATAGTGCCGTTGGCATTTTGAGGCACCCAATAGCAAGACATCCTCATTCAAATCATTGACCATATATTTCATCTTCGGCCCAGTCGTATCATGTGTGTTCTGATTGATCCACCACATCAACATGCCACCAAGACGGTCTACAACGAAGACCCCGACAAGTATAAACAAAATGCTTATTACCAACTTTTTCATCTTCCTGATTTTAGAACTGGAAATAGATAAATTGGCCGCCATCCAACACACCAAACAGGATGATATAACAAATCATCATGATGAGATAGACATGGCGCACCAACCAAGAAGGAGACTCCGCCACACGGACTTTCCATTGATATTCTTCCGCCAACTCCTTGATCATCAATATAGTTAATGCCATAAAAATGGCTATGAAATTTGCATATTCAGGCATCGGCTCACCAGGATTGGTGAAGATTCCCACGATGACGGTCACCGCATCTTGCAAACTGTTGGCGCGGAAAAAAATCAAGGCAAACATCACCAATAGAAATGTAAGAAAACGATTTAGCCAAAGCCACCATTCCTTTTTTCTCAGGCCATGCTTCTTCTCAAATTTTCGCTGACGCTTCTCCTTCAGGATGCAAACGACCAGATAAAAGCCAAAAATGGCAAAACTCACCACATAGGTCCAGGCTGCCCCATGCCAAAAGCCGGAAATAACGAAGGTGATGAAGATGGCCAAGCACCACTTCCACAAGTGCGTGCTGCTCCCCACCATGGGATAATAGATATAGTCCATAAACCATGAAGTAAGGGAAATGTGATTGCGTTTCCAATAATCCTGTACAGATACCGAAAAGAAATAGGGCCGCCGAAAGTTGTCCATGAGTCGGAAACCCATCACACGTGCTGCCCCGATAGCGATGAAACTATAACCTGCGAAGTCGCCGTAAAGTTGGAAGGGGAACAACAGAGAGGCCACCAGATACGAACCGCCGTTATGTGCACTGACATGGTTATATATGGTATCGACATAAAGGGCGCAGCGGTCGGCCAACACAAGTTTCATAAAATAGCCCCATACCATAATCCTAACTCCCATCATCACCGATTCGTAATCCAACCGATGCTCTTCCTTGAACTGTGGCAACAGATTATTGGAACGCTCAATAGGACCTGCAACCAACTGAGGGAAAAAAGAGACAAACAAGGCATAGGTGGGGAAATCGCGTTCCACTTTGGTCGTTCCTCGGTACACATCAATCGAATAGCCAAGTGCCTGAAATGTATAGAAAGAGATACCGACAGGGAGCAGCAATCTTAACTCCGGCAAGTCTATTCCCAGTCCACAAGCATGCAAAGCCATCTCTATGTTCTCCGCAAAGAAATTGTAATACTTAAACAGGAACAAAATGGCGAGATTCAGCACAAGGCTTGTCACCAGACAGGTTTTCTTTTTCCAATTCTCCTTAAAACTGCCAATTCCTATAGCCGCAAAATAGGTGATGACGGTGCTGGTCAGCAATAAAAGCGCATAGACTGGTTTCCAATTCATGTAAAAGTAGTAACTGGCCAAAAGCAGGAACAAGTTTCTCATCCTCACCCGAGAGGCTGGGATAAGAAAGTAACACATACACACTATTGGAAAAAACAGCAGGAATGCTATGGAATTGAACAACATCTGTTTACGACGTTACAATACTTTTTGATGATACGATATGTCTAAATTATGCCTGCCTCATCCATTGAATGTTGATGGCACTTGGGATGAGGCAGGCCAATATTCACCGGGTAAATGCGATTACCCTGCGATTAGTTTTTCTTCCAAAGACGGCTCATGTCCTCGAGGGTCTTACCTTTGGTCTCGGGCACCAACCTCCATACGAAGATGGCAGCGATCACGCAGATAATACCATAGAGTCCATAAGTAAACCAATGTCCGAAGTCGTCACCTTCAGTGAGATGCATATTGAACATGGGCACGAAGGTCGAACTGACAATGAAGTTGAAAATCCACTGGAAAGCCACGGCGATGGCCACTGCAGCACCACGGATTGTATTGGGGAATATCTCGGCAATAAGCACCCAGCAGATGGGTCCCCATGAGAACATGAACGAGGCGGAGTAAACCATGATGGAGATTGCGGTGACCATCTCCATACCAGCGTGGCCAAATGTCAAGGCGACACCGAAAGCGCCAATGGCCATGCCAAGAGAACCATAGATGAGAAGTGGCTTGCGACCCCATTTCTCCACTGTGAAGATGGCAACCAGCGTGAAGAGAATATTGATCACACCCATGAACACAGTAACCACCATCGGGTTCTCCATACCCATGTCACCGAAGATGCGCGGAGCATAGTAGAGTACGGCATTGATACCCACTGCCTGCTGGAACACGCTGAGCATGATGCCCACGAAGATGCAAAGTGCGCCATAGGTCATGAGTTTCTCTGTCTTCACTGTGAGGGTATCCTTGATATCCTGCAAGATATGTGCTGCTTTCGAGGAGCCATTGATTTTCGAGAGAACATTGAGCGCCTTCTCGTCCTGTCCTATTGACACCAAATAGCGCGGTGTCTCGGGCACGAAACAGATAAGCAATGCAAAGAGACCAGCAGGTATAGCCTCGGAACCGAACATATAGCGCCATCCCGTAGTGACAGTCCACTGTGCTGCAGGATTAATGGCAGCCAGTCCCTTGCCCATCTCCTCCACAAGCGGCTGGATATGGTCGCCCAGGATGAAGAAATTGACGAAATAGACCACCAACTGACCGAAAATGATGGCAAATTGGTTCCAACTGACAAGCATGCCTCGGATGTTGGACGGTGCCACCTCACCGATATACATCGGGCAGATAGCCGAAGCCAGGCCGACACCTATACCGCCAATGACACGATAGAAGTTGAACATCAACAGCAGCGAGTATGTAGCCTTTCCGTGCTCAAAGAACAAGAATTCGGGATTCATGGATCCAAGTGCAGAGATGAAGAACAGCAAGCCCGCGACAATAAGTGACTTCTTTCGTCCGAGATTGGTGGCCAACAGTCCTGACAAAGCCGAACCGATGATGCATCCGATCAATGCGGAAGCCGATGTGAATCCATGCCATCCGTCAGTGTATTGGAAATCCTGTGCATCCTTGAAGAATGCCTGAAGTCCTTTTTCTGCGCCAGAGATGACCGCCGTGTCATAGCCGAAAAGCAGACCACCGAGTACGGCCACGAGTACAATGGAGAACAAATAACTTTTGCTACCTTGATTTTGGGTATTCATAACAATTAGGATTGAATAATATGAGTTAGTTAGTTTTATTTCACCATGACGACAAGCACCTTGGAAGTATGCCAGAACTGCACCTCATCGGTGATGCGCAAGGTATACTGCTTGGAGGCATCCATCTCCAATTTGTAAGATGATGCAGGATGGTTGGTGAGGATTTTGGCATATTTGGAATACAGTTTGATCTCCTTCTGATTCCGGGTGTCAATCTTCGTGAAGTAATTTTTGTTGTAGGCTCCACGCATCACCTTACCGTCCTTGTCAAGGATGTTCTGTTCCTTAAGTTCACTCTTCGTACCAAAGACATAGTATGCCACGTGGAGTTGCTTGTCCTGCTCGCTGATGGTCTGTGACTTCTGGGAACTCTCATCCTTGAGATAGGCTACGTCATTGTTGAGCACGTTGATGGCTTCGTCCATCTCACTGATACGTACATCCTTGTCATCAAGCATCTTACGCAGTTCTGCAAGTTTTTTATCCTTATCCTCCAGTTGACTGACCATCATGTCGATTGTTTTCTTGAATTCATCCCCCTTGATGCTACTCTCATTGAGTTGCTGGCGTAACTTGTCAATCAGTTTCCTGTTGTTTTCCATACGCTCTTGGATGTAACGGATGTCAGACTTGATCTGTGAAGCCTTGTCGGCGCCTTCTCCACCTTTGGAAAGGGTTGCCCGGTTCTCCGCTGCGTTGATCTCCCTAAATCCCTCTTGAATCTCGTTAAGCGTCGTCATTAACTCTGAGATCTCATTGTCACGTTGGTCGATGATTTTCTGCAACGAATCGCTGGCAGAGGTGTCGACAACATCCACCATTGGAGCCTTGGGCTCCTCCTTGCAGCTGACGAGAGCCAGCAGACAAACGGCAAAAAACAAAACTTTTCTCATGTTATTTTTTTCTTTTGAGTTGTATTTCCCTAAACCTTTTCTTTTGTTTTCTCATCACATCCAGAAACAACAATGACAATCTCACCTCGTGGGGGTTGCTCAGTGAAGTGGTCGGTGAGGGCATTCAATGTTCCACGGACACTCTCCTCATGCACTTTGGAGATTTCACGCACCACACAGGCTCTGCGGTCTTCTCCCAGCACTTCTGCCAGTTGCTGCAGTGTCTTCACCAAGCGGTGAGGTGACTCATAGAAAACCATGGTACGAGTCTCATCGGCGAGCGCCATCAACCGAGTCTGCCTACCTTTTTTCTGAGGAAGAAAGCCCTCAAAGCAGAAACGGTCGTCTGGAAGTGCGGAATCAACAAGAGCCGGCACAAATGCTGTTGCTCCTGGCAGGCACTGCACTTCTATCCCTGCTGCGACAGTTTCGCGCACGAGAAAGAATCCTGGGTCACTGATACCAGGAGTGCCGGCATCGCTTACCAATGCCACCGTCTGTCCTGCCTTCAGTCTTTCAACCACCTGTGCAGAGGTGCCATGTTCATTGAACTTATGATGGGACATAAGATGGTTGTGGATGTCGTAGTGCTTCAACAGCACCCCAGTAGTGCGAGTATCCTCTGCCAAGATAACATCGGCCTCCTTGAGTACCCTGAGCGCTCTGAGTGTGATGTCTTCCAGATTGCCCACAGGTGTAGGAACAATATACAAAATGCCCATAATCGGTACAAATTTACTGCAAATCAAAGAAACAGCAAAACAATTTACGTTTTTTTTGGTTTTTATCGGAATTCATCAGCCATTGCAGGGACCACACAAGAATTGTCATTTACCTTGTACTGACATCGTCCTTTTGCTTTTTCCTTGCCTTGATGTCACAGACCAACTCCCGCGTGAACAGATCTGCCCCATGGGCATTGAGGTGACTTTTGTCAAAAAAACACTCTTTTTTCCTAAGAAATGTGGGATCATTTGAATAGTCGAGGAAAGGAATGTCGTATTTGCGGCTGATCTCCCTGATTGGTTCAAAGACAGAATCGTTGGCTCCGAAGAAATAAGGTGACACCACAAACACCAGTTGGGTCGGTCCCATCTCGTTGATCATTTTCTCAAAGTATTCCATTTTCAAGGAGTCACGGGTGACCTTTTTACCCTTGTACCACGGCTTGCCTTTGGCTGGCACACTTTTCATTATTCTGTTGACACCCACGAATCCTTCATCTCCTCCCAACTTCAATGGATTGATGACATCGGCTGCCAATTCCGCAAAACAGGAGTTATAACGATACATCCAACTGAGCATTTTCCATTGCTCCGAGGAATCCACTTTGTCAAAAATTTCTTCAATTCCTTCCCTATTGTAATACCTTCGCAATCTCCACAGAAAAAGATTATTCTCGCTTTTCCTGATATCATATTGAGGTGTTACTTCATAAATGACCATTTTGGGATGATAGCGGTGACTGATGAGTTTCCACCAGGCATAATAAAGCACGATGCCCATGGCGTCCTCTCCGCAATTGAAGCAAGAGAGACCAAGAGAATCTGCAATAATCTGAGGATTGTAATGATAGTGTGCCCTTGATGACCCAAATACCAGCACATCTTCTTTGCAATAGTCAGAAATATAGTTACGCCGATATGTCATGCCTCCCTTAGGATGCGATGAGGCATAATTCAACACCGAGCCTACCAGCCGGTCAATGACGAACATGATGGCTAAAAAGAGCAATATTCTGACAATGAATTTCCGCATACATTTTAGAAATTGGAATAAATGAACTGATCGGCACCGAACACCCCGGCCAAAAGGATGCTCGACAGCACAAAGGCATAGGCAACCCATCTGACGACAATGTGGCGGCTGTTGAAAAACCGAATATCCGTATACTCGTCAGTAAAATCTTTTGTAAACAGCACCGCCATGCCAAATATCGAAAACGTCATGTTGGTAAGGTTGAACTCCACATTCATCGGCTGACTAAAATCGAAGATACGCCCCAACACAGCACAAGCATCCCCAATAGAGGGCATACGGAAAAAAATCCAGGCGAAATTGACAAGGATGAAGGTAATGGAAATCTTGACAGTCCTTCCAAAAAGGCCATACTTGCATTTCTGCTGTCCCAGCATCTTCTCCACGATCTGTGCCAGTCCGTGCCAGATACCCCAGATGATGAAAGTCCAATTAGCACCATGCCAGATTCCGCTTATCAGGAAGGTGACAAAGATATTCCAATAGTTGCGTGCCTTGCTGCATCGGCTTCCACCAAGTGGGATATATACATAATCTTTGAGCCAAGTGGACAGCGAAATGTGCCACCGACGCCAAAAATCTGTGACGCTCACCGCGAAATAGGGCCGACGGAAGTTTTCTGTTAGTTCAAAGCCCAGAGTTTTCCCCACCCCAATAGCCATCAGGGAGTATCCAGCAAAATCGGCATAAATCTGAATGGTGTAGAACAGACTTGCCACGAAACAAGTCATGCCATTGTAACTGGTGTAATTTTCGAAGATGACATTCACATACAGTCCCAGTCTGTCGGCCACCACCACCTTGGCAAACATGCCCCACAGCAGCATTCTCATTCCCATGACAGCCTTTGTATAGTCAAAATAGGGCCTTATACGCTTCAGTTGGGGAATCAGCAAGGAAGCCTTATTAATCGGACCCGACAAAATGGAGGGGAAAAATGACACAAAGAGGGCGTAGGTGAGGAAGTCGTGCTCAGGCTCTATTCTTTTGTAATAGACATCCCAGAGATAACCCAGTGCCTGAAAGGTATAAAAGGATATACCGATAGGGATGGCCCAGTTGAGGCCAGTAAGATGGAAACTGAGTCCGGCCATCGACATAGCGCTCCCTATGCTTTCGTTGATAAAGTTGAAGTATTTGAAGAACAGCAGAGGTATCAACGCCAGCAACACTCCTACTGTCAGCATCTTCTTCGGATGTCTGGACCTGCCCACCCAAATTGCAGAATAGAAAGTGACTGCCGTAACAGCCATCAACACCAGTGCATAAACTGGTTTCCACTGCATATAGAGTATATAACTCTGTAAGAGGAGATATATGTTGCGAGCCTTCAGCCACCTTGCCGGTATAACATAGTACAGCAGGAAGAGCAGAGGATAAAGCACTATGAACTGTATGGAATTGAATATCATAGAGTGACCATTATTAGCGGGAAGACTTGAATTAAACCACAGCAGAAGCAATACTTTCGGTTTGCAAAATTACAAATAATTTGCCAATAACTTAGGTGTAGTCCTGCTTTTAACAAGAAAAAACGCGTGGAATGTTGGGCAAATCATATAATCTTCGTAAATTTGCACTCATCATGACCGACATCCTATCAGGGGAATTGCACCGCCCCGGAAGAATAGAAGTGGTGTGTGGCTCGATGTTCTCCGGCAAGACCGAGGAACTCATCCGCCGAATCAAGCGAGCAGTCTTCGCGCGCCAGCGTGTGGAGATTTTCAAGCCGTCGATAGACACCAGGTACTCTGAAGAGGAAGTGGTGAGTCATGACCGCAACGCCATCCGCAGCACCATTGTTGACACATCTGCATCGATACTCCTTTTGGCCTCTGACGTTGATGTAGTAGGCATTGATGAGGCTCAGTTTTTGGATGAGGGCCTGGTGGATGTGTGCAACGAACTGGCCAACCGTGGTGTGCGCGTGATCATTGCCGGCCTCGACATGGACTTCAAAGGAGTGCCATTTGGTCCGATGCCTGCCCTGTGTGCGATAGCCGATGATGTGACGAAAGTACATGCCATCTGCGTGAGGTGCGGGGCACTTGCCTATGTGAGCCACCGCTTGGTGCATGATGACAAGCGCGTGTTGCTGGGAGAGAAAGCCCAATATGAGCCTTTGTGCCGTGAGTGCTACCGCAAGTCCACCGAGCAGGAGTTGCAGGCATCTGCCACTTCTCCATCACAAGAAAAGCCCACTCCATGATTGAAGGAAAAATCACATTCGACCGTGCCGCCCGATGGGCCTTGATGGCCATTGCTGTGATAAGCCTTTACTTGCTTGTCAGCAAACTCAGCAGTGTGTTGCTCCCGTTCTTCATCGGTTGGCTAATTGCCTATCTGCTCTATCCGGTGGTGAAGTTCGTGCAATTCAAACTTCATGTGGCTTCGCGGGTCGTGTCCATCATCATCACTTTTATCCTTGTGGGATTGGTCGCCGCTGCTGTTTTCTATTTCATCATTCCACCGATGATTGGGCAGTTTCAGCGCCTCGGACCATTGGTCATCAAATATCTCAACCAGCAGTCCGCCTCGGGCGACTTTTCTGAGATGGTTCGCGACTGGCTCAACGAACACCGTGAGAGCGTGACAGAGTTTCTGAGCAGCCGAGATTTTATCGATGCCGTGAAGACCGCCTTGCCCAAGTTGTTCACCTTTGTGGGCGAGACCGCCAATTTGGCCATCAGCATCTTCGCCTCTTTTATTACCTTATTATATACGTTCTTCATCCTGCTCGACTATGAGTACCTGACAGACAACTGGATCAGAATTTTCCCCAAGTCAAGCCGACCATTCTGGACAGATCTGATGCTGGATGTGGAACGTGCCTTGAACAACTATATCAGAGGCCAAGGCCAGGTGGCTTTCTGGATGGGAGTGATGTTCAGCATCTGGTTCTGGATTATTGGTCTTCCAATGCCCATTGGCATGGGTATTTTGATCGGCATCATGGACATGGTGCCCTATCTCCACACCTTTGCCATCATCCCCACCGCTTTTCTCGCTATGCTCAAGGCAGCCGATACAGGGCAGAACTTCTGGGTGCTTTTTGGCCTTGCCTTATTGGGTTTTATCATCGTACAGGTGATTACAGATATGTTCACCACTCCCAGAATCATGGGGTCAGCCATGGGCCTCAACCCCGCAGTGCTGCTGCTCTCGCTCTCTGTCTGGGGTGCGCTGTTGGGCTTCATCGGCCTCATTATTGCCCTTCCTCTCACCACCATTATCATCGCCTATTATCAGCGATATGTCACCAAAGATGAGGGACCACCTGACATACGACAAGATCAGAGTTCAGAAAGTGCAAAAAAATCATAAATTATTTGGCAGATTTCATAAAAAGCCTTACCTTTGCACTCGCTTTTAAAAAAAGCAATATCGGAGATCCGTTAGCTCAGTTGGTAGAGCACAACACTTTTAATGTTGGGGTCTTGGGTTCGAGCCCCAAACGGATCACCAGAAAAAGGGATTTCTTTTGATGTCCCTTTTTTCTTTTTAACCATGAACAACGGGCTCATTGTTTCGGAAGCAACTTTTTCATCACCCTCTTGTAGCATAGATTGTAAACCGCTGCCACAAGGACACTTAGGACGGCATACACCAAAGTAACAATCAAAAGGTTACAACCTAAATCGTATGCTTTCAGTGCCAATACCCTTATCACAGGATGACACACAAATAAGCCTGCAGAAATACCGCCCAGATAAGTGAGGCACCGCGAGAACGACGCCGACAAGCGGGATGTCAAACTTCCTGATTTTCCAAATCTTTCACACAAAGGAATACAAATAAGGCCAAAGAGAGGCAGTACAAGCAAAGGACTGAGCACCCATAGCCAAACATTGACCGTGCTCCATAACCATAAGATAGACAATAATAAAAAGGTGGCCAATCTATGCTTGCTTATAAAGCCAAGCCCAGGAACTGTTTTTCTCCTGGCATACCACATGCCAACAAGAAAGACAGGCAGCCATACAGGAGAATTATGACGTAAATACTCATTGGTCCTGACATCTGAGAATAATGCTACCGCCAAACTGACTGCCAGCATAAGAAATACCGTTACCCAAAGGAAAACCTCACCTCGGAAACGATGGTACAGCAAATAAATGATATAGAACTGAAGTGTCAGTCCGAAATACCAATATACTCCAGGAGAAATCAAACTTGGTTTGTATAAATTGGAGGTCATCGTGAACTGTGCCAATGACATTTTGCTGAAAACAGGTAAACTTGTGCCCAAGAGATATATGAGATAACAGGGAGCCATGAGAATAAATAGTTTCAGAAAGTTTCTCCACAAATAGGGAAACGTCTGCAACAAGTGCACTTGTCTGCCCGTGTTTCCATCAGTGAATTCACGCTCATACTTCATGACAAGTCCATAACCGCTGAGAAACATGAAGACAGGTACCCCATACCATCCGAAATAAGAAAAGAAATCTGCTATGAAGGAAGACGAAAAAGATAAAAATGAGTCCAACATTCTCTCGGCTCTCATAGGTAAGAAGAAAAACTCGTTCTCTCTCACACTTACAACCATATGGAGAAGGTTGTGAATATAAATCATGAATATGGCGGCTCCACGCATTCGAAGAGACCTTTCACGCGTCAGATTGTTCATTATTTGCAGGTATGAAATTAAACATTGCCATTCTAACAGAGCACCATGTCTTCCTCAGAATTGGCTATCGGATTTCCAATGCCACAGCCCCGACAACTTCAGACGGCAACCTCACCTCCACATGTCCGTCTACAAGAGTATGGCGAAGAGTCTTGCCTGTGGCGACCAAACGGATTTTCTGACCTTTGGCAGGAATATTTCCCTTCCATGTAATAGTGGTGACAGGACTGGCACCATCTGCCGGAACATAGATAGCGAAAAGCGACCGGCCATCCTTAGATTTCGTGAACCACACATCACCATCATGATAATCAGGTGTCGTAACTGTTTCATAGATTGCCTTTCCGTTTTCCCTCATCCATTGGCCAATCTCCTGCAACCGTTCCACCGCCTCCTGCTGGATAACCCCCTCAGGAGTGGGACCAACCCCCAGCAGAAGATTGCCGCCTTTGGCCACAATTTCCACCAGTTTGGCAATGACCTGCTGTGAAGATTTCCACCTCGGATTCCGCACATATCCCCAGTCGTTGCTCAACGTGATGCAACTCTCCCACGGATGCAGGATCTGATGGTCGGGGATGGCCTGTTCCGGTGTCTGGTAATTCTCGTATGGCCCCTGTATGGTGCGGTCCACTATCAGCAACCCTGGTTGATATCTGCGCCCCATGGCAGCGACAGCAGGCATGTCAATATCCTGACCTTTGTTTTCCGGATATACCCAGCCACCGTCAAGCCAAAGTATGTCAATGGGACCATATCCAGAGAGAATCTCTTGCAACTGTCGATGTGTAAACTGTCTGAACTGACTCCATCTCCAGGGGAACTTGTCCACCGGATAATTGACATTGCGCCCTTTCTTGGCATAAACATCCCACCAATAGTACTGTGAATGCCAATCTGGCTTGGAGAAGTATGCTCCTATCATGAACTGCTCCTTACGGAATGCGTCGAACACGAAACGCAAGGCATCTCGGCGGCTGTCATTGCGGAAAGCATGCTTCGCAATGGAAAAATCAGTCTCTCTGCTGTCCCATAGACAAAAACCGTCATGGTGTTTGGTGGTGAACACCATATAGCGCATGCCGGCATCCCTGCAGACGCGGGCCCACTGCCCTGCATCAAACTGAGTGGGGCAAAATTGATCGGCCAATGAATTGTACCAATCGGTATATTGCTGATAGGTCATTGTCGTGTCACGCGTGATCCAGTTTTCGTCACAGATACTCCACGACTCCACGATGCCTGGCACAGAGTAGATGCCCCAGTGGAGAATAACACCGAACTTCAAGTCCTGCCACTGAGAAAGTTTGTTCTGCACATCCTTTTCCTTGGGCCAGACATACCCATCGGACTGTCTCATGATGTCATCCTGTGCCCAAGAAGAAATGGGACAAGAGGAAGCCATCATAGTGAAAGCGAATACCAATATCCTTATTGTCTGATTCATCATTTGATGCACTTATATCAGAATTCCAGCAGACAGGCACCATAAGAATAGCCGACACCGAACCCCGCCGTCATCACCTTCATACCCTCTCTTAGAGTCCCGTCAGCGATGGCATCACTCAGTGCTATGGGAAGGGTTGATGAAACGGTATTTCCGACATGGGCCAAAGAGACATAGGATTTCTCTTTGGGTATCCCATAGATTTTTCTGATCGTGTCGAGGATGTGCTTGTTGGCTTGATGAAGCACAAACAGGTCGATACGATCCTTGTCAAGTCCGTTTTTGGCGGCACACTCATCAAGCATGGGCGGCACTGCATCAAGAGTGAAGTTGAATATCTCTGGTCCGTTCATGTAGAGATGGTCGGAAGAATGCAGGTATCCGTTTTCGTCAACATGCTGTTCATGAAGTGGCTGAGGATAGCGGGCGCCCCCTGTCATCACTTGCAAGTTTCCTGCACCGCTGCCGTCAGTGCCCAGCACCATCTCACCAATACGGGCCACACCTGTGTCTGAAATGAATGTGGCAGCGGCTCCATCACCGAAAATCGATTGATTGCCCTTATCTCGAACATGGAAATATTTCGAGTAAGTCTCCGCTGTCAACAGGAGAACACCATGAGCAATGCCTGACAACAGAAGTCCTTTGGCCAAAGCCAGCCCATAAACATAGCCCGAGCAGCCCAGGTTGAAATCAAGTGCTCCTATGGTGGTAGGCAATTCCAAGCGTTGCTGCAGTATGCAAGCAGAGGTGGGCAGTTTGAAATCGGGACTTTGTGTGCAGAGAAGGATGAAATCCACGTTTTCCCTTATCTCCGGATGCTGCTTGAAAAGACGGCTTGCAGCCATGTATGCCATATCAACAGCGGTCTCTCCATCACCAGCCCGATGTCGTTCCTCTATACCGGTCTTCTTGGACACTTTCTCCGTATTCCATTCAGGAAAGGCGGCTACCAACTCTTCATTGGTCACCACTCTTTCCGGGAGATAATAACTGATGGCTTGTATATATGCTTCCATTGCTTATCTAAGTGTCAATCCTCCGTCAATCAACAAATCAGATCCTGTCATCCATCGTGCGCCATCGGACAGCAAGAAGGCCACTGTAGCAGCCACATCCTCCGGCCTGCCATAGCCAAGCGGATATTTCTGCTCATCGGAGGCAAGTTGCTCTGGTGTCAGTTCAAACTGTCCCACCATCGGTGTGCGGACCATGGCTGGCGACACCGTGTTGACCCTGATGCTCCGATGGGACAGTTCGAGAGCCAGGACCCTCGCATAAGAAGCAAGAGCGGCTTTGGAAGAACTGTAAATGGCATTGCCCATCTCTGCGTATCGTCCTGCTGCCACAGAGGAAATGAACACCAGAGATGCTCCACGCCGGATCTTTTTCTGGGCAAGCAAATCGGTGGTCAGTCGGACGGCTGCATGATAATTGGTATCAAAAACCATTTGTGCTGCCTCATCGGTGATGTTTCTCGTGGGGCAGATGAGTTGAACACCGGCGGCGTGCACCACTCCATCAAGCGGTGTCAACTGTGCCACACAATCCTTCACTTTATCTGGATGGGTAAGGTCACAGCACATCAAGTCGTGCCCCTCGCCGTCAAGCAGAGACAGACTCTGCTGCAGTCTCTCCTCATCCCTTCCGCCAAGGGTCACCGTTGCTCCCTGCTGAGCACAAAGAACTGCGGCAGCACGTCCTATTCCAGAAGAGCCGCCGGTAATCAGGATATGGCGTCCTGACAAGTCAAAAGGGCTTTTCATTTGCTCTCAACCATTTCGAACAAATCCCTGACGGTCTGGCAAGCGCGGATGTCCAACGCGGTGATTTTCTTTCCATATTCCGTACGGACAAAAGCGATGATGCTCAAAGCCGACAGAGAACTCCACTCCTCCAAGTCGTGGAACAGCAAGTCGGGAGTAAACAACTCCGGTTCTGTGTCATCAAACTGGTCAGCCAATTTTTCGATAAACTTATCTATGTCCATGTCAAATTATATATTTGGTGAATCTTCAAACCATTTTACTGACGACAAAGGTAAATAATAATTTTATGCCTATGTCAGATTTAATACGAATTAACATCTTGAGTTTACAAAGAAATGGTGCAAGATTCCTGTATCTGCCAATAATTCATTACCTTTGCCATCAATTTCAATACTGAAGGTGCGATGCTGAGACGAGCAAAGAGAGTGATTATGAATCCATCATTATTGGTGACACATACGCTGAACCGTATTGTCACGATGATTCCTGATGACGAACTTTACATTAAGTTGATGTGGAAACTTAGCAGGCTGAATTATCCTCTTAACCTAAGCAATCCTCAGACTTTCAATGAAAAACTTCAATGGTTAAAGTTGCATGACCGGAATCCAAAGTATACCATTATGGTGGATAAAATCAGGGTAAAGGAATGGGTGGCCAGCAAAATTGGCGAGCAACATATCATTCCTACTTTGGGTGTATGGGAATCCCCTGAAGATATAGATTTTGACAGCCTTCCAAATCAGTTTGTCCTAAAATGCAACCACAACAGCGGAATTGGAGTATATGTATGTAAAGACAAGCGATTGATGAACAAGAAAAAGGTCATCAAAGATTTGAAAAAGGGCTTACAACAAAATTATTATAAAGAAGGGCGAGAGTGGCCATATAAAAATGTAAAACCCATGGTTCTTGCAGAAAAATATATGGAGGACGAGAGCGGGTTTGAGTTGAAAGATTACAAGGTGTTCAATTTCAATGGAGAGCCCAAAATCATAGAAATCGATTATGACAGGTTTAAAGGCCACAAACGGCATTTGTATGATGTGGACTGGAACAAGATAGATGCGACCATAGAGTTCCCCTCAGACCCTGACAGAAGTTTTGAGAAGCCCAAAGTGCTTGACCAGTTGCTGTCCTTGGCAAGGACATTGTCGGAAGGCATCCCACATGTGAGAACAGACTTTTATATCGTAAGAGACCGCATTTATTTTGGCGAAATGACCTTTTTTCACGGGAGTGGCTTGGAACATATCACTCCATTAGATTTTGACAAGCAAATGGGATCTTGGCTCATTCTGCCTGCCCTTACTTAATTAATAACTTTCAAACAATTTTCCCATCAATTACTTTATTACTAAAAAAATACTTACCTTTGCACTTTGAAACTCAAACCGTCCTTTCATAAGGAAGCGGTTAACTGAATTGTGTGCATAATACACATTATATTTATTTATTGGCATAATGACGGTATCCCAATCTCACAATTATTCGACCAAGAACGAAATGAACAGCCCATTATCATTGATATGGAAATTCATCAACCAACATTCATATTTTATTCTATTCGCATTGTTTGCTCTATGGATGCTGGTCGGCATATTTCCTTTAGTCTGCTATGAAGGAGATAGTTTGGAGGTGATTCTTGGATGTGAAATCATGCATCAGGACGGTTGGTCTTTTCCACCTATCAAAGGATATGAATATCGCATGCAACCCCTGACATACATTACAGTTGTGGCAATCAGAAACATCCTGCCTATTTTTACTTGTCAGCAAATATATTGTCTGATCACTGCTTTATCGAGTTTTGCCTTTTTAATCGGCTGCATAGAATTTGCTCGCCACATCACCCATGAAAAGCGAATCAGGATATTGCTGGCAGCCATGATGCTTCCCGAAATATATGCCATTGCGATGTATCCTAATTCTGCCATACCTGCTGCGGCACTATTCGTTTGGGCCCTTATCTGCATTTGCCACCGCAGATACTTGGTTGCCACCATTCTCATGTGCATCGCTCCCCTGTTCCGCGTGGATGTGGTCGCTGTTTATCCTGCCATATTCCCATTATTCATGCATGAGGGCAAGACATTAGGCAAAAGCATTATTTATTCTGCAATATATGCCTTAACCGTGGTAGTGGTGTGTTTGTTCTTCTTCTGGTTGTTCAATGCCAGAGTCCTGACATCTCTCAATTCTTATGACCATTGGAACAGGACGATACCCACATCACAGGTATTGATAACGATTTTTGCCTATTATTCCTTAGCCTATATCATATTGCTGCCTTTAGGCCTTTGCCTGCTCATCAAGAACAAGTTCTGGAAAGAACTGTTGCTTGTACTCCTGCCCATCGTCATCTTGCATTATGTATATCGGCAAATGGGCTGTGCAGCAAAGCATTACCTGTACATCTCACCCTTTGTCATTATAGCCGGTGTCAGAGCACTTTCCTGGATCATTTCAGTAGTACGGAATAGGCCTTTGCTCAAATGGGTGAGCATCGTATTGGTGATTTTATTCAACACCGTCTCTTTAAGAGTTGTCCCCCCTAGCAGACCATGGTTTGAGGATGGATTTATTTATAATGCGGCAACGATTGTCCCCTTCGGTTCAACACAAATTTCCTCGACCAAAGTTTCCTTAGGAGTAGGGGCCGGGCAATTTGTGCCGACATTGGATGAAAAAATGATTGGGTCGGGCCATTTGTTCTATTCTATGTATATCCATGATATCAAGAAAGAAATGGAAACCACCTATGCCAAGTTGAAAACCACGTTGGAAAAACAAACCACCTGCAATATCCAGACAGTGGAATGGGGCATAAGTAGTTATATAAGTTCTTTATTCTTGAAAGACCAATACAGAGTTTCCGTTCACGATGGTTACTGCACATTTACAGGAAAAGGAAAGACTTTCAACGTACACAATCTTAAATGGTTTGATTATGATGACGGTGAAAATGGTGCACGAGAATTGTTGGAAAGATACCGTACATTCACTTTTCCCGAGCCCAAGGATGAACTATATATTGTCGTGGATACCGAACACATCAGAACGAGTTTCGAAGGATTGGCCCGTCATGGTCTGGTGAAGAAAATAGAGGAAGGGCTATATTTATTCAAAATCAAACCATCTATATGATCAAGTCTGTTGTACAGTTGCTCCGTCCCCAGCAATGGATCAAGAACACGTTTATCTTCCTGCCTATTTTCTTTGACGGGAAGTTGCTTCATATAGATTTACTATTGGCTACAGCCATAGTATTCGCAACTTATTGCCTGGCTGCCAGCGGAGTATATTGTTTCAACGACATCTTCGATGCTGAAGCAGACAGACTCCACCCAAAAAAATGTTTAAGGCCCATTGCCTCCGGGACAGTCAGCAAGACGGCTGCCTACGCTATCATGGGCGTGTGCTTTCTGTTATCCATTCTGCTTGTCACGATATCCTTCCATGATGAGTATCCGAAAATGTTGCGGCTCATTGGGGTCATCACATTCTACATCCTCATGAATATTGCCTATTGCGTCAAACTGAAACAGAAGGCGATTGTCGATGTGTTCATCATTGCCACCGGATTTGTCCTCAGAATAGTGGCGGGTGGCTTTGCCACAGGCATTCATTTGTCACAGTGGATTGTACTGATGACGTTCCTGCTGGCACTGTTTCTGGCTTTTGCCAAACGCAGAGACGATGTGGTGATTTATGAAGACACAGGTATACTGACACGGAAAAATGTCAGCCGCTACAATTTGGCTTTCATGAATCAGGCTATCGGCATTGTGGCCAGTATCACCATGGTGTGCTATATCATGTACACCGTTTCTCCTGAGGTCACAGAACGTTTTCACAGTCATTATGTCTATATCACCTCTGTTTATGTCCTTGCCGGAATCATCAGATATCTTCAGGTGACCTTGGTGGACGTACGCAGCGGAAGTCCCACGAAAATATTGCTCAAGGACCGTTTTATCCAGGCCTGCATCATTGGGTGGGTTATGACTTTTTTCTTCGTCCTCTATTTCTAATCTCTTTCGCACATGATGGACAGAGACATACAGTTGGACATTTACAGGGCTCTGACGATGATGTATATCATCTGTGTCATTCACGTGACCTATTGGATTGGGTTCACGTATGAGCCGTTTGCCTCCATTATCCTGTTTGAGATGTCGCTGATTTTTTTCATTTCAGGAGCAGCGTTGTCTCTGAGGACAACAGAAAGGGGAATGTGGGCTACATTCCTCAACCGGTTGAAGAGAGTTGTACTACCCTTTTACATCTATGCCGCGGTAGTGGTGTGCTTTATGGGGTTGCTGACCTTGGCTTGGCGCTTTTTCGGCTCAAGCATTGACAGTTTGCTTGGAGAGAAAGCAGCCACACTCAAAGAAAGCACTCTGACAGGATATTCTTGGAATGACGTACTGAAAATATTGACGTGCAAAAATATTCCCAAGGCACCCTTTTGCTATCATCTTTGGTTTATCTGGCCCTATCTCATCCTGTCGTGCACCTTTGGCTTTCAGGTACAACTGATGAGGAAAACAAACAGATGGCTGTATGTTGTCCTTTGCATCGCCATATTCCTTCTGACCCAAAGCCTCACACGGCACATGTTGCTCAGAGAAGTGTTGTTCTACAATATATTCATGGTGGCTGGCTACCTGTTTTATAAAAAAATCCGCACAAAGACTGTGTTGATAATTGGTGCCATTGCCTTGGTGATCCTGATATTGCTCAAAGGCCGATTCGTCCCCATGCAGCAGCACAAGTTTCCGCCCGACTATGTATTCCTTGTATTCAACGTGGTGGCGATATGCTTTCTTTATGCTCTGTCACAGCACATCACGCTGCCCAACTGGAAGATTTTCCAAATTTGGAATACCCGTGGCTACACCATGTATATCTACCAGAACATGGTGTTCCTTATGATATATCCCGTTCACATGGTGCTGATATCCAAGATACCATTTGCACCAGGACAGTTTGTCGTCTTCTCGATATTGCTTTTCTTTTTTTCGACATGGCTCAGTTACCTCACTTTCCCCCTGGAACAATATGTCATGCGGAAGATTCGTTTTTGACAACTATTAAGACATGAAGAAAAGGACGATAGCCGTTTTTGATTTTGACGGTACACTGACAACAAAAGACACACTGCTCGAATTCATCAAGTTTGCCTGCGGCAGACGTCGCTTCATTCTTGGTTTCCTGCTCTATTCGCCTATTCTTGTCTTGATGAAACTGCACCTATACCCCAACTGGAAAGCCAAGCAGAAGGTCTTCGCCTATTTCTTCAAGGGATGGGGATACCGTCGTTTCAAGTCACTTGGACAATCATTCTCCTCGGAGATAGAAAAAATAAGAAATGAGTCTGTCATCAAGAAAATGGAAAATCACATTCACTGCTCCGACACCGTTTATGTGGTATCGGCAAGCATCTCTGAATGGGTAAGGCCCTGGTGTGAGCAAATGAATGTCAGTGGTGTGATGGCCACGGAGATAGAGGTAGATCAAAAAGGACTGATCACAGGACGTTTTCTGACGGACAACTGCTACGGGCAGGAGAAGGTCAACAGACTGGCAGAGAAGGAGCCCGACAGAGAGAGTTACTGCCTGTATGCATACGGAGACAGCAGGGGTGACAAAGAATTGCTTGAATATGCAGACCATGGTTTCTTATGTTGAAACACAATACTAACAGATATGAACTTCAAAAAATTTTCAGGCCGTCTGACCACGTTTTTCAGCGAGAGATGGATACAACTGCTCGTCATTGCCATTGCCATAGGACTACCTCCCTGCTTGGTATATGTCGGAAGAACATCATTCTGGAGAATTGTCAACGACACTATTTTTGAGACGGGAATTCTTTTCCTCATCACCGCAATGATGGGGAAATGGGGGAAATGGCTTCTTCATCTGACTTTCATCCTATCCTTGTTTGACTTCGGACTAAGTTTCGGATGCTATTTGGCCTGTGGCCAGCCCGTCACGCTTGACATGGCATACCTGATTTTGGGAACCAACTCCAACGAGGTATCCGAATTTTTCAGTTTCTATTTTCCCCCCGTCAAAATAATCATTTGGCTGGCAGCCATATTGTTGCTTGTCTTGTTGTATTGTTTCAAAATTCCACGGTTGCGCCCCAACCTAAGGATTTCACAAGTTGGTGCGACTTTACTTCTGATGACTATCATTCTATGCTTTCCGCCGCCAAGCCGAGGCATTTACAATTGGTGCGACAAGATACCCCCTATCAAATATTTGTTCATAATGAAGGACTATGAACCACTTGGCAAGTTGGCCGAACTACGCCACGACACCCCTCTCGAAGAGGTGTCAGACCAACACCCCCAGCACATTGTCCTCATTATCGGAGAGTCTTTTTCAAAGTCTCACTCTTCTGTATATGGATACAAACTCGACACCAACCCTGAGTTGTCGCGTCTCACCGATGAAGGGCGTCTCTATGCCTTCACTCAATGTACTGCTCCAGCCGCGTTCACACACCTGGCATTCAAAAACATCTTCACCCTGTGGGATACTTATGAGTCAAAAGCCTTTGATAAGGCGGAGGGTATAAAGAAGGGACTGAGAAAAATCTTCATGCCTTGGATAGAGGATCCTAACGCCTGGTATAATTATCCCACTTTTTTTGATATTTTCAGCCAACACTACACCATCAGATGGGTTTCCAATCAAGAGTCCCATGGCATGTATGACAATGTGCAGGCTGCTTTTGCCAAACTCTCAGACACTGTTTGGTATGCGGGGCAGCACCCAGAGGCTGGCAGCCGTTATGATGAAGTGGTCGTGCCTGTGCTCAAATCATATCTCAAGACTGACAGTTTGCCATCCATCACCATCGTCAACCTGATGGGACAACACGAGAATTTCTATCAGCGTTATCCAAACTCATGGAAATACTTCAAGCCCGAAGACTACAAAGACCGCCCAGAGCACCAGAGGGAGATCCTCGCGCAATATGACAATGCCACCCGATACAACGACCATGTGGTGGCATCCATTTTTGATTTATACAAAGACGAGTGTGCACTGGTTTTCTATTTTCCCGATCATGGCATGGACATCTATGAGACCGACCCCAACCATTGCGGGCATGCATCTGCAAGAGAGCAGAAATCATGGGACCTCAGTTTACATATCCCATTTTTCATCTATGCTACAGACAGTTACCGCCAAGCCTATCCTGATCAAGTGGCACAGATGGAACACTCCATCAACAACCCTTTCAACACCAAGGACCTGATTTACACACTTATGCAGATCACAGGATGGAAAATAGCAAAAGACAGTGTCGATTATTCCAAAAAGTCGCTGTTTGTCAGTCCACAATGAACGCAGAGTGTCCCAAAACAAGAAAAAAAAGCACAAGATTCAAAAAAAAAAGTTTTTCTCTTAGTGAATGTAAAAAAAATGATTACCTTTGTACATTGAAATAAAATTAGCTGTTGATTGCAGATACTGCAAGATTGGAAATATATGTGTTTTTCTGTCTTCCTGAATGGTAATTCGCGATTTTCGCATTTGATGATTGCGACGGATTTGACATGTGCTGATCTTTAAGGCGGTTTTGGCATTCTGGCTTGTTTTCTATGCCCCATTACGTCGTTTTTTCACTGAATCAGCGATGCGGAGAAGATGTGCCCAGAAGCCAACCTAAACTTTGTTGCTTACCATTTCACCAAGCATCTTGCAGTCGACCTGCATTCCAAAATCCACAACATATCATATCATTATGCGGTCCAGAACCATACAGCGATATACTCGGACTGACAAATTCATCTGGCTGGTTACCCTACTCTACCTGGTTGTTTCCAACACGCTCATAGGAGGAGGCAGGGTCTTGTTTGCCTTTGCCGGAACGGTACTCTTATTCACCAATTTCAAGTTAAGAATATACAAATACCACCTTTTCACACTGCAGTTCATCATCTATTGCTATGCCACCACTTTTTGGGCGCTTAACGGCCGTTATACCATCCCCATCTGCAATTCCATGTTCCTGACACTGATGTGTCTCTTTATATTCTATGAATATTGGAAAGACATCAAAGACATTCACATCTTGCTGAAAATCATCATGTGGGCAGGCCTCTTTGTCGTTGTGTATACGTATTACTTCTATGGCGTCGAAGATATTGTCACCGCTGATGGAGGAACTCGTCTGGGAAACGAGTTCAACAATGTCAACGTCATAGCCATGATGACGGCAACCACCCTGATAATCAATTTCTATTTCATGCTGTTTGTGAAAAAGGATTGGTCAATTCTCATTTGGCTCCCCTGCCTCTTTATTATCGGTGCCACACAATGCCGCAAGGCATTTGTGATGCTTGTCATGGGCATGTTCCTCATGTATTACTATAAGCAGAGGATGAAAAAAAACGGCGACATGCTGCTTCCTCTTACAAAGGTATTTGTTTTTGTCTTGATAGGATTCCTCATCCTCTTCATTTTGGGGCATAATGGCATATTCTCCGGCTTGTACACTCGCATGGGCGGCATGATTTCAGCCCTCACTGGCGGAGAAGATGTGGATGCCTCGTCCATGGTCCGCAACATCTACAATGAGATCGGATGGAAACAGTTTCTCAAGACTCCCATTGTTGGAATAGGCATCAACAATTCCATGATTCTTCTCGCACAGCAAGTGAACCATGCGACCTACTTGCATAACAATTATATAGAACTTCTGACTTGCGGTGGAGTCATTGGACTGATTTCCTACTACAGTATTTTTGTCTACCTGCTTTATCAAGAGCAAAAATACATCAAGTTGGAAAGCAGTGCCTTTCTTATTGTCACATGGCTGCTGATCATCTTTGTAATTGACTGGGGCGTCGTTTCCTATATCAACCGTATGAATTATTTTTATCTGATGATGTTCTTCATTCACCTGGACCATCTGAAGAAAAAATACCCACATATAAAATGATTTATACTTTTCTCCTTGCAGACCTTGGCACTGGTGGCGCCGAACGGGTGAGCATTCTCATGGCCCGCGTGCTGAAACACCATGGGCACACCGTGAAGTTTGTCTGTCTGTGTGGAGGTGAGGATGAGATCAGCCAATGGATCAGACCGGAGTTTGAACTTGAGATACTTGGAGCAAGACGCACCCTCACAGCCTTACCGTCCTTGAAGAACTATTTGCGCTCACATCGTGATACCATCCTATTTTCCAGTTGCGAATACGTCTCTCTGCTGACGCTCTTTGCCTGCCGGCGCCTTGACATACCTGTTATCGTGCGGTTGCCCAATATGCCCAGCAACCATCTTTACCATGGTTTTACCGAATTCAAATGGAATGTCATCCGCTGGCTCAACAAGCATCTGCTTCCCAAAGCCAAGACCATCATTGCACAGACAGAAGCCATGCGCCAGGAAGCCATTCAAAGATACCATCTCGCCGAGAACAAGGTGGTGACCATCAACAATCCCGTTGACAAGGAAATGGTACTGGCCTCAGCAGAGCATCATGACAATCCTTTCACAAAGGGACAGATTCAGTTCCTTGCGGTGAGCAACATCACCTACTCAAAAGGCATCGACGTACTTATAGAAGCCTTTGCCCAGGTAAGGAGACAATGGTCTGATGCCCATCTCACCATCCTCGGCCGCACCAGTAGCGACTATGCCAAGGATATCATCAGCCGTGTGTCATCCACCGACGGCATCAGTTTCTTGGGATTCAAGGCCAATCCCTACCCCTACATGTGCCACTGCGACGTGTTTGTGCTTTCATCACGGATGGAGGGATTCCCCAACGTGGTGCTTGAAGCCATGTGCTTCAACAAGCCCATCGCAGCCACCACTTGTGTCCCTATCATCAGCCAGGTCATAAAAAATAATGTCAACGGCTATACATGCCAACCCGAGGACGCATCTGAACTGGCCTCCTGCATGACAAAGGCCGCCCGTCTAAAGAACATCCACAACACATACAATCTCTTCGACGAGCAGCGTTTCTGCAAGGTCATGGAATGTGATTCCCAATTCGCTATTTAGAAAAAAACGCGAACTATCACCTGAACCACAATAAAAACGACGTTACAACACCATATCAACATGAAGATACCCTTTTCACCACCCTACATTGACGAAAGCATCATCAACGAGGTCGTCGACTCCCTGCGCTCAGGATGGATCACCACCGGTCCTAAAGTCAAGGCCTTAGAAGCAGAAGTGATGAAATTGACCGGTTGTCAGGCTGCATTGGCTGTCAACTCATGGACATCCGGGACGATCCTTATGCTTAGGTGGTTGGGGCTGAAAAGCGACGATGAGGTCATCATACCCGCTTACACCTATTGCGCTACTGCCATGGCCGTGATGTGGGCTGGAGCCAAAGTCGTCATGGTTGACTCTGCTGAGGACTTCAACACATCAGCAGAAAAAATCCGCCAGGCCATCACCCCACGGACAAAAGCCATCATCCCTGTTGACATCGCGGGATTCCCCTGCGACTACGATGCCATCATGGCACTTGTCAACGAACCCGAGATACGCGCCATGTTTCACCCCTCCTCACCTGTTCAGGAAAAATTAGGGCGTATACTTGTGCTCAACGACTCAGCGCACTCGTTGGGGGCTCATATCCATGGACAGCCCGCTGGTCCCCAGACAGATATCACCATTTTCTCATTGCATGCCGTGAAAAACATCACGACAGCCGAGGGTGGTGTCATCTGCTTCAACCTGCCCGCACCCTTCGACAACGACCAACTCTACAAGGACATGCGGCTGATGACCCTCAACTGCCAGACCAAGGATGCCTTCACAAAGAGTCAGGCTGGCGGATGGCGCTATGACATTGTGGGCAAGGGAATGAAAATCAACATGGCAGATGTCAACGCCGCCATCGGCCTTGCCCAGATACGGCAGTATGAGCATTTGCTGGCCGAGCGCAAACGCATCTACAATGCCTATGACAAGGCACTGGGCCAATATGAGTGGGCCATCCTGCCACCTTCTGTCAAAAACGGAGGTGAGACCTCATACCATGTCTACCCCCTCCGCATCAAGGGTTTCACCGAACAGCAGCGCGATGCACTCATCAACGAAATTGCGAAAAGTGAAGTGGCAGTCAACGTGCATTTCGTCCCGCTTCCCATGCTCAGTTATTACCGCTCGCTGGGTTACGACATCGCCGATTATCCCAATGCCCGCAGGCACTATGAGCATGAGGTCTCACTGCCTGTCTACCCACAACTCACTGACGAACAGGTACAGATCGTGATCAATACTGTCGTCAAAGCCCACGACACCATCGCGGGCTGCCAGCAACAATGATCAGATTTTTCGACATTCTTCTCTCAGGATTAGGGCTGATCTTGTTATCACCTGTATTTCTGGTCATCTATGTCATCATCCGCAGCAGCAGCCGCGGACCAGGGTTCTACTCACAGAAACGCGTAGGGAAAAACGGCATGCCTTTCAGACTGTATAAGTTCCGCACCATGCGCCGAGGCTCCGACCGCGGGCACCTCATCACAGTCGGAGGGAAAGACACCCGTATCACAAAAGCCGGATACTATATCCGCAAATACAAGTTGGATGAGTTGCCGCAATTATGGAATGTTTTCATCGGTGAGATGAGCCTGGTGGGTCCCCGTCCCGAAGTGGAGAAATATGTCAGGCTGTACACACCTTCCCAGCGAGTGGTGCTGAGTGTCAGTCCTGGCATCACCGACTATGCGTCGATAGAGTTTTCCAATGAGAACGAACTGTTGGGAAAAAGCGACAACCCAGAGCGGATGTACGTTGAGGAAATCTTGCCAAAGAAGATACAATATAATCTGAGATATATCAACAACCGTACACTGAAGGAATATTTCAAGATCATATTCCTCACGTTCGCAAAGATATCCAAACATTAAAGTCACCTACATGGAAAAAGACAAGGTATATTTAGACTTTCTGAAGTTCTGCCTCAATGACCACCTGCCCGTTCCTGAAAGCATCAAGGACATCAACTGGCATGAACTGTTGGAATTCGGCAAGAAGCATACGATAGTGGGAATGTATATCCCCACAGTACTGATGAAGGACGGCAAACTGAAGAAAGAAGACTTTATGGGAAACAAACCTACTGATGACGACGTCATGGAGTGGGTATTCGAGGACTATCTGCTGCGAAGAAACAACACCGGAGTCTTCGAGCGGGCTCAGAAAGCATCCGAATGGTTCCGTGAGCAAGGATTCCGCAACTGTATCCTCAAAGGCCAAGGCAACGCGCTCATGTATCCCGACCCCTTGCTCCGCACCAGTGGCGATATCGATATCTGGCTGGAAGGCACCCGCGATGAGATCCTGGCATTCACCACACAATACTACAACATGCACGCAAGTCCTCTGCATGTGGACTTCCCCATGTTCAAGGAAACACAGGTAGAGGTGCACTTTCATCCCTCCCGCATGTACAATCCTTACATGAACAAGAAATTGTGGGCTTATTGCGACACCCAGGCAGATGAACAGTTCGAGCATTGGGTGTCCTCCGCTGACGGCAAATACAAGTTTACGGCTCCCACCAATGAGTTCAATGCTTTCTATCAACTCGACCATATTTTCAAGCATCTCATCAACGAGGGTATAGGACTTCGTCAGGTCATCGACTATTTCTACTTGTTGCGCAAGCGTTACAATGACGGTATCCCAGCGGGAGCCAACGAGAAACTGATATCGGTTCTCAACCGGTTCAATCTCAAAAAATTCTCGAGAGCGATGATGTTTGTCCTCCATGAGTTTTTGGGTTTGGAAGAAAAATACCTCTACATCAAACCCCATAAAGAAGAGGGAGAGTTCCTGCTCAACGAGATATTGGAAGCAGGCAACTTCGGCAAATATGAAAAGCGGCTGACCGATTCACTTGAGGGTGTCAAAGGACATGTCAACCGTTTTCTCGTGCTGACCGCTTTCAAATACCGCCTGCTCCGCCACTATCCTACAGAAGCCATCTGGATGCCCTTACGAGACCTTCGCTATCATTTCAGCCATAAGAATCTGGAAGAAAACGAAGGTCAAACCACTGAAAATACCCCAACCAATCCATAAAAGAAATGGCAAACAACAGAAATCACCTTGTCATCATGGCAGGCGGCATCGGCAGTCGCTTCTGGCCGATGAGCACTGCTGAAAGACCCAAACAGTTCATTGACGTGCTGGGTGTGGGCCGCTCTTTGCTGCAACTCACCATTGACCGTTTTGAAGGCATCTGCGACCCCAACAACATCTGGGTGGTAACCAATGCAAAATATGCGGACATCGTTCACGAGCAGTTGCCTCAGATCCCGACAGAACATATCCTTTGCGAACCATGCCGCCGCAACACCGCTCCATGCATAGCATACGTGAGTTGGCGAATCAAGAAAGAGAACCCCAAAGCCAATGTTGTGGTGACACCGAGCGACCATATTGTGACCAACAGCAGCGAGTTCAGGCGCGTGATATCCTCATGCCTTCAATTTACTGGTGAGACTGATGCCATTGTTACTCTTGGCATGAAACCAACCCGTCCGGAAACTGGCTACGGATACATACAGGCCGACCTGACTGCCAGTTCACTCCGCAACAAGGAGATTTTCCGAGTTGACTCTTTCCGTGAGAAGCCTGATGCCGCCACCGCAGAGAAATACATCAAAAACAAGAGTTATTTCTGGAATGCCGGCATTTTTATCTGGAGCGTAAGCACGATAGTCAATGCTTTCAGGGTTTACAAGCCTGCCATGTCAAAGATTTTCGAGAACATGTTCCCGATTCTTGGCACCCCTGAGGAACAAACTGCCATTGATCTTCGCTACCCGGAATGCGAAAGCATCTCCGTAGACTATGCCATCATGGAGAAAGCCTCCGAGATCTTCGTCTGTCCGGCAGATTTCGGGTGGAGCGACTTGGGCACATGGGGCTCCCTCATGGCGCAGACTCCCAAAGACCTTTATGGCAACAGCAAAATAGGCAGCAACATCTCCCTGTTTGACACACACAACTGTATCATCCACACCACAGAGGAGCGCAAAGTGGTCATTCAGGGACTTGACGGATACATCATCGCTGAGAAAGACAACACTTTGCTTATCTGCCGTCTCAGTGAGGAACAGAAGATCAAACAATTCTCCGGAGAAGGTTGATTTCCTTGACGCATCCAGTTCTTCATCACCCATTTACACATCAAATGAAAGACAAAATAGCACTCATCACAGGCATCACCGGGCAAGACGGCTCTTATCTGGCAGAATTCCTCATAGACAAAGGCTATGAGGTACATGGCCTTCTCAGGCGGTCATCATCCTTCAACACAGGGCGCATAGAGCATCTCTATCTTGACGAGTGGGTCCGCGACATGAAGAAAAAACGTCTGGTCAACCTTCATTGGGCTGACATGACCGACTCCTCATCCCTCATCCGTATCATCGGTGAAGTGAGACCGACGGAGATCTACAATCTCGCTGCTCAAAGCCATGTCAAGGTGTCTTTTGATGTCCCGGAATACACAGCCGACACAGATGCCGTGGGTGTCTTGCGCCTGCTTGAGGCGGTGCGCATCTGCGGCTTGGAGAAACAATGCCGCATCTATCAGGCCTCCACGTCCGAGTTATACGGAAAAGTGCAGGAAGTGCCTCAGAAAGAGACCACCCCATTCTACCCCCGCTCTCCCTACGCTGTGGCCAAACTCTATGGTTTCTGGATCATGAAGAACTACCGCGAGAGTTATGGGATGTATTGCTGCAACGGTATCCTCTTCAACCATGAAAGTGAGCGTCGTGGTGAGAATTTTGTCACCCGCAAGATCACATTGGCTGCCGCCCGCATCGCTCAGGGTTTCCAAGACAAACTCTATCTTGGCAATCTCAACTCACTTCGCGACTGGGGTTATGCCAAAGACTATATAGAGTGCATGTGGCTGATTCTCCAACAGCCTGAGCCTGACGACTTTGTCATTGCCACCGGCGAGTATCACACCGTCAGGGAATTTGCCACGCTGGCCTTCGAGGCGGTGGGCATCCATCTGGAATGGAAAGGAGAAGGAGTAGACGAACAAGGCATAGACCAAAACACCGGACGCGTCATCGTTGAAGTCGACCCGAAATATTTCCGTCCTGCCGAAGTTGACCAATTGCTGGGTGACCCTACCAAAGCCCGCGAACGCCTGGGATGGAACCCACGCAAGACCCCATTTGCCGAACTGATTCGCATCATGATCGAACACGACATGAAATTTGTCAGGAAACTTTATCTCAAGGCTCAGTTACCCGAATAATTCCCCATGGCACTCCAACAAACATCCAAGATATATGTGGCAGGTCACCGCGGACTGGTGGGGTCTGCCATATGGGCTAATCTGCTTCAGCGGGGGTACACTCATCTTGTCGGACGCACGCACAGCGAACTCGACCTGCTCGACCCCGTGGCGGTCAGACAGTTTTTCGATGAGCAGCAGCCCGATGCCGTTGTACTTGCAGCAGCACATGTGGGAGGCATCATGGCCAACTCACGTTACCGCGCCGACTTCATCTACCAAAACCTTCAGATTCAGCAGAATGTCATCGGCGAGAGTTTCCGTCATGGAGTGAAAAAACTCCTTTTCCTTGGATCAACCTGCATCTATCCCCGTGAGGCACCTCAGCCTATGCACGAGGATGCGTTGCTTACCTCTCCTTTGGAATATACCAACGAGCCTTATGCCATAGCCAAGATAGCCGGTCTCAAGATGTGCGAGAGTTTTGCCTTGCAATACGGTTGCGACTATGTGGCCGTGATGCCTACCAACCTATATGGTCCCAATGACAATTTCGACCTGGAGCGCAGCCATGTGCTGCCAGCAATGATCCGCAAACTGCATTTGGCCAAATGCCTTAATGAAGGTGATTGGGAGTCAGTACGCTGCGACCTTACCGCACGTCCTGTCGAAGGCATCAGCGGCAATCATTCCAAGGAAGACATCCTCGCCGTACTCCTCAAGTATGGCATTACTCCTCAGTCTGTCACCCTTTGGGGCACAGGCGCTCCTCTCCGCGAATTTCTCTGGAGCGAGGACATGGCAGATGCCAGTGTACACGTCTTGCTGAATGTCAGTTTTTCCGACACCTATGATCCTGACGAAAAGGAAATTCGCAACTGCCACATCAACGTGGGCACAGGGAAAGAACTTACCATCCGCGAACTGGCAGAGAAGGTGATTGCGGAAACGGGGTTCAAGGGAACTTTGCTATGGGATGCCACCAAGCCCGATGGCACACCGAGAAAACTGATTGACGTCAGCAAACTCCATCAACTGGGATGGCACCACAAGGTAGATATCGACGAAGGCATCCACCGACTATACACATGGTATTCACAAACAATGACCAATAAATGACATCCAATCCTTCCCCATTGACCAATCATCCTTCTTTCAGTCCCGCAGGCATGCCAAGTACTGAAACCATTACATCCCAAAAACACATTTTCAAAATGTCTCTTCCCACTCAATTCGTTACCATCGTCATTCCTGTCCTCAATGAGGCCAAGATCATTGAGGATTGTCTGAATTCTGTAATCTGCCAAGAATACCCTAAGGAACTGATGGAAATACTGGTTGTCGATGGGATGAGCAATGACGGCACACGTGATATAGTCAATAGGATGAAGGAAAAGGATTCGAGAATTTTCTTGCTCGACAATCCTAAGAAACATGTTCCCAGCGCCCTCAACATCGGCATAAGGAAAGCAAGAGGCTGCATCATTGTAAGAATGGACTCCCACTCTGTTTATTCACCTCACTATGTCTCTACTTTGGTGGAAAAGATGGTTGAACTGGATGCATGGAATGTGGGTGGAGTATTGATTACCACCCCGGCAAACGACTCCGTGAAATGTCTTGCCATCGCCACTTGCCTGAGCCATCCGTTTGGGGTTGGCTCATCTTTGTTCCGGATTGGAAGTACAAGCATCGTCGAAACCGACACCGTGCCTTTCGGCTGTTTCAAAAAGAGCCTTTTCGAGAAGGTGGGAATGTTTGATGAGGAAATGCTGAGAAACGAAGATGAGGAAATCAATGGCAGAATAAGAAGGGCGGGAGGCAAGATCTACCTGATCCCGGAAGTAACCATGAAATATTATCCCAGAGACAGCCTCACCAAACTGTTCAAGATGTATTATCAGTATGGACTGTGGAAACCTCTTGTCAACAAAAAAGTAGGCAATGCCGTTTCCTGCAGGCAGTTTATACCGCCATTGTTTGTCTTTGGGTTGGTTTTCGGACTTATCTTAAGCCTGTTCAGTCCTATTTTCATGAAAATTTACCTTTCCGTTCTGCTTTTATACCTTCTTATCACCATATCAGTAGGCATTCGGCAGGCTATCAAGCATTCCAGACCATTGTTGTGCCTATATATCCCCATCACATTCTTTTGTCTGCACTTGTCCTATGGCATCGGATACCTTTGGGGCTTGTGCAACTGGTTCAGATACAAAAAAATGAAGTATTCCCTGGACCGCTGATCCAACGGTCGGCCATCAGGTATCGCATACTGCCATTCTAAGACTGTTCACTTGTTTCATCCATAGATGGGAAGAAAGATTTTTTTTATCGGGCCTCTTGGTGCTGAGGCAAAAATGGTGAGCGGCGACTCACTGAAAAACCTGCACCTCACCCGACAGTTGGAGAAGTTGTCTGTACACCTTACCATTGTCGACACCAATGCCTGCCGGAAATCTTTCTGGAAGACCATATCCTCCATCTTTTCCGTCGTCACTCATCGCAAGAGCAAATTTATAGTCTCTGCCAGCACAAGAGGTGCCTATATCATCCTACAGTTGTTGCGCTTTTTCAAGATCAAGGATGTCATCTACTGGGTGGTTGGCGGCGACGTGCCCCATCAGATGGATTGTGGCTTTGTCAGCAAAGCGCCATACAGGAATGCCAGAATCATCCTCGTGGAGGGAGAGCGGATGAAGGAGTCGCTGAATATCAGCGGTCTGAACAATGTGATGAGACTTCCCAATTTCAAGCATATCACATCCATTCCTCAGAAAAAGCCACGTTCATCTGATGCACCCGTCAGATTTGTATTTCTCTCCAGAATCACAGAGGACAAAGGTTGCACCTATATCAACAGGGCGGCGGAAAAACTGAATGAGAAAGGATTGGCTCATCTGTTCAGCATCGACTACTATGGCTCCATTGCTGAGGAATACAAGGAAAAATTTCAAAAGGAAATCGACCTGATACCCAACATAGCATACAAGGGATTTCTCAATCTGCTTCAGACAGACAACTATGCCGTGCTGGCCGGTTATGATGCCATGCTGTTTCCCACGTTTTTTTATGGCGAGGGATTTGCAGGCATCTTCATAGATGCCTTCATCTCAGGGCTGCCTGTCATCGCATCCGACTGGAGCCTCAATGGAGAAATCATCAAAAACGGGAAGACAGGATGGATAGTCCCCAACCGGAATGTGGATGAACTGGCCAACACCATGGAACGGGTCATCCGTCATCCCGAACAAGCGTGGGAAATGGGACAGGCCTGCCAGGCACAGTGCATGGAGTATGACACCGACCATGTCGTCACCCCATCACTGCTGAAACAATTGGGCTTGCTCACCCCCCAATCTTAATGGATGAAACTTTGCCAGTGTGAGGCTATCTTATCAGACACAAACCGCCTCACATCTGTGCACAAGGATACCTTGTTCTTCTTCAGGGCAAGCCTGTATTTCTGAACCTTTACCTTCAGCGGAAGGTCAACAGAATACCTCGATCTGATAAAATAGTTCAAAAAAGAGGGTATCTGAGAAAAACCTACTTCCTGATACAAAGAAATCGTCTGCCCGCAAATATCCAACAGAGAATCCAAAACAAGTGAATTTCTGAATTTGTCCGTTTGGCTCCCCCCTGCAGGCCGATAATAATGATAGATGACAGTTGGTTCCACTGCCATTTTTTGAGCCAACTTGCTGCATTTCAAGCAGAACATCTTGTCATTGCAAGTCAGCAATTCATCGAAGCGGAGTTGGTGCTTCTCCACCATTTCTTTTCTTACCATCCGCGACCAAGGAGTCCATATTCCATACCTAAGTCGCTTCTCTGCATGAGATTTTCCTTTGAGAAAAGCCTTGATTATTGAGGTAATCTCATGCGGCCAAATTTCCCCTTTCTCATTAAAACAATGAACGTTCAGATACACGATGTCTGTATCTGTATCATCGGCATATTTATCTAGAAACGCATTCAGATGCTCTGTGTAACAGTCATCCGCATCTGAGAAAACCAGCCATTTGCCTTTTGCCTTTTCCATGCCGATATTTCTTGCCCTGCCAGCACCCTTGGCGCGTTCTTCATCCAAAAAAATCAGTTCGGCTTTCTGAGCATCGACAACGGGCTTTTTGTCATTGTCGCTATTGTCATCGACAACGATAATCTGCACATCATCACGGTCAGGTATGCTGGCAAGACAGCGACTGAGCAAATCCGGACAGTTCTTATGTGGAATTATAATGGAGTAATTGATTTGCTGCATAACACAACCATCATGAAATCTATATCTCTTTTTCTCGTCAGATACTTCAAAAACGCCTTAACTTGCAAGATAATTGTGCAAAGTTAGCACATTTCCTGATAATAAATCCAATTATTTCTTTTTTTTTGAACGCATCCCTGTTATCTAAATGCTATAGCGTTTTTAAATGAAGAAACTTTTAACTATTTGGACGGAAAATTTCATTATTTTCATTACTTTTGCATATTAATTCTGTATACTCATGCCTAAACACCTACTTATCATCCTACTACTGTGTATCTCCACATCGGCACAGTCGCAGCCCATCGACCGCGAATCGGTGGTGAGACGCAACTGCCCCCATGTGACAAGCCTTGACACACTGGCATCCCTCACCGTGGGCAACGGCGGTTTTGCCATGACCGTCGATGCCACAGGCCTGCAGTCTTTTCCCGAGTTGTACTCGGGCGGCGTGCCGCTCGGAACGATGAGCGACTGGGGCTGGCACAACTTCGACAACCCTGAGAACTACCGCCCGGAGGAAGCCCTTCAGGCTTATGACTTTGGACACGGACACACTGAGTTCTACGCCACACAGTTCAAGGAACCCGGGCGACCTCAGGGAGCATCCGAATGGTACCGCCAAAATCCCCACCGCATGCATCTCGGAGCCGTGGGCCTGCTGCTCGACGCTTCCGACGTGACCGACATCGATCAGACACTTGACCTATGGACCGGAGTTATCGACAGTCGTTTCACCTATCATGAGCACCGCTATCACGTGCAGACAGTATGCCACCCCACACGCGACCTCATCGCCACACGCGTGGAGTCTGATGACCCCAACAAACAACTGACCTTCCGCTTCCCCTACCCTACAGGCAAACATACCGACGACGGCTGCAACTGGGATGAGTGGGAGCGCAACATCACAAGTTTCGACGGCCGAGGATCAGCACGCACCGATACCCTCAAGCGCATCTTAGACGGCCAGTCGCGTTTCGACGATGCCGACTACTATGTCACCATCCACTGGGACAAGGGACAACATCACTACGTCAACCGGCAGGGCGACCATCCTCTGTGGAACAGCCAGCATTTCAACTGCCCCGACCAAGTGACGGCTCTCACCGTGGAGTTTTACAAGCAGAAAGACCCCAACCGCCGTCTGCTGAGTTTTGAGGAAGTGGCCACAGCCTCCGCCCAGCACTGGCAAAACTATTGGCGCAAGGGAGCCATCGCCGATTTCTCACAATGCACAGATCCACGTGCAGCCGAACTGGAGCGCCGCGTGGTGCTCAGCCAATACCTTTTGGCTGTGAACGATGGCGGCGACCAACCCCCTCAGGAAACCGGTCTCACCTACAACTCATGGTTTGGTAAGTTCCATCTGGAGATGATTTGGTGGCACCAGGCACAGTTCGCCCTGTGGGGGCATCCCGAGATGCTCGAGCATTCACTCGACTGGTATTTCAGCGTGCGGCCCGTTGCCCGCGAGATAGCCCGCCGGCAAGGTTTCAAGGGAGTGAGATGGATGAAGATGACCGACCCGTCGGGCACTGAGGCACCATCCAAAGTGGGCAGTTTCCTCATCTGGCAACAACCTCACCCCATCTATTTAGCCGAACTGCTCTACCGTGCCGCTGATTCCCTGGGACGTGCCCGCATCATTGAGAAATACAAGGACATTGTTGCCGAAACCGCAGAATTCATGCAGTCGTTTGCCACCTATGACCATCAGGGCGACCGCTATGTGCTTAAAGGATGCATCCCAGCCCAGGAAACACTGCGAGCAGCAGAGACCGTGAATCCCCCATTCGAACTGTCATACTGGCGGTTTGCCCTTCAGTTGGCTCAGGAGTGGCGGGAGCGATTGGGCATGTCGCGCAGCAACGACTGGGACGAGGTGATCAACCGTCTCTCACCCCTTGCCTCCAAAGACAGCCTCTATCTGGCTGCTGAGACTGCCCCTGAGACCTACGAGGACATCCGCTTCACAAGCGACCACATGGCAGTATTGGGAGCGGTGGGCATCCTCCCTTTCACGCCCCAATGTGACAATGCAATCATGCGCAATACCCTGCACTGGGTGCTCCACAACTGGAACTGGGACAAGACATGGGGATGGGATTTCCCCATGACAGCAATGAACGCCGCCCGCATGGGCGAACCTCAGCATGCCGTTGATGCCCTGCTCTCTCCTCAGCGCACCAACACCTACCTGCCCAACGGACACAACTATCAGGACGGGCGTCTCCGCATCTACCTGCCGGGCAATGGCGGACTGCTTACCGCCGTGGCCATGATGTGCGCAGGATGGGATGGCGAAGAGCGGCACAATCCCGGATTTCCTTCCGACGGGACATGGGATGTACGCTGGGAAGGATTGCTCCCACTGCCATGAAAAAGGCCATTCTATATCTGATGCTTGCTCTTGTTCTCACTATGACAGGGTGCAAAGGAAAAACTGCTGAGGAAGCATATTCCCTGTTGCCCGACACCTGTCACCTTCAAAACGGCGACCTCGTGTTCAGAAGGGGTACAGGAATTACCAGCCATGCCATCTTGGCAGCCGACCACGGAGGGCGTTTCTCCCACATCGGCATCGTTGTCGATTCCTCGGGCATCGCCATGGTGGTGCACGCTGTTCCCGGAGAGCCCGATTATGAGGGAGACCCTGACCGAGTGAAGATGGAGCCAGCCGCTCAATTCTTTTCCACATTCAACGCATCTCTCGGCGAGGTATGCCGACCCATCGACTCCGTTGCTGCCAAAAAAGCCGCCGAGACAGCGATAGAATACTATCACCGCAAGGTGCTTTTCGACCATCAGTACGACCATACCGACACCACCCGTCTCTACTGCACAGAACTGGTGATGAACTGTTATCAAAAGGCGGGGATCGTGCTCACTGGTCCTCCCGCCCATTCCTTCTCCCTACCTGGCTTGAACTGCACCTGCTGGCTGCCATCCGACATCTATCATTCGGAATACATCATTCCTGTTTACTCCTTCAACCAACCCATCCAGTAAAAATATTCCTTGTCCATGCCCGACAGCCAAGCCATACAATCGCTCCGCCAGCAACGCCTGCTGCTCGAGATAGAATATGCCACAGAGCGCGAAGCTTATCGCCGCCAGACTGAAGCAGTGGGCTTGCAGCGCAAAGTCAAGCGGGGGGATGCCTGGTATCCCATCCGCGGCGGGGCATCCTACTACAACTCACTCAACCATTTGGTATTGGAGGTGCACCGCACTCAGGACACAGATATCGAGCACAATTTCGAATATGGCCGACCTGTTTGCTTTTTCCGAATCACCAAAGACGAAAAGGGCAATACCGCCATCAAATATTTCAAGCACACTTGTGTGGTCAACTATGCCGACGGCGACCGCATGGTGGTGATTGTGGAGGACACCGCTACTGTCGCAGAAGTGCAGCATGGTGAGAACATAGGTGTGCAACTGTTTTTCGATGAGACAACCTACCGGCTGATGTTCGAGGCCCTCGACCGTGTGATACAGGCCCGAGACAACCGCCTTGCCCACCTACGCGACCTTTTCTACTCACACATGCCGGCATCCAACTTCTCATTTGCCTCTTCTCGCTTCCCATGGCTCAACTCCACTCAGGAACGTGCTGTCAATGAAGTATTACGGGCGAAGGATGTCATAGTGGTGCATGGTCCTCCCGGTACGGGCAAGACGACGACCCTCGTTGAGGCCATCAGTGAGACCCTGAAACGTGAGAGCCAAGTATTGGTCTGCGCCCAAAGCAATATGGCCGTCGACTGGATTTCCGAACAACTGACCGACCGTGGTATCCCTGTGCTGCGCATCGGCAACCCTACCCGGGTCAATGACAAGATGCTGTCGTTTACCTATGAGCGGCGCTTCGAGGCTCACCCCGACTATCCGGAACTGTGGGGTATCAGGAAAGCCATCCGCCAACTGCGGCAGCAACGACCCAAAAAGAACAATTACCACCAGGCCATGGACCGCCTTCAGTCGCGTGCCACCGAACTGGAGATCCGCATCCAAAGCCAACTCTTCGACGAGGCACGTGTCATCGCATCCACTCTGGCCGGAAGCGCCAACCGCCTGCTGGACGGACAACGCTATGCCACGCTCTTCATCGACGAGGCGGCCCAGGCTCTTGAGGCAGCATGCTGGATAGCCATCCGCAAGGTCAACCGTGTTATCTTCGCCGGCGACCACTGCCAGTTGCCACCCACCGTGAAGAGTCTGGCAGCCCTGAAAGGCGGTCTGGCCAAGACTCTCATGGAGCGTATTGTGGAGAACAAGCCCGAAGTGGTGACCATGCTCCGCGTGCAATACCGTATGAACGAACAGATCATGCGCTTCTCATCCGACTATTTCTATGGTGGAAAGGTGGAGAGTGCCCCACAGATCCGTAGCCGGGGCATCCTCGACTACGACCATCCCATGACATGGATAGACACATCAGACATCGACAGCCATGAGGAGTTTATCGGCGAGAGTTTCGGGCGCATCAACCGCGAAGAAGCCGACCTCACCGCTGCTACCCTCGTGACCTACCTCACCAAAATAGGCCATCAGCGCATCCTCGACGAGCGCATCGACGTGGGCATCATCTCACCCTACCGCGCACAGGTGCAACTGCTGCGAAAACTCATCGCACGTCAGGCTAACCTCAAACCCTACCGGCATCTCATCAGCATCAATACCGTCGATGGCTTCCAGGGGCAGGAACGCGACATCATCATCATCTCACTCGTCAGGAGCAACAAAGAAGGACAAATCGGTTTCCTGCGCGACCTGCGCCGCATGAACGTCGCCATCACCCGCGCCCGTATGAAACTCATCATCATTGGCAACTCATCCACCATGGGCCGCCATCCCTTTTATAAAAAACTATATCAATACGTGACATCGTCATCCAAAGAATAAAGGACATGATACAGCAAGATTATTTCATTCGCGTCATCCGCGAGTTTTTCGCAGCCCTCGCCAAGGCACTTGAAAAAAAAGAAATCGAAGACAGGAGCAAGGCCATCCATGAATTGTATGAGCAATACCTCGGCTCGTATGAGTTCTACCAGAATGCAACGACAGAGGAAGCCATTGAGCAAATCATGCTGCTCTATCCTGAAGAGCAGCGCTACCAACGGATGGAGATGCTTGCCGAACTATATTATGCTGAGGCGGAATGGCGCGCCTTTCCTATATGCAACAATCTGCTCGAACGAGCCCTGGCTCTCTTTGAAATCATCGACCATAACAGTGGTGTCTACTCCCTTGCGCGCGCCGACAAGATCGACAGCATCCGCAAGCGCATTTAGAAGCCAAGTTTTCTCAATTCCACTATCATGTCGCGGGTGAATTCATCAGCACCTCGCGCATTCAGATGTGTTCCATCCTTGAAAAATTCATCATTATGAAGATATTTCGGATGATTGGAATAGTCCAAAAAAGGGATGGCATGCTCCCGGCAGATTTCCTTGATGGGTTGATATTGTGCAGTATCCGAACCATACCAAATCGGTGACACGACAAACAGCAACTTGGCATCACCACAAAGGTCAACAAACTTGTTGACGAAGTCCAGTTTCAATGGGTCGAAATCATATTGATTATTTGTCGTGATCACCCTGTTCCTGTTGACTTTCATTGGGTCAAGCCCGCCATTCAGAGGTCTGAATCCCTTAACACCTGTATCCGTAGAAAATGAAGTAAGATAGACAAAGACATTTTGCAGGAACTTGGAATTGTAACGATACAGGTAACTCTGCATCTTGTATTTCTCCGTCTGGTCTATATCTTCGAAGATTTCCTTGATGCCCTCCCGATCGTATCTTGATTTAAGCCATCCCAGATAAGTGTGGTTGTCGTTATTGAGCAAATCGAATGTCACAGCGATATCCTGGATGATTATTTTGGGAGTTTTCCTGCTTTCTATCATTTTCAAACGGCCATAACTGAGAATAATCCCATTGCCATCGTCTCCGCAGTTATAACACGACATACCCAAGGAGTCCTCCAACATTTGGGCATTGTAATGATGGACGGCACGCGAGGAGCCAAATATCAGAATATCCTCAGTGGCTTTGTTGCAAATATAATTATCTCTCCCCTGACCACCACCTGCAATACGATTGACAATGGTGTCCATGACATGACCAAAGGCAAAATCAAATATGGCAAGAATAGCAAACAAAAGAATGATCTTTAAGATGAATTTTTTCATGCCGTTAGAAATTTGCATAGATAAACTGATCGGAACTGAACACACCTATAGAAAGAATGGTGATGAGAAGCAGCAAATATGTACACCACCTGATAATGGCTGAATGATGATTCATCAACAGACATTTGCTGGGGAAAAACTCATCCCGCAAATCTTTCAGGAAGAGAAGCATCACTCCCAAGAATATAAGGGGAGAATCTGGCAATGGAGGTATATATAAAGTGAAGGGCAATGAAGTGTCAAACATACGTGTGATGGCTCCCCATCCGTCTTTCAATGTGGGCATGCGGAAGAAAACCCATGCAAAATTGACTATCAGGAACGTGATGATGATTTTCACCGTTTTGCCCAACCAACCATATTTGCATCGCTGCTGACCAAGCATCTTCTCGACAATTTGGCATATGCCATGCATGCAACCCCAGACAATGAAAGTCCAGTTGGCTCCGTGCCAGATACCGCTGACGAGAAAAGTCACAAATATGTTCCAGTAATTGCGTAACTTGGAGCACCGGCTGCCTCCCATCGGTATGTATACATAATCCTTCAGCCAAGTGGAAAGCGAGATGTGCCACCGATGCCAAAAATCGGTGACGCTGACAGCAAAATATGGTCGACGGAAATTCTCTGTGAGTTCAAAACCAAGCACCTTTCCGATACCGATGGCCATCAATGAATAGCCTGCAAAATCGGCATAAATCTGAATGGTGTAGAGCAGACTGGCTACGAAACACGACAACCCGGTATAGTTGTTATAACTCGGCAAGACAACATCTACATAGAGAGCCACGCGATCTGCTACAACAACCTTCATGAACATTCCCCATAGAAGCATTTTCAAACCATTGACCGATTTGGCATAGTCAAAGTATGGCCGCAATTGCTTCAACTGCGGAATAACAAGGGATGCCTTGTTGATGGGTCCTGACAGGATGCTCGGGAAGAATGACACAAACAATGCGTATGTGAGGAAATCCCTCTCAGCCTCCTGCCGCTTGTAGTAAACATCCCACAGATAGCCCAATGCCTGAAATGTAAAGAAGGAGATGCCAATGGGTATGGCCCAGTTCAGACCTGCCAAATGAAAGTCCAGGCCCAACGCAGACAAGAGGTCGGCAATGCTCTTGTTGATGAAGTTGAAGTACTTGAAGAAAACGAGTGGCAACAATCCCAACAAGACTCCAGCAGTCAGGACACGCTTAGGGTGGCTCGACCTATTGAGTGCCAATGCAGCGCCCCATGTCACAGCAGTCACACTAAACAGTATCAAGACATAGACCGGCTTCCACTGCAAATAAAGCAAATAACTCACAAGGAGCAAATACAAGTTCCTTGCTTTCGTGTACTTGGCTGGGATGGCATAGTACAATAGAAAGATAAGTGGAAACAGGACAATAAAACTAAACGAGTTGAATATCATCCGTTGTCATCATTTGTGTCTGATGGGACCCAAGTCAGACATTATTTGTTTTCCTCCACTTCAAAAGTGAATCGGCATGCGTTTGCTGATGCAAAGATAGTGAAAGAAGAGAGCAATGCAAAACAAAAAGCCAAGTTTTTGTTTTGCATTGCCGATACATCCATTATTTATTTTATAAGGTCACTTCCACCCCCACGCCAATCACACGGTTGGTGCGAGTGAACGACTCTTTCTGCTCGGGCATTGTAAGTCCCAGTCCTGCCATGGTGCGCTCAGGAGTAGTCTTGTCGTAGTCGCTGTAATTGGTCTGGAAATAAGCGGCATTAAGTTTCACCTTATCGCTGAGTTGATAACCTAGACCCACTCCAAACGTCCATGAATTGACTACAAACGACATGTCGTTCATATAGTCATCCGTCAATTGATAACGTGTCAACTGCGCGCCGCCGCTCACCTGCAATTTCTTTGTGATATCCCACTCTGCGCCTGCCAGATACTCGTTGGTGCCGCCATCCAGCAGTTTCTCCGAATGCTCATACCAATGGGCATCCGTGTCATAGAAATGATGATAACCGAGATTGAGCCTCACATCGGGAGTGACCGACCACTGTGCACCAAGAGCGAGTTGTGCGGGTGCATCCTCCGGCACCTCCGTCCCATCCACAAACTTGTTGGTGGCGGCAATGACGGTGGCCTCCTTCAGTGAAGAGTTGTTCTTCATACGCATGCGGGTCTTGAACTCATACTTGGCAGCCAGGTTGAAGGGACCTGTCTTGAAGTCGATGCCGAGGACGGGAGCGACACCCCATCCTGATTGGTCGGATTTCAGGTTGACACCATTTGAATAAGGAGCGAGGGTCTCTGCGCTGGCTGTCACCTCATCACTGACTCCCTGCAACTGCTGTCCGGCAGCCTGCAATTGCTGTCCCTTCTGGGTGAGTGCCTGTACCTCAGGTGTCTGCATGGCCTGCTCACGGGTCATGCCGGCTGCCATATAGCCGTTTACATACTGTGTGATACCATCCTGCACCTGGGCATTGAGTCCCGACAACACCGATCTGGCATCGGACACTCCCTTGATGACACCCTCGAAATATTCAGGCAGCGTGAGTCCGCTGTTTCCGTTCATCACACGGATGTTGTTCAGTCGGGCCTCATAAGAGGCTGAGCCATAGAGTAAGCGCAGTCCTCCATATACCGAGAGATGTTCGTTCACCTTGTAGGCAGCACCCATCTGAACACCAAAATAATATTGCTTTCCCTTCATGTATCCGTCGACATCATATCCTGTGACAGAAGGAACTCCGACACCCAGCGAAGATATTTGAGAGTTCAGGGCGTTGGACACATACATCAGGCGGCTGGCAATGGCACCCACTACGGTTTCAAACGAACCGAGTCCTTCGCTGAACTCACACTGTCCGCCTCCGCCAGGCACCGAGAAATTGAACTGGAAACTCCATTTGTTTTTATTGTATGCAGCCTGCAAAGACGGGATGAAAGGCGCATTGGCAATACCCTCAAATGTCTTGGTATCCTGTCCGTTGTTCTTGATGCCGAGGGTGTATAATGAACTCTTCGAGAGGATAGAACGGGTCTGGTGGGCATACTGCCAGTTGAAGCCTATATGCAGGCCGTCACTGAGAAAAGCCACACCTGCCGGGTTGGAATAAACACCATCCAAACCGATGGCAGCATCACGCGCCGGATTTCGAAGAAAATTCACACTTTGATTGGTATTGGTCAGGATACCTCCTGCAAATGTTGTCACTGAAACAAGAATGGCTCCAGCCATTCCCAACAATCTTTTTTTACACATTTTAAACTTCATTGGTTGAAAATTGTTTGCAAAGGTAAATAAATTGTTCCCAATTTCGGGAGCAAGCACCCAATAGATTAACTTACATTAACAATTTTCAGCCATCAAATTGCACAAAATTCCACTTTTGTGCAAGAAAAGCGGATAATTGTGCACGCAAACAACAGGCTATTCAGTCTTTTTTTCCTCCGGATATTTGATGCGTGTATGGTAAATGCTTTTGAGACGGTCGATGAGCACCTGCTTGGCCACAGCGATGTCATGGAAGGTAATGGGGCACTCGCGGAAGAAGCCCTCCTTCACTTGTTTGTCAATCAGTTCGTTGACCATTTTGCTGATGGTCTCGTCAGTATACTCATCGAGAGACTTAGATGCCGCTTCCACTGAGTCGGCCATCATGAGGATAGCCTGCTCCTTGGTTTCAGGATTGGGACCGGGATATGAGAAAATGCCAGGATCGACCTCCTCATTGGGATGCGCGTTCTTGTACTTGACATAGAAATAAGTGGCCATGCCCTTCCCGTGATGAGTGAGGATGAATCCCTTGATGACATCGGGCAGGTTATATTTCTCTGCCAGGCGCTGTCCGCTGATCACATGTCCGACGATCACTTTGGCACTCTCTTTCTCCGTGAGTCTGCTGTGGGGACTGAAACCCGCTTGATTTTCAATGAAGAATGCGGGATTGTCCATCTTTCCGATGTCATGATAGAGTGCTCCGGTTCTCACAAGCAACTGGTCAGCACCGACACGCCGGGCTATCTCTGCCGCCAGGTTGCCCACCGTGGTGGAATGGGCAAACGTTCCAGGAGCCTTCTCGCTGAGCATTCTCAGCAATGGCTGATTGCTGTCGGAGAGTTCATAAAACGTGATTTTCGACAAGAAACCAAAGAATTTCTCAATGAGATACATGAGCGGGTAGGCCAGGAGCAGGAGCACACCGCTGACCGCTAGATGGAAGAACCTGCTGTCGTCGAGAATCCCCAGTTGCCTTGTCTGGATAACCCCGATGGCATAATAAATAATGAAGGCACAAATAGTGCCCGTGATGGCGGCGTTGAACAGGTGTGCCCTTCTCGACATGTCACCGAGTGTGTAGATGGCAGCCAGACCTGCAGCCATCTCTATGATGACGAACTCATACTGACCTTCCAATGCCACAGATGCGATGAAGATGGTAGCGGCATGAGTCATGAATGCGGTCCGGGAATCGAGGAACACCCGTGTGATCATAGGCACAATGGCAAACGGTATGATGTATACACTGAGCAGCATTCTCCTCACCATCAAAGAGACAATCAGGTTGAAGAGTGTGATCATCAGGTAGAGCATCAGCAATTTACGCGGCTTCTTAAAGAAGTCGTAGCGGTAAATCATCAGATAGATGGTAAATAGGAGCACGAAGACAAGGACATAGATGATCTGACCGATGAGCACGTTGCGCACACTGACCTGATCACTCCTCTTTTTTGTCTCATTCTTCTTCTGCTCATACGATTTGATTTTCTGGTATGTCTTGTCTGTGATAATCTCCCCCTTGTCGACAATTCTCTCGTTCACGCTCACCATTCCCTCACTTGGTGCTATCTCGCTCATCGACTCTTTGAGCAAAATTTCGTTGATCTTCTTAGCATCCACCAAATTGGGCTTCACATAATTGTTGAGGTTGAATTTCTCCAACTCTTCCCTGTGCTGGGACAATTCGTCATCCAAGAAAAGCCTTCCATAGACATCTGATACCCTGGGCAGGTCTTTGACACATTCGCAGATACCCTCATCATCCACATAAACCTTGATGGAGTCAGAGTAATTTTCCATCACCTTGGAACGCTCCTCCTCACTCAGAATGCCTCTGTCATAGATGGAGTGCAGAATTCTGACAATGGAAGATTGATATTCCTTGAGCACACCGGTGGAGTCCTGCTCCGCCTGCGAGATGAATTCTGCAATCGCATCGTCGCCGATTTTCTTTTCCTTCTGGTATGCATATTGGTAAGTCTTCCGATTCCTGATGGAATCATTTCTCAGCATCTCCTCACTCTTGAGCACAGGAAACTCAATATCAGAGATGAGCATGTCATAAGTCCACGGTTTTCCTATATCATACACATACTCCTTACCAGGTTTGCGCGGCAGCGCCCATACGATAACAGCAGTGGTCGCCAAGACAAGAATGACAATGGTGGCCCACGACAGAAGCGAACGGTTTTTTACGATGCTGAACAAATTCATCATATAGTCCTAATGGCATTTGATGGGGCGAAAATACGAAAAAAATCTGATATTTCCTCTATTACGGAAAAAAAGCATTAAATTTGCACGAAATTTAAGATAAACCATCATGGAAGAGAGAAAAGTTAGGGTGCGTTTTGCCCCCAGTCCCACAGGACCTTTACATATCGGCGGTGTCCGCACTGCCTTATACAACTATCTTTTTGCCAAGCAGCACGGAGGCAGTCTGGTGCTACGTATCGAAGACACCGACTCCACACGCCTTGTTCCCGGAGCCGAGGAATATATCCTTGAGTCATTCAGGTGGCTTGGCATCAAATTTGACGAAGGTGTGTCCATCGGCGGCAACTATGGTCCATACCGACAGAGTGAGCGGCGCAAGATATACCGCCGCTATGTAGACCAACTGCTTGAGGACGACAAAGCATACATTGCTTTCGACACCCCCGAGGAACTGGATGCCAAACGTGCGGAGATTCCCAATTTCCAGTATGATGCCCGCACACGCGGAATGATGCGCAACTCACTGACTCTTTCCCGAGAGGAAGTGGATGACCTGATCAATGACGGCACGCAATATGTGGTACGCTTCAAGGTCACCCCTGGCGAGGCTGTCCATATCAACGACATCATCCGAGGTGATGTGTGCATCATGAGCGACGTGGTCGACGACAAGGTGCTCTACAAGAGTGCTGATGACCTGCCCACCTATCATCTCGCCAACATTGTCGACGACCACCTGATGGAAATCACACATGTGATCCGTGGCGAGGAGTGGTTGCCCAGTTCACCTCTTCACGTGTTGCTTTACCGCGCCCTCGGATGGGAGAGCACCATGCCCCGCTTCGCTCACCTGCCTTTGCTGCTGAAGCCAGAGGGCAAGGGAAAGTTGTCGAAGCGCGACGGCGACCGTCTCGGTTTTCCTGTGTTCCCCTTGGAGTGGCATGATCCGAAAACCGGTGATGTGTCGAGCGGATACCGCGAGAGCGGCTATTTCCCTGAAGCCATCATCAACTTTCTCGCACTGCTGGGATGGAATCCTGGCACCGAACAAGAAGTGTTCTCCCTTGAAAAATTGGTGGGGCTCTTCGACCTCTCGAAATGCTCCAAGTCCGGTGCCCGCTTCGACTATCAGAAATGCATTTGGTTCAACCATGAGTACATGCTCAACAAGAGCGATGAGGAAATCGCCAAACTGTTTGCCCCCATCGTTGCCGGCAATGGTGTGGATGAACCTCTTTCCCGCATCATCCAGGTGGTGTCGATGATGAAAGACCGTGTCAACTTTGTGAAGGAACTCTGGCCTTTGTGCTCATTCTTCTTCATTCCACCCACCAGTTATGACGAGAAGACGGTGCGCAAGCGCTGGAAAGAGGACTCGGCTCTTGTAATGGGCGAGTTGGCCACACTATTGGAGTCTCTTGACGACTTCTCCTTGGAGAACCAAGAGCGCGAGGTGCGTGCCTGGATTGATGCCAAGGGCTACAAACTGGGAGATGTGATGAATGCGTTCCGACTGGCATTGGTAGGCATCGGAAAGGGTCCGGGCATGTTCGATATCTCCGCCTTCCTTGGCCGTGAGGAAACCCTTCGGCGGCTTCGCCGCGCCATCAAGGTGCTGGGTTAGTCTTTTTCAAACCACAGCACTGTCTCAACGGAGAAAACCTGTTAGGAATTGTACAACATCCTGATATACCTCTATCTGGCTGGCGTTGCCATCTACAGTCTTTTTGACGAGAAGGTACGCAAGATGTGGCGTGGAGAACGTGCCGCCTTTGATGTGTTGCGCCAGTCTGTCATTCCTGGTGCCGATTACATCTGGTTTCACGCAGCCTCATTGGGCGAGTTTGAGCAAGGTCGCCCTCTGATGGAGGCACTGCGCCGCGACCATCCTGAGTACAAGATCTTGCTTACCTTTTTCTCGCCTTCAGGCTATGAGGTGCGCAAAAACTACGAAGGAGCCGACATCATCTGTTACCTTCCGCTTGACACGCCGATCAACGCCATCCGCTTCCTTCGCCTGGTGCGCCCTGTGAAGGCCTTCTTCATCAAATATGAGTTTTGGTACAACTATCTTCATATCCTGCGCCACCGCGGCATTCCGGTATACAGTGTGTCGAGCATATTCAGGCCCAGCCAGGTGTTTTTCAGATGGTATGGCCATGAATATGCGCATGTGCTGCGCTGCGTCACCCATTTCTTCGTGCAGAATGAGGAGAGCCGACGTCTGCTCGAGGGCATTGGTCTCCGCAATGCCACGGTAGTGGGTGACACCCGTTTCGACCGCGTGCTCCAGATCAAGTCTGCCGCCCGTCAGTTACCCATTGCCGAGGCTTTCAGCAAGGGGCACAAGGTGTTTGTAGCAGGTTCCAGTTGGCCGCCTGACGAGGAAGTGTTCATCAAATATTTCAACAGCCATCCCGACTGGCGCCTCATCATCGCCCCTCATGTGATAGGCGATGATCATCTGCGCCAGATTCATTCCCTGCTCAACATGCCCACCGTGCACTACACCGATACCACCCCAGAGGAGGCGGTAAAGGCCAGGTGCCTGATTATCAACTGCTTTGGTTTGCTGTCGAGCATATACCAATATGGCCAGGTGGCATATGTTGGCGGAGGATTCGGTGTGGGAATCCACAATGTATTGGAAGCCGCAGTATGGGACATGCCTGTCATTTTCGGTCCCAACAACAAGCGTTTTCAGGAAGCACAGGGACTGCTTGCCAGCGGCGGTGGCTTTGAAATCGACAGTTATGAGACATTCGACGAACTGATGGACCATCTCGACACGGATGCCAACAAACTCCTTCAGGCGAGTCAGGCAGCTGGCACTTTCGTCAAGGGACAGGCTGGAGCCACAGCCAAGGTGCTGGAGGCTGTGAAGTTATAATCCAGACTTGTCGGACTCGTCAGTCTTATCCTCCTCCAGATACCACTTTGAATATCCCACGTAATGGGCAGCAAAACTTTCTGCCTGGTCAGGACGTGTTTTCTTGATGAATTTGGCAGGTACGCCGCCCCAGATCTCATGGTCACCAATGATTGTACCCTGAAGCACCAGTGCTCCAGCCGCCACGATGGCTCCCTTGCCCACCTCAGCGTTGTCGAGCACAGTGGCTCCCATGCCTATGAGGGCACCTTTCCGTATGGTGCAGGCATGCACCGTAGCGTTGTGGCCTATGGAGACATCATCCTCGATAATGGTGGGTCCCACCTCATAAGTGACATGCACACATGCCCCATCCTGTACGTTCACACGGTTTCCCATGCGGATAAAAGCCACATCACCCCGTACGACAGCATTAAACCAGATGGAACATTCGTCGCCCATCTCCACATCGCCCACAATGGTAGCATTCTCGCTGAAATAGCAGTCTTTTCCCCATTTGGGTGTCAGACCTTTCACAGATTTAATCAGAGCCATTTTTATTGAAAATTGAAGATTGAAAATTGAAAATTATTTGGCGAGCACTTTGGACATGCTTTCGAGGGCTGTCATCAACTGTGAGCGCGGACAGGCGATATTGACACGGATGAAGCCCTCCCCTTCCTGTTCGCCATACATCGTACCGCTGTTGACCAAAACCTTTCCTTCACTGAGCAGCCGCCGGGTGATCTCATCACTGGTCTGTCCAAGCGGACGGATATCAAGCCAGACGAGATAAGTTCCCTCGAGAGTAGTGATTCCCACCTGAGGCATATGCTCGGCAAAATATGCCCTCAGACAGTCATAATTGCTCTTGAGATAGTCACACAACTGGTCGATCCACCATCCGCTATCATTGTATGCCGCCATCAGCGCCTCGACACCAAACGGATTGACATCACACACCTCATTGATGTTGATGGCACGGTCGATGCGCTCACGCACCAAACTGTTGTTGCAGATGATGTTGGCAATCTGCAGTCCCGCGATATTGAACGATTTGGAGGGTGAGTTGAGTGTGACTGAGTTGTCAAGGCACTCTTTCGACACCGATGCGAAAGGAGTGAACCGGTATCCAGGCATGACCAGTTCACAGTGTATCTCATCGGACACCACTCTCACACCGTTTCTCAGGCAGATATCATTGACATGTCTCAGTTCCTCTTTGGTCCACACCCTCCCAGCGGGATTGTGTGGATTGCAGAGCACAAGCAGCCGCGTCTTGGAGTCAGCGGCCTTGCGTTCCAGATCGTCGAAATCGATATGGTAGGTGTTGTCCTGATAAATGAGCGGATTCTCCACCACCTGGCATCCGTTGTTGCGCACGGAGGAGAAGAAGCAGTTGTAAACGGGAGTCTGTATGATGACCTTGTCACCTGGCAGCGTCATGGATTTGATGACGGCAGAGAGGGCTGGTATCACTCCCGAGGTGTAGATGATCCATTCGCGGTCGATGTGCCATTGATGACGTTCTCCAAACCATCTGATGATAGCGTCATAATATGCCGGTGGCACCTGGGTGTAACCGAACACGCCATGCTCCGCTCTTCTCATAATGGCCTCGGTGATGGGCTGGGCCACACGGAAATCCATGTCTGCCACCCACATGGGAATGGCTCCCTGAGCCTCCTCACAGTCCCACTTTACGCAATGGGTGTTCCTTCTGACGACAGGGGTGTCGAAATCGTGTTGTTTCATCATGCTCTTGTTAGGATTTGACAGTCGGCAGGTCCCTTGATGTTCTCATCGAGGATGATTTCTCCATAACCGTCGGCGACGATGATACCGCTGGCGGGATTCTTTACGCTCTTGATGATACCTCTGATGTCGGCCTTCAGTGTGGAATACTCAAAGGCGCGGTCGCACTCAGGGTCGAAGGTACAGTTTTCAAGCACCAGGTCTTGAGCATAACAGAGGGGTTGCTCACCGCCGATGTGGCAGTTGACAAGCCTGAGGTTCTTGGAGTGCCAACCCAGATATTCTCCGTCAAGGTAAGAGTCGTAGATGGTGACGTTTTCCACCTCCCAGAACGAATCCTTGGTGACGATATGGGCATTGTGTATCTCCATATTGCGCACATATTGGAAGACATACTTGCTGTCGCTTTTTAGATTGTTGACCACAATGTTCCTGCTACCCATAAAAGGATAAGTGCCTTCATGCAGCACCACATTGTCGATGTGCAGTCCGTCGATGTTCCAAAAGGTCTCGTCGGCATCGTTGATGGTGACATTGCGCAATTTGAGGTTGTGCATCTCTCTGAAAAACTTCGGACCGTCAATCACGCAGTCAGCCATCTCCATATCGTTGGAGTACCAGATGGCAGACCTGGAGCCTGGCGCGAAATAGCAGTTGGTGATAAGACTTCTGTCAACATGCCACAAGGGATATTTCCCCTCGAAGCGGCAGTGGTCACATTCGATATCGCTGCATTCCTTGATGCCCGACTCCCCCTCGGTGATGGTGACGTTCTCCAGTCGGAGTCCGTGTGACTCAAAGAGCGGGCGCTCGCCACCGAAAGACTGTTTTTTTATTATTTTCTTCATTATTTCAGGTTATTCTCTGCTTCAAACAAAAAGTGTGCCTTTTGCTGTTTTCTGACAGTACCATGAGAGGATATTTCCGTCTACAAACTCCCGTTTTCTCTGTATGGCTGTTGCTGGGACAGAGGGAGCAGGGGTGCCGTCACCCACTACAGCAGAACCGGTTTCCACCCTTATCTCATCCCATAGGTCGGCATCGATGAACGACTGCAAAGTGGAGCGCCCTCCCTCGACGAGCAGCGACAGCAGTTGTTTGTTGCGGCATTCTTCAAAAACCTCATCGATGCCATGGTCGGAGGAGAGCACCATCTTTATTGGGTCGGGGCCGCTCCAGTGGCGCACGTTGAGCAATGGATGCTCACGCTCTTCGGTGACCCGTCCCACAAGGATGGCATCATGCTCGGCGCGCAACCGATGCACCAACATCTTGGTGAAAACAGTCGAGATGGCTTTGGGCTGGAAGTGGTCGTCCAGGAACCCGTCGGCTGTCTGCGCCCATTTCAGCGTGATGTAAGGCCGGTGACATTGGTGGAAGGTAAAAAAACGCCGGTTGAGCCATCTGCACTCCTCCTCACACACTCCCACCTTCACCTCTATTCCTGCCTCGCGGATACGTTGGATGCCCTTCCCTTGCACCCGGGCGAAAGGGTCGACACATCCCACCACGACACGTCTGACACCCTTGCTGACAATCAGGTCGGCACAGGGAGGTGTCTTCCCAAAGTGGGCGCAGGGCTCCAAACTGACATACACGGTAGCCTCGGGGAGCAGGTGCTCATCAGCATCTCTCACAGAGGCAAAGGCAATCACCTCAGCATGCCCTTCACCGCAGCGCACATGATATCCCTCGCCGATGACGCGGCCTTGCGCCACAATCACCGCCCCCACCATCGGGTTGGGACGGGTAGTGAGCAATCCGCATTCGGCAAGTTGCAGACAACGGTGCATATACATCTCATCGATGGCTTCCTGTCGGGAATCTGTTGTCACATGCATGTCACTCATGATTGCAAAGATACTATTAAACAAATGAAAAGCCAAATTTATTTAAGTTATTTGTTTTGATTTTCATTTGTCTTGCACTACCTTTGCCAAAGGATTTAAGCAGGTATTCAAAATTTGCCCTACTTATCATCATCATCGGATGGAAGGACTCAGTTATCAGCAACTATGGCAACAACTTGTTCCGCTCTATGAGGTCGGCGAGGCTCGCGCACTGGTGCGCCTGCTGATGGAAACTCAGTTTGGCATCAGCCTGCCCGACCTGCTATGCTACGGCACCAGTCTATTGGATGAGGAGAAACAAGAGCAACTGCATGAGATGATGCGCCGGTTGAGGAACTCCGAACCCATACAATATGTGCTGGGCAAGGCAATGTTCTATGGCCGGATGTTTCATGTGGAACCAGGTGTGCTGATTCCTCGCCCAGAGACAGAGGTGCTCTGCCGGTGGGTGATGGAAGACACCCCACCCCAACCCTCCCCCAAGGGGAGGGAGGCAACCTCCACACAGCCCCGCATCCTCGACATCGGCTGCGGCAGCGGCTGTATCGCCATCACCCTCGCTTTAGAGATTGAGGGAGCCCAGGTGACGGCATACGACATATCCCCCAAGGCATTGGAGGTGACGCAGCACAATGCCAGCACCCTCGGGGCACAAATAACCACAAAGCAAATTGACATCCTCGCCGCCATGCTGCCCACAAAAGATGATAGGACATCTATAGAATCTAGAATATCTAGAGAATCTAAAATATCCAACATCACCGCCGAGAGCAAAGGGGAAAGTTTCGATATCATCGTCAGCAATCCCCCTTACATCTGCAGAGATGAGGCCGCTGCCATGCATCCAAATGTGCTGCGGCATGAGCCCCATGAGGCTCTTTTTGTGCCTGATGCCGACCCGCTATGTTTCTATTCCGCCATCGCGCGCTTTGCAAAGGTTCACCTGCCCCCCGGTGGCCTGCTGTTCTTTGAGTGCAACCCTGCCTACACACAGGATGTCGCCCATCTGCTCTCCGCATCGGATTTCAGTGATGTCACCACCCACAACGATGATTTTGGAAAGACAAGGTTTGTAAAAGCCATCAATAATATCTAGAAAATCTAGAACATCTAGAGAATCTAGAATATCTAGAAAAAAACAAAATATCTATGAAGGATCTCACCGAACAAGAGGCACTCTTCCGCCTCACCACACTCTGTTCCCAGGCCGAGCACTGCTCATGGGAGATGACCGAGAAGATGCGGCGCTGGGGACTCAGCGCCGAGGCTCAGGCACGTATCATGAAGTATCTGACAGACGAGCGCTATATCGATGAGACACGCTACTGCCGCGCCTTTGTACGCGACAAGATCAGGCACAACAAATGGGGCCGCAGGAAAGTAGAGCAGGCACTGCTGGCAAAGCGTATCAGCCGCGATATCTACCTGCCTGTGCTTGATGAGACCGATGATGCCGACTATCTTGAGGTGCTCCGCCCGCTGCTGAAGTCTCGCCGCAGCCAATTGAGCGGCATGAGTGACTATGAGATGCGCGGCCGCCTGGTGCGCTTTGCCATGAGCCGTGGCTTCACCTTCGACATTATCCGCCAGTGCCTTGAGGTCGATGACCTTGACGTGGAAGAAGGAGACAGCGACGATGATTAGTTTTTGGCATCGGTTGCTCAACCTCATCTCGCCCGATGCCTGTGTGGTGTGCGGCTGCCGCCTCGGTGTCGAGGAGGAGGTACTATGCACCTCTTGCAACCTGCATCTTCCCCGCACTTTTTTTGCCGCTCAGGGCAAAGACAACCTGATGGCGCGCCGCTTCTGGGGACGCATACCCATCGAACGGGCCGCCGCCCTGTTCTATTATGAGGCTGGTTCGGAGGTGAGCCGCATCATCTACCAACTGAAATACAATGGCCGTTCTGATATCGGCGAGGTGATAGGACGCATGGCTGCGGAGGAATTTGCTGCCAATGACTTCTTCGGAGACATCGACCTCATCATCCCCGTTCCTTTGGCCAAGAAACGTGAGCGACAGCGCGGATACAACCAGAGCGAGTCCATCGCACGCGGCGTGGCATCGGTCACTGGCCTTCCCTTGGTATGCGATGCAGTCAAGCGGCTTAGTTTCAAGGAAAGCCAGACACAAAAGAGCCTGCGTGAGAGAATGGAGAATGTGGAGGATGCCTTCCAACTGACGGGAAAGGTCAACCTTCAGAATCGTCATGTGCTGATGGTCGACGACATCGTCACCTCTGGTGCCACCATCTGCTCCTGTGCGAAGCCTCTGCTGTCAGCAGGGGGACTCCGCATCAGTGTCTTGTCATTGGGCGTGGTGAAATAATCTCAAATCAAGCGAAACTCAATTCACAGACAGCACTCCAAATGGTCCTGTGGTAGCAGCACGGTATCGGGTGAGCCGCTTTCCTTGTTCTCCCGATGCGACAAAGCCATCATTGTTAAGGTCATACTGTCTGTGACAGACGGCACAAGATGCCAGTCCGTTGGTGCTCACAGACAGCGGTTTGCTGCGGATGGGTATGTCATTGGGGTCGAAGCAGTTGGGGCATTCCCGGTCGAAAGCGTAGAAGACAGCCGGAATGTTGAGTGTGCCGTATCCCACAATGATGCCGTTGTTGTAGCCTAAAATGATGGTGCGTTTCTTATCTATGGCATTGAGAATCTTGCTGCTTGACTGTCCCGCGCTGTTGGTAAAGACAAAACTCTCTGCCCCACCCTTCACCGTTTGGGTGATGGTGCAGAAAGTGCCGGGAGCAGCAGGATTCATAGCACTGGCAAGGGTAGCATCCTGGTGGACGCTGTTGTCAATGATAAGAATACATGCGCCAACCGTATACTCGTTCTCGGTTTCGCCACACGCGGCGAACAGGGCACAAGTGAGTAGGAAAAGCCACTTCCTCATGACAGCAGCGATTTTTCTGCTTCGGCCACTCGCTCGAAATGGAAGCCGCCGAAGGTCTGTTGCATCAACTCGCTGATGCGGTCATTGCACAGGTTGCCGATGCTGCCCTCATGGGTATGGCGTATATGCTTGTCGGGAACGAAGCGTCCTGCCTCAATGTCCAACCCCACTTTTTTGTAGGCATCGCGGAAAGGCATTCCCGCCGCAGCAAGGCGGTTGACTTCCTCGACAGAGAAGATGGGGTCATAAAGCGGATTGTCGAGGATATGCTCATTGACCTCGATGCGGTTGATGATGTAGGCAGCCATCTGCAAACAATCCTTCAGTTCGTCGAACGCGGGCAGGAACACCTCCTTGATGATCTGCAGGTCGCGGAAATAGCCGCTTGGCAGGTTGTTCATGATGAGCGTCACCTGCTGCGGCAGTGCCTGCAGTTTGTTGCACTTGGCCCTGATGAGTTCAAAGACATCGGGATTTTTCTTATGGGGCATGATGCTGCTGCCAGTAGTACATTCCTTGGGCAGACGTACGAAGGAGAAATTCTGACTGTTGAACAGACAGGCATCAAACGCGAGTTTTGCCACAGTTCCGGCGACAGTTGCCATGGCAAACGCCACGTTGCGCTCCATCTTTCCCCTTCCCATCTGGGCATACACCACGTTGTAGTCCATGGAATCGAAGCCCAAAAGCCGCGTGGTCATCGTCCGGTCGAGGGGGAACGAACTGCCATATCCCGCGGCACTTCCCAGCGGGTTGCGGTTGGTCATGCGATAGGCGGCCTGCAGGAAGAGCATGTCGTCGGCCAGACTCTCTGCATAGGCGCCGAACCACAGTCCGAACGAACTGGGCATGGCCACCTGCAGGTGGGTGTAACCGGGCATCAGCACATCCTTGTATTGCTCGCTCTTGGCAATCAACTCTTCGAAAAGCACCATGACGGCCTCTGCGATGTCCTGCAATTGGTGACGTGTAAAGAGTTTCAGGTCGACCAATACCTGGTCATTGCGCGACCGTCCGCTGTGTATCTTCTTTCCCATGTCGCCAAGTTGGCGGGTGAGCATCAGTTCTACTTGGGAATGAACATCCTCCACACCTTCCTCAATGACGAACTCCCCTCTCATGCAGAGGGCATGGATATCGCGAAGGGCGGCCAGCAACTGCCGCAGTTCATCCTTTTCCAAGAGTCCGATAGACTCGAGCATGGTGATGTGCGCCATCGACCCCAGCACATCATAAGGTGCCAGATAGAGGTCCATCTCTCTGTCGCGCCCCACGGTGAAGCGCTCTATCTCACTGTTGATTGAAAAGTCTTTCTCCCAAAGTTTCATTGCCCCAACAACTAAAACTATGAACTATAAACTATGAACTATGAATTATGAACTATGAACTACTCATACTTTCCCGCCGCAATGGCATCGGCCAGTTTCTCCAACCCAGCCTGCAGGGGTTTTGAGATCATTCCCTTGACAAACGGGTTGAGGTCTGATTTGATGGTGAGTTTCATCTTGCACACCGTATCGGTGACAGGCAGCAACTGCACCCAAAGATTGAAGGGCAGCGGTGAACTAACTGTCTCATATTTAATGGTCTTGGGCTCCTCCCTGTCACAGATACGGATGGAGATGCTGCCCACGGGTGGCACACTCATGGTGATGGAGTCGTTGGAGAAGATGATTTCGTCGCGCTGCTCTTCAGGCAGTCGGTCACGCACCTCCTCACTCAACTGCAGGTCGCTGAGCCTGTGGTAGACAGCCTCCTGCGAATATGGGATTTCCCTGATGCTGCTTTCAAATTTTGTTTCCATAATCTTTTCGGATCGTTAAAAAGTGATGTCTTTTGCATCTTGCAATAAGGAGTTCCAAATATCTATATCAACACAAAGATACAGAGATACAGAGTCTTAAATATCCCTTTGTGTTTCAGTTTCTCTGTGTTGAATCGGAATATGCAAGATCCATCATCATTCTTCACTCTTCATTCTTCACTCTTCATTCTTCACTCTTCACTCTTCATTCTTCACTCTTCACTTCCACCCCGCCGGGTCCTTGCGCCAGTCATTGAGCAGTTGGATGTCGCTCTCGGCGATATATCCTGTTTCGAGTGCAGTAGCCACCACATGGTCATAGTCGGTGAGGGTGACGAGTTTGACACCAGCCTCTTCGAATGCCTTCTCTGCCACGTCGAAGCCATAGGTGTAGGAGGCCACCATGCCTACCACCTCGCAACCATGCCGCCGCAGGGCTTCCACGGCCTTGAGGCTGCTGCCTCCGGTAGAGATGAGGTCTTCCACGACCACGACCTTCAGGCCTGGCTTCAGTTCTCCCTCGATGAGATTCTCGAGTCCGTGGTCTTTTGGTTTGCTCCTGACGTAGGCGAAGGGCAGGTTGAGTGCGTCAGCCACGAGTGCGCCTTGTGCGATGGCACCGGTGGCAACTCCTGCTACGGCCTCTGCCTCAGGGAAATGCTCCAGCACGGCATGGGTCAGTTCCAATTTGACAAATGTCCTCAACTCGGCAAACGACAATGTCTTTCGGTTGTCGCAGTAGAAGGGTGATTTCCATCCCGATGCCCATGTGAAGGGGTCGTTGGGCTGCAATTTGATGGCTTTGATAGCCAGCAGTTTCTTGGCGAATTCTTTTTTGAGGTTGTTCATATTCATTCTCTGATGAAGGTTGTGATGCGCTGTCATCTTATGACATCCCGCATCTGTTGTGCAAAATTACACATAATTTCGCAAACACCCAAAAAGAGGCACCAAATAGTAATTCAAAATGCCCTACTCATAATGATGAGAGGCGGCTCAAGAAAAACATGATGATTATTTCTTAAAAACCACTTAGTTATTTCAAAGAAAAGATTAATTTTGTATCATCAACAAAAAACATTGATGAATGGATAGAAACTATACATACAAAGTGTTAGGTTGCGTAAATGAGGTATATAAAGAACTTGGCCATTGGCAGTGCAGCAGATGAGCAGGCTTCTCACCATAGAATTCCTTATTTCCTTGATTCTTTAGACTATTTGACAATAACAAACGAACAAAGACAATGAGAAAAAGCGTATTTATGATGGCCGCAGCAGGCCTGATGATTCTCGCCTCCTGTGGAGGCAACAGCAACAAAGAGGTTGTGCAGCAAGCCGCTTCCGAAGAGAAAGACACCACAGCCAGCGTCGCCGTGGTACGCGACACCTTCCCCGCCGACCGCTGGATGGAGGAGAACAAACAGAAAGATGGTGTGGTGGAAGAGAACGGCATCCAGTACAAAGTGCTTCAGGAAGGTACGGGCGACAAGCCCAACAAGCGCAAGCGCGTGAAGATGAACTTCGAGGTGCGCCTGACCAATGGCAAGTTGGTGGAGTCGCACTGGGGAAAGGATGTGATGGAACTGCCCGTGGCGAATGTCATCCCCGGTCTGCAGAACGCCCTCACCCTCATGCCCGAAGGCTCCACTTGGGAAATCTACATCCCCTGGCAATTAGGATACGGAACTGAAGGTTCAAAAAACATTCCTCCCTACTCCGCATTGATTTTCAAGGTGAAACTGATCGAAGTGGTGAAACTGAAATAAAGATTTTGAAATAGATTCAATAAAGAGAAACGGAGGCACAAAGTTTTTCTTTGTGCCTCCGTTTCTCTTTGTGTTGATAAAGGGGAGTTTACTCCATCAGGGCGTTTTTCTCCAGGGTCCAACCCTCCCGTTTGGAGAGTTCGTTGTCGGCGCCCTTGAACATCTTGGCAGCCTGAGCATCGCCCTTCAATTGCCAGTTGAGCCAAGCCAGAGCCACCACGGAGAACTCACCGCCATGAGGCTGCGCGTATGTTCCGCCATGCCCCACAGGCAAATTGGCGGCACATGCCGGCACATGGTCGATGCGGTGGAAATCATCCATGCCATTACCATAGGCGATATCCTTCTCTCCGCCGAGGATATAGATGATGGAGGAGTGGATTTCCTTGAGTTTTGACTTGGGAGGCATGGGCATGCCACCCACTGCGCTGCCGGCATTCTCTTGGTTGAACAGTCCGCTGTTGCACACCATCAGCGTCTTGATGCGACTGTCGGCGCAGTTGTACAGGGTCTGCAGTCCGCCGCATGACATACCTGCCACTGCGATATTCTTCACGTCAATTTTGTTGTAATAGGGCGAATTCTTATCTGCATTCTGCGCGATGACCCAGTCCATCGACTCAATCTGCTGCTCAGTGGTCGACATAGGACCACGATAGCGCTGTCCTTCCTCAGGGAAAAAGCCAGTGGCAAGCACGATATAGCCGTATGAGGCGATTTCGTTGAGGAACTTGTAGTGCTCAAAGGGTGAGTTGGCACAGGCTCCGTTGCCCCACACCAAGACTGGAAGGGGATTCTTTGCATCAAACTTGGAGAGGTCCTGCGGCACGAACACGGTATGTGCCGGCAGTGTCGGCTCTTCCTTCATAATGGCCTTGTAGGGACCGGTTCCGCCTTCCTCCACCACCCGTGATGCTGGTGTACCGTCAGCAGTAAAACACATGCCTGTCAGGCAAAAGGCCACCATTGCTGTCGTGGCCAAAATTCTGCGTAATAGTTGTCTTTTCATCGTTTAGTGTAATTTATGATTAGGTGATTTCAGTGTTATCCGACTTTTCTGACGCGATACATCGCGTCCCTACCTGTTGCCCCGCCATTTTAGCCCCGCCATCTTAGCCCCGCCATTTTGCCCCGCCATCTTAGCCCCGCCATCTTGCCCCGCCATTTTAGCCTCGCCATCTTAGCCTCGCCATCTTAGCCCCGCCATTTTAGCAGCCTCCCTCTCCTTTGGAGAGGGCTGGGGTGAGGTATTAAATCCCTCTTTCCGCCCAGTCGCCGCGGTCAAGGTTGCGGTAGCCGATGGCCTCTGCGATATGGTGGCTCTGCACACGCTCCGAGTTGTCGAGGTCGGCGATGGTGCGCGCCACCTTGAGGATGCGGTTGTAGGCGCGTGCTGAGAGTTTGAGGCGTTCCATACCGAGACGGAGGAGTTCGAGACTCTTGGCATCAGGTTCCGCATATTGGTGAATCATCCGCTCCGTCATCTGCGCATTACAGTGGATGCGGCCGCCAGCCGAATCCTTAGGGAGTGAGCCGAAGCGCTTCTCCTGGATGGCCCGCGCCTTGATGACCCGCTCGCGGATGGCTGCCGACGGTTCGCCCGGTGCTGCTTTTGAGATATCCTCAAAACTCAGGGCCGAAATCTCGCACTGGATGTCGATACGGTCGAGCAGCGGACCCGAAATCTTGCTCATATACCGCTGAATCTGTCCCGGTGTGCACACACAGGTGTGCGTGGGGTCGCCATAATAACCACACGGACAAGGATTCATGGATGCCACGAACATGAACGAGCACGGGAACTCCACCGTGTATTTCGCCCTTGCAATGGTAATCTTGCGGTCCTCAAGGGGCTGTCGGAGCACCTCCAGCGTCTGCTTGGAAAATTCAGTGAGTTCATCGAGAAAGAGCACCCCATTGTGAGCCAATGACACCTCTCCCGGTTGGGCGCTGAGCGACCCGCCGCAGAGTCCCACCTGCGAGATGGTATGGTGGGGGGCGCGGAAAGGCCTCTGGGAGATGAGCGATGTGTCACGGCTCAGTTTGCCCGCTACGGAATGCACCTGCGTCGTCTCCAGGCTCTCAGCGAGGGAGAGCGGCGGAAGGATGCTGGGCAGGCGTTTTGCCATCATCGACTTGCCGCTTCCCGGCGGACCGATCATGATGATATTATGCCCTCCAGCAGCAGCCACCTCAAGAGCCCGTTTCACGTTCTCCTGTCCGCGTACGTCTGCGTAGTCGAGTTCAAAATTATACTGCTGCTCGTAGAATTCCTTGCGGGTGTCCACCACGGTGGGCTCAGGGTGCTCAGCGCCAGTGAGCAGCGCCACTACCTGCGTGATGTCGTCCATGCCATACACCTCAAGGTTGTTGACTACCGCCGCCTCCCTGACATTGTCACGCGGCACGATGAGTCCCTTGAAATGCTCCTTCCGTGCCCGGATGGCAATAGGCAGTGCTGCCCGGATGGGTTTGAGCCTTCCGTCAAGGCCCAATTCTCCCACAAGCATGTATTTGTCGAGGTTGGTGACGGGAATCTTGCCATGCGCGGCGAGGATGCCGATAGCGATGGAAAGGTCGTAACTGCTACCCTCTTTTCTGATGTCTGCCGGCGACAGATTGATGGTGAGGCTGGAGAGCGGCAGTTTATATCCCACGTTGGGCAAGGCAGCGGTGATGCGCGAGTAACTTTCCCTCACGGCGGCATCGGCCAGTCCGGAGAGATTGAACATCACACCACGTGTCATGTTCACCTCGATGGTGATGGTGGTGGCCTCAAGCCCCACCACTGCCGCACAAAAAGTTTTCGCCAACATCTTTATTAGATTGAAGATTGAAAATTGAAAATTGAAAATTATTTTCAGACTCCTCAGACTCACCTCTCACCTCTTACCTCTCACCTCATACCTCTCACCTCTCACCTCTTACCTCTTACCTCTCGCTTCTCACCTCTCACAACTCTTCGAGTTTTTGCTTGAGGGCACCAAGGTTGAGACCGCTGGCCACCACTTTCCCATGATGATAAATCACATTGTCGGGCACGGTGGAGAGACCGACTTGCTTCATAGCCTGACACTCAAAGAGTTGTCCGTCGAAAATGATGGGGTATGCACCGAGCGTGTCACGCTCCACGATGCGCTCACAAGCCTTCCTGTCCGCATCCAGGCAGATACTTACCAGTCGGATGCGCCCTCCCGATGCCCTTGCGATGCGCCTTAACTGACGCTGCATCTCCTGGCTCTCATAACTCCAACTGGCCCATGTGCTGACCACGGCGATTTGATCGCCCAGGTCGGCTTCCGTCACCGACCCTCCCCCAAAACGCGGACCGGAGAATCTCGGTGCCTTTACCCCGACCATGCTGTTTTTCATTTGTTCCATCTGGCGCTGGAGGATGATGAGCGGGCCATTCTTGGGTTGCTTTGACATCATCTTCTCAGCCAGCGTGGCAGCCTTCGCATAGTCGGGCGACAAGCCCTGCACAAAAAACTTCCTCAGCAGATACAAACCGACGGGCGACTCCGGGTGCTCATTGATAAATGTCTCGGCCATCTTGACCACCTCGGGCGGTGAGGCCGATGCCGTCTGCTTCCTGAATGTCGTCATCTGCTCATTGGCTTTGGTGCCTTTCACCTCCATCTCTTTCATGTGTGAGGCATCTGCCTTGATTTCCACGCTCTTGCCGGGTTCGGCAAAAATGGGCTGTTCAGAGAAATTGGGAAATACGAGCATCAACATGACAGGCCGCTCGCAAGGCCTTTCAAAAGTGAACCGTCCTCCCACCACCTTGATGGTGTCGATGCCATCGATATCCCCGTCGGGGCTGTAGACATAGAACTCGCCCTGATTCATGTTGAGAAATCGTCCTGAGAGTTGAAAACGGTCACTTTCCACGCCGCATGCCACAAGGAGCAATGCCATGAACAATATGTGGGGAAAGCGTCTCATAGGGGAGGGAATAAAAGTGCCGCGAGCGGGACTCGAACCCGCACGGCCATTCCTGGCCAAGGGATTTTAAGTCCCTCGTGTCTACCAATTCCACCATTGCGGCTGGTGTTACGGACTGGCCGGGACCGACCAGCGGTATCCGCATAGTTGTGCAAAGGTAATCCGTTTTGCACGAATGCGCAACAATTTTACGGATTTTAACACTATTGTCCCCCGACTTGTCCGACTTGTCCGACTTGTCCGACCTGTCGGACTCGTCGGACCTGTCGGACCTGTCGGACCGGTCCGACAAATAATTATCGGAGCGAGCAGCCATGAAGGTGCTCGCCCCGATGTGGTCATCTCCTCTTCACCAAGAGGAGCAGAGAGGTTTAGTCCTCCCAAAGTGACTTGCTCTCGACTTGTTGGAGATCGGTCTCGAAGTTGGAGGTGTTGGTGAACTCGTCATCATTTCCCACCTCATCATTGACTCCGGACACTCCCGAGGCCATGATGGTCATGGCAGAGGGGATAATCTCAGTTTCAGGTTTGATGTATTCTCTCATAATGTTCAATAGTTATGTGACCTTGTCTGAATTTTCTTATTTTATCACCTGCTTGCGGCCGTTGATGATGTAAACCCCTTTCTGCAGATGGCCCTGTACGCGCACACCGGTGAGGGTATAAGCCTCGCTGTTTCCCAGTTCTGTGGCAACACTCTGGATACCGTCGGTCTCTTCGGGATTGATGAGGATGCCCTGATTGGCAGGATTAGGGTTGTAAGTGCTCTTTGGCACAGCGAGGAAGGCTGTGTTGTCATTCTTCGACAAGAAAGGTTCACCACCAGCCACTCCATAATAGAAGCCCACGCTCTTAGAATCATTGTTGCCGTTGAGCGACAGTTTGTAGAAGGTGAACTCACTGTTATCACCAACTGAAGCAGGCACAGTCGTATACTCACCCTTTACAGTGGGATAGAGCATGTTGGCACCCAAAGTTACCGCCTCGCCCTCTGTTGGATTGAAATTATACTGACCAGGAGCAACTGACTCTACGAGATATGCCTCTGTTCCAGGAATCACGCTACCACTTTCAATGATTTTACGCTCAATCTTTCCTGCGCTTGTCACCTGTACGGTGGAGACGGTCACACCATCTGGCACTTCGAAGTTGCCATAGCCAATCTTAGCCATTGTGGCAAAGTATGTCTTGCCGTCTGTTGCTCTCTCGGAAATGGTAAGTACGAACTGACTGTCGACAGCACCCTCCTGGACAACAGTCACTGTCACATCATCTGCTCCTGCATAAGTCAAAGTAATAGTGGCGGTTCGTTCTTGCACACTTTCATTGACGGTTGTCTCAAATGTCACCTTACCAGCCTCAACCATGATGTTGCTAATCCAATCTGCATCTGTATTAGCAGACAGCAATTTATTTTCTATAGGATTCTTAATGGAGTACCCTATCTCACCTGAAGTAGCATCATAAGCCAAATTTATAGCCTCGGGTGTATCTTTGATGGTAGGCTTAACAAGTTTGTAGAAGCCAAATGTCTCACCTGTGATATTAGTATTAATGGAAGTGTAGCATCTCCAATCTTCACCATAAAATCCAACGTATCTTTTTGTTGTTCCATTGTAGAGATAACCTTCCTGTGATAAAGTAAAGGTTACATTATCCTCTGAGTTTCCCACACGCACACCATTGTTGGTATTTCTTAAATATAGCCATATCTCATTGTTACCATTGGGATAGAAAGTATAGCCATCTTCATCATTGCCGCTGACGTTCCATTGGATGATGTTGTCAACAGTACTTATTATTTTATCCTGAATGACTACTACCGAAACGGCTGCCGGGGGGGCTTCTGTCCCTTTGTTGTTGGACATGGCGTAACTCTCATCACCTTTTTTGCCCACAATCACGAAGATATCATCTTCGGTAAGATCGGCAAGTGGTGTCAGAACCCATTTTTCATAATTTTCTTTTATCGTAGTGCATGCTACAGTGACATCACTTTTTGGCATGACGAAAGTCCAAGCAGTGCCTTCTTCACCTTCAACTTCAGTGAGTGTTACGGCTTGTCCTTCTCCATCGGTCACGGTTACGCCACTAATCATATATCCCTCATTGGCAGAGACAGATAGCAACACCTCAGAGTCATTTAACACTTGGTCACCGCTTTCAATTGGGGTGTTTTCTGAATTATTATAGAACACAAAGATTTCAGCATTGTCATTTGGCGTGATGGTCACTGTGTAAGGCTGTGGTGCTTCATACTTCTCAAGTTTGATGTTGCCCAATGCCACATTGCCACTGGTCTTTATTTTGTAAAGCCATTTGATGTATCTTACATTCTCGCCCAAATTGTCGAATGTCTCATGCTGACCAGTGGTGGCAGCACTTATGCTAGTATAAGTTTTTAGTACGGTATAATCCTCACCATCTTCAGAGGTCTGAACTTCGAATGTACCCTCGAAACTATTGCCTTTTATGTCATATGAAAGTATACCTGGACGCTCATCGAAATGAAGGACGACCATATTGTTTGCGGTAGTAAATTTCAATTTGGGTGAACTGGTGTAATCTGTTCCCAGTCCATTAGTTGTCAGACCAGGTTTTCCCTCAATATCATTCCTTCCTCCGTCAAACTCAAACGGCAGAGCGGCAATGTCAGAGAGATAGTTGCTGAGGACAAGTGTCTTATTTGTTGGGTTGAAATCAAGCGTCCAATATGGTTTTTTATTCGAAAGGTTCATATAGAAGTTCTCTCCACCATTCTCAGTAGTCAAAGAGAGTGCTGTGTTGACATACTCTGCATTAACATAGAAATCACCCTCACTTACAGCGCCATACCATTTTTCTTCGTTGCCACGTTTGGCATAAATCTTGAACTTTTCTCCTTTTTTAATTGGCTTATTAAGGGATCCTGCATCAGAGAACTTGTAGGAATCGCTTGTTTCCCATTCGTTGAAATCACCCAGCAGGTAGTATTCCCACTCAGGCCAATTGCCATCAACGGTGATTTTGGGTGTTTCACCGGTTGGGTCAACAATGAAAGTCCATGTACCTGCGATGGTCATTAAGAAGTTTTTGCCATTATCACCTCCAAGAAGAGAAATGTCAGTATGATTATCTACAGTGACCCAATAAGTCTCACCATCAGCAGCACCACCGTACCATGTGGTCGATCCACCATCAGCGGCTTCCTTGACAATCTTGAACTGCGCGCCTTCTGGCAACTCCTGATTGGTCAGTGTATAGGTGCCGTCAGATTTCTTGTTCATCTGAATCTTGCCATCACCCCATGTTGGGTTTGTCCAAGAGCCAGCCACATAATATTTGTCGCTGGCGGGCTGGTCATTGGCATAAGTAACAACCATTTGGGTTATATAAATTCTTTTACCTGATGTAGTTCCGGTAACAGTTAATGTAACTGAATTGGTCGAACCTGTCCAAGTAGAATTAGTTGAGTTATAACTTCCTTCACTAAAAACGCCATTGTCTGCTGTCATATCACCGGCAAAAGTGAAGACAATAGAAGTAATTGTATTTTCCGAACTAAAGGTAATTGTATTACCTGTTGTCTTTCCACTTGCAGCCTGATACAAACGTAATTGGCCACTACTAATAGCAGGATTAGAAGTTCCATCCCCCTTGGCACATGTTACAGAGATAGGAGAAACACCTCCTTCATTTAAGGCTTGAGTAGGAGAAATGGTAACCTCACCACCCCACGCCACATTGAGCATTGCGCATAGCAACGCCAACATGAAAAAACGTAATTTTTGATTCATAATTCTCAGATATTTAGTTAATAATTTTTACTCAAGTAAAAAAGTAGAGTGACGCTTTCACAGCGTCAAAATGACCTTTAGCACAACAAAGAATGAGCCAACCAAGTGGAAACAGAAGCAAATATCTATGCTTACTTTTCCGAGGTGCAGCCTATCTTCGCCGTGGCAAAGATAACATTTTTTTTCATACCTTGTATAAAATTTCACAAAAATCTTCGAAATCACTGAAAAATATGCATTTATAGCCTCCAGTTCGGGCTCAGTTCGGGCAGACCTGTCGGACTCTCAGTTCGGGCGGATTTGCAATCCGACCGCAATTATTATAAGCATTTGCAATGCGATAGTTTCGGATTAAAAATCAGTTCGGGCGGATTTGCAATCCAACCGCAATTATTATAAGCATTTGCAATGCGATTGTTTCGGATTTAAAATCCTGATATTATTGGCGGTCGGATTGCAAATCCGCCCGAACTGAAAATCCGACCGAACCACAGCCGAGCGGCCAATCCGACCGAACGGTGAACGGTGCCAAACGGCAAATTCGAGCGGTAAATCTGACCGAGCCATGGCTTAGAGCGAAATGATTACGGAGCCACAATAACCTTCAGCAACCCATCCATGCCTGCGTAATTCCTTGCTGAACTGTATAAATAATCTGAAGGGTCTTGAACGATTTCTTGTCTTACTGGATTTAGGTGAATATAGTCAAGTTTCTGTTTGTAGAAATCATAACTATACAATTGCTCTACATGGTTATCTTCTTGCCAGAATCTATAATTGGTTATCTTCTTATCGTTGGCACCCCGAAACCAAAAGCGGTTCATCATCCAATTCTTCCTGCTTTCCTGCTGATTATCCTGAATGGCTTTGACTACTTTTTTGCTTGTGAATTTCTTGAAATCACGCAACAGGTCTCCAATGGTATTCTCACCTCGTATCCCTACTATCATGTGCAAATGGTTGGTCATCAGCACCCAAGCATATATGTCAAGCCCCTTGTTTTCCTGACAATAGCCCAATGACTCAACTACGATGTGTTTATACTGAGGACGAGTGAACACATCCATCCAATCAATGACAGTTGTTGTGGTAAAATACAATTCCTTGGTCAACGATAGTGCAGACATCTTATTATTTATTTTGTTTGAGGGTTAAAAATCAGTTCACAATTCCCAGTTCGGGCTCAGTTCGGGCAGATTTGCCGCTCGGCTCCTCCGCTTTTTCTCAGTTCTCAGTTCGGGCGGATTTGCCGCTCGGCTCCGCCGCTTTTTCCCGAAGGGTCTAAAGAATCCGACCGCACTTATTATAAGCATTTGCAGTTCGGGCGGATTTGCAATCCGACCGCACTTATTATAAGCATTTGCAATGCGATTGTTTCGGATTTAAAATCCTGATATTAAAGGCGGGCGGATTGCAAATCCGACCGAACTATAGCCAAGCGGAAATCCGACCGAACACGAGACTCGTCGGACAAAAATACTACAGCGGGTCGACATCGAAATAGATCTGGAGGGAGGCGTAACGCTTGTCGGCCATGACGAGGGCTTGGGCACGCCGGAGGGCAGCCTTTGCCTGACGGAGGTTGATGCTCCTCTCCAACTTGACGACGAGTTTGCGGATGGAGAGTGTCTTGATGCGAGCCACCGCCGGCCGGTCGGGTCCCAACACACGGTGGGCGAAACTCTGTCGCAGATATCCACCAAGGAGGATGGCAGCCGACTCCGCAATGCTCTCATCGCGGTGCTTCACATAGACATAGACGACATGACAGAAGGGTGGGTAGCAGAATGTCTCCCGTTCTTCCATCACCTCATGGTACATCGCCTCGTAATCGTTGTCCACCACATGGCGGATGACAGGATGCTCCGGCGACTTTGTCTGCAGGATGACACGTCCCTGTTTTCCCTTGCGCCCTGCCCTGCCACTCACCTGCGCCATCATCATAAAAGCATGCTCGGCGGCACGGAAATCGGGATAATGGAGCATGCTGTCGGCATTGAGGATGCCCACCACGCTGACGTGGTCGAAGTCGAGCCCCTTGCTCACCATCTGCGTGCCGATGAGCAGGTTGGTGCGCTGCTCCGAGAAATCGTTGATGATACGGGCGTAGGCCGACCGGCTGCGCGTGGTATCAAGGTCCATGCGGGCGATGCGTGCCTCAGGGAAGATGGCACTGATGTCATCCTCAACACGCTCCGTGCCGAAGCCCCGCCCTATCACCTCCTTGCTCTCGCAGCACGGACACTGAGCCGGCACGGTGTAGGTGTAGCCGCAGTAGTGACAGGTGAGCACGTTCATCGTCCTGTGGAGCGTGAGCGACACGTCGCAGTTCTGACAACGCGGCACCCATCCACAGACCTTACATTCCACCATCGGCGCGAACCCCCTGCGGTTCTGGAAGAGGATGGCTTGCTCTCCCCCCTCAAGTGCCTCGCGCACGGCAGCGAGCAAGGGTGGCGAGAAGGGTCCGCTCATCATCTTGCGTCGCTGCATGTCGGCGATGTCCACCACCTCGATCTTGGGCAACTGGATGTCGCTATATCTGGAAAAGAGGGTGACAAGACCGTATTTCCCCGTGACGGCATTGTGGTAACTCTCCACGGAGGGTGTCGCAGTACCGAGCAGGGTCTTGGCGCCCGCCTTGGCCGCCATCATGACAGCCACCGAACGGGCGTGGTAGCGCGGTGCAGGGTCCTGCTGCTTGAACGAGGTCTCATGCTCCTCGTCCACGATGACCAGTCCGAGGCGCTTGAACGGCAGGAAGACGGCGCTCCTCGCCCCGAGCACCACATCATAGGGATTTTCCGACAGTTGTTTGCGCCAGATCTCCACCCGCTCGTCGTCGCTGTATTTGGAATGGTAGATGCCCATCCTCCTGCCGAAAACCTTCCGCAGACGCTGTGTCATCTGCACGGTGAGGGCAATCTCGGGCAGGAGATAAAGCACCTGCTTGTGCTCGTCGAGCATTTTCTGTATGAGGTGGATGTAGATCTCCGTCTTACCGCTGGAGGTGACCCCATGGAGGAGCACCACATTCTTGCGGAGCATGGAGAAGAGGATGTTGTTGTAAGCCTCCGCCTGTCCGGCACTGAGTTTTTTGATGTGCTCAGGGTGGGGCTCTCCCCCTTGGTTGAGCCTTCCCACCTCACGCTGATAGAGCATGAGCATCTTGCGGTCGATGAGGGCGCGCACATGCTGTGTCTTGCACCTCGAGAAATTGATGAGTTCGTCGCGCGATACCTCGGTCACCTCCTCACGGCACGTATCTCCCTCCATCGTGTCATAGTGTGACAGGGTGAGGAAATCGATGAGCACCTTTTGCTGCATGGGTGAGCGGGCGAGAATGTTGAGGGCCACATGCAGGGCCTGCTCGTTACGGTAAGTGGGGGCGAGGGTGACGCATGTCTCATAGCGGGGGTGGTAGTCATCATCGCGCAGACCGGCTGGCAGGGCGGCATTCATCACCTCACCGACGGGTGCCATGTAGTAGTCGGCTATCCAGTGCCACATCTCCAGTTGACTGGCCAGCAGCACGGGTTCGCTGTCTGCCACCGACAGGATGCTTCTTGTGGTGAAGTCGGGTTGGCGGTCGTGTGTCTCCGCCACGATACCGATGTAGGTCTTGCTCTTCCCCAACGGCACGGTGACGCGCATGCCGGCCTTCACGGTCTGCGCGAGGCTGTCGGGCACCTTATAGGTAAAAAGACCCTCCAGGGGAAGCGGAAGAATCACATCGGCATACATCTTTGAAAGTGGAGGTTGGAGATTTGAAGGTTGGGGGTTGGTGCAAATTTTATAGAGACGCAATTAATTGCGTCTCTACTATTTTGTTACGATATTTCAGTGATGGTGTCAGAAGAAGACGGTGAGGGCCAGTTGCCAGGCGTGGGTCTTCGCCTTGTGGTCCTTCACGGTGTCGGTCACATCCCTCACTGAGTTGATGGTGGCTGTCTCACCACACACGATATTGTAGTTGACCGACAACTGGAAATTTCTGAAAAAAGCGGCACCTGCTCCCAAATTGACACTCATGGTCGATTTCTTGAAGCGCCACTCCCTCGCCGAATCTATCGGTTTCTTCTCATCGTTCAGGTTGAAACTGAACTGCGGTCCTGCGAAGACGAACAAAGAGAATGGACTGTCGGGAGCGATGTCGTATCTCAGATGTAGCGGGAAATTCACCGACTTCTGCTTGATGTCGGTGACTGGATCGTCACCAATGCGAGCGTCGCGCTGGTCATAGAGGGCAGCAGCCTCCACACCCAGTCCGACAACCGGGAAGGTGATTTTTGCCACAGGCCCCACGAAGAAGCCGTAGCGGTTGGTCTTGAAGTCATTGGTGCCGAGGGAAACCTTTGTGAGGTTGTATCCGCCTCGCACACCCAGACTGAACTGCGCCAGGGCCGTCATGGGCAGCAGCAGGAACAGCAGCAGGAGGATTTTCAGTTGATGGTTCATAGTGAATAGTTTATAGTGGCTATATATCAATAGTGGCTATAGAGGCTATGGTTGCTATGAAAGAGAGGCAGAGAGAGACAGCACTGCATCAGTGCCGCTCGCGGCGGACAGAGACGCGGGTGCCGGTGGTGGCTGCCGAAGATGGTGATGAGCGGCGTGTTTTCTTCACCTTGGGCTTCTTCTCCTCACCAGAGTCGGAGCCTGAGCGGCGGTTGCCCTTCTTCTTCACTTTGGTCTTGGTGTCTGCCTGCACCTTGGCAATACTGTCGAGCGAGTCCTTTTTCGCCTGGTCGCCAAAGAGGTTGTTCTCAAAGTCGAGCAATTCCTGCTCGATGCGCTTCTGCTCCAGAGCCATCGTCGAGTCATCAGGACAGTATTGTGCCAAGGTGCGCCCCAGCATGTTGGTGGTCTTGTAGATCTTCCCCTTGTAGCGGTTGAGCGTGAAGAAATCGTCGATGCTCATGGTGGCGGCATTGTTGATGTTGCTTGTCATGATGGTCTGCTTGCTCAGATAGGGGGCCACATCATCATATTTCACCCAGAAAAGCGGGTATTTGGTGGCACCGTCGCCGAAGTCATCCTCTCTCATCATGATGGGGCAGAGAGCCAGCACCTTGCGGTGGAAAGTAGAGGTACCCTGGTCATAGTAGGCACTCTCCTTGATGTAGTAGCCCTTCACCTCACGCGAGGGGATGTCGCTGTTGTCGAGCCTCACCTTGCCGTCCTTCCGCTCATAGTAGATGTGGTAGTTGTCGAGGAAGTCGAGCAGTTTGACTTTCGCCGACTCATCAAACACCTCATTGCCGTCGAGGCGGTATTCGTAGGCCTTGATGTATCCCGACATCATGAGTTTGAAGAGATAGGTAAAGAGGTTCATCTGCGTGCCCATCGGCTCCACGGGGTAGTAGAGTCCGGCGTTGGCATCATCCTCGAGATTCATCTCGCGGTAGATGTCGCGCCGCCACACCACGTCATCCGACATGGTGGCGGTGGTGGGGAAGCCGATTTTCGCACGCGTGGTGATATTGTTGTTGTTCGACTTGTTGGCCTGCTGCTGTTGCTGCTGGTTGCGGCGTGCCTGCGGCTGCGCCGACACCCCTGCGGCGAGGCATGCGAGAAACAGTATGGTTAGAAAGCGTCTCATTGTCATAGATGGTTGTTAGTTCACGATGACCTCCATGGCCTGCGGCAGTTTGCGGGTGATGCCGTCGGGTCCGGTGGCCGTCACGTTGGTGATATAGAATCGCTTGTTGCGTGAGAGTTTTCTGAAGGCATCCTTCTGACGGTCGGTGAAGGCGGCGCCATTGGAGGCCATGGGCACGGCATTGCCCATATTGTCGTAGAAGACGGTCTCGAAACTGCCCACCTTGAACTCGATGTCGAGGAGTCCGTCGTCGATGGCGGCCCTGAGGCTGCTGAGGTTCATGAGCGATGCCTTGGCGAGGCGTCCACCCTTGAAGCGGTCGGTGCCGAGGGCGATATATGCCGTAGGATCAGGCAGTTTGCGAACGTGGAAGGTGGCTTGTCCCATGGTGCGCGAGGTGCCACGGTCGGTGCCCGTGACGGTGAAGGTGACATCCTGTCCCACGGCTGCCGGCACGGCGATGTAGTGACCGTTGCCCTGCGAGGTGAGCGTACCTCCTGTCATGGAGAGCGACACGGCGTTCTGCGGGATGCCTGAACTGCTCACGCTGATGGGGTTGTGGAATCCTGCATAGAGCACGTTCATGAGGTCTGCTGCCACGGTGGCTCCCGAAGGGGGCGAGATGACGTTGTATTTCTGCTTGAAATCGCGGCGTACCACCTCACCGTCGGCATTTTTCATGAGGATATATCCTCCAAAAGTGTGCTCTCCCACCCCACCTGCGCTGAACGAGTAGGTGCCGTTGGGTGAGTTGATGCGTGTGCCGTTGATGAATATCTCGGGTTGCTGTGTGGTGTCCACTGCCGCCATGATGATGTTGGCAGTGAGCCGCTCGCCCGGATAGAGTGTTGTCTTGTCGGGTACGACAAAGGCCTCGAGTTTGTTGACGCGGATGTCCTTGAGTCCGATGTTGGCGACGAGGGAGTGAAGCACCTCACCCTCTGCGTAGCGGATGTCGCTCTGCAGTTTGGACAGGAGAGTGACGGCAGCCGCCACCGGCATGTCCTCAAACATGTATTCCTGCCAGTTTTTCCCCAGCGTGTTGGCTCCTTTGGGCACGTCGGTGGAGAGGTTGCTGGCGATGATCTCTTTCTGCCGGGGGTCATCAATCATTTTGAGGATGCGCTCCCGATAGGAGTTGATGGCTTTATAGAGATGTTTTCCCTTGCCGGTGCCCGGGGCAAGCATCACCTGTGTGGCCGCCTCCAGGTCCTCCTTGTTGCGGATATGATTGAGGTCTCCGTCCTTGCCGTCAGCCTCCTTGACGATGGCCTCCTTGAGTTGCTGGGCGAAGTCATAGAGTGAGTCGGTCATGGTCTTGACACCCTGTGCCTTCTCAAACCACTCCTTCACCTTCACGGGATTGGTTTTCATCTGCTCGTCGAGGTCGGCCATCATGGCGAGATTCTCCTTCGACGAGTTGGCGGTGGTGCGCTTGAGACTTTCCTCCACGATGGAGAAGCCATCGAGCACCTCCGTGGAGATGTTGAGGGCAAGCATGGCCATGAGGACGACGTACATCAGGTTGATCATCTTCTGGCGCGGCGAGACCGGTCTTTTCTTGATAGCCATTTTCGCGGAATTGTTGTACTATGGGTTGAGGTTGACAGGTTGCACGCCACCGGGCTGAGCGGGCGCTGCGCCCCTCATATTGACCGTCATGGCCTCGATCATGCGTGCGTAGATCTGGTTGAGTTGCTCTATCTGCTGTGCCATGTGCTTCGTCTGGTCGTTGATCTGGTCGATGGTGCCAATCTGCTGGCTGGCGCTCTTGAGTTGCATCTCATATACCTTGCAGATGCCGGTGAGCGTGCGGTTGAGATTCTCCATCTCCTCGGAGTCGCGGGTGAGGCGTATGCTCTGCTCATTGACTTTCCCAAGCATCTCAGTGAGTTTCTTGAGTTCCTCGACATAATTCTCTGTGGCCTCGGCCATCTCAGGCGACACCTGCTGCTGCTGACCGAGCCATGCGGTGGAGACACCGCCAGCCACGCCAGCACCAGTCCCACCTGCCACGCCAAGAACACCAGGCTCTCCGGAAACACCGGCCTCTCCAGGCTCTCCGGAAACCTCTGAACCTCCAGAGGCAGGCCCGCCGCTACTACCGATGATGATGGTGCCGCCGCCGACCACACCGCCGCCAGTGCCACCGACCACACCGCCGCCAGTGCCGCCAACAACACCTGAGCCGGAAATGCCACCGCCGGTGCCGCCACCATAAGCGGCAGCCACGTGGCCTTCTCCTTCGGTGAAGGCCGGGGAGAGGTTCTCATCGCCAGAGAACAATTCCCCCTCTCCTTCGGAGTATGCTGGGGAGAGATTTCCTGGGGAGAGGTTTCCCTGAGGAACGTTTTCTCCATAGTGTGTCTGAAGGTCCATACCATCGGTCGTCTTGTCGAACGGCCGATCGAAAGCGGAGATGAAGAACACGAACACCTCTGTGCCCATGCCGATGAACAGCATGAGGTTGGCCCCCGGGATGTGGGTCAGTTTGAAAAGTGTTCCCAGGATCACAATCGACGCGCCCCAACTATAGGCATAGTTGAGAAAAGTCTGTCCCGGCACGCTGTCCATCCATTTCTGGAGCAGGTAAATGACATTGAATTTGCTGTATCTGGTCATATGAATGGTTTTAGGATTATGGGGGTGAGATTTGTGGTTTGAAGAGGTCTTTGTTTGAGTTGCGTTGGCAACGCAACAAACAGGACCAATGAGCGAACTCAATTTTCAATTTTCAATTTTCAATCTTCAATCTTCAATTTTCAATCTTTTATCACTTTTTCTTTTGTTTGATGCTGGAAGAGGAGGCCATGCTGCGGACGCAGCGGAAGCCGATGTAGGAGCGTGGCTGGTTTTGGTACTCCCATGAGCGCCATGCCGAGCGGATGTATGACTCAGGGTCTTTCCACGAACCGCCGCGGACGCTCTTTTTCTTCAGGCGGTAGGGGTCTTCCTTGGCGGCCTTGTATTCCAACTGCGGGTTGAGGTCGTTCATCGCGTCGACACCCGCCTCGGTGTAGATGGTGCTGGTCCATTCCGCCACATTGCCGGCCATGTCGAAGAGTCCGTTGGTGTTGCCGGAGTAGATGCCCACTTTGCTGGTGATGAGGTTGCCGTCCTTGGTGTAGTTGCCCTTGTCGGGCTTGAAGTTGGCATAGAAGCATCCTTCTCCGTTCTTCACGTCCTCGTTCTCCCAAGGGAATTCATTGCCCTCCTTTCCACGTGCGGCATACTCCCATTCTGCCTCGGTGGGCAACCGGTAGCGCTGCACATAACGGGCCTCGGGACCGAGTCCCTTGAGCAGATAGTCGGTTCGCCATGCACAGAAGGCGTTGGCCTGTTCCCAGGTGACGCCCACTACGGGGTAGTCGTTATAAGTGGGGTTGCTGAAGTAGTTGCGCAGGTACATCTCGTTGTCGGAGTTGCGGAAATCGTTGACCCAGCAGGTGGTGTCGGGATAGATGTTGATGATGTAGGTGTTGAGGAAGTCCCACGGTCCTGAGAGGGGTCGGTTGATGGTTTCCCTGACGATGCGCCCCTCGTCGTCGATATAGGCGGTATCCTTGGAGATCATCACCACCTCGTTGGGGTCGACCACTACATCAGTGTTGAGGTTGCGCTCCTCGGGGCGCAGCCTGTTGCGGCGGAGTGCCGCCGTGGTGTAGTCGTAGATCTCATAGCGGTAGTTGAGTTGGCTGGCATCGAGCGACTTCTCACCTGTGACGGGGTTGGTGACATAGAGGCTCTCGATGGCACGCTGCTCATCCTCGTTGGGTTTGCGCGGCAACGACTTTTTCCAGTCGAGGTGTGGGGTGACGGGGTCGCCGTTCTTGTCCTCGGTGATCTTGTAGGTCTCGTCGCCACCATAGGCTGGGTCGGCGAGGCGCTCGCGGAGGATGGAGTCACGCACCCAGAAGACAAACTGCTTGTACTTGGAGTTGGTCACCTCGGTCTCATCCATCCAGAAACCGTCGACAGAGATCTCCTTGACAGGCGTCTGCTTGCCCCACAGGGTGTCCTGCTGGTCAATGCCCATCTTGAGGAAACCTCTTTTGATCATGGTCATGCCAAAGGGTGCGGGCTCCTTGAAACTTCTGCCTCCGCCCACGCCGGTAACCTCACCTCCTCTGCCCGATGAGGTGGTGGCTTTGCCGCCCATGCATCCTGTGAGCGCCACGAGGGTGACGGCACACAGGGCGGCAACAATATTTCTCATTCTCATATTCACTGATTACCTATTTTTCAAGTTTTGCCTTTGCTGACATTATAATATACGCACACTTTTGTGCTTGTTCTTTCCTTTCTTCGCCAGGTTGAGGTCAGTCTGATAGTTGATGAACAGTTCGTGGCTGCCATTTCCGATGCTGATGCCTGTGGTGTAGAACTCATAACTGTATCCCACGTGTATGCCATGGATGGTGGCTCCGATCATCGCGGTGACTGAGTTGGTGGGACTGTATCCCACACCTGCATAGAAATGCTTGTTGTCGTGATTGTAAGCAACCCGCGCTGTGATATCACCACGGTATCCCACGCCGTCGGTTCTCACGAGGAAAGTGGGATGTATAGTTATAAACGGACTTCTCAGCCGAATATTGTATCCACCTGTCAAATAATAGGTTCGGTCTATCTGCAACTCATTGGTCTCACCGAGCGCCACGTTGGGTGCGGTGAGGTGCTGGGCTGACAGTCCCACATACCATGCCTTGTGGGTATAGTAGAGTCCCGCACCGAGGTCGAGGGTCTGTCCCTTCACTTCCGAGGAGGTGAAGACGGGGTCGCTGGTGTCGTCGATGTCAAGGTCGCTGCCGTCGAGGTTTTCCATGAGCAGACCGGCTTGGACGCCTGCGCTGAGGGTGCCTCCGAAGAGTTTGAACTTGATGGCATACTGTCCCGACAGGCGCTGATGGGTGAAGAGACCGAGTTGGTCGTTGACGAGTTGGAGACCGACACCGTGATAGGAACTGCCGAGTAGAAACGGTATATCGCCGCTGATATACATGGTCTTGGGATTATTGTCAAATCCGACGAAGTTCATGGCGTAAGCGGCGGCGACGTTGAGTTTCTGCTCCTTTCCCACCGACCCGGGATTGAAATACGGCTCCATGACCCAGTAATGGGCGAAGGGCACATCATACTGGGCTTTGGCGATGACCGGGGCGACGGCCAGCACCACGGCAAAGAGGATTTTTCGTATTAACACGATTAAATAACGTGATAATAGCAGATTTATTATTTGAGTAAGGGAGTAATATTTTATATTAGAATGTATTCGTAAGTGACAAAAGAAGAGATAATAAAAAAACACTCCGCCTCAGGTAGGGACGCGACGTGTCGCGTCCGCATCGATATGGACGAAGACGCACACATCAAACGAGAGGGGTATCAAAATTGACACCCCTCTCGTATAGGAACCAACAATGCGATGTGTTGGAAAGATTCTTTACTTATTCGCCACTTTTCACCTTGTCGATAAGGATCATGACATCGGTGACAGAGATTTTGCCGTCATTGTTCATGTCACCCTTGATATCGGTCTCTGTCGGATCATCGGGATTGACAGGGTCATCGGGATTGACAATTTCGGTCCTTCCAAAGGAGAATTTGGCTGATTGTGTCTGTGACTCATCCAGTGCCACGCGTGTGTCAAGATAAGCCTTGTTGGGATTCATGTTGTCCTTGCTGTACAGATAGAAGCCCAGGGTCTTGCCAAACGAGAGCACGTACATCGTCTCCTTGTTGTTCGCCCTCGTGTCGCCGTTCACCGACACATAGCCCTTC
>JAEEGL016105511.1_pt1 | contig 105135 bp, 81 predicted proteins | sample 9134231 | NCBI WGS metagenome assembly JAEEGL01 (sample SAMN16246548, study PRJNA631951) | gut metagenome | biome: gut microbiome; feature: rumen; material: fiber-attached | host: Bos | place: Iran: Karaj | collected 2018-10
ATATCCGCACTTACTGGAGCCCAGAGGCCGTAAAGAGGGTGACGGGGAAAGCGCCAGAAGGTATGGCTGCAGGTGGCTTTATCCACCTCATCAACTCAGGTGCTACCACGCTCGACGCCACTGGCGCTATGAGCGACAGCGAAGGATGTCCGGTGATGAAAGAGCATTGGAACATGACCGACGACGACGTCAAAGCATGTCTTGACGCCACCACATGGTATCCTGCAGACAGAGGATACTTCCGAGGCGGTGGCTATTCGTCAAATTTTCTCACACGTGGCGGCATGCCTATGACCATGATGCGCATCAATATGGTGCAAGGACTGGGACCTGTGCTGCAATTGGCTGAGGGATGGACTGCCGACCTCGACCCAGAGGTACATGACATCCTCAACCGACGCACCGACAAGACCTGGCCCACCACCTGGTTTGTGCCACGTGTCAACGGCAAAGGCCCCTTCAAGGATGTCTACTCGGTGATGAACAATTGGGGCGCCAACCACGGTGCTATAGCCTACGGACACATCGGTGCTGACATCATCACGCTATGCTCCATCCTGCGAATCCCCGTATGCATGCACAATGTCGAGGAGGAAAAGATCTTCCGCCCCGCCGCATGGAATGCGTTCGGCATGGACCGCGAAGGAGCTGACTACCGAGCCTGTGCCAACTACGGCCCATTATACAAATAAAAGAAAGAATGATCAACATCAAAAGAATTTGCCGAGAATGGACTGAGACCAGTCTTGTGCTGAGAATACTGGCAGGACTGGTCATCGGTGCTCTTCTCGGACTCACAGTCCCAGGATGGACAGGCATCTCCATCCTGGGACAAGTGTTTGTCAGCGCACTGAAAGCCATTGCGCCAGTGCTCGTGGCTGTCCTTGTAGCCGCTGCTGTGGCCAAAGCAAAAGGAGGACTGGGGGCAAGGTTTCGCACCTTGGTTTTATGCTACTTGCTGAGCACCTTCATCGCCGCAGTACTCGCAGTCGTCGGCAGTTTTCTCTTTCCTGTCACACTGCAACTGAAGGATGTGGCCACTGGGCAGTCTCCCGGCAACCTGACAGATGTGTTCACCAATTTGCTGACCAACATGGTGACCAACCCGATGATGTCGGTGTCCAATGCCAATTATATCGGCATCCTCTTCTGGGCGATCTTTATCGGCTTGGCTCTCAAGAAAAAAGCCAGCAAAAGCACTATAGACATGGTGCATGATTTCGCAGAGGTCATCTCACTCACCGTCAAGTGGATCATACAGTTTGCTCCTTTCGGAATACTGGGCCTTGTGTTCTCGTCAGTGTCTGAAAGCGGGCTGGAGGTGTTCACCACATATGGACATTTGGTAGTGTTGCTCGTAGGATGCATGCTCGTCAACACATTGGTGTCAAATCCACTCATCTCTTTTCTCATGCTTCGCAAAAATCCTTATCCCCTACTCTTCACTTGCCTGAAAGAGAGTGGACTCAATGCGTTTTTCACGCGATCCTCTGCTGCCAACATTCCCATCAACATGAACCTCTGCCGAAAAATGGGACTGGACGAGGAGTTTTATTCCGTCAGCATACCGCTCGGCGCAACCATCAATATGAATGGGGCTGCGGTCACCATCACCGTAATGTCGCTCGCCGTGGCGCATACCGTGGGTGTGGACGTCTCTTTTGCGTCGGCACTCTTTCTCAGCATCATCGCCACGCTCGGTGCATGTGGGGCTTCAGGAGTGGCAGGTGGGTCTTTGCTGCTCATACCGATGGCTTGCTCTTTCTTCGGCATCGGCAATGACATCGCAATGCAGGCGGTCGCCATCGGCTTCATCATCGGCGTCATACAAGACTCCGTAGAGACAGCGCTCAACTCCAGCGGCGATGTGTTCTTCACTGCCACAGCAGAGTATTATGACAGAAAGAAACCGCAAAATAACTGACTATTTAACTGAAATTTCGGAAGCCCCCAATCTTCAGTAAATAACAGGGAAAACAGAAGTGCCCCCTCAGATGATATCATCCGAGGGGGCACTTGCGTAATAAAGGGATTCTATTGAACCACTATCTTAGAGCTTGTCGGCAGCGGCGTAAATCCAGTCATAGATACAACTGAACACACCGAAAGCCACGATACCCAATGTGCAGAGAGCAAGGGCCAACTTGGTGTTGACATCACTCTTGAAGGTGGGCAATGGTGTCTCCGTCTTCTTGATGTACATAGCCTTGACGATGAGCAGATAGTAGTAAAGACTCACTACTGTGTTGATCAATGCAATGAACACAACGAAGTAGGCCAAAGAGCCAATCGTCGTGTCAAAGGTATGGCCACTGACACCCGCCATGAACACGAAGAACTTGCTGAACATACCGGCAAAAGGCGGAATACCTGCCAAAGAGAACAGCGCCACGGTCATCAGGAACGAGAGCTTGGGATTGGTGGTATAGAAACCATTGTAGGAATCCATACTCGTTGTGCCACCATTATTCTGCTCCACCACACTGATAACAGAGAATACACTCAGGTTGGCCACCACATAGACCAGCACATAGAATGTCAGGGCTGTGATACCCATGGTCTGCTCACCAGTGAGTGCCAACATGATGTAACCGGCCTGAGAGATGGAGCTGAAAGCCATAAATCGCTTCAGGTCTTTCTGGCGGATGGCAAAGAGGTTGGCCACGGTGATACTCAGCACGATGACAATATACAGCAAATAGTGCCATTGGTCGGACAAGGCGGGGAACACCTTGAAGAGGATAGCCATCAAGGTAAATGCGGCAGCACCCTTGGAGACCACACTCAGATAACCGGTCACAACAGTAGGAGCACCCTCATAGGTGTCGGCTGTCCAGAAGTGGAAAGGAACGAGAGAAATCTTGAAGCCCAGACCACTGAAGAAGAACACCAGACCCATGATGACCAATGGAGTGGCGCTCAGCTTGCCTGCCACATCCTCAAAGTAAAGGGTGCCACACTCGCCATAAAGGAACGACACACCGAAAAGCATCACACCACTGGAGAAAGCTGCGGTGAGGATGTATTTGGCTGCACCTTCGGCAGAGTTGTTGCGGAATTTGTCAAGTGCCACCAAACAGGCCATCGGGATGGAAGCCATCTCAAGTCCTAAGTAGAACATCAGGAAGTGACCCGATGACATCATGACAAACATACCCAGCAACGTGGAGGCTATGAGCATATAGAACTCGCCCTCGCGATCACGGCTCTGCTCGCCACTAATCCACTGACGACTCATAATCACCACAATGAGCGATGCAAGGGCCAAGATGCCCTTCATCACATTGACAGCGGCAGAGGTAACATACATGCCACCGAAAGCCACACGAGGCTCAAGCGGCAACAAGCACACCAAGGTGAGCACTCCCATCAAGACACAGACGAAGGGGTTGAAGCCCTTACGCTCTTTGTCATTGGCAGATGCGAAATCGACCACAAAAATGATAATCAGAATGGCCACTAACACGGCCTCCGGAATCATATTCAAAAACTGACTGTAATTCATATCGCTTCAGAGTTTTATGGGAGTACAACAGGATTGATAACACTCAGCACAGGACCTACGGCGTCGGCAATGACATTGCTGGCCCACAAGGGGAATAAACCAAGACCTGCCACGCAGAAGATCAGGCAGCAGACAGCCACACGCTCGTCCCAAGTGGCGTCGGTCAGTTCCTCATAGTGAGGATCGGCCACTTTCTGGTAGAGAATCTTGCCCACCACACGCAGGATATAAACAGCGGTGACAACAATACTACCACAGGCAATGATGGTGGCGGTACGGTGGAACACATCGTTGTTGGCGAAGGAGCCGACGAAGATGGTCATCTCTGCCACGAAACCGGAGAAACCAGGCAGACCAAGGTTGGCAAGACCTGCCAGCACATAACCTACGGCAAGGAAGGGCATGATCTTCATCAAACCACCAAGTTTACGCACGTCACGGGTGTGTGTGCGGCCATAGATCATACCGATAAGGGCAAAGAAGAGAGCCGTCATCAGACCGTGTGACAACATCTGCAGGATAGCACCGGTGCAGGAAGTGCGCGACATCATCAGGATGGCGAAAAGCACCAGACCGCAGTGTGACACCGACGAATAGGCATTGATATACTTCAAGTCGGTCTGCACACAAGCAGAGAGGGCACCATAGACCACGGAGATGGTGGTGAGGATAATGAAGATCCAAGACAACTCCTGTGCGGCATGGGGCAACAGATACATGGCGATACGGAAACAGCCGTAACCTCCAAGCTTCATCAGCACACCAGCGTGGAGCATTGACACTGCGGTAGGCGCCGAAGCGTGACCGTCAGGGCTCCATGTGTGGAATGGGAAAAGAGCACCCAAGACACCAAAACCGATGAACACGAACGGGAAGAGGATGTTCTGCACATGGTCGGGGATGGCCTGACCGGGAATGCTGTTGATCTGGGCAATCTGGATCACATTCATCGTGGCACCGCCACTGAAGAAGTAAATACCGAGGATACCAAGGATAAGCAGTGCGGATCCACCCATCAGCATCAGAGTAAGCTTCATGGCAGAATACTCCTTGGCACCGCTACCCCACACACCGATTAAAAGGTACATCGGGATAAGAGCCACCTCGTAGAACATGAACATGGTGAACATATCAGTGCAGATGAAGAAACCGAAGACACCCGAGCTCAGCAGGGTGAACCACAAGAAATACTCCTTGGTGAGGGGCTTCAACTGCCAGGAGGCGAAAGTGCCGGTGAACACGATGATGCTCGACAGCAGCAACATCACCACTGAAATGCCGTCAACACCCACCGAATAAGCGATATGCAGCGGCTTAAACCACATATGGCTGGCTGTATAGAGCATGGGGTAAACATCAGCCGGCATGCTCTGACGCAGATGGATGAAGTCAATGGTCAGATAAATGGACAGTGCAAGCAACAGAGAAGAGCCTACTACCATCACGCCACGTACCTGATTGAGCGTGCGAGCCAGCCAAAGGCCCAGCAGCATCAGGACAGGAATTATTACGAAAACTGTTAATATACTCATTTTTTCAGTTGTTTACAATGCACATAACAAGATTAAAGTTAAAGCCACAGCGCCTGTGAGGAACCACACGGCATACTGACGCACGTCGCCACTCTGCCAGCAGCGGATGCTCTCGCCAGCCTCGCCGGTACCCCAAGCCATGAAGTTGAACGTGCCGTCGATGACGTGACGGTCGAACCAGGCAATGGGTTTGCTCACTAAGTTGAAAATCAGCTTATGGGTCACAAAGAGCCATATCTCATCCTGATAGAAACGCTTGTAGGCTGCACGATGCAGACGAGGCATGGCCGTGTAGAGTTTGTCGGCCACTGGCTGACGCTCACCTTTATAAATATAGGTGGCGAGACAGATGCTCAGAATGGCAATAATAGTGGAGGTCAGTGCTATCTGAGTGTCGAAATGGATGTTGTATTCCGTGCCACTCGCTGTCACATAACTTCCGAAACTGCCACCCCACCCTGCAAAACCGGCGATGGTAGTATAAATACCAACACCCATGGTGATCACGCAGAGGATGATAAGTGGAACGGTCATCGTAAGAGGTGCCTCATGCGGTGTGTGATGAGCATGTGCCTCCTTGTTCTCCGTACCCCAGAAGATACCGTAGTACAAACGGAACATATAGAAAGCGGTCATAGCGGCGATGGCCGTCATAATCCATCCCACCACAGGACTGTAAGCAAAGCATGCCGAGATGATCTCGTCCTTGCTGCTGAAACCAGAGAAGAACGGAATACCGGCAATGGCCAAACAGCTGATGAGGAAGGTGATGTGAGTGATAGGCATATACTTACGCATGCCGCCCATCATAGACATCTCATTGGAGTGCACCGCATGAATGATACATCCGGCACAGAGGAAGAGACAAGCCTTGAACATGGCGTGGGTGAACAGGTGGAACATAGAAGCCATGTAACCCAACTGAGCATGATTGTCGAGCACAGCCTCGTGACCAGGCAGACATACGCCAATCGACACCATCATGAAAGCGATCTGTGAGATGGTAGAGAAGGCCAAAACACGCTTGATGTCGCTCTGAGCACAAGCTACGGCAGCAGCATAGAAAGCGGTGAAAACACCCACCCATACCACAATGCTCATTGCCTGGGGAGCGTACTCGATCCAGAGCGGGAACATACGCAGCAACTGGAACACACCTGCCACCACCATAGTAGCAGCATGGATCAAAGCAGACACAGGAGTAGGACCCTCCATGGCGTCGGGAAGCCAGATGTGCAATGGGAACATAGCACTCTTACCAGCACCACCGATAAACATCAGCACCAGAGCGGTAGGCAAAATAAAGCCAGCGGCTGTCATCGCCTTCACAGCGTCGCAAGGAATGAACGGTGTGGTGCCTGTGCCCATCTCAATCGTCGTACCAGCAAATGAGAAGCTAAACGACTGGGTGTAATAACCGAAGATGAGAATACCGATGAGGAAGAACATATCGGCAAAACGGGTGACAATAAACGCTTTCTTCGACGCAGCCACCGCCTCATGCAACTGATAGTAGAAACCGATGAGCAGGTATGAGCTCACACCCACCAACTCCCAGAACAAATACATCTGGAAGATATTGGTGGCTAAAACCAGACCCAGCATCGACATGGAGAAAAGCGAAAGAAACGCATAGTAACGCTGGAAACCTTTCTCACCATGCATATAGCCGAATGAGTAGATATGCACCATGAAACTCACCGTGGAGATGACAATGAGCATCATCACCGAGATGGGGTCGAGCAGGATGCCGATATCAAAATGAAGATTGCCTAAAGGAAGCCAAGTGAAATTGTAAGGCACGATGGTGGCATAAGTGCCATCGGCCAAACGGTCTGCACCAAAATAGGCAAAAGCAGTATAATAGGAAAGCACGGTGACGATACCCAAAGAGGCGGTACCGATAAGACCGGCTGTCTTATGCGACATCTTCATACCGCACAGTCCAAGCACAAGGAAGGAAAGCGCAGGCAGAAGAAGTATCAAAAATACATAACTGTAATCCATATCTTAAATGATTTTTAGGCTGTTATAGTTTCATGTTTTCAATACTGTTCACCTGATCACTGTGGAACCTGCGGTAAACATTGATGATAATGGCAACGGCGACAGCTGTCTCGGCTGCGCTCACGCCAATAGAGAACAAAGTGAAGAAGAAGCCCTCGAGCTTTCCAGGGAAGAGAAGGCGGTTGAAAACCGCAAAGTTCATATCCACAGAATTGAGGACAAGCTCGATAGAGATGAGCATGGCGATCAGATTGCGACGTGTCACAAATCCAAAGACACCGATGAAAAACAACAGGGTGCTCAACGTCAGGAAAAACTCTACTGGTATAGTCATATTACTTGTCCTTTCTTGATATTACGATACCTCCGATAATACATGCCAGAAGGAATACAGAAATGAACTCGAACGGGAGCACATACTGGTATTTCTCCGAACCCATCAACGTATTGCCAATGACATCCATAGGCACTTCCTTGTTGGGGATGGCAACGCTGTAAAACTCATTCTTCAGAAGGATGAACAAAACCATCACGCATCCTACCAAAGCCGAAAGACAACCTGCCACCACCTTGCTGCCACGCAGACGCTCGGTGAGACCTTGCAAAGTGCGCTTGGAGACCAATTGGATGGCAAAGATGTAAATCATAGTGATACCTCCAGCATAGATGCTGATCTGGGCGGCACCCAGGAAGGTATAGTCAAGCAGAAAATAAATGCCAGCCACACCGAAGAGAACGAAAAGCAGGAAAGTGGCTGCCCGCATGATGCTCTTGGTAGAGACAGACAGGATGGCCGAACCGAGAATGACAACGGCCAAAATACAAAACATTACGATATTAGCCATATTCCTTATTTCGTTTTAGTGTTAAACTTGCCGATGGTCAATGGGGCTCCACCATCAATGAGACCAGGAAGAGAACCTCCCTGATAGACTTCTTTGTCGAGGTGAAGCACCAGACGGTCGCGGTCAAACACCGCGTTCTCAAAATCATTGGTAAACTCAATGGCGTCGAAGTTGCAGGCATTGGTGCACAACTGGCAGAACATACAGTCGCCCAAGTCATACTGATAGTCTACCAAAGCACGCTTCTTCTTGCCTGTAGCCTCGTCGACTCGCATCTCTGACACAATCTTGATGGTGCCATTGGGACAGGCCTTCTCACACAACGTGCAGGCGGTGCATTTGTAGGCTCCGTCTTCTGTGCGCTTGAATACCAGGCGACCACGGTGGCGCTTGGCCACATGGAGTGTCGTCTTGCGGTTCTCGGGGTATTGCTCGGTCGACTTCGGCGTGAAGTACTCCTTGAGAGTGACTTTCATGCCTGTGGCCAACGTCTTCATACCCTCCACGATACCGCCAAAATATGATTGGTTATTTTCCATTTTTTAATTTTCTTTGGGGATTGATGGATTAGAAGTGAAGTCCAAATGCCACGACGATGGTCATCAGCACCAAGTTGAGCAATGCCAGCGGCATGAGATATTTCCACTCCAGTTTCAAAATCTGGTCGATACGCAGACGAGGGAAGGTCCACTTCACCCACATCAACAGCCATACGACAAAGAACGACTTGCCCAGGAACCATACGAAACCAGGGATATAGTCCATCACTTGGTCAAAGGCTCCAATGCCGATGTTCACCGGCGCCCATCCACCAAGGAACACCGTGGTGGCCACACCAGCAATAATAAAGAGGTTGAGGAACTCTGCGAGATAGAAGAAGCCGAATCCCATACCAGAATACTCGGTATGGTGACCAGCGGTCAACTCGCTCTCTGCCTCGGCCATGTCAAACGGGCCACGGTTGGCCTCTGCGTTGCCGGCGACAAGGAATACAAGGAAGGCGATGATAGCAGGGATATGACCTTTGAAAATAAGCCACTGCCAGGGACCGGTCTGTGCCTCAACGATACCACTGATCTGCATGGTGCCCGTCAGAATGACGGCTGTGATAAGACAAAGACAGAGTGACATCTCATAAGAGATCATCTGCACAGCGCCACGCATGGCTGACACAACAGAGTATTTGTTGTTGGATGACCAACCTGCCAAGAAGATGCCCACCACACCAATAGAAGAAATGGCGGTAAGAAGGAAAACGCCCACGTTGAAGTCAACGACACAGGCACCTTTGTTCCAAGGCAGGAAACCAAAGGCTCCCACTGAACCTATAATCACAAGGATAGGAGCGACGGCATAAAGAAACTTGTCGGCACGGTCGACAAAGAATATCTCCTTGATGAGCATCTTGAAGACGTCGGCAAAAACCTGAAGCAAACCCCATGGACCCACACGCATCGGGCCTAAACGGCACTGGAAATACGCGCAGACCTTACGCTCCATGAATATCAGCGCGATGGCCAGCAACGCATATCCTGTGAGGATCAGCACGCCGACAATCACACACTCAATCAGTATCGACCAAAAATCTCCCAGCCCAAGCGTATTGCGCAGAAGAGCGTCGAACCATTGTGTTACTATAGAAAAATCGAACATAAAGTATTACTTGAGTCTAAATTCATAATTACCTGTCAATGTCGGGGATAACGAAGTCGATAGCTGCGCCCGTTGTCACCAAGTCGGCAATCTTCTGGCCACGAAGCATCGGGTCGAGAGCACCTACCAAAGTGAGACCCATAGGACGCATCTTCATGCGATAAGGACTCTTGTCACCACGGGAGTCAAGATAGACACCAAACTCGCCACTGGCTCCCTCAACAGAGAAATACCACTGCCCCTCGGGCACTTTGATGATGGGTTTCTGCTTCACATAGAAGTCGCCCTCCGGGATGTTGTCGATCAGCTGGTCGATGATGTCGAGACTCTGATACATCTCCTGGATGTGAACCAAATAACGGTCCATAGAGTCACAGCCAGTCAGGGTGATCTGCTTCCAGTCTACCTGATCGTACATCACATAGGGATGGTTCTTGCGCACATCGTTGGCCCATCCTGCGGCACGGCCAGCAGGACCCGTCACACCATAGTTGATGCAGTCGGCACGATTCATCACACCCACCTTCTCAAAGCGGTTGTGAGTAATGACGTTGTCACCAAAGACATCCATATACTCCTGGATGATGGGGCGCATGTATTTCACCAGATCCTTCACATTGGTCACAAAGTTGGGATCAATGTCATCTTGCAAACCACCTATTCTATAATAGTTCTGGATAAGACGGCCGCCAGTGGTCTCTTCCATTGCATTGAGCACATGCTCACGGTCACGCATACAGTAGAGGAAAGCGGTCAAGGCTCCTAAGTCCTGAGCACAGCAGCCACAGTATAGCAGGTGTGAGTCAAGACGCTGAAGCTCATCCATAATGGTGCGGATATACTTGATACGGTCGGTCAGTTCGATGCCCATACCCTCCTCGATGACACCCACAAGTGCGTGGCGGTGCATCATGGCAGAGAGATAGTTGAGACGGTCGGTCAGGGCTAGAGTCTGAGGATAAGTGTAGCTCTCCCACATCTTTTCGATACCTCTGTGTATATAGCCCACATGTGGATAGATGCGTTTCACCACTTCGCCGTCAAGCACGGTCTGCAGACGAAGCACACCGTGTGTAGACGGGTGCTGAGGACCGATGTTCACCACATAGTCATCGTCAGTGAAGAGTTGGTTTTTCTTGCATACAAGTTGGCCGTCTTCGTTAAGAGAGTACTCACAGCCATAATCCTTCTCTGGGTCATCCTCCAGGGTATAACTGTCATCAAATTTCCAGTCCTTGCGGAAGGGATAGCCTTTGAAGTCGGTGCGCAAGAAGAGGCGCTCCATGTTGGGATGTCCCAAGAACTTGATGCCATAGAAGTCATACACCTCACGCTCAAGCAGGTCGGCAGCCTTCCACAAGTTGATGACGGACGAAATGACGTAGTCTTCACCCACCTGACGAGCTATCGTCTTGACACTGGTACGCTCGTGGGTGTCGGTGTTTTCCAGAATGTAGATACATCCAAGACCCTCGGCTCCGAAATCCTCACCAATGATGGTGACGAGATAGTCGAAATGCTGCTTCTCCTTCAGTTGGCGCATTTCCTTGGCGAAACTGCCAAAATCAAAAACTTTACAGTCTACTCTCATTTGGTCGCCTCCTTACTCTGATTTAGTTCATTGACGAAGTCTTCTGGCACATCTGTCACCACAATAGGTTTCTTCCAGCCTGAAGTGATGGCCTCATTAGACAGACCAAGCTCACGCTCCTCAGCTGACTGCTTGTGGTTGGCTCCACCAAAGAATTTCTCAATCTTCACCTTACGCTGCAGCTGCATCATGCCATACATGATAGCCTCAGGACGTGGCGGACAGCCAGGGATGAAGACATCGACGGGAACGATTTCCTCAATGCCTTTCACCACATGATAGCTCGATTTGAACGGACCACCAGAGATAGCGCAACCACCAACGGCTATCACATACTTAGGCTCGGCCATCTCGTCATAAAGGCGCTTGAAAGCAGGTGCCATCTTATGCGTGATAGTGCCGGCACACATGATCAGGTCGGCCTGACGAGGGGAGTTGCGCGTCACCTCGAAACCGAAGCGGGCGAAGTCGTAACGGGCACATCCCACTGACATAAACTCAATGCCACAACAAGAAGTGGCAAAGGTCAAAGACCAAAGCGAGTTGGAGCGACCCCAGTTGATCAACTGGTCGAGACTGCCGGTAATGACATTGACTCCTCCCTCGTTCAATTCCTCCACAAGACGCTCCAGGCCCTCATTGTCCTTGAACTCGTCGTAAGGAATGCTCTTGATGCGTGGTTTTCTTACTTCCATTCCAACGCTCCTTTCCGCCAGGCGTAAGCCAGGCCAAATACAAGCACCAGCAGGAAGAAACCGATGCTGACAACTGCCATAGCACCGTACTTCTGCACCACTACTGCCCATGGGTAAAGAAAGACCGTCTCGATGTCAAACATCAAGAAAAGGATGGCAAAGAGGTAATAACCTATCGATACGGGAATCCATGAGGACCCGTATGTAGGTATACCGCACTCGTAAGGCTCACCCTTTAGTTTGTTGTATGACCGAGGGCCAATCAGCTTGGCAATGACATATGCAGCCACCACCAAGACAACTGCCGTTATGATAACGGTAACAAACAAAGTGAAATACATATATATGTGTGTTTATTATGATTGAATGCTCTGTAGAACAGTTTTCAAATCGACTGCAAAGTTAACAATATTTTTCCACAATTCTAAATTTTTAAGAAAAAATATTGCATGCCCTCAATGTTTTGTATATTGCATTATCAATGCCACGAGTGTTTCGTATGTTGCATTATCAATGCCCTCAATGTCTTGTATGTTGCATTATCAATGCAACACCTCAAAACAAAAGCCCTAAGACCGAGCATGATACTCCACCAACCCCTTCATGGGACTGCGCTCTACCCTATCCACACAGAAATGTTCCAGCTGTGCCGCCACGTTGAGCTGCTCACGATAATAATAGGCGATGCTGCCTACCGCCCTCACTTTCAGATGTCCACTTTCGTAAGCAACCAAGTTGCGTCGGAAAAATGACCTGAAATTCTCCACCACCAAGTCATGTACCTCGGCGATGTGGAGATGCTCATGAATAAAAGTAGACATACCGGCCAGATAACGATTAGGAAGAGGACTTCGATAGACACGCTGGATGACATCCGCCACCGTCTGATGGCTAAAGTCAAGATATTCCTCCAACAGTCCTTGAGGCATCAACCCCTTGCACAACGAGCCTGCGAAGAGCCTGCCCAACGTGGCGCCACTGCCCTCGTCGCCAAGGATAAACCCCAACGGTGGCGTGTTTTTCACGATATGCGCACCATCATAGAGCCCAGAATTGCTGCCTGTACCAAGAATGCAGGCAATGCCTGGCTCAGAGCCAAAAAGTGCACGGGCGGCACCCAGCAAGTCACTCTCTGCCTCGACTGTAGCTTCTCGAAAGACGGAAGCCACCACCTCACTGACACGTGGCCGCATCTCAGGACGAAGACCCGCTCCATAAAAAAACACGTGCTTCACACTCCGTGCAGTGGCATCCATTGATGGGAGCAATTCATCACTCAGGATATGCTCGATCTCGTCATCTGACTGATAAAAAGGGTTGATACCTTGGGTCGACACGTTCTTTTTCCTCCCGTTATCATCTATGAGGCACCAGTCTGTCTTCGTGCTACCACTGTCTGCTATCAATATCATGTTGCTACGTCTTTTTGTCTGCAAAATTAACGAAAATAGGCGAAAATAGAAATTTCTGCCCCCTCTTTGGTCATTAATTGATGAATTATTGCTATTTTTGCATGTTCTCAGAGAATAGAACCCCTTAATAGAATATGGACAAGAGATTTTTCGGGCTATTGTTTTGGTTTACGGCTTTCGTCATCCCCTCCCATGCGGTGTTGAAAGAAGCCGACCTCAACAACACACTCTCCATACTACGTGTGGAGCTTACCAATTATTACAACGACCTGCAAAGCCAACAGCAAGGTCACAAACGGATGCGACAGGAAGTTATCAGCAACCTCATCAACATCTCACGCAAGAGCAGCCAAAACGCACTGATGCTCTACTCACAGAAGCCCGACTATGTATTCGACCTCACCTATGCCTGTAATGAGGCCACCAATCTCTACAAAGACTACCACCGCACCATCCTGCCCTTCCGCACCATCATCGATCAGACCGACATCGAAGTGGCAAGATATGACAGTCTGGTCAATAGCCTCAACAAGATGGGAACGAGGAACCTCTCTGAGAAGGCTTCCATCGACCGCAATGTGTGCCTCACGCTCTCCGTCAGCATTCTCCGCACTTTGAAAGAGAACAAGGAGAGCATGAACGAATACATCAACATCTATAAAATCACGGAGGACAGGCTGACAGCTCTCAACGACTACGCCATCATCCGATACAATGAGATACAAAACAACATCTTCATCAACGGAGGCGAAAACTATTTCTCCATTCTTAGGTCTTTCAGTCGGCACATGTCACAAACCAAAGAAACCGTGGTGGAGAAATACGAGCCGTACAAAAAAGTCAACTCGCAATGGGACAGCCGTGTGATGGGCGCACTGTTTCTCTTCATCATGGCTTTTGGAGGTTTCGCTGTCCTGCTCAATTTTATCGGACTGAAATATTTCTTGCCCAAACGTTTCCGCTCTGAGGGATTCTTGGAGAAACGCACATGCATCTCCATGGCCACAACGGTGGTCACATTTGCCATCATTCTGCAAATCTTGCGCTTGCTCTCCAACCACAATTTCTTCATCATGGCCAGCGGTCTGCTCACACAGTATGCGTGGTTGCTCAGTGTCATCCTCATCTCACTGCTTTTGCGTCTCAATGGCAAACAAATCAAAAGCGCATTTCATATTTACGCACCGCTGATCGTCATCGGATTTGTGGTCATCACCTATCGTATCATTTTGATACCCAACGAACTCGTCAACCTGATGCTGCCCCCTATCGTGCTCATCTGCGCGATATGGCAGTGGTGGGCCATCAGAAAGCACAACCAAAACGTGCCGCGGTCGGATATGTTCTACACTTACATCTCACTGCTGGCGTTCGTTATCTCTGTGATATGCTCATGGCTCGGATATACGCTGCTCAGCGTGCAACTCCTCATCTGGTGGATCATGCAGCTGACCTGCATCCTCACCATCACCTGTCTGCGCTCCTGGATCAAAGCATACGGCGAAAGACATCATTTTGAGGAGAAACCAGTGACAGAGTCATGGTTCTACAATTTCCTCTATTCTGTACTGCTACCCTCATTGGCTGTGGCCTCCATTCTCATCGCCATCTACTGGGCTGCCGACGTGTTCAACCTCAACCAACTGACATGGCGCGTCTTCTCCTATCAATTCATCAAGTCGCCCAACATCACCATCAGTATTCTCAACATAGCAATCGTCATCGTCTTGTGGATGCTCTTCTCATACATCAACAAGACGCTTAAGTCGCTGCTCAAACAATACTTCGAGTCAAAAGACCCCACCTCCTCTGGAAGCCGATACATGATGAGCAAAAACGTCATCCAACTCATCGTATGGGGACTTTGGCTCATCCTCAGCCTGGCCATCTGCCATGTCGACAACACTTGGCTCGTGGTGGTCTCAGGTGGTCTCTCCACAGGTATCGGTTTCGCATCGAAAGATATCCTCGAAAACATCTACTACGGTATCTCGCTGATGACGGGAAGACTCAAAGTGGGCGACTGGATCATCTGCGACGGCATAAGAGGAAAGGTGGAGTCTATCAGTTACACCAGCACGATGCTGGAAGCTATCGACGGCTCTGTCATCGCATTCCAAAATAGTCAGCTGTTTACGAAAAACTACAAAAACATGACCAAAAACCATGGCTACGAACTCCGCATACTCGACGTGGGCGTAGCCTACGGCACTGACATCGAACGGACAAGGCACCTGTTGGTGGAGGAAATCAGCAAACTCGACTTTATAGACCCCTCACACGATGTGAGAGTATTGCTACGAGAGTTCGGAGACAGCAGCGTCAACCTCAAAATCTTGGTTTGGGTGCCAGTACTCTCACAATATGTCTGCGACTGCAAAATACTTGAATGTGTCTACAATACCCTCAACAAGCACAATATCAGCATACCTTTCCCACAGCGCGACCTGCATATCGTCAGCGACGAAGATGGCAAAATGGCGGCACTGATGGCTCAGTAAAACGGACACTCTTATGTTCATGAGGCAACTTTTTCCTCAATCTTTGACATAATTGGGAAAAAAAGTATAATTTTGCAGTTTCAAAAACAAAAGAAATGAAGCCCATATTCATAGCAGGACCATGCGTGATAGAGTCACAAGAGCTGCTCGACTGCGTGGCAGAGATACTTTTGTCTCTCAATTCACAACATGACATTGACATCATCTTCAAGGCATCCTTCGACAAAGCCAACCGCACCTCGGGATCTTCCTTCCGGGGGCCAGGCATCGAGAAGGGACTACGCATGCTTGCCGACGTGAAACAGAAATATGGACTGCGCATCCTGACAGACATCCACGAGAGTTGGCAGGCTGCACCCGTCGGAGAAGTGGCCGATGTGCTTCAAATTCCTGCCTTTCTATGCCGACAGACGGACCTCCTATATGCTGCCGCACGTACCGGGCGAACAGTCAACATCAAAAAGGCACAGTTCCTTAGCGGTGCAGACATGCGCTACCCTGTGCAAAAAGCCCTCGACGCAGGCGCCAATGAGGTGTGGCTCACTGAGCGAGGCAATTGCTTCGGCTACAACAACCTGGTGGTCGATTTCCGCAACATCCCTGACATGCTCAACATCGTGCCACGAGTCATCATGGACTGCACACACAGTGTGCAACGTCCCGGAGCCGGTGATGGCAAGACCGCAGGCGACCGACGCTTTGTGCCACAAATGGCAATGGCAGCAAAAGCTTTTGGCGCCACAGGCTTCTTCTTTGAGGTTCACCCCTCGCCCGACGACGCACTCAGCGATGGCCCCAACATGCTGTACCTCAGTCAACTGGACGCTGTCATAACCCAACTATTGAAGTCTTAACTAAAAATGAAGGAAGCACCTACAGATATGAACAGCAGCGCCAACTGGCGCCTGGCACATGCGAGGATGTATGCCACACAATGCCTTCATGATGAGGCAAGGGCGATAGAAGACCTCGTATCACAACTGGATGAGAACTTCGACCGCGCTGTCGAACTTATCTATCACTGCCATGGAAAAGTGATCGTGACAGGGGTGGGCAAAAGCGGCAATGTGGGTTCAAAAATCGCAGCCACCATGTCGAGCACAGGCACACCGGCGTTTTTCATCAACCCTCTCGACGTATACCATGGCGACTTGGGCGTGATGACACCTGACGATATCGTACTCGCACTGAGCAACTCAGGACAGACCGACGAGTTGCTGCGTTTCATACCGATTGTGCTCCACAACCACATACCCATCATATCCATGACAGGCAACCCGGAGTCTCTCCTCGCAAAATACTCCACCGCACACATCCTCGTAAGCGTGAAGAAAGAAGCCTGTCCACTCAACCTCGCACCCACCAGCAGCACGACAGCTGCCCTTGCCATGGGCGACGCACTGGCCATCGCTTTGATGGAAGTGAGAAATTTCAAACCCGCCGACTTCGCACAGTTCCACCCAGGTGGAGAACTGGGCAAGCGACTGCTCACCACAGCACAAGACGTGATGAAGACCGACGAGCTGCCTGTCATCCCTGCTGATATGCACTTGGGCGAGGCCATCATCCATGTGAGTAAAGGAAAACTGGGGCTCGGCGTCTCGTTGTCGAACAACAAGGTGGAGGGCATCATCACCGATGGTGACATACGACGAGCTATGGAACGGTGGCAGGAGCAGTTCTTTGGCAAGACGGTCAGAGACATCATGACCACACACCCCAAATGCGTGACACCCCATACAAAAATCACTGAGATACAACGCATCATGAACAAATACAAAGTTCACTCCGTTCTGGTCGTTGACCAAGAGAGACATCTGCTCGGTGTCGTCGACCACTATCGTTGTATGCTATAACATATATGAGAATAATAATTACCGCTATGTTACTTGCTGCAAGTGCCCTCTGCAACGCGCAAACCAGCGACTCGCTCATTGTTGCTCAGTTACGCGAAGAGGGTGTGACATTCTCAAACAACAACTCCGTGACCCTTCTGATGAATGGCCACGAGAAGTTTGATGACATGTTCACAGCCATTCGACAGGCACGCAGCAGCATCCATCTGGAGTATTTCAACTTCCGCAACGACTCCATCGCACGCCGGCTTTTCAAACTTTTAGGGATGAAAGTAAAAGAGGGAGTAGAGGTACGCGCCATTTTCGACGGCTTCGGCAACGACTCCAACAACAACCCTCTGCGAAAGACACATCTCCGGCAAATCAGAAACATGGGCATCGAAATCTTCGAGTTCGACCCCATCCACTTCCCATGGCTCAACCACGTATGGAGCCGAGACCACCGCAAAATCGTGGTCATCGACGGAAAAGTAGCCTACACCGGCGGTATGAATGTGGCCGACTACTATATCAACGGCACAGAGGTGGTGGGCGAATGGAGAGACATGCACTGCCGCATACAAGGTGAGGAAGTGAACACACTGCAGCGCATTTTCCTGAAAATGTGGAACAAAGTGAGCGGGGAGCACGTCAACGGCAGCAAATATTTCCGCACCCCCGACAGTGATGACAGCTATTTCAAAAACCTCAAACCCGACACCTCTCAGACCGCACGCCACAAAATGGTGGGAATCATCAACCGTGAACCGCGACAGAGCAGCGAAATCATACGCAAATTCTATACCGACGCCATCAACGACGCTCAAGAAAGCATCAAACTCATCAACCCTTACCTCACACTGAACAACAAGTTGAAAAAGGCTTTGCGAAACGCGGTGAAAAGGGGCGTAAAAGTGGAAATCATGGTGTCGGCCAAAAGCGATATCCCGCTGACCCCTGACTGCGTGTTCTACAACGTACACAACCTCATGCAGCATGGAGTGGAAGTGTGGATATACAAACCAGGATTTCACCATACGAAAGTCATCATGGTGGATGGGAAATTCTGCACCGTGGGCAGCGCCAACCTCAACTCGCGCAGCCTGCGTTTCGACTATGAAGACAATGCCGTCATCATCGACCCCTGCACCACACGCCAACTTTGTGACATGTTTGAAAAAGACAAGGCGAAGAGTTTCCGTCTCACAGAGGAAACATGGGATCAGTTCCGTACACGCTGGCAGAAGACACGCGGATGGTTCGCGCACCTGTTAAGCTCATGGCTGTAAACAGTAGGAAAGCAGGAAAAAAGGAAACTTAAATCATATCCATGTCAACGTATCCGTTGACAACTGCATAAATAGTCAGACCTGACACACTGCGGATACCCAGTTTGTCCATAATATTCTTGCGATGCGTGATGACTGTGGTCAGACTGATATTGAGACGGTCGGCAATCTCTTTATTGATATACCCCAGAACAATCAGTGTGAGCACTTCCACCTCACGCACAGAGAGCGTCTTGGGCACAGAGGGAAGCGAAGAAGGAGGCAGATGGCGACCATGTGAATGGGCATGCTGTTGCAAGGCCAACAACGAGCGCACCAATTGTTTCTCAGGCTGTGTCACACAGATACAATGAAAATCGGACAACTGCGACGCATGTTCCTGTGTGCGCGTGAGGATGATGGTCTTGCGCTTATGTTCCTGAAAAAAAGACCTGTTAGTAAGAAAAACACTGATATCCACAAAAAAGTGGGCAAACAATTCCGGCCCGGCCTCCATCAACTCGTCCACCGTGTTGAAAGTCTCCACCGTCATAATGGGGATGACCGTCTGCAACAACTGGCGTAATCCCATGACGGCGAGTGTATCAGGGCTGATAATGGAGACGACGGGCTTAACTGTCATTTTCTCCAAAAACGTGAGGTGATATCCATAAAGTCATCGCCAGAAGCCCGCTTATACAGACGCTGATTGGTGGTGCGCTCTTTCAGGCACCCCAGATGGGCAATATAGGGACCGACCTTAATATAATCAAAGTCTGACTTCTTCACCACCGACGGAATACGTTGGCGCCCACTATACCAGGCCACCTTATAATCAGGATGCTCCCTGTGGATATAACGCGCCAACGTATTGATGTAAGTCGGTTCTGAGTCACCGCCCATAAAGGCGATGCAGGTGATGCCGTCATACGTTCTGAGCATCTGGCTGATCACCATAGGCGTCAGAGGTGTGCCGATGTTCTCCCAAAGATACTTACTGTGACACCCGGGACAATGGCAAGGACAATTGGCGATATTGATGGCCAATGTCACCTCATCGGGTATTTCCTGAAAAACTACTCCTGTATTAACGTACTTCAGCATCTCTATGATTGTAGGTTATGAATGAAATAAACTTGATTATGATAGCCTTGTAGCGTCGGCATAATATCTGCGATGTGCCTCTTCCTGACGTGGCTGAGAGAAATTGCTCACACGCTTGAGATAGCCAATGATACGGGTCATATAGTCCACATTCTTGGAGTGGCAATGAGGACACTCTTTGAGATAGCGCTTGTCGATATGTCCGCAATCATTGCAGATGGTGTTGGGTATATTGAACGTGAAGTAATTGCATCCCTCTTTTGCAGCCACACGCAACAACTGACGATACTGTGCCTTCGACAAGTGCTCCTCCAGATTCATGTGAAGTGCGGAGCCGCCAGTGAGGTGCTCGATATAGGGTGCACCATGAAGCTTGAATTTATCGATGATGCTCAGCGAATCATCCTCTACAACATAGAAATAGCTGTTGTAGCAGTCGCGTGGCACAAAATAGCCGTCCTCACGGTCCCATTTGGCATGTTTCACACCCACGTTCTCAGCTGGTATCATCTCGCAGTTGAACAGCACATCCTTCGTGCGGTACTGTTTGTTGTATTTCTCTACCAACCCCAGCACTGTCTGCACAAAATGCAGATAATCAGGGTTGTCATTGATTTGAAGTCCCATAAACTCTGCGGCCTCCACCAGTCCATTGACACCAATGGTGAGATACTGGCGACCGATATTAATGTAGCCGGCGTCGAAGAGTGGCAACATGCCATGCTCCTTGAGGTCTTTCAGGTTCTCATTATAGGCCAGCTGCACCTTATGGCAGAGGTCAATGACCTCTGAAAGGTACTCTTTGTAGTCAATTTTGTTGTTGACCGCATATTGTATGCAACGGTTGAGGTTGATGGTGAGCACACTCTTCGATCCTGTCGACACGCCACCAGCTCCAAGGGTGTAACTGAAGCCATTGTCCTGTATCTCGTTGCGAAGACGGCAGCACGAACTCAATGAGTCGGCATTGTCGCTCATATAGGTGAAGAATGAATGGCCATTGGCATACATCTCTGCTGTGAAGTCACCCCACTCTTTGTCTATCACATCGCCGTCTTGGGTCAACAAAGCCATTGTCTCAACAGGGAAGGTGAGCACGGCTTTGGTGCGCTCCTTGTTAAACCACTTCATAAACCGTTTCTGAAGCCAGGAAAGTCCCTCCCAGTCTGGCTGTGAGCCGTCGGGGAAATAGAAATTGCCAAAGAGGCTCTCGAAATAGTATTTGTCATAATAAGCGATATTCCAGAAGACGGCCTGATAATTGCGGGCACCGGTAGGCTGGTTGATAGAATAGACAATCTGCTCAAAACAGTCGGTGATCATCTTGTCTACCGAACGCTGCTTCACAGAGAGGTCCACCACACGGTCTGGGTCTTTCCAGTAGTCTTTACCATACTCCATACCGATGAAATAGTTGAGATACATCAGAAATTCTGGAGTGGCACAAGCACCACTGAGCATGCTCGACACCATGAACACCATATTGACAAATCCACCACAGAACGACTTGAGATTGGTGGGCGCAGTGGAGTTGCCGCCTATCGACATCGTTCCACCTATGAGCCATGGGTACATGGTGATAGAGGCACAGTAATTGGCGAGAGAGGTCTCGTCATTCTTATAGATAAAATGATGTGTGAGTTTATCAATATACTCGTCGGCCAATTCTTTGCCGTACATTTTCTTGATACGGTCGGTGAGAAGGCGGCGGTTGAGTCGGATAAAACTTGACTTAGGCAATTCACCAATGAGCGTGGCAATATTTTTATGTTCAACATTGGCATTGGCATCATACTTTGAGCCGGTAGCTGCATTGGCAGCATCCACATAGTCTGCCAAAAAACGCAACCGCTCCATCGTCTCGCGGTCTTCTGTATGCTTCTGACGATAGAGCATAAACGACTTGGCCACCTTGTAGTGTCCCTCCTTCATCAGAGCCTCTTCGACCATGTTCTGGATGTCCTCTACAGTGATATTGTCTTTAATATCTAAATGACTGAGTATCTTAGAGATAGACCCCAAATCTATTTCCTGATCAACCGACTGGAAAGCCTTTACAATCGCAGTCATTATCTTGTCAAGTGAAAAGCGGTCACTCTTGCCATCACGCTTCAAAATAGTGAATTCTCTCATTTCCATTCTTTCATTATTTGGGAAACTTTTCCAATCTTCTTTCAAAAAAAGTTTTCCATTTTGGACAACTTTATCCTTTGATTAAATATTCAAGTTAAAAATTTTGTTATTCGAAATCAATTGCAAAGATAATACAATTATCCACGAAAAGAGTCACAATGGTGTATTAAAATTTTTGAATTTAAAATATTTTAATGATTTTTTCTTTACATACTATGAAATGTTTGTTTAACCCAAAATGACTATGTGTTGAAGTATAATAACTTACAAAAAAAAATGCACACATTAGCCTTTTTGTGCTCCTTTGTGCAAATGTAAATGAATATTATACAATGTCTAAAGCCATTTCTTAAGTGCCCTCAAAACAATGCATACAAAGGGTAATGGTCACGGATGGAGAAATAGAGAAGAAGGGCATAGAAACACATCAGAAAACCCATTACTATCCATCCAAGCGTATAAAACAATTTGTTATAAGGTATATCTTTCTGTGGTTGAAGAAAACGATGGTAGACCAGCAATCCTAAGCCGGCAACCAGAATTTCCGCCACATGGCTCATGACGCTGCCATGCATCAGCATTTCTACTATCTGCTCTCCCTTGATCACGGCTCCTGCAAAAAGCGGGTAAATACAATTGTAAAGTGCATTCCTTGTCCGACGGTTTTGCCGTGACTTGTCTACACAAAACACCATCAGTCCAAGGATGGCCACCAAAATGACAATCTCACGAAACAAAGGATGGTAGAAGAGAGACATGAAGATGAAAGATGAAAAATGGAAAATGAAAAGAAAAATTGAAGATTGAAAAGGGTTGAAGTCCTGACAGGAATCTTCAATCTCCAGTTTCAATCTTCAATTACTATTATTTATTTGGCGTAAGCCACAGAACGGGTCTCTCGGATGACGGTGATTTTCACCTGACCGGGATAAGTCATTTCATTCTGTATCTTATTGGCTATCTCACCAGAGAGGGCCTCCGTCTCCTTGTCGTCCATCTTATCGGCTCCGACGATGACACGAAGCTCACGTCCGGCCTGGATGGCATAGGTCTTGGTGACACCAGGATAACTCATGGCGATAGCTTCCAGGTCGTTGAGTCGTTTGATATAAGCCTCCACAATCTCACGACGTGCGCCAGGACGTGCTCCCGAGATGGCGTCACAAGTCTGCACGATAGGTGCAAGCAGCGTATTCATCTCCATCTCGTCATGGTGTGCTCCGATGGCGTTGCAGATGTCGGGCTTCTCCTTATACTTCTCAGCGATTTTGGCACCATAAAGTGCGTGTGGCAGATCACTCTCTTCATCGGGCACTTTTCCGATGTCATGAAGCAAGCCGGCTCTCTTGGCCTTCTTGGGGTTGAGGCCCAGTTCCGATGCCATCACAGCACAGAGGTTAGCGGTTTCACGTGCATGCTGCAGAAGATTCTGCCCATACGATGAGCGATATTTCATCTTGCCGATGATGCGTATCAACTCTGGGTGAAGTCCATGGATACCAAGGTCGATGGCAGTACGCTTACCTGTCTCAATCACTTCATTCTCCAACTGCTTCTTGACCTTTGCCACCACTTCCTCGATACGGGCAGGATGGATACGTCCGTCAGCTACCAATTGATGGAGGGCAAGCCTGCACACCTCTCTCCTGATCGGGTCAAAAGCAGATATGACGATAGCCTCTGGGGTGTCGTCGACAACAATTTCCACTCCAGTGGCGGCTTCCAAAGCCCGGATGTTGCGTCCTTCACGACCGATGATACGTCCTTTCACCTCGTCATTATCTATATGGAAGACGCTGACAGAGTTCTCAATAGCTGTCTCAGTGGCAACACGTTGTATCGTCTGTATGACGATCTTCTTGGCCTGGGCATTGGCATTGAGTTTGGCCTCGTCCATAATCTCGTTCACATAGCTGGCAGCATCAGTACGTGCCTCGTCTTTCAAACTCTCCACAAGTCTGTTCTTGGCCTCTTCAGCACTCAGACCTGAGAGTTCCTCCAACTTTTCACGCTCCTGATTCTGCATCTTCTCCAGTTCTTCTTGCTTGATAATGAGCAGTTTCTTTTCATTATCAATGCGTTTCTGTCCCTGCTCGATTTCCTGCTTCTTACGGCCCAGCTCTTCCTGTCGCTGGTTGAGCGAGATTTCACGTTGTTTCAGTCTGCTTTCACTCTGCTGGAGTTTCTGGTTGCGTACCTGAACCTCTTTTTCAAGCTCTGCTTTCTTGTTGATGAATTTCTCTTTTACCTCAAGGAGTTTTTTCTCCTTGATGACTTCAGATTCTTTTTGGGCTGTATCAATCATCTCGTTGTATTTGCCTTTGATGACATGCATAAACAGCATGTATCCTGCAATGGCACCTACCACGAGACATACGAGTCCCACAATTATTGTCGTAAGTATTTCCATGTTAAATTAATAGTATAATAATAAAATGATATTCTCTCTCATCGATACGTGCCGCAAAACGCCCCCACCCATGTGGAGACCTCATGCTCATAGCCCCTCATCGGCTTTCGCTGCTGAGTGTTTGCTCAATTTCTGAAGTGATTGTCCGGAGAATATCGGTATAGGGCGTTGTATCGTTGCGAACCGCCTCCAACTCATATTTGAGGGCGACATCCATCAACGCCATATACAATATGTCTATAGTGCTCATTTGTCCATTGGACTGAGCAGTATAGGCAGCCACTGTATTGGTGGCAAATTTTGCAGCTTTGCGATACATCTCTTCCTCATCAGCATAAATCTTGATAGGAAATTCCTTATCGTAAATGTGCAATCTTATGGATCGTAGTTCTCTTTTTTCTTCAGACATTGCTCACGTTATTTCTCACTCAGTAGCGTGATACATTTGTTGACATTGCGGATGAGCTTAGTGATTTTTGCCTTCGCCACATCCATGTCTTCATCCGAGACCTCAAGCATCCTTGCGGTCTTCAGGGTTTTGTAGTCTTTTTCCTTACGACGTAGCTTTTCCTCCAGATCTTTAATGATAGCATCCCGATCCTTCAGTTGTGCCCTCAGTTCCTCATTGGCTTTCCTGTACTCCTCGAATCTCAGCATCAATTGCCTGACTCTGGTGGTGAAAAGCGTTATAGTCTTCTCCTGGGTGCTCATGTCGTTGATATTTGGCCACAAAATTACTGCATAAAATCATAAAAACCAAAAAAAAGGGCGACTTTTTATGCTATGCCTTTTCGTTTGCGTCTTTGGGTCTTGGCTCTTTCTTGGCAAGCATCACCACCTGATAGACGAAGTCTGTCATCCACTTCTGGCTAAAGCCCAACTTGTTGTTGAGTTGTCTGATTGACAGCACCGTTTTCACAACACCCGGGTCTTTGTAATCATTTTTGGTAAATATGTCTGCCACAGTCTTCTCCGTCATCGCATACAAAGCCTTTTTCATAAACGACGGCATTCTAATCTTAAACTTCATAAGATTGCCCATCAGCATCATCAAGTCTTGTGAAAAAGCTTGGAACTGATACATGAAGGGCTGCACATCCTGTAACTTGCGGCAGTTTTTCTTGATGGTGGCATCAATTTCCTTGAAGAAGGAATCATCAGTTTTGTAAATTTCCTTCATCATCTTCCTGCAATGACTCTTCTCACCCACACCCAGTTTATTGTTGACAGTGGGCACCTTGAGGGTGGTTTTGAAAGTGCGCAAGTCGGGCAGCATGCCAAGATTGGTGATACCTATATTTGAAGCGATGGAGGCCTGAAAATAGACCCTGATGAGGGTCATGTAGTCTTCCATGCCACCTATTCTCATCTCGCTATCTTTTTTCTTCCCAAACAATTTTGATAATAATCCCATGAGTATGATAAATTTAAAATTTCATCGGCAAAGTTACGAAAAGTCGAGACGAAAACGAAAAGAATTCTTTCTTTTCTTTGCCCGAGACGGAGTAACTTCGCTGATTCTTCTGCAAAGTTACAACAAAAACAACACAAAACAAAACAAAACCTGAAATTTCAAATAGTTGGCTGTTCAATTCGTCATTTCATCCACCTCTTACACACTACATATTCTAAAGAAATAATAAAAAAATCAATTTTTCATTTAAGATGTTTTAGTATTACAACTTTTCTTTGTAACTTTGCGCGCAAATTTGTCAAAAGACAAGCAAGGAGGACTTGGATATCCATAAAAGCGAAAAATTTTTCAGCAATTGATCATCACTGACATGAAAGGTATCGTATTAGCAGGTGGCTCAGGCACAAGGCTTTATCCCATTACAAAAGGCATAAGCAAGCAGTTGATCCCCATTTTCGACAAGCCCATGATTTATTATCCGATATCGGCGCTGATGCTCGCTGGTATCCGCGAAATATTGATTATCTCTACACCTCATGATTTGCCAAGCTTCAAGCGTCTGTTGGGAGACGGCAAAGATTTAGGGGTGTCTTTCTCTTACGCCGAGCAGCCCAGTCCCGACGGATTGGCACAGGCATTCATCATTGGAGAAGAGTTTATCGGAGATGACAATGTGTGTCTGGTCCTTGGAGACAACATCTTCTACGGAGCAGGATTTACTGGCATGCTACGCCAGAGTGTGGCCAACGCCGCCAACGGACTTGCCACCGTATTTGGTTATTTTGTCAATGACCCACAGCGCTATGGCGTGGCAGAATTTGACAGCAAGGGCAACTGCTTAAGTATTGAGGAGAAGCCTGCTCATCCTAAGAGCAATTATGCCGTCGTAGGACTCTATTTCTATCCCAACAGTGTGGTGGAAGTGGCCAAGGCTGTGAAACCCAGTGCCCGGGGTGAACTTGAGATCACCTCAGTCAACCAAGAATACCTCCGACGCAACATTCTGAAGGTGCAAACTTTACAGCGCGGTTTCGCATGGTTGGACACCGGCACACACGACAGCTTGGCAGAAGCCAGCAACTTCATAGAAGTAATCGAGAAACGCCAAGGCCTGAAAGTAGCCTGCCTGGAAGAGATCGCGTTTTGCAACGGTTGGATCAGCAAAGAGGATTTAGAGCGGCTGGCCTTGCCAATGAAAAATAATGGCTACGGACAGTATTTGTTGAGTTTAATAAATAAATAAGGTAAAGATATATATATAAACACAAAATAACAAAATGGAAGAGAACAAGACCACGCTGAGCGTGGAAAACGTTAGGGAACAGGAAGACAAATCGTTCTTCAATTTCCGAACACTTTTTGAGACTTTTGTCTTAAACTGGCAATGGTTTGCGCTTTCACTGATTATCTGTCTGGGGCTTACCGCTATCTATCTGCGGTATACCACTCCAAGATATCAGCAATACGCTAAGATCCTTATTAAAGATGAGGACAACCGTGGTGGCCGCAACAACTCCATCATGAACATGACCAATCTGGGTTTAATCAGCAACACAGAGGGTATCGACAATGAGATGGAGATTCTATCGTCACACACCCTTGCAACTGACGTAGTAAAAGACCTCAAACTCTATGTGACATACAGGATGAAAGGTCGTGTAAAAGACATGCTCTTGTATAAGAACCAGCCTGTGACCGTGGATATCGACGCCGACCATTTGGCAACTCTCTATTCACCTATCCGCCTTGAGATCACAAAAGAAAACAACACCTACAAGGTGACTGGTAGTTATTTCATAACCGACGAGGAAGGTGCTTCTACTGGACCTTATAGCATCAGCAAGTCATTTACCTCTCTTCCACAGATTATCAAGACAAGAGCAGGCAACATCTCTTTTACTGCCGGCAACATCTCAAAATTGGGCGAGGGGAGCACCATGTATGCCACCATTTCTTCGCCTAACATCGCTTCTTATAAATATCAGAGAGCTTTCCGCGTCAGCCCAACCTCTAAAAATACGACCATCGTTCGTACGACGATCACCGATGAGATTCCACGTCGTGGTATCGACTACCTGAAACAGTTGGCAGTATGCTACAACCGTCAGGCCAACGAGGACAAAAACGAAGTGGCTTATCGTACAGAAGACTTCATCAACTCACGTCTTGAGAAGATCAATGCAGAGCTTGGCGAGACTGAAGGCAAACTCGAGGCTTACAAGAAGAGTCAGGGTATGACCGAGCTTCGTATGAGCGCACAGCAAGCTATGCAAGGAGCAGGTGAATACGACCAGCGTCTGGCCGAGGCCAACACGCAAGTAGCCCTTCTGAACAGTCTGACCGAATTTATGGATAAGAGCGACAACAAATATCAGACCCTTCCTTCCAACGTGGGTCTGAGCGATGCTACCGCTTCCAACCTTATCAACAGGTATAATGAGATTGTGCTTCAACGCAACCGCCTGCTGAGAAGTGCCTCTGAAGAGAGCCCCTCTGTGGTGCCTCTGACCGCACAGCTCGACGACCTCACAGCCAGTATCAAGCGCGCCATGGCCCAAAGCCGCCACAACATGGAGATTCAGCGCAACTCTGTGCAGAATCAGTATGGCAAATACACCGGACAGATCTCTGCCACACCAGAGCAGGAGCGTATGCTGACTCAGATCGGACGCCAGCAGGAGGTTAGGTCTGGTCTTTACCTGATGCTTCTTCAGAAACGTGAGGAGAACTCCATCTCTCTGGCTGCCACAGCCGACAAAGGCAAGCTGATTGAGGATCCAGAGTTTGGTGGACGCGTAAGTCCTGTGCCATCAGTGATTATTCCTATCGCTCTCGTGATTGCTCTGCTGATTCCTGGTCTCGTCCTCTTCCTGCTCAAATTCTTCAGATATAAGATTGAGGGTCACGACGATGTGGCCAGCCTCACTCAGCTGCCCATCATCGCAGATGTGGCTGTGGCCAGTGAGCAAGCCAAGACAAAGGCTGACATCGTGGTGCATGAGAACAAGAACAACCAGATGGAGGAGATTTTCCGTGCCATGCGTACCAACGTACAGTTTATGTTGCGCGAAGGTCAGAAGGTGATCATGTTCACCTCCACCACCTCTGGTGAGGGTAAGACGTTCAACTGTGCCAACTTGGCCGTGAGTTTCGCCCTGTTAGGCAAGAAAGTGGTGCTGGTGGGTCTCGATATCCGTAAGCCCCGTCTGGCTGAGCTCTTCGAGATTGACGACCACAAGCACGGTATCACCCCACTGCTCGCACAAGAGCACCCAAGTGAGGACGACGTGAAGGCACAGATTATTTCCTCAGGCGTCAATGGCAACCTCGACCTGTTGCTGGCTGGCCCTGTGCCCCCCAACCCATCTGAGTTGATCTCACGCAATTCCTTGGAGATTGTGATGCAAATTTTGAAAGACAACTACGACTATGTGCTGATCGACACCGCACCTGTGGGACTTGTGACGGATACACTGCAAGTGGGCCGCGTCACTGACGCCACCATCTATATGTGCCGCGCCGACTACACACCGAAGTCAAGTTTCGATCTGGTCAACTCGCTGAGCGCCGAGGGCAAACTCCCCAACATGGCCATCGTCATCAACGGTATCGACATGTCGAAGAAGAAGTATGGCTACTACTATGGCTATGGCAAGTATGGCAAATACAGCCGTTACACCAGCTATGGCAAGTATGGCAACTATGGTTCGTCTTATGGCGGTTCATACGGTCACTATGGCTCGTATGGCAACTACAGCAACAGCCACTATGGCAATAAAGACGACAACTCAATCAAATTGTAAATCGTCATCATACATCATCCACATCCCTCTGCTCAGAGGGATGTGGGTTTTTTAGTCATATCCTAATTATCTCATCCTATCAATCATGGTTATAGCCGTAGACTTTGACGGTACAATCGTCGAGAACAGATACCCCGAAATCGGACCGGAAATCGCTTTTGCCACCGAAACCTTGAAAATGCTGATAGCCGACCGCCACAAAGTGATTCTGTGGACAGTAAGGGAAGGCAAACAATTGGAAGAGGCCGTAGAATGGTGCAGAAAACGCGGTGTGGAGTTTTATGCTGTCAACAGGGACTACCCTGAGGAGACAATAGAGTCTAACAACCATTTCTCCCGCAAAATCAAAGCCGAAATTTGGATAGACGACAAAAATGTTGGCGAGTTGCCTGACTGGGGAACGATTTACCAAATGATCAAAGAGCGGAATACTTTCAAGAAAATGATAGACGAAGCCAAAAAGACCACACTCAGTGATCATGCCGCACCCAAGCGGAAACACTGGTGGAGCAGATAAGCATCATAGACAGCGGGCAGTTTTGTCCGCTGTTTATGGTTGAGCACAAATCCCACCAGATAAAAACATCAACTACACCTTTGCACCTCCAACCTTGGCCTCATCTTTTACTTCAGCCCTTAATCTTTAATCTTTAATCTTTAATTTTTAATCTTTAGCCTTCTTACCTTAATAATAATATTTTACAAAACAAAGGTACGAGGATTTATTCTCGATAATAGTTCTTTCCTTTAGATAACCATTTCACACCATGACAATTAAACTGATGTGAAGTATTTTAAAACCATTTTTGCAAAAAAACCACAATATATTTTTTTATCACGTCAAAAACTTGTATATTTGCAAACCATTATGACCAAAAAGTAAAAATTAATAACAATAAAAACAAAAAGAAATGACCAAAGCAGATATTATCAACAAGATTTCCATGGCCACTGGGCTTCCTAAGAAAGATGTAGCAGCTACCGTAGAGGCATTTATGGACACCATCAAGAGCAGCCTTCTTGAAAAAGAAAATGTATATCTGAGAGGTTTTGGTAGCTTCATCGTGAAGCACCGCGCTGAGAAAACCGCACGCAACATCTCCAAGAACACCACGATTGTGATCGGTGCTCACGACTTCCCCAGCTTCAAGCCCGCCAAGAGTTTTGTTGGTAAAATGAAAGGTGAGGATGTAGCCGACGATGACATCAATGAATAGACAATGAATTGTAAAAATATAAATCTTTTCAATTATTAAATTATGCCAAACGGAAAAAAGAAAAAAGGCCACAAGATGGCTACTCACAAAAGAAAGAAGAGACTAAGAAAGAACAGACATAAGAGCAAGTAAGCATCTGACCCAAAGCTCCAGTCTATTCGGCTGAAAGGCATGTCATCAATCATCCTTGGAGGATGTCTTGACATGCCGAATTTTTAAATTCAAGGTTTTAAGAAATGACCAGCGAAGTAGTAATTGATGTCAGAGCAAAAGAGATATCGATAGCACTGCTGGAGGACAAAAATCTGGTAGAATATCAGAACGAAACTCGCTCGGCATCATTTTCAGTAGGCAACATCTACATAGCAAAGGTTAAAAAACTAATGCCCGGGCTCAATGCCTGCTTTGTGGATGTTGGATTCGAACGCGACGCCTTTCTTCATTATCTTGACATTGGCAGCCAATTTAACTCTTATGCGAAATACCTAAAACAGGTACAAAGCGACAGAAAGAAACTTTATCCCATTTCTAAAGCGACAAGGCAGCCGGACATCAAAAAAGACGGCAGCATAGCGACCCTCCTCACCATAGGCCAGGAAATACTCGTACAGATTGTAAAAGAGCCTATATCGACCAAGGGTCCCCGATTAACAGGTGAACTGAGTTTTGCAGGCAGATACCTGGTGCTCATTCCCTTCAATGATAAAGTTTCTGTATCTTCTAAAATCAAAAGCGGAGAAGAACGCGCACGCCTCAAGCAGTTGATACAAAGCATCAAACCTAAAAACTTTGGAGTCATTGTACGTACTGTGGCAGAGGGCAAGCGAGTGGCAGAGCTCGACACCGAACTCAAGATTCTTCTCAAGCGATGGGATGATGCCATCAGCAAAGTGCAGAAAACACAGGCACGCCCGCAGATGGTGTTTGAGGAAACGGGAAGAGCAGTGGCTCTGTTACGCGATTTGTTCAACCCCTCTTATGAAAATATCTACGTCAACGACGAGGAGGTGTTCAAGGAGGTCAAAGACTATGTCACACTGATAGCCCCTGAAAAGGCGGACATAGTGAAACAATACAAAGGCAGCGTACCCATTTTTGACAACTTTAACATCACCAAACAGATTAAGTCAAGTTTTGGCAAAACCGTGAATTACAAGCACGGCGCCTACTTGATCATCGAGCACACAGAGGCCCTTCATGTAGTGGATGTGAACAGTGGCAACCGCACACGTTCTACCAACGGACAGGAGGCCAATGCGCTCGACGTGAACCTCGGTGCGGCAGACGAACTGGCTCGGCAGCTGCGTCTACGCGATATGGGCGGCATCATCGTTGTCGACTTTATCGATATGAATCTTGCAGAAGACCGTCAGTTACTCTATGAGCGCATGTGTAAGAACATGCAAAAAGACCGCGCCCGTCACAACATCCTCCCATTAAGCAAATTCGGTTTGATGCAGATCACACGTCAGCGGGTACGCCCCGCCATGGACGTGAGTGTCGAAGAGACGTGTCCCACTTGTTTTGGTAAAGGAAAGATTCGTTCAAGCATTCTTTTCACCGACCAGTTGGAGAGTAAGATTGACCACCTTGTCAATAAGATTGGCGTAAAGACCTTTTATCTGCACGTGCATCCCTATGTTGCGGCATACATCAATCAGGGCATGATATCCTTGAAACGTAAGTGGCAATTCAGATACGGACTTGGCGTGCATGTGATTTCTTCTCAGAAGATGGCATTTTTGCAGTATGAGTTCTACGACTCCAAACGGCAGTTCATCGATATGAAAGAAGAAATTGAGACTAAATAGTCAGAGAGGCATGGAAATAGATCCATGCCTCTCTGTTTTTTCATCTGACGAGGTGTTTCCTCCCACAAGCCACATAGACTCCTTTTCTGAGTCCTTCTGCTGTCCGGGCCTGTGTTCTCACCTTCTTGCCACTTAGATCATAAATAGGTGTGAATGTACCCTTTTGGACGGACATCTGCTTGATGTCGTCAACTATCTTAAACTCCCTGGTCCTGCTTACTCCATACTTCTTCCATCCTTTGGCAGTGGTATATTTAAACAGCGTGCCTTTTGGCACATACAGTTGACGAAGGGAGATGTCAAGGTCATCGATAGCTGTAGGGTCAATGCGGGGTGGTTGAACTGAGAAAACATAAGTACGACAAAGGTCAAAACAGCGATTAAAAGCGTACTTCCCGATGGTGTCGACTGTCTCAGGCAATGACAACCGTTCATACAAGAATCGCCCGGCAAAGGCCTCATCATGTATCCATGTGACACCTTTCGGCACCTCATAGTGTACACTGGCCGTGGGCAGAGCCTCTATCAGTTCGGTTCTCTCCCTGTTGAGCACAAAGCATCCGTCTAAGACAAAATCGCTCTCATCTGAAGAAGACAATGCCACACTGTCGAGGTTGTTGCAGCCAGCAAACACACCCGTGCCGTAATGTTTAAGTCGCTCTGGCAGCACCACATTAATGAGTTTTGTACAGCCTGCAAAAGCCTTATATGGCATTTCATCTTCCTCTGTCGTATATTCTTGATCGCCTTCTATGAGATAGGCCTCACCACCTGGTACGATAGAAGCCCCACTCATGTCAAGTACAGAAAGATTGCCCATGGTGCCTTTTCCAGTGACACTACATCCGGCCAAACTCCTGATGGTTTTCAGGTCGGTGCTGTTGACAGTCCCGCTCACTTTTAGGCAAATGACTTCATTCCGGCGCTCCCCAAGCAGTTGTTCCAGTGTGCCAGGTGTCTCTATGTCGATGGACACGGTATCGGCTTTCAACGATGCTGTGTCTGCTCTGACTATCATGTTCTGATAGGAATTGAAATCGTAAATGCCCCAATACAACAGGAGGGATGACAGGTCGAAATAGCCGTCTTCTTCTCCACTCCACCCCCAGTTGATATAGACTCTACCAGCGCTGTCATATCCATGAAGCACGAATTCGTGCCCCGTATAACTATCATCTGAGCCGCCATAGATAAGCGGATGGCCATTGCTAAGGGCCTCGAAGATCATCTCCATCCACTCCTTTGAGGTGTAGTTGTCTTTGTCAATAGTCACTGCATACGGATAACCCAGATGGTTGCGCAGTCCATAAGCGAGGGGTTCATTATAGGATCCTGTGCCCTCGTCTTCATATTGAGCCTTCATAGCAAGTCCCACATGATACATCAGCGTGGCCACTGCATGCTTCTGCGCCGTGGAGGCCGACCATGCATAGTTGTCGAGCATTTGGTCATACTCATACTCCACACCCTCTATATTCTCCTCCAGTCGCAGGCCATCAAAATCACCGAAAGGGAAGTAGGTATAAACAGTGCCCTGGCCATACTGTGGCCACTCGTTAAACCTAAGCACCTGTGCTGCGGCAGTGGCCACACATCCCGTCGGACTGTTATACGGACATAAAAGATTGTAGGGATTGTCCTGGTCCCATTTCGTCTTGACCATCGGTTTCACGTTGGGAGCAAACCGCGTGGTGTCAGGACGGATGGCACGTATAGGCACGTTGGCGGGCCGGCTCACCATTTCCTCCACCTTAGAGAGCCACCATCTGAAATTCTGATTGTCCGTGTTCGAATGGAAGGGGGTGTCTGAATAGCCAAGCACTTCAGGGAAGTGGTCATCCTCGGCCATGACAGCAAAGCTACTGTTCTCATACCCCATCACCACCAAGCCATTGCACTTTCGCAGCACCTTGATGAGGCCTTGTGCCTGACGCGCCCCACTAGGAGTCTGCCGGCCCAGTACCTGAGCCGCAGCCTGTTTCATCTCATCCATGGTCCTGGGTCTGGCATGGACAGCAACCGACACGATCAGCACCAACAGTAACGTCAAGAAGTGTTTGTTCATTTCCGAAAAATGGTCTTCATCAACCTCTATTATTGCACCACTTTGTACCTGATACGGAAAGAGCGGGCATGCTCATCCCAGTTGGTGCCAAGAATTTCAAAGCGGCCAATCTGAGAGGTGCTACGCACATGCTTCCCAATACAGGGACAGACATCATAGTCACCGATACGCACCAACCGTATCATCTCCGAGGCGTCATCGGGCAACCGATCGAGGCTCACCTCATCGGGGATATGGTGGCGGTCAACAAACTCAAAAGTGACGGGCATGTCCTCATTGATCAACTCGTTCATACGCCGCTCTATCTCTCGTTCGGCTTTTCTGTCTGGTTTAGAGTCAAGGATGTATGTGATCTTGCTCTTCTTGCGCTCGATGTGCGCATTGTTCGACCTGGCACAGCCAAACATACGTATCATCGTCTGGTTGAGCAGATGTTCCGCCGTGTGTGCAGGAGGAAACTCATCCTTGTTGTGTTCGTTCAAGATAGGATCCATAGTCTATAGGCTGAAAACATGTTTATACTGTGAAACTAAGGGCCACCACACCATATCCCGGCACCTTGACGCCATGACAGCCATCGGCTTTGATCATCATGGTACTCTTGCTGTCGGTGAGCAAGTCGGTGACGACGCGCTTTCCTTCGGTCATCTGCAGGAATTCAAAGGCGTGACGGGGGATAACCACTTCACAATCTACTTCCTTTTCATCAAAATTGGTCACAATGAGGACTACCTTCTTGCCTGCCTTTCTGAGAAAAACATATTGTCTGTCTGAGAGTTGCGGATTCATGTACATCAAGTCATAGAAAGTGCCTTCTCTCAGCGCTGGCTCCTCATTAGCCAACCGTAGTATCTTGCAGTAGATGCCATGCAATGCCCTCTCCTCCTTTTTCAGTCTGCGCCGGTCATAATAACCTCTGAGCAGTGTGTCAACCGACCAATAGTCGAAGATAGTGGTGCGTCCGTCTTTGCCGGAATACCCTTCCTCATCCATGCCACGCTCTCCAAATTCCTGTCCGGCATACACCATCACGGCGTTGGGATGAAGCCAGGCACAAACAGCCAAAGCGGGGATGGCTTTTCTTGCGTCGGAGGCGAAGAAGTCACTGGCGATGCGCTGCTCGTCATGGTTCTCTAAGAAATACAGGGTGTGGCCCAGGATGTCGTCATTAGACTGCCACTGCCATGTGATGGCGGATGTGGGACGGCGCTGGCAGATTACGTCGCGCAGACAGTCATACATACCCACCTTATCATAAAGCAAGTCAAAACCGGCGGCGATATAGGCACGGTATTGTGCAGGGTCATACACCTCACCGATGAACTGTATGTGGGGATAGGCAAACTTCACCTTATCAGTGGCCCACGTCCAGAAGGCGGCAGGCACCATCTCGGCCATGTCGCATCTGAAAGCGTCGACGCCTTTCGAAGCCCAGAACAACAGGATGTCGGTCATCTTGCTCCATGTGTCGGGAATGGGGTCGAAATGCTCCGACTTTCCACCGGCATCGCAATAGTCGATGCCATAGTTGAGTTTCACCGTCTCATACCAGTCGTTACGGCCTGGACGGTTGTCGAAATGGTCATTGCCAGTGGCTTTGGCAGGATTTTCCTCATACACCGCCCCACCCTCTTCGGGCTGTGGCAGTTGTGAGACATCCAGCGGCTGTCCCCAACAATAATAGAAGTTGTTCTTCGTAGAGAAATGAAAGAAGGTGTCATCCATCTCACCCAGGTCTTTGGTTGTCTCGGGCTTGCGGATGGAGTGATACTCACGCGCCACATGGTTGGGCACAAAATCGATGATCACCTTCATCCCCGCCTCATGGGTACGCTTCACAAGACTCAGAAACTCCTCCATACGCTGATCCACCTCCACAGCGAGGTCGGGGTCAATGTCGTAATAGTCGGTGATGGCGTAGGGCGATCCCGCCTTTCCTTTCACGACCATAGGTGTCTGGCAGGGGATGCCATACGCCGAGTAGTCTGTGGCTGTGGCATGACGGATGACGCCCGTATACCATATATGCGTGATACCCATCTCACGGATACGTTTGAGCGTATCCGTGTCGATATCACGCATTTTGCCACAGCCATTCTCCTGAAGTGTGCCATTCACCTTTCGCATACTGTTGGTATTACCAAAGAGGCGGGTGAATATCTGATAGATGACAGGGCGTTGTCTCATATTATACGATACCGTGAGCGGTGACTTCCTTGCTGATACGTGAAATCATTCCCTGCAGGGCTTTGCCAGGACCACACTCTGTGAAGTCAGTGGCACCGTCGGCGATCATGTTCTGTACACACTGTGTCCAGCGCACACTGCTGGTGAGCTGAGCGATGAGGTTGGCCTTGATCTCGGCGGGGTCGGTATGTGGCAGTCCGTCCACATTCTGATAGACGGGGCATTTCGGAGCATTGATCTCTGTCTCCTCGATGGCTTTTTGCAGTTCGTCCTTAGCGGGCTGCATGAGGGGCGAGTGGAAGGCGCCTCCTACCTTGAGTGGCAGTGCTCTTTTGGCACCAGCAGCCTTCAGTGCAGCGCAGGCCTCGTGGATGGCTTCCACATTGCCTGAGATAACCAGCTGGCCAGGGCAGTTGAAGTTGGCGGGCACAACGACGTATCCCTCTTTATTGATAGTAGCGCAGATTTCCTCCACCTTCTCATCGGCAATACCGATGATGGCAGCCATGGTCGAGGGGGCAGCCTCACAGGCTTTCTGCATGGCCATAGCACGTGCATAGACCAGTCGCAGTCCATCCTCAAAACTCAAAGCACCAGCGGCCACCAATGCGGAAAACTCGCCCAACGAGTGACCTGCTGTCATCTCTGGCTGGAAGTCATCACCCATACAAAGGGCACTGATGACGCTATGCAGGAAAACTGCAGGCTGTGTGACTTTGGTCTGTCTCAGATCCTCGTCAGTACCGTCAAACATGATGTCCGTGATTCTGTAGCCAAGGATGTCGTTGGCTTTCTCAAAAAGTTCCTTAGCCAAGGGATTGTTCTCATAGAGTTCTTTACCCATGCCTACAAACTGCGCTCCCTGTCCGGGAAAAACAAATGCTTTCATCTTTTTACTTAAAATTACCTTGTCCATGCTATCTGCTTGCAGGACAAAAAACTAATAATTATTGATTGTATTCAAATACAAGTTGCAAAATTACAACAAAAAAAGCACTCTGGCAAATTATCTTTGCCATTAATTGATTTGTTGATTATTCCGATGCACTGAGCAATCTGTGACTAGGCATTCTTCATACCCTCTGTCACAGTAGAGAGGATATTCTTGTATGAGTCTGATGCCTCACTTGACAGGCAGTTGTCGTCGCTATTCAGCTGAGCCATATTGCTCCAACACGCTTTTCCATGGCGAGGGGAGAGATGATATGTCACCTGTGGAAAGAATGTCGTTTTGCTGACCGTCCCTCAACGTATATTTGTTTTTGACTTCGTATTCGCCATATTGCTCCGCGTCGCTGACGATGCACAGTTCTTCCACTTTCTTCAGGTTTCCTTCCTCCCAGATGCTGCGTGTGAAGAAATCTGAACACCAAGAGCTGCTTCCTCCCTCAAAAACATACTTCTTGGAGGGATAGAGCATGATGTTTTGGTAACTAGGGTCACCCAAACAGCCTGCTCTCTTGAATTGCTTGGCAGTCGCATCCCAGACAAGCAGTGTGCTGTAAGTGCGTGATTCTCCCGGACCGATGAAGACATCAACATATCCGTCGAAATTGGCATCCATAAAATGGATGGGCGCGTCATCACCCGTTGCCACAAATCCTTCTTCCGTATCAGAGAGCGTCTGAAGTGGCTGACCCTCATAAGTGATGGTCACCGTGGTGTTGTCTTCTGAGAGGGCCACCTCCATCTCGTCATAGGTAGCAGGGCATTGTGACAGTACTATCAAGCCGTTTGCGTCTGGTTTAATCTCTGGGGCTTTCATGCTTTCCCCTGCGGTCTGCCCTACGGCCTCAGTAGTCGTTTCAGTGTCATTCTCAGATGCGGCAGCCTGTTCTTTCGAGTTGTTGGGGCCCTTGCCACAAGCAGCCATGACGATCACGCTGGCGACCAAGGTGATAGCCACAGAAAAGAAAGTGGCAAAATGAAATTGCTTTTTCATAAAAATGGTGTTTTTTATTTGTCGTTGATGATGATTTCTATCATTCCGTCACGCCAGAGCACAAGACGGCCGTCGAGTTTGGTGAGCAACAGGTCAGCCGAAGAGATGCGCGTAGGCCAGGCGTCTCCTGTCGTGCCAGTGGAGAAATGGGCCCAGTCGTCGGAGGTCAGAAACCTGCTCTGGCTCCTATAGGACTTCCTTCCCAGACGTAATGAAAGGTAATTGTCGGGGGTGACACAGATGAGGGTGTCTCGTCCCACCTCTACGGTCTGTCCCTGATAGTCGTGATTGGCATAGAGCACCTCGCCAAATTCCTGCTCAGGCAGGTTATAGTCGCATCGGATGGCGGTGGGAAAACCTTGTGGGAAACGGCGGTTGACCATCCAATAGTAATAATCGCCGCTCATCCAACAAAGCCGGAGGGGGGTATCTCCCAAGCCAGGGATGACAAAGGGGCGGATATTGTTTTTGGCCGAGAGAGACGTGACCTGAGTACGGCTTTTCACGGTGCCATTAGGTTTCAAAGTCATCTTCCATATCTCGTAAGTGCCGTCGGGCGATATCTTGCCGTCAGCCGTGGTGGGCTGTGACACATAAATCACATCAGAATGATTGGGGTCGAGTGCCATGCCGCCACTATAACATTTCTCAGTTTGCTGCCAACTCTGATGGAAGGCATGGCCACCATCGCCCACTTCAGTCAGCCGCCATTTCTTGCCGGTCCATTTGGCCACAAGATATTGATGGCTGTTCTTGTCCTCACTGATACGTGTCAAGGCGACAATGGGGTTCTCCTTGCTGTCGGTAGCCAACTGCCACACCCAATTGCGGGTATGCTCTGGAGCGTCGATGACGGTGAATGGGTATTGCTGTCTGTAGTCCTCGCTCTTGTTCACCTTAAAAGGCTGACCGTCAATCTGGGAGAGCATCGTGCCCTTGATGTCCTGCAACTGCATCGTGTTGATGTCGATGACATTAAGGTAGAGCCAGCATGGCCATTCATTGTCGGGATGGCCAGTGGTGTAAGCCATATAGATTTTGTCGCGCCCGTTGCTGTAGTATTTAGCGTAGGGTCTTGCCCCTGTGCTCTGCACGATCTGCCGTGGACCGAAATCCACCGACACCTGGTCATTCTTGTCGGGCATGGTGAGACGGGCGATGGTGGGATGCCAGTTGATGCCTCGCCAGCACAGGTAGATGTGTTGTGGGTCATTGCTGAGAATGAAGGGAGACGGATAGGTGGTGTTGTGGTCGGTCTCGATATATTTCTCTTCACCGAGCGAGGTGATGTCACCTTTATGGGTGGAGATGCGGTACCAGATGCGGCGCTCATCGGTGTGCCGGGTATAGAAGATCATCACGCGCTCGTCGGGAAGCACAAGGAAAGTGGGGTTGTTGTGGTCATCAGGCTGAAAAAAGCTTCTGACAAGCACCTCCGTGCGCTTTCCTGAGAGAAAGTCCATCTGGGTAGCCCGTATGTTGCCATGTACATCGATATATCCGATGTATGTGGCATTAATGCTGCCATCAGCGTTTTCATAGTGCAAGGCGCGAGGGTCTGCAAACCAGCACCAAGCTCCCTCAGCACTGACGGTATCGTTATCACATACTTCGGCATACATGCCAGGTGTGAGAAGGCATGCCATCACCACCAACAATATTTTCTCCTTCATAGTAAATTAGTTATGATTGCAAAGATATGCAAAGATACGAAGAATCCGCATAAATACACTATCAGAAAAGATTTTTCTGAGTTTTTTGTATGGACGAGAATATTTTCACAACAAGGACTGTGGCCACCCATCACGACAAAAAAACCGGCATGTCATCGACACACCGGTTTTGATATGATTTGATTCAATGAATTACTCTGCAGCGGGAGCCTCTTCCTCTTCAGTAGCCTCTACTTCGGGAGCTTCCTCAACAACGGGAGCCTCTTCTACGACAGGAGCAGCCTCTTTAGGAGCGTTCTCAGCCACCACCTTTACAGGCACTTTCACCTCGACATCCTTGAAGAAATGTACCACAGCCTCATACTCACCCACGGTCTTGATATCACGCATGGTGATGATTTTGCGGTCTACCTCAATGCCTTTCTTGGCAAGCTCTGCAGCCACGATGGCAGCATTGACAGAACCGTAAAGCTGGCCTGTGGAGCTGACCTTGGCAGCTACTTCCACAACCACGTCCTGAAGCTGATCGGCACGCTTCTGAGCAGCAGCTTTCTGCACCTCAATCTTGTGAGCCTGCTGACGAAGATTCTCTGCCAGCACTTTCTTTGCGGAGGGAGTGGCGATGACACCCAGTTTCTTTGGGATCAGATAGTTACGACCATAACCTGGCTTCACATCCACAATCTCGTTCTTATATCCCAGTCCGATAATATCTTGTTTCAGTATAATCTGCATACTTCGTCCTCCTCTTTATTATTTCATCAAATCGGTTACGTATGGAAGCAGTGCAATCTGGCGGGCACGCTTGATAGCGGTGGCCACGCGGCGCTGATACTTCAGAGAGGTGCCAGTGATGCGGCGAGGAAGGATCTTACCCTGCTCATTGAGGAATTTCTTCAGGAACTCGGGATCCTTGTAGTCGATATACTTGATTCCGCTCTTCTTGAAACGGCAATAGTTCTTCTTCTTTGTGTCGACTGACGGTGGGGTCAGATAGCGGATTTCAGTGTCTTTCTCTGCCATGTTTTAAGCCTCCTCTTTTTTACCTAATTTAATACGTCTCTTCTCAGCATACTGTGCGGCATACTTGTCGAGCTTCACAGTCATAAAGCGGATAACGCGCTCGTCACGGCGATAGCCGGTCTCGAGGGTTTTGATCACTTCTGGCTCAGCCTTGAACTCCAGCAGACAGTAGAAGCCTGTGGATTTCTTCTGAATAGCATAAGCCATCTTCCTCAGTCCCCAGGTCTCTTCGTTCAGAATCTCAGCACCCTTGTCAGTAAGGATTTTCCTGAATTTAGCGACCGTTTCCTTCATCTGTTCATCAGACAAAACGGGAGTCAAAATGAAAACGGTTTCGTATTGATTCATACTTAAAAATGATTAAAAAATGTTGTTTTGCAAAAATGCGGTGCAAAGGTACTGCTTTTTCTTCATCCACCAAAATATTTGTAGTATCTTTGCACCATATTTTGCAATTTTTTAAGGTTAAATGAAGTTTTTCTCTCGTCGTAGCAGCATTTTACTGGTCATTCTGGGTGCAATCCTGTTGTTGGTGGGTGTTATCGCCCACTGGACCTACAACAACGCCTTTTCCATGTTCTGCCTCCTGCTCATCATCGCCGGAGTCGTGCTGTATGTGGTCAGCGCCAAACGTAACAGCGACTATTAGCTGAACTCCTCAACTCCCCGACTCCTCAACTCCTCAACTCCTAAAAAAACCACGCCATCAGTGATAGCGTGGTATAAAGTGTATTTCAACGGTGACTATTCCTCCTCGGGAGTGATAAGTTTGTATCCTTTGCCATGGATATTGATGATCTCTATCTGCGGGTCATCCTTCAGGTGCTTGCGCAGTTTGGTGATATACACATCCATGGAGCGGGCATTGAAATAATTGTCGTCTATCCAAATGGTCTTCAGGGCGAAGTCGCGCTGCAAGATCTCATTGGCATGGGAGCAAAGCAGGGCGAGCAACTCATTCTCCTTCGTGGTGAGCTTGGTTTGTTTCTCACCGATGGCCAAAAGCTGTTTCTGGGTGTCAAAGACAAACTTGCCGATGTTGTAGAGCGTAGACTCCTTGTTTTTCTTGCCACGCACGCGACGCAGAATGGCCTCAATGCGGAGCACCAGCTCCTCCATGGAGAATGGCTTTGTGATGTAGTCATCAGCTCCAATCTTGAAACCTTCGAGGATATCGTCCTTCAGCTGCTTAGCAGTGAGGAAGATGATAGGGATTTCTGCATTGGCCTGGCGGATTTCCTGAGCCAGTGTGAATCCATCTTTCTTGGGCATCATCACGTCAAGCACACAGATGTCGTATTTGTTTTTGAGAAACTCCTTATAGCCAGCCTCTCCGTCGAGACACAGTTCTGCGGTGTATCCTTTAGCCTGCAGATACTCGCGAAGCAACATGCCGAGGTTCTCCTCGTCTTCGCACAATAGAATTTTCAATTTTTCTTCCATAGTTTCTAATCTTTAATGACTGGTAATTGTATAGTAAATTTTGTTCCTTTTCCATATTCGCTGTCCACCTTGATGTCTCCTTTGTGCAGGTCGACGATCTTCTTGACATAAGCTAGTCCGAGTCCGAAACCTTTCACATTATGCACATTTCCGGTGTGTACGCGGTAGAACTTGTCGAAGATTTTCTTCAGGTTCTCTTTCTTGATGCCGATGCCGTCGTCTTTGACCGACATATACAGATGCTCGTCATCATTCCATGTCTTGATGAGCAGGTTGACCGGCTGATCCGGTTTACGGTATTTGATGGCATTGTCAAGCAGATTGAAGATGACGTTGGTGAAGTGTATCTCGTCGACAAATATCTTCGAGTCGATAGCCTCTATGTCGACCATGATTTTACCGCCGGTATGCTCCACTCGCAGGGTGAAGGTATTGGCCACATTCTCCACCATCTCGTTGAGGTCGAGCTCTTTTTTCTTGAAGATGGAGTCTTGCTTGTCAAACATAGACATCTGAAGCACTTTTTCCACGAGAAACCTCAGTCGTTTGGTCTCGTCTTGGATGGCGTGGCCAAGGTGGTTCATCATCTCCGGGCTTTTCTTGAGCGCGTTGTCATTGAGCATCTGCGCAGCAAGTGAGATACTGGAGATGGGGGTCTTCAACTCATGGGTCATGTTGTTGATGAAGTCGTTCTTGATCTCTGAGTATCGTTTCTGCCTGAACACCACAACGATGGTGAAGATAAAGGTAATGAGCAGGATGATGGTGAACACAATGGCGGGAATCATGAAACGGATACTGGAGAAGATGTATTTGTTCATCTCCGGGAAGTGAATCCTCACAAATCCTGTCTGGCTCTGAGGGTCGTTTTTGTACAACTCCTGCTCGTAGGTATATTCCTCTCCTTCCTCGCTGTAGTCAGGACAGCGATAGACCTCACGACCGTCACCAGTAGACACCGTAAAATGGTATGGTATGCTGATGCCGCTGTTCTGCAGCTCTGCCTTGAGATCGTGGTCGAGGAGTTTGAAGTTGACACGCTCCTGCAAGGGCTTCTCTGAGGCGGAGTAGAGGATATTCATCACCACCTGGTCGAGCAGCGCCTTTTGATACACATAGCGGTTTCGCACTATCTCTTGCATCGACTTGTTGGTCTGAGACAGCGTACTTTTGTCGTTTCGCACAATGAGCACCTTAGGCACCGACGAGGGCTTCACCTTGCTGGTCTTCATCTCAAAGGTGGAGTAGATGGTGCCGTCGTCGCTGATGGTGGTGTACTGGTGGGTACGACTGAGCATCGTGTCCTTTCCAAGAGCACTGATGATGAGGGAGTCGTGGACAATGCCCTTCCGACTGGCGGCACTGATGTCTTTCTCCAGGTATCGCAGCGTCTCGTTGAGCTCAAGGTTGCGCGAAGCCTGATAGAGGGAACGCTTGACGGACTCGTCAAACTGCTCTTTCTTCATGCGCACCATCTCGTCGATGTATTTAAGCTGCAAGAAGAGCAGCGCGAGAAACGAAAGCCCCATAATGGCCGATATGGTCCAGATCGTCTTCTTTTTCATATCGGCAAAGATAATCGAATATTTAATTGTTTAACACATAATTGTTAAAATATTCACTATGATTTAGTTATTTTAACTATTAATAATAAATTTAGTTGATAATTATTAACTACAAAAAACCGCTCTTTCACCTGATGGTACACATTAATTATAATAGGATATGAGGATTATCCAAAAAAAATACGTAACTTTGCCAACGAAATGGAAAAGTGCCATCCCTATCTTGAGTTTCTAAGGTATTGTCTTGACGACAGTACCCCCCTGCCCTCCTCCACCGCCAGCATCGAGTGGACGGAGTTGTATGACTTCGCCGTGAAACAAACGGCGGAGGCCACCTTCTGGCATGGCATCCAGAGGATGGACCGTGAGAATGGCGTAAAACTTTCTGACGTGCAAGTGCTTGCATGGATGGCCAGACGTGAGAAGATAGCACGCCGCAACAAGATGGTGAATGAGAAAGTGGCCTGGGTGTGGAACAATTTCAGGAGAGAGGGATTTCGCTCCTGCCTTTTAAAAGGACAAGGCAATGGGCTTTTTTATCCCGAACCACTGATGCGCACCTCTGGCGACATCGACATCTGGGTGGAGGGTGGCGACAAAAAAGTGATCGCCTATGTCGACTCCATCCAGCCCGGCTTCAAACGGGTCTATCATCATATCGAATTCCGCAAAGCAGGCAAAGTGGGGGTTGAGGTGCACTACCGTCCGTCATGGTCAAGCAACCCCATCTACAACCGCCGGCTCCAGCGTTGGTTTGAGAGTCATGCCGACGAATGCTTCTCCAACAAGAACGACGAACTCAGATGCTGTGTTCCTACCGACGAGTTCAACCAAGTATACCTGCTTTCACACCTCTATTGCCACCTCATTAGAGAGGGTGTGGGCCTGCGACACATTATCGACTATTATCACCTGCTAAGAAAAAGTGACACACACGTCTCTCCCGACACCATCTCTTACTTAGGCTATGGAAAAGTAGCAGGTGCGGTGATGTGGATGATGAAGGAAGTATTAGGGTTGGATGAGAAATATCTCATCTATCCACCCAACCCGCAATTGGGACGACTGTTGGTCAGAGAAATCATGAAAGGAGGCAATTTCGGCAAGTATGATGACCGACTTCTGAGTGGCGAGACCAAGAGCCAGTCGAAGCACAATCTACAAGTGCTGGTGCGCGACATGCGGCTGCTGAGGTATTTCCCTGAGGAGTGTCTTTGGGAACCATGGTTCCGCCTTTGGCATTATTTCTGGCGCAAAAGGCACTGAGTATCAGCACATCACGCACTCCTCTATTTTCTGAAATCCATTGAGGAAATCTTTCACTTGCATCCGTTTCTTGCCAGCCATCTGGAGCGTATCTATCTGCAACGCTCCTTCACCTGTCGACACCAATATCACACTGCCCTTTCGCACAATCGTGCCCGGCTCGCTCCCCTCCAAACGTTCTTGACTTTTGGTCGTATGGTATATCTTGACCACAACGGGCTGGGCGTCGGCTGATGTTTGCAGCGTAGTCCAGGCACCAGGATAGGGACTCAGGCCACGTACGAAATCATAAACTTTTTTAGCCGACCATGACCAGTCGATGCGGCATGTCTCCTTAAAAATTTTCGGTGCCTTGTGCAAGACGACATCCTGGCTCATCAACTGATCCTGAGCAATGGCTTCAACCTGCCCATCACCCTCAATGATTTTATCAATCGTCCTCAAAGCGAGTTGTGCGCCAAGGTGCATCAGTCCATCATAGACATACTCCACATCGGCATCATCGGGTATGTCAAACGGTTCTTGCATGATAATACGTCCGGTATCTATCTCATGGTCAAGGAAGAAAGTGGTCACACCTGTCACCGTCTCACCGTTGATGACCGCCCAGTTGATAGGGGCGGCACCTCTGTACTGAGGCAAAAGGGCTGCATGCACATTGAAAGTGCCCAAACGAGGCATCGCCCACACCACCTCAGGCAACATCCTAAACGCCACCACCACCTGCAAGTCGGCTTGATACGAGCGCAATTGCTCCACAAACTCCGGATCTTTCATTTTCTCTGGCTGGAGCACGGGTATGTCATGCGCCAGAGCATATTTTTTGACTTCCGAGGGCTGCAACACACTACCATGCCGCCCCACAGGTTTGTCAGGCTGTGTGACGACCGCCACCACCTGATATCCACCTTCTACAAGCGACTGCAGCGTACCCACTGCAAACTCCGGGGTACCCATAAAAACTATTCTCAGATCTTCCTTTTGCATTTTATTTTAGTTGACGAGTTGACAAGTTATTTGATGAAGTTAATGAGTTGATGAGTTGACGAGTTGATTTCCAATTGTAAATTGTGACTTGTCAATTTTTCATCTTTCCATCTTCCAATTTTAATCTTTCATCTTTAATTTTTCATCTTTCATCTTTTCTCACTCCTGCGACATATCTGCCACCATCTTGCGATACATGGCATACATCTTGGTACGGTTGATATAGCCGATGAGATGGCCGTCGGTGTCTGTCACAGGCAGCACAGCGGCATCGGTCTCATCAAACTTCTGCATGACATCCTCCATAGGGTCGTTCATGCCCAAGGTGCTTGGCGGAGGAGTCATCAATTGCGACACTTTGAAGTGCTGGTAGAGTTCGGTGCGAAACATCACATTACGTATCTTGGTCAGGTTGACCTCGCCCAAAAGCGTTCCGGCATTGTCGAGCACTGGCATAAAATCTGTGGTGCTCATACTGATGACAGTAACCAACTGTCCGAGAGACATCTCTTTGTCTATCGCCGTATAACGCCGGTCGATAATGCTGTCGAGACTCATCAGTGTAAGGATAGACTTGTCAGTGTGGTGGGTGATGAGTTTGCCCTCACGGGCCAGTCTCATGCCGTAGATGCTGTGAGGCTCAAAGATAATGATGGTGAGATAGGCACAGATACTGACTATCATCAAAGGGATAAACAGCCGGTAGCCGCCTGTGATTTCTGCAATGAGGAAGATACCAGTGAGGGGTGCGTGCATGACACCCGCCATGACACCCGCCATACCCAAGAGAGAGAAGTTCTTCTCAGGGATATAGATGCCCACCTCGTTGATATTCCACAACCTGGAGAAAAAGAATCCGGCGAAAGCGCCGATGAAGAGCGAGGGCGCGAACGTACCACCACACCCGCCACCACCATTGGTGGCAGAAGTGGCGAACACCTTGGTGGCCAAAACCAGTCCGATATACAACATCAGCAGTTGGCCGTTGCCATAAAACAGTGAGTTGTTGAGGATGGTGCCCCAGTCGGCCTCCGTCCGGCCGTTGAGCAAGATGTTGATGCTGGAGTACCCCTCACCATACAAAGAGGGGAAGAGGAAAATGAGCCCACTGAGCACCATGCCACCCAGAGCCAGCTTGGCATATGGATATTTGCCGAGACGGGCAAACAACTTCTCACAAACCGTCATGGTGCGTATGAAATACAAACTGACCAGTCCGCAGAAAATACCCAACAGGATGCAGGCCGGCACACGCTCCACCTCCCATTCTCCATCGAGGGTGAAGTGAAACAGCGACTCGCTGCCCACAAAGATATAGGTGAAACAGGTGGCGGTGACACTGGAGATAAGAATGGGCAACAGGGAGGCCATCGTCAGATCGATCATGAGCACCTCGAGCGTGAACACAAGTCCTGCTATCGGGGCCTTGAAGATGCCGGCAATGGCAGCGGAAGCGCCACATCCCACAAGCACCATCATGGTCTTACTGTCAAGATGGAAACGTTGCCCTAAACTGCTGCCAATGGCCGACCCCGTGAGCACAATAGGTGCCTCAGCCCCCACACTTCCACCAAAACCGATGGTGAGGGCCGATGCGATGACTGAACTCCAGCAATTGTGTCTCTTGAGTCTGCTCTGCTTGCGACTGATGGCATAGAGGATGCGGGTGATGCCATGACTGATATTGTCTCTCACCACATACCGCACAAACAGGGAGGTGAGAAAGATACCTACTACAGGGAAGACAAGGTATAACCAGTTGAACGTACGGTTGTCGAAACCAGCCGTCAGCAGCAACTGAATCTCATCGATGAGCCAGTGAAGCACATAAGCGGCCACGGCGGCAAAGAAACCCACTGCCAGACTGAGAGCCAGCGTAAACTGCTTGTTGGGCACATGTTCTTTGCGCCATTGGTCGATACGTACGAGCCATGATGGCTTCCATATAGAGGTCGTCTCGGTCATCTACTTACGAATGATGCTCACCTCGCCGTTGAGCCTGATTTTGATGATGCTCGATGGAGTATGCGGTTGGCGTTCCTGCCGGCGTGACTTGCAGACATAGTCCACCGCCTCCAAAAGCTCTGGAGAGATGTCACAGAAATTGGAGGCAGGGGGCTCACCACTGATGTTGGCACTGGTAGAAACGATGGCTTTCTGAAAACGGTAACACAATTGCTGTGAGAAGGGCTCCTTGGTGATGCGCATCGCCACAGAGCCATCCTCTGCCACCAGATTGGGCGCCAGATTGACAGCTCCGTCGAGAATCACCGTGATAGGCTTGACCGACAACTCCATCACATCCCAAGCAACATTGGGCACCTGACGGACATAGCGCTGCAACCGGGCATCGCTGTCGACAAGGCAAATCAGAGCTTTCGCATCCGTGCGACGCTTGATTTTATACACCCTGGCCACAGCATCTGGGTTGGTGGCATCGCAGCCGATACCCCATACAGTGTCGGTGGGGTAAAGGATCACCCCACCACGCCGCATGACTTCCACAGCCTCCTTGATATCCTGATCGTAACTTGCCATGGTTACAATTCCCATCCGATGGCTGAAGCACCGAGCACAGCAGCGGAAGCTCCGTCAAGACCACTGATGAGGAATTTTGCCTTTCCTCTGAAGATTTTCAGCACATGCTCGTCATAGCTCTTCTTGATGGGATCCATGATGAGATCTCCTGCTTTGACGAGTCCTCCGAAGAAGATGAATGCCTCTGGTGAGGAGAAAGCAGCGAAGTCGGCACAAGCCTCTCCCAGCATCTCGCCAGTGGCCTTGTAGACATCCAGTGCGAGCTGGTCACCCTTGCCGGCAGCGATTGACACATCAAGTGATGTGATCTCATCAGGATTCATGTCGCGCAGCACCGAGGGACGGTCTGTGGTGAAAAGCAACTCGCGGGCTGAACGTGCCACACCTGTTGCAGAGCAGTAAGCCTCAAGACAGCCCTTGCGTCCACATCCACAGGAACGACCATTCTCACGGCGCATAATCACATGTCCCAGCTCACCGGCAAATCCGTCACATCCATACACCAATTGGCCGTTGATGACAATACCTGAACCGACACCAGTGCCAAGGGTAATGACGATGAAGTTTTTCATACCTCTTGCCACACCATAGGTCATCTCTCCGATGGCGGCAGCATTGGCGTCATTGGTCAGTGCCACGGGAATCCCAAGTCGGTCACTGAACATTTTGGCCAGAGGCACCACCGTATCATGTCCCCAAGAGAGATTAGGAGCAAACTCAATAGTGCCATTATAGAAATTGCCATTAGGGGCGCCAATACCCATGGCCTTGATCTTATCTATACCTCCCACTTGGTCGATGATGACCTGCAGGGCGTCGACTGCAGCGTCGACATAATCTTCTACGCGGTCGTAGCCTTGGGTCTTGATAGCTGTTGTGGCCTTAATATCGCCACGGCTGTCCACGATACCGAACACGGAGTTGGTGCCTCCTAAGTCTAAACCTATCACATAAGGTTTCATGATTGTCTGTGCATCCATATTATGTTATTTAGATATTAAAAAAAATACGAACCTATTTTCAGAATTCTGATGCGGCTTCTGATAGGACATACGATGCAAAGATAAGACAAAAGTATGAGACAACCAAATTTTCATGGGAAAATGATTGGGATTAATTAGGAGTGAAGGAGTTTAGAAGCCGGGGAGTTCAGGCTATACCACAGAGGTTACTCGTAGATGGAGACAGCGTATAAAAAACGGTATTGTCTGAACTTCTCCACTCCTCTACTCCTCAACTCCTCCCTTTTTATTGAAACTTTTATGCGCAAAATTTGCACTTCTCATAAAAAATTAGCATCTTTGCAAACGATATGCCAACATTGTTTCACATAGACATACTCAGCACCATCCTCAAAGGCATCATCATAGGTGTTCTTGCCTCTGCGCCCATGGGACCGGTGGGAATATTGTGTGTGCAACGCACGCTCAACAAAGGACGGTGGTATGGCTTTGTGACAGGCATAGGCGCCACGATGAGCGACTTGTTTTATGCTATCATCACAGGAGTAGGCATGAGTTTTGTCATGAATCTCATCACCAACGCCCACAACCAGTTCTTCCTGCAAATCACGGGAAGCATCATGCTCCTCATTTTCGGCATCTATAGTTTCCGCTCCAACCCCACTAAGAACATGCACAAAAGCGGCAACACCAAGGGCACTTTCATCCACAATGGCGTGACAGCCTTCTTGGTGACCCTCTCCAATCCACTCATCATCATTCTTTTTATGGCCAGCTTCGCACAGTTGGCTTTCGTGATTCCGGGGCATCCTTTCGTGATGCTTATAGGATACGTGAGTATCGTGATGGGCGCACTGTTGTGGTGGTTTGGACTGACATGGCTCATTGACAAAATCAGGATAAAATTCGACTATTATGGTATCATTCTCATCAACCGCATCATCGGGAGTGTGGTGATACTGTTTTCTGTCGTCGTTTTGATAGGCACCATCTTCAATCTTTTCACCATCCACTACTGATGGTACATATCATACACCACCATCGTTATGTTTATAGCTAAAGAACTACGTAAGAAAAGCATCGCTGAATACCTGCTCTATATGTGGCAGGTGGAGGATTTAATCCGTGCGTATGGATGCAGCCTGGCACGCATACGCCGTGAGTATATCAGCCAGTTCGACTACCCCGACGAGGAAAAAGAAGAACTGACCGACTGGTATGGCAACTTGATACGCATGATCAACGAGGAGGGACGCCGCGAGAGCGGACATCTGCAAATCAACAAAATCGTGGTGCAAGACATCACCGAACTGCACGCCCGTCTGCTCGATAGCTCACGATTTCCTTTCTACCGCTCTGAGTACTACAAAGTGCTGCCATATATCGTAGAACTACGTAAGCGAGGCGGCGACTCCAACGAAAGCGAGATAGAGACTTGTCTCAACGCGCTCTACGGCGTGATGATGCTACGCCTACAAAACAAAGAGATCTCACCCGACACACAGCACGCCATCCAGGAGATCAGCACGCTTATCGGTATGCTCTCTGACTACTACCTGAAAGACAAGACCGAAGGTATCGATTTTGATGACTCAACTTTTTGACAGACATGAATATACTCATTACCGGCTGCAATGGCCAATTAGGAAACGAAATGCAACTGCTGGAAAAAGCTCATCCAGCACACACTTTTTTCAATACTGACGTCGACGAACTTGACATCACCAACCAAGAAGCAGTCGAAAACTTTATCAATACGCATGAGATAGAAGGCATCGTCAACTGTGCCGCCTTCACAGCCGTAGATAAGGCAGAGGAAGCCAAAGAGCCTTGCACCACACTCAACACGGTGGCACCCGCCTATCTGGCCGCAGCCATCGAGAGCCGACACGGATGGATCATACAGATTTCTACAGACTATGTGTTCAACGGCAAAAATTTCCGACCCTACCGTGAGGACGACACGCCGTCGCCCGACGGGGTCTACGGAAGCACCAAACTGGCAGGTGAATTTGGCGTGACCAAATTTTGCAGCAGGGCGATGATCATCCGCACCGCATGGCTCTACAGCAGCTTTGGCAACAATTTTGTGAAAACCATGCTCCGCTTAGGACGGGAGCGTGACACGCTGGGCGTCATCTACGACCAGATAGGCACACCCACCTACGCACGCGACCTGGCCATGGCCATCATGAGTATCATCGAACAGGGCATCCATCCGGGAGTTTACCACTTCACCAACGAGGGAGTCGCCAGCTGGTACGACTTCACCAAGGCCATCCATCGGCTCGCTGGTATCACCGGCTGCCAGGTGCGCCCACTTAAGACCGAGGAATACCCCACCCCAGCCAAGCGCCCCCACTACTCTATCCTCGACAAGTCTAAAATCAAAGATACTTACCATCTGACCATCCCCTACTGGGAAGACTCTCTCAGAGAATGTGTTGAGATACTGACGAGTTGTTAAGGTGACTTCCACGAATGTCCCCTTCATTTTTCGTCATGACGTGCTCACGTTATGACCTCATTTTAATTTTCAATATTCAACAATGAACCAAGAAATAGAAAGACGCCGCACCTTTGCCATCATATCACACCCCGATGCAGGAAAAACCACACTGACTGAGAAATTCCTGCTCTTCGGCGGACAAATCCAGGTGGCTGGTGCCGTAAAGAGCAACAAGATACGTAAGACAGCCACTTCCGACTGGATGGACATAGAGAAGCAACGTGGTATCTCTGTCTCTACATCGGTGATGGAATTCGATTATGAAGGATATAAGGTCAACATCCTCGACACCCCTGGACACCAAGACTTCGCCGAGGACACCTACCGCACACTGACAGCCGTCGACTCGGCCATCATCGTGGTTGACGGTGCCAAGGGCGTGGAGACACAGACACGCAAACTGATGAACGTGTGCCGCATGCGCAATACACCGGTCATCATCTTCATCAACAAGATGGACCGCGAGGGCCGTGACCCCTTCGACTTGTTGGACGAACTGGAGCAAGAGTTGCAGATCAACGTTCGCCCGCTCTCATGGCCCATCAATCAAGGTGTGAGATTCAAAGGCGTCTATAATATCTATGAAAACAAACTCGACTTGTTTACACCCGACAAACAGCGAGTGACGGAGAAAGTGGAGATCGACATCAACAGCGAGGAACTGGAGAAGCACGTCGGCCCACAGGACGCCAGCCAGTTGCGTGACGATCTGGAACTGATAGACGGTGTGTATCCTGAGTTTCAGGTGGAAGACTACCGCGCCGCAGAGGTGGCTCCCGTCTTTTTCGGTAGTGCACTCAACAACTTCGGTGTGCAGGAGCTGCTCAACTGTTTTGTAAAAATAGCACCTCATCCACGTCCCACACAGGCAGAGGAAAGGGCGGTGCAGCCAGAGGAGCAGAAATTCACTGGCTTTATTTTCAAAATCACGGCCAATATTGACCCCAACCACCGCTCTTGCATCGCATTCTGCAAGGTGTGCAGCGGCCGGTTTGTACGCAACCAACCCTACTATCACGTCCGTCTGGATAAGACATTGCGGTTCTCATCGCCTACTCAGTTCATGGCACAACGCAAGTCCACCATTGACGAGGCCTATCCTGGCGACATCGTAGGTCTGCCCGACAACGGCATCTTCAAAATCGGTGACACGATGACAGAGGGCGAACATCTGCATTTCCGTGGCCTGCCTTCCTTCTCGCCGGAGATGTTCAAATATATTGAGAACGATGACCCGATGAAAGCGAAACAACTCGCCAAAGGCATCGAGCAACTGATGGACGAGGGTGTGGCGCAACTGTTTGTCAACCAGTTCAACGGCCGAAAAATCATCGGCACTGTAGGTCAGCTGCAGTTTGAGGTGATACAGTATCGTCTGGAAAATGAGTACAACGCCCGATGCCGCTGGGAACCTGTCCATCTGTACAAAGCATGCTGGATAGAATCTGACGACGAGAAAGAACTGGAAAATTTCAAGAAAAGGAAATATCAGTATATGGCCAAAGACCGAGAAGGCCGCGATGTGTTCCTTGCTGACAGTGGGTATGTGCTCTCCATGGCCCAGGAGGACTTCAAGCACATCCGTTTCCACTTCACCTCTGAGTTCTGAGCGCAAGAAACGCTATTCGCTGTCTGAAAGGGGCTTGCAGCACCAGCGTGACACTTTGAGCATCACCCCCATACCAGGCACCTCCTTGAGCAGGAAATATTTGTGGCTCTGCCGCACCAAACGGCCAGTCAGACCCTTCAGCGGGCCATGGCTGACCATCACGGGGGTGCCCACCTTGAGTTTGGCTTCTTCCGAACTCAAGAATTTCCGCATCTCTAGTTCCGGGTTGCACATGGTCTGAAACTCTGCCATCTGCTTGGGAGGTATCTCATAATACTCTCGGTTTTCGCGGCTTTTGGTCATCACCGCCATTTTGATATCACTTTTATGCATCAGTTCCGCCATGGCATGGGTGGTCATCGTTTTTTTCACGAAAATGAGATTGCTGACCACAGGGCGTAACTTACGCCGGTGGTGACCATTCTCATCCTCATAGTCATAGTACTGCATGGGGACGAAATATTCCACTTTTTTCTCATCAAAATAGCTGCGGGCTCTCAGCAGATGGTTGGAAAACAAACGCACGGCAAACCAGGGAAGCTGCACATCGTCAGTCTCAATGAATGAGTCAGTGAGACGGCCAACGGTATCTGTTGTGTTCATTTCCATAACGGGATGATTTGGTAAATATAGAGCAAAACCTTTGCATTCCATAAAAATGGGATGCAAAGGTACTATTTTTCCTCAAATTTTCCAAAAGTATGACTCAAAAAAGTCAATGCTTCAGCCAATTGCCAATGATTTGACGACCACACGGTGTCAGCACGCTCTCCGGATGAAACTGGATACCATGGATGTCATACTCCTGATGACGCAACGCCATAATCTGGCCGTCATCACTCACCGCAGTGACCTGCAGGCAGGCAGGGAAACCGGCCCTGTCGACCACCCAACTATGGTACCTGCCCATGACCAGACGCTTGGACAAGCCTTCAAAGAGATAGTCATTGCCAAACTGTGTGCCCTCCGTAGCAACACCATGATACACCTCACTCAGATTGGTCAGTTTGGCTCCAAACACTTCACCGATGGCCTGATGACCCAAGCAGACCCCAAGGATAGGCTTTACGCCAGCATACGTGGAGATGGCCTGTGTAAGAAGCCCTGCCTCTGACGGGATGCCAGGGCCTGGACTTAAGATGATCTTGTCAAAAGCGTTCAATTGCCCCATCTCAAACTGGTCGTTGCGCCAGACGGTCACCTCCGCACCCAATTCCCTCACCAGGTGCGCCAGATTGTATGTAAAGGAGTCGTAATTGTCTATGATGATTACTTTCTTCATTTCCATGTCATTTAACAGCGTTTAGATTTCTCCTGCCATCATAATAGCCCTCCGAAGCGCGCCAAGCTTGTTGTTCACTTCCTGCAATTCATATTCTTCGTCGCTCTTGGCCACAATGCCTCCTCCGGCCTGAAACCACAACTCGCCGTTGCGGCTGACAAAGGTGCGGATGGTGATGGCCTGATTGAGCTGACCGTCAAAGCCGATATAGCCGATACATCCTCCATAGGCACCTCGGTTGTGAGGCTCGTACTCACTGATGAGCTGCATGGCTCTCACTTTGGGGGCGCCACTCAGCGTGCCAGCGGGGAAGGTGTCGATGAAAGTCTTCACTGGGTCAGCGTCGGCATTGAGCACTCCCGACACACGGCTCACCAAATGAATCACGTGGCTGTAATACTGTAAGTCTTTGTAGAAGTCGACCTTCACCTGATGGCAGTTGCGGCTCAGGTCATTGCGAGCCAGGTCGACAAGCATCACATGCTCGGCATTCTCCTTGGGGTCGTTGCGCAGAAACTCCGCCCCACGACGGTCGGCCTCAGCATCGCCGGTGCGACGGGTGGTGCCGGCAATGGGGTCGATATAGGCGGTGCGCCCCTCGATACGACAATGGGTCTCAGGACTGGAGCCGAAGATGCGGAAGCCACCGAAATCGAAATAGAAGAGATAGGGCGAGGGGTTGACACTTCTCAGTGCTCTGTAGAGCCGGAAGTCATCACCCTCGTATTTCTGCACAAAGCGCCGCGAGAGGACAATCTGAAACACGTCGCCCCTCATGCAGTGGGCGATGCCGCGGCGTATGTTGGCTTTATGCTCCTCGTCGGTAAGGGGCGAGGAGACATCGCCCACCGGTCGGAAACTGTAGGAGCGCACACTGGGCTTGTTGACCTGCCGCTCCAGTTCATCCAGTTGGTGGATGGCTTTCTGCTCGTCTCCGTCAGGGGTCATGGTGACAAAAATCACTTGGTTGTTGAAATGCTCGAAGACAATGATATCCCTGAAGAGTATATAGTAGAGATCGGGGGCATCGTTGCGCTCCATCGTCATGTCCTTGACGGCAATGTTCTCAAAATAGCGCACCGCATTGAACGAGGTATAGCCGTAAAGTCCACAAAAGGATGCGGCCTCGCCCTCAATCTGAAAACGGCCCAGAAACTCATTGATGGCATGTTCGCAGCGGTAACTGTCGTTCACCTCTCGGCTGACCACCTGGCCGTCGTGGAAAGAGAGCATGGCGACACCATGGCCGATGGCCACACTAGCGATGGGGTTGACACCGATAAAAGAGCGGCTGTTGCTCTTCTCATGGTAATCTGAGCTTTCCATCAGAGCACTCTGCGGACAGATGTCACGAAGACGCATATACATGCCGACCGGTGTGTACAGGTCGCCCAGTACTTTGCGTGCCATGGTGTGACAGACAAAGACTTTCGATTGTTCAGAATTGTCCATATTCTCCTGCCTTTTCTTTGTTTTTCAGATAGGTTTCTACATCTTTATCTCCGCGTCCGCTCACCGTGAGCACCACGACATCGTCGGGCGCAAACGTCAACTTGCGGAGCACTGCCACAGCATGAGCACTCTCGATGGCGGGGATGATGCCCTCCATACGGGTGAGTTCATATCCGGCGAGGATGGCCTCGTCGTCGTTGACGGCGAGCACCTGCGACCGTCCGTCCTCTGCCATGTTAGCGTGCATCGGACCGATACCGGGATAGTCGAGACCGGCAGAGATGGTGAAAGCTTCCTTGATCTGACCGTCGTCGGTCTGCATCACCAGGGTGCGTGCACCATGCAGGATACCCTCTGTGCCACAGTGGATGGTGGCGGCAGTGTAATCAGTGTCCACCCCATGGCCTCCGGCCTCTGCGAGCACGATACGCACACGAGGGTCGTTGATATAGTGATAGATGGTGCCAGCGGCATTGCTTCCGCCACCGATACAGGCGATGAGATAGTCGGGATAGTCACGGCCGGTCTTTTCCTCCAGTTGCCATTTCAGCTCTTCGGAGATGACGCTCTGCATCCTGGCCACAATGTCGGGATAAGGATGGGGACCCATCGTCGAACCGACGATGTAGAAGGTGTCGCGAGGATGGCAGCACCAGTCGCGGATAGCCTCTGAACATGCATCGCTGAGGGTCATATTGCCAGTGGTGACGGGATGCACCTCGGCACCCAGCATCCGCATACGCTCCACGTTGGTGTGCTGTCGCTCCACATCGGTCTTGCCCATGAAGATCTCACACTTCATGTTCATCAGCGCACAGACGGTGGCAGTGGCCACACCATGTTGCCCGGCACCCGTCTCGGCGATGATGCGCGTCTTACCCATCTGGCGGGCCATCAGGATCTGTCCGATGGTATTGTTGATCTTGTGCGCTCCGGTATGGTTGAGGTCTTCACGCTTAAGATACAGCTGGCAACCGTATCGTTCACTCAAGCGGCGGGCGTAGTAAAGTGGTGAGGGTCGACCCACATAGTCGCGGAGCAAGGCTCGGTATTCGGCTTTGAATTCTGCACTCTCGATGATGGGGAGATAGGCCTCCTGCAGGTCATGTACACACTTGTACAGAATTTCAGGCACGTAGGCACCTCCAAAACGGCCATAGAAGCCGCGTTCGTCTACGAAATAATCTCTCATGGCTCAGTCCTCCTCTAAAACTTGCTTCAACTGACGGAGCGCCTCGTCGGGGTCGCGCGTCTCATTGAGCAGGGTGACAAACTTGCTGCCGATGATGGCACCGGCGGCGTTATGGTAGGCACTGGTAAGCGTCTGTTTGTTGGAGATGCCAAATCCGATCATCCGCGGGTTGCGCAAAGCCATAGCGTTGATCTTGTGGAAGTAGGCTTGTTTGGCGTCATCAAAACTCTTCTGCGCGCCAGTGATGCTGGCCGAACTGACCATATAGATGAAGCCCTCAGTGTGCTCGTCGATCAGGCGGATGCGCTCCTCGGAGGTCTCGGGCGTGATCATCATGATGACACGCAGGTCATAACGGTCGGCAATGGGTTTCACCACCTCTAAATAGTCACGGAATGGCAGGTCGGGGATAATCATACCCGAGACACCGCTTTCCACACAGTCGCGGCAGAAACGCTCGATGCCATGGTGCATCACCACATTGAGATATCCCATGAGCACAAGGGGTATCTGCACTTGGTCTTTGATGGCCCTGAGCTGTGAGAAGAGGTGACGCAGGGTCATGCCATTGCGAAGCGCCATGGTGCCGGCACTTTGTATCACAGGCCCGTCGGCGAGGGGGTCGCTGAAGGGGATACCCACCTCGACCATGCTGATGCCGTGGCGCTGCATGGCGAGGATGACATCGGCGGTGCCCTCCAGTGTCGGACATCCGGCACAGAAATAGAGCGACAATAGTTTTTGATCTCCTCGGGAGGAGAACAATTGGTTGATTTTATTCATAATCAATAGAGTGTAATTAGCTATTCGCTGTTCGTTGTTCGCTGTGGGTTGTTCTCAACTCACAGTTTGGAGGTCGCAACCCGCAGTGGTAATCAACTCCCCCTCTAAGCTTAGAGGGGGCAAGGGGGAGTGTGTCCTGTTGGCAAACGAAAACCGAACAGCAAGCACCGAACCCTACGCCCTTAGGCGTTCCACGAAGTCACGTATTTTCTCCACATCCTTCAGGCCAGGCTCAATCTCAAACTTAGAGTTGATGTCCACACCCACCATCATAGGATGCTGAATCGACTTGATGGCCTCGGCATCTTCCGGTCCGATGCCTCCGCTCAGCAGGAAGGGTGTCTTTCCTTCATACTGGCTCAGTAGGCTCCAGTCAAATTTCTTGCCACTGCCACCGGCCTCGGCGCACTTGTTGTGGAACACGAAATAGTCCACCACATCTTCGTAGGCGGCACACAGCTTGAAGTCTTCCGCGCTCTCGATGAAGATGGTCTTGGCAATCTTAAAACCAGGGCGGATGTCTGGGTCGAGGGTGTGACGGAGATTGTCGATCATCACCGGCGACTCCTCACCATGCAACTGTACAATGTCGAGGTTGAAATTGTAGACGCGGGTCACAATATTCTGGGGCATATCATCCATAAATACACCCACCCGGAGCGGATGATTGTGGCGTGGCATTAACAGATGAGACACACCCAGCTTAGGGGTCTCTCCTTCCAACGAGTTGTAGTCGGGAATCAGTCCGCCCCTTGAGTGGATTTGTGTCACAAGTCTTGGACTGTTGGGACAGAACACCAGTCCCAGCCAGTCTACGCCTAAAGCGCTCACATCGCGTATATTCTGGGCTACACGCATGCCACAAACTTTGATAAGCATGTTTTGAGTTTTTGAGTTATTGAGTTGTTTGAATCTCTGAGATCAGTGCCGACAACGCTTTTCCAGGGTCCGACGTTTTCATCAACGTCTCTCCGATGAGGAAGCCTCTGTATCCGGCTTGACGGAGGCGGACCACCGTGGCGGGGGCTGAGATGCCGCTTTCACTCACTTTGCAACTATCTGCCGGCAACTGTTCGGCCAACCGGAAGGAGTTGTCCACGTCGGTGACGAAGGTACCGAGGTTTCGGTTGTTCACACCGCACATATCGGGTTCAAGTTCCGCATACTCGAGTTCTGGCTCACTGTGCGTCTCCAGCAGCACCTCCAAATTCAGGTCGTGGGCCAACCGTAGCAGGCGCCGACACTCGTCTTTGCGCAGACAGGCGGCAATGAGAAGTGCCGCAGAGGCACCGCAGCGACGTGCCTGGAAGAGCTGATACTCGTCGATGACAAAGTTTTTGTACAACACGGGCAGTGTGAGTCCAGCCTGACGTGCCTGTGTCACAAAGATGTCATGCCCTCCGAAATATCGCTCATCGGTGAGGATACTTACAGCGGCTGCACCGCCTTGTTCATAAGCACAGGTCACAGCGGCAACCTGGGCATCCTCATGAATCCATCCTTTGGAGGGCGACCGACGTTTAAACTCGGCGATGATGCCTGTCGGCGACTCCAGTAGTGCCCTGCGCATCGATGGTGGAGGTGCAGGCTCACTGTCTGTCAGCCGCAGCACATCCAGCTCCAGTTGCCGGAGAGGAGTCTGTGCCTTCGCCTCGGCCACCTCTATGCGTTTCCACGCCACGATCTCTTCCAGTACGTCTTTCATCTTGTCATGAGTTGAGTTCGACAAATTTTTGCAGGGTCTTCCATGCTTTGCCACTCTCAATCGACTCTTTGGCGATATCGAGACACTCTTCGATGCTCTTGTCTTGTTCAAGCACCTGAATGCCGAAGGCAGCATTGGCCAGCACCACATTCTTTTGATCGCGCTCTGCCTGGTTGAGCAACACATTGTCAAAGATACGCTTCGCCTCAGCGGGGGTTGTTCCACCGTAGAGTTTCGAGGGGTCGGCGGGGTCGAAACCCAGTTGAGACGGATGGAAGATACGCTCATAGCGGTTGGTAGTGACCTTAAAGTCACCGGTGAGCGATATCTCGTCGTAGCCGTCGATGCTGTTGACGATGCCATAGTCTACACCGATGCGCTGATACACATTGCTATATAGCCGCATCTGGTCGAGGTTGGCCACTCCAAGCAGCTGACACTTGGGCTGCGAGGGGTTGACAATGGGACCAAGCAAATTGAAATAGGTGGGGAAGGCTAATGCCTTGCGGATGGGCCCCACAAATTTCATAGCTTTGGCAAAGAGCTGGGCGTGCAGATAGACGATACCGCACTCTTCCATGGAGCGGTTGAGACGGTCGATGTCGGAGGTGAAGTGTACACCGTGTGTCTCAATGATATTGGAGGCTCCGCTTACCGACGTGGCGGCGTAATTGCCGTGTTTGGCCACCTTATACCCCGCCCCGGCGATAACGAAACAGGAGCAGGTGGAGATATTGAAAGTATTTTTCTGGTCTCCGCCCGTACCCACCACGTCGATGTAGCGGTCGCAGTCGAGCACAGCTTTCACACCGGTCTCCAAGATTCCGTCACGGAATCCAAGCAACTCATCCACCGTGATGCCACGCATCTGCAAACCGGTGATCAAAGCTGTGATCTGCTCGTTGGGATATTCTCCCTTGGTGATGTTCACCAAAATGTCGCGGGTCTCTTCCCGTGTCAGCTCTTCATGATTGAGCATCCTGTGAAGGATTTCATTCATTGCCATACTAATGTCTCCTTTGCTTTATTCAATAGTTATAATTTCTAAAAAAGGCCTGTCGTAAGAACGGCAGGCCTTTTTCATATCTTGGAATAGATTCACACGGCTTGGTTGCTCACGACTTTAAGATCTTGAGTAACGCCACCACCATGCGAAAACCGTATTTTTATTCATTTTCTTCGTATATATTGCTTTGATGTTGCAAAGGTAATGCTTAAATTTGAATCTGCAAATATTTAATCCTTTTTTTTTCGAATTTATCGTTAAAAAGGCGCCTAGACCTTATTATTTAAACTCATATTTACTGCATGACCCCTTGGAGAATGATGTTTCATCTGTTTATCCAAACCATTTTTTGAAGAGGAAGTCCTGGACTTCCTTGGGTATCTAAAAAAATATTTCTCTTTTCACATAATAAATAATATACCTATGTCGTTTAAAAAGTAGAATTAAAAGATTTTGCCTATGAAAATATTTACCCACGAAGAATTTGAGCCCTCTCCTAAGACTTTGAAATTCATCCTTGAGTTTGCCCACACCTATCGTACGATGGAATACAATGGGCATCGCATGGCTTATTGTCTGAATTAAACTACGACTATATGGCTACAATGGTTTCCCCGTCGCTGTTGGCGGCCGACTTCACCAATCTAAGCAAAGACATCGACATGATCAACCGCAGTGAGGCCGACTGGCTCCACATGGATATTATGGACGGTGTGTTCGTTCCCAATATCTCTTTTGGCTTCCCTGTGTTGGAGGCAGTGGCTGGCATTTGTCAGAAACCACTCGACGTACATTTCATGACGGTACATCCGGAAGTCTACATTGCCCAGACGGCACGCCTCGGCGCCATGATGATGAACATCCACTACGAGGCTTGCACCCACCTGCACCGCACGATAGACACCATCCACAAGGCAGGTATGAAAGCGGGCGTGACACTCAACCCCTCAACACCCGTCTCTATGCTGGAAGATATCATTGGTGATGTCGACATGGTGCTGCTCATGAGTGTCAACCCGGGATTTGGCGGTCAGAAGTTTATTGAGAACACGATACAAAAGACCCAACGTCTGCGCAAACTCATCCAAGAAAGCGGAAGTCACGCACTGATAGAAGTGGATGGAGGCGTACAAGCAGAAACGGCCCCACGATTGGTGAAGGCCGGTGTAGATATCCTCGTGAGCGGAAGCTATGTGTTTAAGGCTAAAGACCCCATCGCCACTATTCACTCACTGAAAGAGTTGTAAATCAGTATTTTACTGTATACTAACATCTTCCCCCTCAAATGAGGGGGAATTGATTAGTCTAACTGGAGCACCACGTCATGCTCACGGGCCATTCTCCGCAAGTTGAGAATGGCATAGCGCATACGACCTAATGAGGTGTTGATGCTCACACCTGTGGCCTCGGCAATCTCCTTAAACGACATCTCCTGATAGAAACGCATGAACACCACCTCACGCTGTGAGGGGGGCAACATGTTCATCATCTTGCGCACATCCCTGAGCACCTGATCGTTGACAAACTGATTTTCAACATTGGTGTCAAGGAGATCGTTGCCGCTGAGGTTGGAGAGGTCGTTGTCCTCTGTGGGCTCCACTATCTTCTCTGCCCTCTGCTCACGATACCAGTCCATGATGACGTTGTGGGCAATGCGCATGAGCCAGGCGCTAAACTTACCCGAATTGGTATACTTGCGCTGCTGCAGCTTGGTGATCACCTTGACAAACGTCTCCTGAAAGATGTCATCTGCGAAGTCACGATCGCGGACGACAAACAAAATATAAGTAAAGAGTTTGGACTTGGTTCTTGCCAACAGCAAATCAAACGCTCTATTGTTCCCATCAATGTATGACAATGCCAACTGCTCGTCGGTCATTCCATTCAGATTATCCATTCCTTAAAATTATTGATCTTTAAGTAATGCTGTTTCGATAGGCTATGAGGTTTAAATGAATAATATATAAATATGTATTGACAAAATCTCTGTTTACGGCTGCAAATATAAATACTTTTGTCCATCTGTGCAAATTTTTAACAAAAAAATGAAGTTTTATATATCCATGCTCAAAAAAAGAGGATAATATTTTGTTTTTTTGACCACTTTCACTATCTTTGCAACGGAAAGGTTCGCTATACGCGATGAACAAGGGAATGGGGTGTGAGTCCCCAACTGTCCCGCAGCTGTGAGTTCCATTATAGCTATAGGCAAAAGGCCACTGTCGCCATCAATGACGGGAAGGCGCCTATAGAGGAACATAGTCAGAATACCTGCCTTTTCAAGTAAGCTCAGGCTTGCCAGACTCTCTCGATGCAAGGGACGACGGCGCAACTGATACAAACGACACACCCACTCATGGACAAGGCAGCGCCTGCTTTGTCGGCAATGGGAGAAATAGGCTTTGTTGGCAGGGTCAATAGGCTTTGTCCTCATATAGCACCTATCAGTGAACATCAACCGAAGTGTATTATATAAGTTTCAAAAGAAGCGAGACCGTGAGGCCTCGCTCTTTTGTTTAGTAGCTGATAGAAGGTTTATCTGGCATCATACATACTTTTCTGCAAACACCACAAAGAACATGATAAATGCAGATTCGCAAATAAGAACCAAAGCGTTTTTAAGGGTGGTTTATTAAAATTAGTTAAAAATGTTACAAAACTAAAAGAAAATGTAACATTAGATTTTAAACTTTTTCGAAACCACAAACTTACTGCAACACATCAAAAAGACATCATCATGATAAATGGATAACTTTGCATCGTAAAATTTACTAAAGCAACGACTTGATAACTAAATGTTGAATACATCGCTGTCAAAAATACAAGCAACAATTAATAATTAAAAACTCTTATGAAAATCCGAAAACATTTCTGGAATCGATGCCGATATCTTCTGTTGGCAGCCGGAGTCATGTTTGCCGGTGTTACCATGCTGACCTCATGCTCGGAGTATGACCTCGACGAGAGAACACCCGAAGGATGGGGATCCAGTATCTACAGTTGGTTGCAGGAAAACGGCAACTACACCAACACCGTGCGAATGATCGACGACCTCGGCTACAAGGAGGTACTGGCAAAAACCGGCTCAAAAACGCTCTTCGTCGCTGACGATGACGCATACAAACGGTTTTTCCAAAACAACAGGTGGGGAGTGAGAAGTTACGAACAACTTTCTACGTCACAGAAAAAACTGCTCCTTTTCGGCAGCATGATGGACAACTCCATGCAGCTCAACAGCTTGCCAAGCGTAGAGGGAACACCGCCACGTGAGGGTGAGTGTATGCGACGCTTCGCATCCAACACACCCTACGACTCGGTGAGTGTGCTCAATGCCAGCCAAATGCCTGACAACCCCTACTGGAGCCGTTACAAGGAGTCGGGGCAGCCCATGGTATGCATGACCGACAACTCCGTAGTGCCTCTGGTGCAGTTTATAGAGAAACAGTTGGTCAACAAACGCATCACTAACAGTGACTACGACTTCCTGTATAATAATACAACACACCGTGAGTCGGGCGACGCCAGTGTCAATGGTGTACAAGTAGAAGAGCCCAACATCAAATGCTCCAATGGTTTCATCCACAAAATGAGCGAGGTGATCACACCACTGCCCAACATGGCAGAGTTGGTCGCACAGAAGCCCGTGGTTAGCCGTTTCAACCGCCTGCTGGAGCGTTTCTGCGCACCCTACTGGGTGGGAGAGGCCACCACAACCCAATACAATTATCTCTATAATAAAAATGTAGACTCTGTATACCAGAAAAGATTTTTCTCGGAAAAATCACAAGGAGGACTGCCTCTCAATGCCACACCTGACAATGGGCCTGTCAACGGTCTGTTGAAATACGACCCAGAATGGAACGCATACTATGCCGGACTTGACGATCAAGGTGGCAATATCGCACTACAGCGTGACATGGCCGTGATGATGGTCCCCAGCGACAAGGCTTTGGATGAGTACTGGAACTCAGGGGCTGGAAAGGTGCTCAGAGACTACTACGGCACGTGGGAAAATGTGCCCGACGAGGTGGTGGTGAAGTTGCTCAACAACAACATGCTTAGCTCCTTTGTCTCATCTGTGCCTTCCAAGTTCCAGGGTATCCTCAACGATGCCAACGACCCGATGGGCGTGGAGCAGGAAGCCATCGACTCTGTATGGCTGGGGTGCAACGGTGCCATCTATCTCACCAACCGCGTCTACTCCCCCACGGCTTATGTGAGCGTATCATTCCCTGCACTGGTCAACGAGACCATGAAAATCATCTACTGGGGTATCGAGCAATTGCAATACAATGTGTATCTCAACTCGCTCAACTCTTACTACAGTTTCTTTATACCCACCAACAAGTCATTGCTCGAGTACATCGACCCATGCTCCTATGGCAAGAGCCAGACACAGCTCTTCCGATTCCACTACGACCCCACCAAGGTCAACGTCAACGACCGCGTGTGGGCCAGCATCTGGAACTATGACACTGAGACAGGAGAGGTGGGAGACTCTATCGGCCGCGCAGGCTACGACATGGTGTGCAACCGACTGAAAGATATCCTCGACACACATATCGTCATCGGAAATGTGGAAGATGGGCAGACCTTCTACCGCACAAAAGGTGGAACAGAGATCCGCGTCACCAACCCACAGGCAGGAGCCAACGGCATGACCGTGGAGGGAAGCTATCAGATGAATGAGGGACAGCCCATCCGCGTCAGTTATATCTACGACCAGACTCAGGGTGGAAACGGCAAGAGCTACATCCTCGACGACCAGCCCATCCTTGGCACAAGAAATACCGTGCGCGATGTGCTCGCCAGCAGGCCTGAGTTCTCCAAATTCCTTGAACTGATGGACGGCAGCGGACTGTTTGAGCAAATACACCTCCGTCGCAACGCATGTGGTGGTACCAACATCTCGGTATTCAACACCTATCATTATACCATCTACGTGCCTACCAACTCCAGTATCGAAGAGTTGCAGCGTCAGGGAAAACTCTCATCATGGGAAGCTGTCGACGCATGGGAGGAAGCCGGCAATCTGACCGCCAAGACACAAGACTCATTGCAGATTGTCAACTTCCTGAAATACCACATCCAGGACAATGCCCTCTTCATCGGGGCAGGGGAAGACGCTGGCGACTTTGAGACAGCTGTCGTCGACCCCAAAACTGAGCGTTTCTACCGTGTCTCCGCTACCCTCAGCAACAACGGCATCACGCTCATTGACTATGCGAAGAACACACGCCATGTGGTCACCACCGACCCACGTCTCTACAATCTCGTAGCTCGTGAGTTCCAGTACAACACCACCGACGCCTCCAATGCCAGCAACATTGAGACCAGTTCCTCGGCCGTTATCCACCTTATCGACAAACCGTTGTTGATTAAAAATTGAAGAAGATGGAAACAAAAAGAATCATTAGCATCATAGGATTGATAATTTTCTTCTTTCAATTATCAATTGTAAAATCGTCAGCACAAAATGCAGGCGACATCATCAGCGGTACAGTGACCGACGCCGATGGCCCCATCATCGGTGCCAACGTAGTGGAAATCGACGCCGCCAACCGTATCATCGTATCAGCAGTGACCGACATCAACGGTAACTTCTCCTTCAAGGTGAAAAATCCCAAAGACAAACTGCGATTCACCTACGTGGGATACAAGACCGTCACCATGCCAATCAACAGGCACAAATACAATGTCACCATGTCCGACGGCAGCGAACTCGAAGGTGTCGTCGTCACCTCGAAACGGCGCGCACAAGGCTCTGGCCTCGCCATCCCCGTAGATGAAATCTCCGCCGCAAGGCAGAGCATCGACATGTCCGAGTTCACCGGACTAGCCATCACCACCGTCGACGAAGCCCTCCAGGGACGTATCGCTGGTCTTGACATCGTGGCCAACTCTGGTAACCTTGGCTCCGGCACCTCCATGCGTCTGCGTGGTGTGTCGAGTATCAACGGCAGCAGTGAGCCTCTGATCGTGGTCGATGGCAACGTCTGGGAAACCAACGTCAACGACTTCGACTTCTCTTCTGCCAATGAGGAGAAATTCGCAGAACTGCTCAACGTCAACCCCGAGGACATCGAGAGTATCGCCGTGCTGAAAGACGCCGCAGCCACAGCCATCTGGGGTTCGCAAGGCTCCAACGGTGTGATCGAGATCAAGACCAAACGTGGTACACGCGGTCCCACAAGGGCCAGCTACAGCCTGCGTATGACGGGTACTTACCAACCCACCGGCTACAACATGCTCAACGGCGACGAGTACACCATGCTGCTCAAGGAAGAGTATTTCAACCCCTCCATGAGCGACGCATCCAGCGACATTCCTGAGCTCAACTACAACCCTAGCTTCCCTGAATACGAGATGTACAACAACAACACCGACTGGTTGAAAGCTGTCAAGCAGACTGGTCTGCGACAGAACCATTACCTCGCGCTCAGCGGTGGTGGTGAAAAGGCCAACTTCCGCATTGGTGCCGGTTATGACCATGAGACAGGCTCTATCATCAAGCAGGTGCTCGACCGCTTCACCTCACGTGTCAACCTCGACTACTTCGTGAGCGACCGTATCAAGATCGAGACCAATATCGCACTCACCTACACAAAAAATCAGAAAAACAATGGCGACCTGCTCTCCATCGGCTATAGGCGTATGCCCAACCTTTCTATCTATGAGCAGGACAAAAATGGCAATGACCTCGACGAGTACTACAGCATGCTACCCACCGTGTCAAGCCAACTGCGCGACCAGCTCAATGACAAAAACCCCGTGGCACTGGCTCATCTGGCCAAGAATCACGAGACCAGCTACAACATCGAGCCGGAATTCAAACTGCGCTACAACCTCTTAGGCCTGTCTGAGAGACAGACACGCCTCAGCTACGAGGGTAAAGTGGTGTTCAACATCTTCAACCGCTACGAGGACACTTTCATGCCGCTCTCGCTCAGCACCACAGGATGGAACGACACCAACGGGAAACAGAGCAACCGCTCCACGGCCAACTCTTCCAAGAGCTTCGGCGTCACCACTACCCACACCCTTACTTTCACACCTGCTTTCAAAAATGCAGACCACTCTCTCATGATGATGCTTCGTGGACAGCTCACCAGTGGTAACTCCACCTCACAGGGCACCACCGTATGGGGTCTACCCTCTGGCACCATCATCAGCACCGCATCGCCAGGCATCATCGACGGCATCAGCACAGGAAGCGGACAGTGGCGTAGCATCTACTTCACCTACTCCGCACACTATGCTTACAAAGGCAAATACATGGCCGACTTCTCCGTACGTCGTGACGGTAGCACCAAGTTCGGTGCCGACCAGCGCTGGGGTAACTTCCCTGCCTTCTCTCTCCGCTGGAACATCCACAAAGAGAAATTCTTCAGCGAGGCACTGCCCTGGATCTCCACCCTCTCCATCCGTCCAGGATGGGGGATCGTGGGTCGACAGCCTGGCTCAGAGTACCTCTACTTCAGCAAATATGCCAATGGCAGCGGCTACATGAACGAGCGAAGCATCTACCCGCAGAACATTCAGCTCAAAAACCTGAAATGGGAGCAGAAAGAGACCTACAATGTCGGTATGGACTTCGGTTTCTTCAACGAACGACTCACCGGTAATGTAGAGCTTTACCGCCAGTACACCTCCGACCTGCTCATGGGCGGACGAGGCATCCCCACCTCTTCTGGTTACTCTCAGCTGGCATGGCAAAATGTGGGCGACATGAAAAACATTGGATGGGAGTTCAACATCAATGCCTACCACATCCTCCGGGCTGGAAAATTCAGCGTCGACTTCAACGTGACCTTCGCCAACAACAAGAACCAGATCACCGCCATGGAGGAGACTTGTCTGGCCAGCCTCAACAACGAGTTCGACCGCAACAACGGCTCTTACCTCACTCGCGTAGAACTCAACCGCGCACTCGGAAGCATCTACGGATTCCGCTACAAAGGTGTGTACCAGTATTCTGACTACACACCAGAGGAAATCAAAGGTGTGAGCGGCCCCAACGCACCTGTGGTGCGCGACGCCAACGACGTGGTCATCATCGACGAGAACAACATGACCAAGCCCATGACCTTCTGCTACGGCTCTGTCAACTATGAGTTCCGTGGTGGTGATGCCATCTATGAGGATGTCAACCACGACGGACAGATCAACGAGCTCGACATTGTATATTTAGGCTCATCACTGCCCAAATTCACCGGCGGTTTCGGCTTCAAGCTCAATTTCGGACGTCTGACCTGGAACAACCAGTTCAACTTCCGCTATGGCAACAAGATTGTCAACAAAGCACGAATGAACGCCGAGAACATGTACTCCAACAACAACCAGAGCCGCGCTGTCAACTGGCGCTGGCGTGTGGAGGGTGACGTGACAGAGATACCACGAGCTCTCTACCAGTATGGATACAACTGGCTCGGAAGCGACCGCTTCGTAGAAGACGGTTCCTTCATCCGACTCAACTACTCTCAGCTCAGCTACTCTCTCGATCCAAGAATCATCAAACGATTAGGACTCACCCAACTGAGCTTCTACATTTCGGCCAACAACCTGTTCTGCCTCACAAAATACTCGGGTGCAGACCCTGAGGTCGGATACGGCAGCTTCGGACTGGTGACTGACAACGCACAGACACCGCGCTCGAAGTCATTCACCGGAGGTATCACCATACAATTCTAACAGATAACGGCTTTTGGATTATGAAAAAATTATTATATCAGTTCAAATATATCATCTGCGCCGTCGCTATGACAGCCCCACTGACAGGATGCTCCGACTTCCTCGACATCCTGCCAATGAACGAGGTGGTGCTTGAGAACTACTGGACAGAAAAAGGCGACGTCACGAGCGTGGTCAACAGCTGCTATGAAAGCCTCGAAAACGGCGACTGCATCACACGAATGGGAGTATGGGGAGAACTACGTTCCGACAACCTCCGTTTAGGCTCCAACGTGCCCAACGAAATCAATGAAATCCTAAAGGAAAACCTGCTGCCATCCAACCCGATGTGCAGTTGGGCACGATTCTATGAGGCCATCAACCGCTGCAACACCGTATGCTACTACGCACCACAGGTGCAAGCCATCGACCCCAACTATACGGAGGAGGAGATGCGCGCCAATGTGGCTGAGGCCTCAGCACTACGCGCACTGTGCTATTTCTATCTCATACGCACTTTCCGTGACGTGCCCTACACCACACAACCCAGCATCGACGACAACCAGGTGTTTGTCAAGGCTGCAACACCATTCAACGCCGTGCTCGACTCGCTCGTCACTGACCTCGAAAAAGTCAAAGACGATGCCGTGAGCAGGTATTATACCGACGACAGCCCCAACGCATACGTCAACTCTAGCCGCATCACACGCTGGGCCATCTACGCACTGCTCGCCGACCTCTATCTGTGGAAAGGCGACTGGGACAACAGCATCAAATACTGCGACTTAGTCATCAACTTCAAGCGCAAGCAATATGACGAGATGCTCGAAAGACAGGGCAATGTCAACAATATCGACCTCTTCGGAGGCATCCCCATGATTCTCGAGAAACCCATCGGAAGCACCAACTGTGGCAACGCTTATAACGAGATTTTCGGAGAGGGCAACTCTTTTGAGAGCATCTTCGAGCTTTACTTCAGAGCCAACCAAAGCCAGCAGAACACCTGGGTGAGCAACTACTTCGGCAACAACACCAATACCGTAGGACGCCTCACAGCACCTGACTTCCTTTGCAAGGATGCGGCACAAGGCAACAACACCATCTTCAAGCGTACCGACGGACGTGTCTACGAGTCCTCAGAGTTAAGCAACTCACGTTATGCGATCACCAAATACGTGCGTCGCAGCGTCAGTTATTCCAATCAGAACATCACCAAAGACGCTGACCTCAACCTGATGAGTTCAAGACGTAGCAGCGCCGATGCCAACTGGATCTTCTACCGACTGAGCGACATGCTGCTCATCAAGGCAGAGGCACAGATACAGAAAGGAGAGGAAAACTATGAGAGCGCTTTCCAACTCATCAACCGCGTCAACAAGCGAGCCAACGATGTGACAACCAGCGCACGCTCCGACACCCTCAAGATGGCCGACTACATCACATCCAAAATCTCCATGGAAGAACTGCTGATGGAAGAACGCCAGAGAGAGTTCATGTTTGAGGGCAAAAGATGGTTCGACCTGGTGCGAATGGCACGACGCGATGGCAACAACAACCGTCTCATCTCTCTTGCATCACGCAAGTATATAGAAAATGTGAACGCTATCAAGATCAAGTTGGCAGACCCCAACATCATCTACTTCCCCTACGCTAAGAGTGAACTGAAAGTCAACCCACTGCTCGTGCAGAATCCAGCATTCGGCAACGAGGAAGATACCGAACTCACCAAATAAACGTCACACCATCAACAGCAAAACACAACTATGATGACAAAATATAAATTTCTCCTACCCGTCATGCTCGTGCTATGCATGGTGGCGTCGTGTGTCGACAATGATGACGACATACCTGAGAACTACTACCAGTCGAAGAAAATGACTGCAGCGGCATTCCTTGAGGCCAATGAAAACCAGTTCAGTCAACTGATCTCTATCCTGAAGCGAACACCCTACTTCTCCATGCTCTCTACCTACGGTGAGTTCACCCTTTTCGCACCCAACAACGAGGCCATCGACCGGTACCTCGCCAAAAACGGCTTTGGGACCGTGGACAACATCCCCACAGAGACCTGCGACACGCTGGCACGCACACACATCATCAAGAAAGGGGCATTCTTCACCACTGATATCGGAGAGGGAGCACTGCCGGAACTGAACATGGACGACTCCTACATCGTGCTCTCCAGTGACAGTGATGTGACCAACCACAATGCGCTCGTCTACTATATCAACAAAACCTCACGGATGATCGACTACAACGACTCTGTGACCAACGGTGTGGTGCACGTGATCAACAACGTCATCTCATCCAGCAACTTGCTGCTGGCTGACAAAATAGCTGAAGACCCCGACCTGACCATCTTCTCGCAGGCCCTACAGCTCACTGGCATGGCCGACTCGCTCACAAAATACATTGACGAGACATACTCTTGCAGTGAAGACTCCGTGCATGAGGGAGTCATGGTGAGATGTACATCTGGATCAGCACTCTACACCCGCTCATTCTGGCCCGAAAAACGATATTTCAAATACACCGCTTTCGTAGAGCCCGACTCCGTCTACCATGCCAAAGGCATTAACAACCTCGACGATTTGAAAGCTTATGCCAAACGCATCTACGACGAGACCTTCCCAGAGGATGCCGGACAGTATGACGATGACTTTAAAAACCGCAAAAACCCACTCAACCGTTTCGTGAGCTACCACCTGCTGCCACGCATCGGACAGTATAACAGTTGGGTGATGTCTGGCGACCTGCGTGAGCACTGCTGGTACACCTCGCTCAGCGACCCAGAAGAGTTCTACGAGACCATGTGCCCCGGTACCATGATGCGCTTCGCAGGACCTCCAGCCGGCCTGTTCATCAACCGCAAGGGACTGCAAAACAACTTCAGCGTACGTGGTGTGAAAGTGCTCTCACCTTCTGAGTCGGGCACCATCGACCAAAACGCACTCAATGGAGTATATCACTACCTCGACGACATCCTCGCCTACACCACACAGGTGAGAGACGTGGTGCTCAACTGCCGCATCCGAATCGATGCCACCGTGCTCAGTCCTGACTTCATGAACTGCAACGGACGAGGCCGCTATGGCGAGGATATCCTCACTGGCTTCAAAAACCATTACATCACCGACTGGAAAGTAAGTGATGAGACCTACGTCGGTGTACACAGTGACGTGGGATACTGGAACTCATACCAGGCCAACGCTGTCTGTATCAGTGGCGTGTTCGACGTAGCTTTCAAACTTCTGCCCGTACCCTCTGGCACCTACGAGATACGTCTCGGATACACGGTCGGAGAAGAGAGAGGTGTGGTGCAAGTCTACCTCAACAATGAGCCCTGCGGCATACCCGTCGACCTGCGTGTCTATGGTCCCGACCCCAACATCGGATGGGTGGAGGACACCGATGACGAGGAGGAGAACATGGCCAACGACAAAGCCATGCACAACCGTGGCTACATGAAAGGTATGGACAGCTATCGCCCATGGGATGCCGACCATCCCCTCCGCGGCAACAACTGGAACCTGCGCCGTGTGCTCGCCACTAAGTATCTCGACTCCAACAAGACTTATTACTTGAGGTTCCGACAGGTACTCGACGACCCCGACCGTTACTGGTCGTTCGACTACATCGAGCTATGTCCGAAAAGCGTCTATGGAAGCCCGGAGGGCGAAGACACCCACTAATTGAGGAAGGCAGAGGTTCAAATCTCAACAACTCAAAACTCAAAAACGTAATAACTCATCACATAATAAAAGTCTATCATGAAAATGATGAAACATATCCATATCATCTGCGCCATCTGCGCCATCTGCGGCTTGTACGCCTGTGCAGACTGGGATGACCACTACACTGAGGATGAAGTGGCCGGCAATCAGCTGACACTATGGCAGCAGATGAAAAACGATGCCACACTGAGCGACTTTTGCCAGATACTGGAGCAGACAAAAGTGTTCCGCATGCACAAAAAAACCTCTGTGAGCTATGCACAGTTGCTCGACGGAGGACAGTCGTTCACCGTCGTGGCTCCCATCAACGGCACCTTCAACCGAGACTCGCTGCTGGAGCTGGTCAAAACCAACCAAGGAGACTCCCTTGTAGAGCGATTCTTCGTGTTCAACCACCTCTCACGGTCTGTCAGCTCCTTGACACCCGACCAGCAGTACATGCTGATGCTCAACAACAAACACCTGCAGATAGGTCCTGACGGCATCGAGGGAGTCAAGGTCAACACGCCCAACACACATGCAAAAAACGGTGTGCTGCACATCACTGACCGCCCCCTACCCTATCGCTATAGCATCTATGAGGCACTCTGCAACCAGCCTGAGCTGAAAAACATCGGTGCCAACCTGCGACTTTACGAAGAGGACTATTTCGACGCCGACCATTCGGTGTCTAACGGCATCATCGATGGCGTACCCGTCTATGTCGACTCTGTGGTCATCGAGTACAACCGCATGCTGCAGCGCATCGGATACATCGACGCAGAGGACTCCACCTATTGGATGGTCGTTCCCACCACACAGGGATGGAAGCAAGCATGGGAGGAGGCAAAAGGTCACTTCATCTACGATCAGGGCATGCAGAAACGCGACTCGCTGCAACTCTACTGGGCCAACCATGCACTGCTCAGCGACGCCATCTTCAACATGACCGACCAAAAGTCGGTGCAAGACTCGCTCACATCCGTGCAGTACAGCCGCTCCACACCAGAGTATAACGTGTTCTACAAACCTTTTGCACCCGGTGGTATCTTATACGGAGCCGAAGTTGAGGAGTGCAGCAACGGCATCCTCTATAAAACCCCAGTATGGCCATTCACGCCCGAAACAACCTATTTCAAGGAACTGTGGAGTGAAGCAGAGTCTACACCTCTCATCATCAGCGACAAAGACTGTACCTACAACGTGCGATATCTCTCTGCCGACAGCATCTCAAAAGGTGGATATCTGCACATCGTGCCACGCACTGCCACCTCCAACTGGGAACTCACCTTCCGTGTGAACAACACGCTGAGCGGCGACTATGACATCTGCGCCATCGTGCTGCCACGCACCGTGGACAACCCGGCTGCAGGAAAACCCTGCAAATTCAGGGCCACCATCAACTATGTCGACACCTTGGGCTACGCACAGTCGTTCAATTGCAACAACACCCAGTTCAAGTCCGACCCAGAACGAGTCGACACAGTGGTCGTCGCTGAGGGATTCCACTTCCCAGCCTGCAACTACGCACAGACCGACATCAAAGTCACCGTCAAGCTGCAATGCTCTATCCTGGCCAGGGAGACGTCCTCCTACTCACGTGAGATGTACCTCGACTGTATCTACCTGAGACCCCGAACCTCTAAAACTGAACAACAATGAGAAAGTATATCATATCAGCACTGCTGGCATTGGTAGCCATCACCTTGTCAGCCCAGGACATGAAAGAAGTGACGGGACAGGTCGTTGACGCCGCCACCGGAAAACCCATCGCCGGTGTCATCGTGACCGCATACGGCAACAACCGATATTCCACCATGACCGATGACCAAGGCCAATACACCCTCAAAGCGCCCGACTATGTGAGGTCGGTGCTCATGCGAGTCGACGGATACAACCTGGAACAGCAGGCTATCCATCAAGGGGTCGCCAATGGCCATCTTCACAACAGCGCTTTCAACGAGATTTACAAAACCGCCACACATGCCACACTACGTGCTGAAGCCAACGACTTCGACAACACCTCTGAGGCCAGTGTTGACCCACTCGTCCGCCAGAAAATCGGAGCCGACGTACGCTCCACAGCCATCAGCGGACTCACCGGTGTGGGCAACAACCTGTTGGTAGGCGGCATCAATTCGCTGCAGACCAGCGCCCAGCCTCTTATCGTCATCGACGACGTGGTGATGGACATGCAGTACAGCCGCGAGATGCTCCACAGTGGCTATTTCAACAACTTGTTGGCCAACCTCAATGTCAATGACATCGAGCGGGTCACCGTATTGAAGAATGGCACCGCACTCTACGGAGCAAAGGCCGCCAATGGGGTTATCCTCATCCAGACCAAGCGCAACAAGAGCATGGCTACCAAAATCGACGTCACTATCAACGGACGCTATGAACTGGTGCCTCGACTGCCCGAGATGCTGGGGGCTGAAGACTATCGTCTCTACACCACAGAGCTGCTCGCTGGCAAGACCAAGACCATGGGGCAAATGAAATACCTCAACAATGACCCCTCCTATTTCTATTACAATCAGTACCACAACCAGACCGACTGGACCAAAGAAGTTTACGAGAACGCCTTCTCACAAAACTATGGCATCAATGTGCAGGGTGGTGACGCCGTGGCGTCATACAACCTCTCCGTGGGCTACTCCCTGGCCAACAGCACGCTGAAGAAGAATGATTACTCGCGCTTCAACATGCGTCTCAACACCGACATCGAAGTGATACGAGGACTCGATGTGCGATTTGACGCCGCATACAGCGATGTGGACCGCAAACTCACCGACGACGGAGCACCTCTCAACGCACTCGAAGGCGTCATCACATCGCCAGGATTCCTCGGACTGACCAAAGCACCCTTCCTGTCACCCTATGCCTACGACAAAAACGGGAACATCAGCCACTACCTCGCCGACGCCGACGACTATCTGGAGGGGATGTTCCAGGGGAAAGGACGCCTGGCCAATCCTACCAGCATCCTGAAAAACGGTGAGGGCAACAACCGCAACTCATTCGGCAACCGCCTCATCACCTTTGCCGTCACACCCAAATATCGCTTCAACAAACACTTGCATATCAATGAGCAGTTCGTACTCGGACTGGTGAACACCAACGAAAACTACTATCTGCCCATCCAAGGTGTGCCCACTTTCACCGTGAAAGGACTCGACGAGGGCACCACACTGCAGAACATCGCTCAAAGCCAGGCCGCACGACAGACAGCCATCCAGAGCGACACCTACCTGACATGGAACAACCGCTATGGTGCCCATTTCATCGACCTCAGAGGGGGTGTGCGATACATCAGCAGCGACTACAAGCTCACCTCACAGCGCGGTTACAACACCGGTAACGACAAAACCCCTAACATGAGCAACTCACTGCAGTTCAAAAACACGGGAGGTGCTGATGACAAGACACGCGAGATCTCATGGTATGGACTGGCCAACTACAACTACGCTGAGCGTTTCTATATCGACGGTGGACTCTCCGTACACACCTCATCACGCTTCGGCGACGATGCATCAGGCCTCAAGATGGCTGGAGTGGTGTGGGGACTCTTCCCAAGCATCGAGGGTGCATGGGTGCTGAGCAATGAGCGGTTCATGGCAGGACTGAAAGGCATCGACTACCTGAGACTCAACGCAGGTTTCGATGTCACAGGCAACGACAACATCGACTACACCGCCTCACGTAGCTACTTCGTCTCCAACATCATGCTCAACAGTCAGGCCACTGGCCTGAGCATCGGGAACATCGGAAACACAGACCTGAAATGGGAGACCACACGACGTATGACAGCCGGACTGGAGGGCAATTTCTTCAACAACCGCGTCAACCTGAAGGTCAACTACTTCAAGAGCTGGACCTCTGACCTGCTCACCCTCCGACAGCTCGCATGGACCAGCGGTCTGCAGCAAAACTGGACCAACGGCGGCAAACTCGAGAACGAGGGCTTCGATGTCACCATCGGATGGAAAGCTCTCGCACTCAAAAGCTTCCAATGGGAGATCGGAGCTTCGGCCGGACACTATAAGAATAAGGTGACCGAACTGCCCGACGGACGTTCATTTGAAACCAATATCTATGGTGCCACCATCAAGACGCAGATAGGTCAGCCCGTCGGTGTCTTCTACGGATGGAAATCAGAAGGGGTCTACACCAACACCGCCGACGCCAAAGCTGATGGACTATACCGTATGACCGACAACGGCGAGAGAGCCTACTTCCAGGCTGGTGACATGCACTTTGCCGACCTCGACGGCAACAAGGTCATCGACGATGCTGACCGCTGCATCATCGGCGACCCCAATCCCGATATCTATGGCAACATCTTCACCACCCTCAACTGGAAGAACTTCTCACTCGCAGCAGTCGTAGACTATTCCTTAGGCAACGACATCTACAACTATCAGCGTTCACTGCTCGAGGGCGGAAGCCTCTTCCTCAACCAGACCACTGCGATGAACAAACGCTGGACCTCAGAAGGACAAGTCACTGACATACCACGGGTATGCTACACCGACCCCATGGGCAACGCACGCTTCAGCGACCGTTGGATCGAGGATGGCAGCTACCTGCGCCTCAGTTCCGTGACACTGAGCTACCACCTGCCTATCCGCAGCACTTATCTGCAAGGTCTCACCGTTTGGGGCAACGCCTCCAACCTCTTCACCCTGACCCACTACTTAGGCAGCAATCCCGACCGCGCCCTCCCAGGAAGCATCCTCTCTCAGGGCATCGACACCGGCATGCTCTCCGCAGGCAGGTCTTTCTCACTCGGTCTCAATATCAACCTCTAAACGACAAGCATCATGAAAAAAATATTTCCATACATTGTCATCCTCTGTATCACATTGGGCATGGCAGGCTGTGCCGACATGATGGACACAGAATCAGAACTGGTGGAGTTTGAGAAAGACAACACCCTCAACCACCCCACCGACTCCGTCTACAGTGTGATGGGCATCATCAACAAGATGCAACTCATCGCCGACCGGGTGGTGCTCTTAGGTGAGGTAAGGGGCGATCTGGTGGCCACCACCGAAGCCGCCTCCTCTGACCTGAAACGTCTGGCTGCTTTCGACAATGCCACAGACAACAAATACAATGCAGTGAGTGACTACTATGCTGTCATCAACAATTGCAACTACTTCCTGGCAAATGTCGACACCACACTGCAGAGACGCGGCCGCACACTCTTCACCTCTGAGTATGCCGCAGTCAAGGCTTTCCGTGCATGGACCTATCTGCAGTTGGTCAAGGCATACGGTGCCGTGCCCTACGTCACCGACCCTGTCATGACCGAACAGGCCGCACGCGACGAGATGAACAAGCCACGCTTGGGCATCACCGACATCTGCAACGCACTGATTGATGACCTCAAACCCTATGCGCTGACAGAACTGCCACGCTATGGCAACATCAACAGCCTCAACTCACAGTTGTTCTTCATCCCAGTGAGAGCACTCCTCGGCGACCTCTGCCTCTGGGCTGGCCGCTACAAAGAGGCTGCCACCTGGTATCATGACTACCTGACAGACAAGAACAATCCACGTCCCATGAACGCACAGTCGCGCGTCTACTGGCCCACAAACATCACTGAGTTCAACCGCTCTACACCCATCGACGCCTATCGTGTGACAAGCACTGACGAGGCCCTTAGCTTTATCCCCATGGAAAACCGAGTCTTCGACGGTGTAGTGAGTGACCTTCCAAATGTCTACACTTCGACCACCGAAAACAACTACTACTATCAGGTGACACCGTCTCAGGCGATGTTTAAGCTGTCGGCCAGTCAGATCTACTGCATGGAATATAAGACCGACACCGAGACCGACACCATCTACGTGCCCAAAGAGGGACTGATGGAAGACGTGATGGCAGGCGACTTGCGCCTCTACTCCTCGTTCAGGCTGCGCTCAAGAGGCGCACAAGACCCCTACTCGGAGTACTCTTCTATCAGCCAGACCATTTCCAAAATCTCCCCACAGTGGATCACCACTTACCGGCTCTCCATGGTCTATCTGCGCTATGCAGAGGCTCTCAACCGTGCCGGACTGCCACAGTCGGCATTCGCAGTGCTCAAATATGGCCTCTACCCTGAGAACGTGAGCGTCTATGTAGACAGTTTGGAGAGGGTCAGCGCAGGCACATTGATTGACTTCGACGGCAATATCTTCAACAACACCTCTATCACAGGCATCCACTCTTTAGGCTCCGGCGACTCACAGGCCAACGCACTCTATGCCATGCCCATGCCAAGTCAGCCATTGGCTTCACGCCAGGACACCATCGCCTATCAGATACCTCTGGTGGAAGACCTCATCATCAATGAGATGGCACTCGAAGGCTCCTTCGAAGGATACAGATTCTACGACCTCATGCGTGTGGCCCTGCGACGCAATGACCCAGCTTATCTGGCCAACCCCATCGCACGACGCGGCGGTGAGACGAATGCCACCCTCCAGGCCCTGTTGATGGACCAGAAAAACTGGTACTTGCCTCTCAGATAACACCCCACGAAGGGGAAACTTGATAACTTATCAACTAAATAACTTTTTTTATTCACTAATTTTAAACTTTTATGAGAAAAACTTTTTACCTTTTTGTCGCCATGGCATTATGTATGCTGGGAGTGACAAAGTCGTATGCAGAGGTTCGTGTACCGCTCACTGCGGACATGTTCTGCACATGGGATGGTGTGGGAGTCGACGCCCATCAGACGGGGCAAGCCGACTGCGAAATGCACATCGGTGAAGAAGTAGGCTCAGGCACCACTCTGTTCGGCGCCTCCTCTGTCTACTATCTCTCGTATGCCAACCTCTCTGGAGCAAAATCACTGGAGTTTGAAGGCACATCAGGCATGCAACTGCGCGTGCTGATGAACCGTGTGGAAAATGAGGGCGCACTCGTTGAGAGAAACGTCACCATCGGCGACGATGGAAAGGCTGTTGTCGACGTGAGCGACCTGGCCTATGTTCACCTCAACGCCATTAAGACAGGTTGGGGTAGCCCTGCTGGCACCATCAACAGCATGGTGGTGGTCAAGGAGTCTGAGGCTCCGGCACCAGGATGGCAGAGCCTTATCATCAATGGAAACCTGGAGGGCGATGACAACTCTTGCTTCTTCCTCGTAGAACAGAATGGTTCCGGCCTTCAGAATGCCGAGATCATCGACGGTGTAGGTTTTGACGGCAGCCGGGGTATCATGGTGCAGTCGGCTGATGAACCCGCCAACGACTGGGCTACACAGTTCTTTATCCGCAGTAATGAGATCATTCCTATCGGCACCAAAATCCATGTCGAGTTTGACTACCGTGCCGACCAGGATGGCGACTGTGACACACAGGCACACCGCGAGCCACAGGATTATATCCACTATGAGATGATTGGCTCACCTCATTTCACCACTGATTGGCAGCACTACACCTACGAGGGTGAAATCACCTCCAACCAGGGCGGTGACAACAACGACATGCAGACCATCGCATTCAACCTCGCCAAGAACAAAGTGGCCACACAGTTCTTCTTCGACAACATCCAATTCAGCAAGTACCAGACTGGTGTCGACATCCGTTTCAACATGGATATGCTCCAGATCAACTTCGGCTATGACACCAACGTCGCCGACCTGGTCAAAGCGGGTGGAGCTAAGCGTCTCCTCTTCCCCACCAATTGTGTCCATGTGAAAGTCAATGGTGAGCAAGTTACGCTCCTCTCTGTTGAAGGATTCGAGGACGGCAAGTTCTACGCTTTCATCGACCAGGGATATCCCGAGTCTGAAGACGATATCGTGGAGGTGGCCTTCAACAATCCTTTCGAGCCCGAATTCCATCTCATATATGGTGAGAATGCACCTGAGGGCGACGTACCCAACTTCGGCTATACCAAGGCCAACTACGACGAGAACCTCGACGTCTATCCTTTCGCTTACGAGACGCCGACCCTCATCTCTGCTGACCCAGAGGATGGCTCCTTCAACCTGCCTGTCAACATCAGCGAGTTTAAGGTGACCTTCGACAAACTCGTAGACTGCGCCGCTGTCGTAGCCAAACTGGACAACTCTCCACTGGCTGTCGTTCCGTCTACTGGCTTTGCAAAAGAGCTCACTCTCAAGCGCGCCAGCACCGATCTGGTTCCTGGTGAGTACACCATCACACTGACCAAGGTTTATCCTGAGTTGCGTCTGAGCGACGAGGTGTATGGCGAGTACAGCTATGTCCTCAACATCGGTCCTGTCAACTCCGATCCTGACGACGTGCCTTACATGGTGATGCAAGACAACTTCCTGGAGACTATCAACAGTGTAGGCGAGGGTATGATTCCTGTAGGATGGAGCGTCTACAATGCTGGTAATATAGTACCACAAGGCACCAACCCAGGCTCTGGTCCTCGTTCATTCAAGTTTGGTGCTGGTGGCGACTTCGAGGGCTCTCTCTACTTCCGTACTGCTGACCCCAATGACGGTGGCCGCCTCGCCTATGGTGAGACCGAGGGATATGAGATGCCATTGGAGGCTGGAAAGAAATATGCCATCCACTACAATGTGGCCGCATGGAAAGGCACACCTTGGGTGAAGTTTGAGATTATCGACGGCGAAGACAACGTGGTGCTGGAGCGCATAGACGCTGCTGTGCCCAACATGAACGGTGCAAAGGATGCCATCAAGGGCTCTACTGTTATCGACTTCAAGTATCGTCCTGAGACCACCGGCAACTTCAAACTGCAGTGGACTCCTGTTGCCAATGCCAACGGCGACGGTGGAGGATGGCTCGAGGCTTTGCTCGGCAACGTTTCTGTGAAGTATCTGCCCAATGCCGCTGGTGTCGAGGAGACACAGTTGCTCCTGACCGCACTGCAAGAGGCAAAAGCCACACGTGACGCCAACCTCGACGAGCGCTATGACGGTGCTGCATTCAGCGCACTCGTTGCTGCCATCAACAAGTATGACGGACAGGCCTACACAGCTCCATCTGCTTACCGCAATGCTGCCGCAGAACTGAATGCCGTCACTCAGGCTATGAAAGACCACCGTTCTCTCTGCGACACATACGATCCACTGCCTGTACGCACACAGGAACTCGTAGACCAGTATGCTGGCACTCCATACGAGGAGACCACACAGTATCAAAACCTCAAGGCTGTCAATGACAAGTACGCAGGCAAAGTCTTGAAGGATGACGAGGAACTGAAAGCCGCTATCGAAGAGCTCAACAAGGCTATCTCTATCTGCAGCAGCTACTTCACAGAAGGTGTGTCAAGAGTGGGTACCACTGGTATCGCCGCACTCAAAGACCGTATCCGTCTGGGACTCGCCGTGGCTGAGAAACTGGGTATCCCACAGGACGACCCCGCCGTTATCGCAGGCAACAACACACTGAGCGATGATGACAATGTGGCTGAAATGCTCAAGAATGCCATCAAGGGCAAGCTCTACAGCGAACTGAAGAATCCTGACAACACACTCTTCGAGGAGCAAGTAGACGACAATACGCTCGAGACCTACACCGAAACTTACGAGATGACTGTCTTCGTGAAGAACCCGAACCTCTATTACGCAAGCGACGTGCGCAACGACTTCGTCAACTATCCTGTACCAGGATGGGACATCGAAAACCTCGGTGGATATGACGTATCGTGGACCTCTGGATGGAGCCAGGTGGCTACCAAAGACCTGCCCGCAGACGGTATGCTCTCCAACTGGAATGGTGGATTCACCTGCTCACAGACCATTGAAGACCTGCCCGCTGGTATCTACACCATCAAGGCCGGCTACGGTGAGCGTCAGGAGGACGGCGATCCCGATGTGAGCTTCTTCTCCGTACAGACCACTTCCGACGAGGAGCCACAGAAGGTTTCTATTCCTATCATCGGACAGACCTTCCCAACCGACAATGTGCAGATTGAAAACGTCGTCGTCACCGACGGTATCCTCACACTCTGCGCTGAGACTCCAGTGGAAGGCAACACCCACACCTTCTTCAACCAAGTGAGTGTATGGCTGACCGCTCCTGCCAACGGATTCGACTACAACAGTGCTTACGAGGAGTATCTCCTTGGTGTTGACACACCGACACAGGCTGCCAAGGTGCGCGCCATCGAACTTTATGACCTCAACGGCCGCCGCATCGTCTCTGCTCAGAAGGGCGTGATGATCGTGAAGAAACACATGAGCGACGGCACCATCAAGACTGAGAAGGTGATCAAGAAATAAGCCACCTAACAAGTCTTAGAACATATGCGACAGGCCCGGCAATTGCCGGGCCTGTTCTATTGGGCTCATTCATCATCTGGATGGGTGCTCGCCCCATTTTTCGGCAAATCGGCCAAACGACCTATTTTTCTGTCGCATGATACAAATCACATAATGTGTGAAACATGATGAGAAACAAAGACACGGGATTATCTGTATTTTTGCACCACAAACAACGAAAAAACTAAAAATGAAAAAAATAGTCTTCCTTTTGCTCTCCATCATGATATCTACAGCCTCCGTCTGGGCTGTCGATATCACTGTCGACAACACCAAAAGAAACTATCTCATCTATGTGCCCAACAACTTAGGAGAGAAGCGCCCTCTGCTCATCTCATGCCATGGGATGAACCAAGACGCCGCTTACCAAAAGGGGATGCTGCAAATTGAGTCTATCGCAGACACCGCAAAATTTGTCACCGTCTTCCCCAACGGCATCAACAAGAGCTGGGACCTCTCCGGCAACAGCGACATCCATTTCGTGGAGGCACTCATCGACGAGATGGAACAGAAATACAACATCGACCGCAACTGTGTGTATCTCTCCGGATTCTCTATGGGCGGCATGTTCACCTATCACGCCATGAACAGAATCGCAGACAAAATCGCGGCGTTCGCACCCATCAGCGGATATCCCATGTGGGGTGGCAGCTATACCAGCGCAAGACCTGTGCCTATCATCCACACGCATGGCACCAGCGATGACGTGGTGGCATTCAACGGCGTGCAAAGCGTTCTCAACGGATGGATCCAGCGAAACGGATGCCCCGCTACAGCACAAGTGACAAAGCCCTATCGTGCCAACCACATCACCCGGCATGTATGGGGACCGGGAGAAAACGGGGTCGAGGTCGTGCTCATGGAACTGGCAGGGAAAGGACACTGGATATCTAATGACATCGTCAAGACAGGTGAGGAGATCTGGCTTTTCTGCAAACGATTCTCCTTGGAGCAAAAAGATCCTACGGTGAAAATCACCACCCCGCAGGACGGACTGGCATTTACCACCATAGGTGGCCCTTCTGACATTCCGCCACTCACGATAGAAGCCACGGCCAGCGACCCTGACGGTATGGTGGCTCATGTCTCTTTCTACGACGGCGACGTATGTCTGGCAGAGTCCAGCGAAGCTCCTTACACCTGCACACTGGAGGGGTTGACGGCAGGGGAGCACCACATCAGAGCTGTCGCAACCGATGATGAGGGACGTACCGGAAGCCATCAGATTGTCATCTCGGTCAAAGAGCCGACAGGCAACTTCGTGTTCACGGTTTTCCAGACAGAGGGGTGCGTGCCCAGCGGATGGACCACATACGATGGTGAGGTCATGCGGACAGGATTGGTTTCTGGCCTCACCTCAGGATGCCGCACCTTATACTTTACGAGCACACAGCACGACTTTGACAGGGCACTTTACGTACGCAACATCTATGGCAGACACCAGGAGGGTTATGCCCGCTTCGCAGGAGAGGAGACGCCCAGCACCCTCATGCTCTATCCTGGCAACTATCGTATTTACTACCGTATCGTCAACTGGAATCAGCCTGACTTCTCTCCTATCACCATCGCGCTGGAAGACATGAACGGGCAGACAATCGGCACGGAGACATTCACCCCTTCTTGCAATATCGGCAACTCCACTTCCAATAATTTCACTGGCACTACGACAGAGTCGTTCAACTTTGATGTGACAGAAAAAGGAAGATACCGCATTTCGTTCTATACCGCCGACTCACCCTGGGCAGACATGATTCTCTCCAGGGCGGCCATCCACCGCGACGGAGATGTCGTCGGCATCACCCCTGTCACTGACGACACACACTACCGCACTGTTTACTACCATCTGTCAGGACAACAGACTGACACCCCACCCCACGGACTTTACATAGAGAAGCACATCTCTCAAGACGGAAAAGTAAAAAGCCAACTCAGAATCCATCAATAATTGTATGATAATCATCACAACATGAAGACAAAAACCTTACGCATCATCCTCTCGCTCCTGCTCCTCGCTGGGTCTGTCACTAACCTCTCTGCACAGTCACGACGACCCATCGACTCGCGACACCCGCTCTGGCTCATCCACGTAGATGTATGGAACAAGGCCGATCCACAGAAAATCATCAATCTCATACCCGATGACATCAAACCCTACGTCTGCATGAACCTGTCGCTCTCCTGCCAGTACGACACGGAGAAAAACGTATACAAGATGCCACAAAACGCGGTGCGCACCTACAAGTCCTGGGCGACCGTATGCCAAATGAACGGACTGTGGTTCACCTGTCAGCCGGCCAGCGGAGGACACACACATATACAGGATGACGACCTCGAAACGTTTGAGTATTTCTATAAACGCTACCCCAACTTCTTAGGTTGGAACTATGCGGAGCAGTTCTGGGGATTTGACGAGCCCAACGACAAAAGCTCGAGCACTCAGACATCACGTATCGCGCTCTTCGCCAAACTGGTGCCCATGGCACACAAATATGGCGGATTCCTCACCATCTCCTTCTGTGGCAACATCTGGTCACACATGCTCAACCCGATGGGCATGATGAAGCGCAACAAAGAATTGCTCCAAGCCTGTAAAGACTACCCTGAAGCGATCCTCTGGCTCTACAAATACACCACTTCGTCGTGCTTCTACAACAACGAGAGCGTCACATTTGGACCCTTCATTTCAGGGTTGGCAAAAAGCTATGGTGTGAGATACGACAACTGCGGATGGAACGGGGCACTCGAAGCACTTCTGGGAAAAGACAACGGCAAGAAATACCCGGTGGCAGCAGGCATCGGAACAGTGATGGAACAGACTGCCGTCAACGGTGGCGCCGTATGGGACGGGCCTGAGCTCATCTGGACGGAAGATTTCCAAAACCTCAACAACACCACCGTTGATGGCTATACACGACGCAACTGGGGCACATTCCCTGGCTTCCGCAATGCATGGCTCGACATGTTTCATAAAATCATCGACGGCACCATCTATATCCCCACACGAGAGGAAGTTCTCGACCGCACCAAAATCGTCGTCATCAACGATGTCAACAGTGGCAACGACGAACAAAAATACGCCACATGGGGCAGCCTCTACGATGGACTTTACAAACAAAGCGACCCCTTCAACCGCGGAAACGGACAGTGGATGGACAATTTCTGCTACTTCAAGAAAACCGGACGCTATGCAGCCATCCCACTCGTCATAGGACTCTATGACGAACCAAGCAAAAACATCCCCGTGCAGGTGAAGAAATCAAACTACACCTCACGATGGTCTACTCAAACCAAGAAAGTCAACGATTTTGACAACCAGTATCCTGAGGTAAGCAAAGGAGACCTCTATGTATCACGCCTGCGCAACCAACTCGTCACCTACACGCCATACACTTACATGAACGCTAAAAAGACGGCATGGGCTGACATCCCTCTGCGCTACAACACTTGCGACAGTCTGAAACTCACCTATGGCAAACTGAGCAGTGGCCTGATACGTGAATACGATGACCATATCAATGTCTATCTCAACAACTACCGCAACGACACCACCTCTCTGGTGCTCGACAAAATCATCGTCACGGGCGTCTCACAGCAACCTTCGTATAAGATGACCAAACGCGTGCAGGCCACTGCCAGCGCGTCAGCCAAATACGACGCTGAGGCGGGCACCTTCACCCTCGAAGTGAAACACAACGGCCCTGTGGACTTGACGCTCAACTGCCAAGGCGTAGCCACTGACCGGGACACCGACCTGCTGCCTGATACCGACCTCTCGCTCGACCTCCCCAAACAACCGGAAGAATATCATGGCGAAATCATCATCGAGGCAGAGGACATGGACTTCAAAAACATCAAAAGTTGCGTGACCGACCCCTACGGATGGTATCCTAGCGTGAGAGGACATGCCGGCAACGGATTCGCTGACATGGGCACCAACTCCACCGGCGCACTCCGCCACCAACTCACCGTGCAACACCCTGGCGACTATAACATCTCCATCCGTTATACGTCTCCATCTCGCTCTGGCAATATCTCCGCCACGGTCAACGGCGAGAAGACAACGGTCAAATGTGACAAAACTGCCAATAACGAATGGCGCAAGGCCACTTTCGCCACCTATCTCATTGAAGGCAAGAACGACCTGGTCATCACCAACGTGGGATCACTCAACATGTACATCGACCAAGTCATCTATACACCGGCAGACGTGCAACCGGAGCAGTTTGGTGTCACCATACGTCAGGTGGAACATGGATATGCTATGGCCGACGTAGACTCAGCCACAGAGGGACAAATCGTGACGCTCACCGCTGTGCCAGAGGAGGGTTATAGCCTGCGCGGATGGAATATCATCCATGGAGCTATCAGCATCAGTGCCGAGGGACAGTTCACCATGACCGACGACAATGTCACCGTCGAGCCTATCTTTGCCGACGAGTCGGCCATCTACACTCTCGACTTCAGCGATGTGCTCAACGGCAACTTCCCCAAAGGGTGGCGCGTCACACAGGAAGACAATGCGATACACGAATATCCCAACAACTATAGTTCAGGGGCACGCACCTTCACAGGTTTCACAGGTTATCAGGGCAAGGCGCTCTACTGGCGTGTCAACAACTGCGAGTATGGTCGCCAGAGCGCTTATCCGCTCACACTCGCTAAAGGCACCTACAAACTCACCTTCGCCACTGCGGCATGGAAAGAGAAACCACAGTACAAAGCACGCATCCTCAGCAACAGCAATGCCGTCATTGCCTCTTCCGAAGTCTGCCCTGCCACTCCCAATGCCAATGGCAACACTTCAGCCAACCTCTCTACCGCTACGCTCTACGAGCTGCCCTTTGAGATCACGCAGGATGGCAAATACATCATCAGCTTTATCAACAACGGCAGTGGTTTCGACGAGTTCCTGCTCTTAGAATGCCGCATCAACGCCACGGGCTCTTCCGACATCACAGAAGCCACCACACACACCACCCTGCCAGTAGGCATCTACAGCCCCACTGGCACACTGCTCAAGTCACCCGCACGTGGCCTCAACATTGTGGTCACGCCTGATGGAAAAGCTCGTAAGATATTCGTTAGATAAAGAGAGTTACATCACGATATCCAACAGTTTCACCTTGAAAATCAAGGCAGAATGGGGCGGAATATTTTTCGCCCCTTCTTCTCCGTAGGCCAAATCCCAGGGGATATAGATTTCCCAGGTGGAGCCTACGGGCATAAGGCGGAGTGCGTTCTGCAGGCCAGGGATCACCTTCGAGACGGGCAGTTCCATCACGTCCTTGCCCCAGTGCGACTCCACCACTTTGCCATTGGTCAGACGGGTGTCGAAGTTCAGCTTCACACGACTGCGCCGGTTGGGTTTCTTACCGGTGCCTTCGGTGATGACACGGTATTGGATACCGTCTATCTCTGTCACTCCCTCTTTCTGCTTGTTTTCTATCATCCACTTGTCATCAGGGAATGAGTCACGCACTTGCACCACGGCCACGGTGTCGGCGGCAGGTGCCTCCGCGGTCTTCTCCTGAGGAGCATTGCCACCGCAGGATGCGAGGGCGGCAATGCCCGTAATCACCATCAATAAAGTCTTTTTCATATTCTTCATTTAAAGTTTATTTTAAATCTAGACTATCTAGAATATCTAGATCATCTAGACTATCTAGATCATCTAGACCATCTAGACTTTCTAGACCATCTAGATATCCTAGCTCTTAATCACAAAGAAAGACAAAATCATTGAGCGTGCACAGCGACTTCTCTTTCGTCTCTGAAGAGAACTTCAAGAAGATGGCATGCTTGCCAGTGAGGGAAGACAGGCCAGGAAGGAGTGCCTCCATCTCTGTGGCTTCCTTGGGCAGGTCGGCCTTCAGTTTGATCTCGCCAAGCACAATGCCCCCGCATGACTCCCATGGACTATCGGCCAGGATAGTGATCGTGCCATCTATCCCTTCGGGTATGAGGTTGATACTCAGTGTGAAGTCGTGGCCCTGGGTCTGAGTGAAGTTGAAATACTTATAGCCCACGATAGAGCCATCGGTGTTGTTGACCACCTGATTGGTGTTATTGCGAAGGTCATATGGGGCTGCCATCTTGTCATCGGTGCCATATGATGAGGCGACGTAGGAACCGTAGAATGTGTTGTTGGGCCACTCATGCACAGCGGGTTTCGGACCAGTATACCAGCAAGCGATGCCAGCTGAATGGCGCTCCTGCGGGTTAAGACCCTCTACAGAGAAACCTTCTGAGGTGTACTCGCCCTCAGAAATGGTCACTTTTCCACCTGCACCTTCCTCGACGCTGACCTCGATAGGAGCCACCATGGCCTGGCGGGCGTACTCATCAGTGCCTGTCTGACGATGATAAAACACATACCACTTGCCCTTGATCTCACAGATGCTGCCATGGGTGTTGCCGTCGATGGTGGCCGAGGCGATGACATTGCCTTGCTCATCGGTGGTGCGTGCCCTGCCGTCGATGATGGTGCCGCCATAGGTATAGGGACCTAGGGGCTGGTCACTATAGGCGTAGGCCAGCGTGTAGTTGGAGGTGGGCAAACCAAACTCTCCATCGGCTGTGAAACGGCTGTAGATAAACACATACTTGTCTTTGATCTTGCGGATGGAAGAGGCTTCAAAGAAACGGAAGTCGCCGGGTTGGTTGCGACCTGATACCATATCCTCCACCACCTTCGTTCCTGGCTTCACCGTGGCCATCGTGGCGGGGTCAAGTTCGGCGGCATACGACCGCTCAAATCCCCAGAAGCCATAGACCTTGCCGTCGTCATCAACAAAGACGGCGGGGTCAAACTGCAGCACGCCATCGGTCTTGTTGGGGTCTTCGGCACTCCAATTGCATACCTCGAAGGGTCCATCTGGGCGGTCGCTCTTCGCCACCATACCATTGCGCCCACCGGCTTGGTTGTTGGGATAGAGATAGTAGGTTTTCTTGCCGTTGGCATCGGTCACCAAAGCCACATCGGGGGCGTAGAGCACATCAGCCAAGCCCTCGGGGTCTAAGTTCTCACCTTTGGCATTCTTGGCCACACTGAAGATCTCGCCATCATAGCGCCAGCAGGTGAGGCTGTCGGCGGAGGCAGACCATACTACCAGTTCACGACCGCAATAGCCGGTGATCATCGAGTCGTGAGAGCCATAGACATAGACACGGAAAGCACCAGGATGGTCGGGATCCTCAAAGACGTAGGGTTCGCCATCAGGGATGTGTTCCCACAGCGGCATATAGGGGTTGCCGGGAGTAGTGAGCGTGTTCTGGGCCATATCGGCCGACGTGTTGCATGAGGTGGTGAGTGTGGTGACACCGACAGCGAACACCGCCCATGCCATCATGCTGTAAAGGATCGTGTTGATTTTCATGTGAAAGGTTTTTTTCTTGATGATAATTCCAATGTTATTGATGTCCGTCTCTCCTCCTTTGGAGGGGGCTGGGGAGGTATTATTTAATAAGTCTCACGCCATAAATCTCGCCAATCTGTTTGCCGGGTTTAGCGACAAATTTCACACGCACCTGCGTTTTGCCTTTCAGCACTTCCGCAGGCAGTTCATAGGTCTCATATTTGAACTCTGAGATACGGTATTTTCCTGTATTGTTGACGGAGCGCACCAGCACATCGTCGATGAAGATGTCAAACTCATGAGATTTCCATTCTCCCACACCCCAATATTTCAACATCAGCGAGAGTTGGGTCTCACCACCGGTCTGCATCAGATAACTGAAATAATTGCCATTGGAGGCGTCACGCCAGAACACATCATTGGTGTTACCAGTGTAGGAACCTTTGGCCTCCATCTTATGGTCGGTCTCAGGCTGCTGTTCTCCGGGCTGCACTTTGTCGACCGTGCGTGCCTCCAACAGCTGTTTCTCCTCTTCTTCCTTAGCCAGTTTCGCCAGATACTCCTTGTAGTTTTTACTCGACAGGGCCAGCCAATACATCATATAGCGGGAGTCGTGTATCTCAAAGAAGGGCTGCAACTCTGCCTGAATGGCATTCTCCATGTGGGTGGTCAACTTGAAATGGAGGGGCTTGCCAGCAATAGGGGTCAGTTGGTTAGCGATTTCCTCTATTTGGTCATTGATAAGGATAGGAGCCTCATTCACAGGTAGCTTCCGACCGCTGGCATATTGTCCGAAACGGCTGTCATCGGCCACAAGATGGGCCAGGTCTTCTGTTCCTGTCTTCATTCCTAAAAGAATCGGACCGTGCATCAATGCGATATATTGCGGTTCGTTGGGCAAGTACTTAATACTATTGTGCATGGGAAAGTGAATCTCCACCACATCTCCCTTACGCCACTGACGGTCGATAGTGACATATGACGAGGGGCCGGAGAGAAGATTGACAGGACGGCCATTCACTATCACGGAGAAAGCACCAGGCTTCACCCATCCTGGATAACGCACCAGCAAGGGGAATTTCGCCTTACCCTCTGTGACCGTGATGCGGGAGGTCTCGCTATAGGGAAAGGCGGTTTCCTGACGCAGCTTGACTTTTTTCTCTTTCCAATTCAGTTCTGACGCCGCATACAGGTTCACATAAAGGGCGTCACCCACCTTGGTATAAATAAACTGTCCATACTTGCCGTGGTTTTCCATACCTGTTCCCACACAGCACCACATCGCCTCATTGGGAGCAGAGTAGTTGCGATAGTGACGGGGCCTTGCAGGAGTGAAGTAGACGTATCCACCATGTACAGGATGCTGGCTGGACAACAGGTGATTGAAGGTGGCCAACTCATAGTAGTCGGCATAGCGGGCTTCAGGATTACGACGGTGTAGATTCTCTGTCAACTTGAGCATGTTGTTGGTGTTGCAGGTCTCAGGACCATCGATGTCATTGATGAAATCCATACACGCATCCTTGCTGGGGAAATGCTCACGACGACTGTTGCCTCCAAAAGCCAGAGAACGCTCGCCTGTCACAATATCCCAGAAGAAATCGCTCGCCGTGTGGTAGGGCTCCTCTCCCGTCAGTTCTGCTATACGTTCAAAACCCACCACTTTGGGCACTTGGGTATTGGCATGCATGTTGTCCAGTACATCGACCCGCTGCGACATCGGTGTGAGGAGTCTTCTGTGGGAAAAACGTTTGGCGCAGACGATGTATTTAGGGTCGTGTGTGATGGCGAAGGCATCGGCGATCACCTCATTCATTCCGCCGTGCTCATTGTTGAGCATCCGCTCCATCTGCTCGTCTGTCAGACCGGACGTGAGGTCGATGGCCCAGTCAACAAAGCCCAAAAACAGTTTTTTCGCCTGCTCATTGCCACAATAGACCCATGCGTCACGCAATCCCGCAAACATCTTGTGCAGGTTGTAGAAAGGTGCCCAAGAACCGAAATAGGTGCCAAAGTCGCCTTTCTTAAAAGTGCTCCACAGACGGTCACTATTGGGCATACCACCTACATACCCTTTTCCCCATTCTGGGTGATTGACGATGTTGGCGTCGGCACAAGCTTGCAGTTCTGAGATCATATACTCCATTCGCTGGCGACACTCCTCGCTTCCTGTAGCGGCATTGATAGCCATTGCCGTGAGGTAATGGCCGCCCACATGACCATCGAGTCCATCCCAATTGGGATAGGCTTTGGCCTTAGGCTCCAGGCCTGCCTCTTTCCTGTAAGGTGCCAGCAACCTGTCACAATCATATTGCAACAGTGTCTGGATATTAAGGTCACGTGCTTTCTTGAGCGGTCCATCAAGGAGGGTGACATCTCCAAGGGGAAACTCATCAGCATACAATCTGTCTTGTGCGTGTGCCGGCAGCAAGACGATGGCACACAGCAGGGTAATCAATAGTTTTTTCATTTTCCAATTATATATAGTATATGCTATAACTTGATATATATCTTCTTGCGATAGAGCAAATAGCCTAAGAGGAAGTTGAGCAACACAAAATAGAGGGCATAACAGAGCGACGCCCACTTGGGAGCGGCTACAACAGCGTGGATGCCATTGAAGACGGCTGCACTGAGGCCGATATGGCCAAAGATGATGGCCAAAAACTCGCTCGAAGCATAGAGGAAGAGCGGATTGACACCGAAAATCTGAAAAAACGTGCACCAGTCTCGGTGTCCTCTGATGTCTATCACATACATGAGCAGACCTTGAAAAAGGGCAGCCAGTCCGCAAGTCACCATCACATAACTGGGACTCCAGATACGCTTGTTGAGGGGCAGGCCATAGGATAACAGGTAACCACCGATGACCAGTATCGTGCCGATGACGAAAAACACGATCACTTTCTCATTGAGCGAACCAGCCTTCTTCATACGCATACCACAATAGAAACCTATCAGCGTATGGGCGACTGAAGAAATCGTTCCCAACAAACCTTCTGGGTCCACAGCACCTTTGTGATAGAGATGGTCGTAGCCAAAAAGACGCATGTCGACCTGAGCGAGAAGGTTGGTGCTGTCTTCTGCATATCCATGACCATAGATGAGGATGAGCGCATAGACCACCAACAAACCGATGATGGTATGAACGATATAGCGATGACTCATCAACAGCGCCATCACTGAGACGATGCCGTAACACAAGGCGATACGCTGAAGGACGGCCCAGATGCGTAGATGGCCGAAGCACAATAGGTCTCCTTCTATGGCATGGTCAAACCAGTTGATCAACAGTCCGATTAGAAAGAGCAGCACGGTGCGCTTGACAATCTTCCGCAACACGGCACCCGACATCTGAAACTGATATTTGGAAAGGGAGAGATACGTAGATACTCCCATGATGAAAAGGAAAAAAGGAAACACCAAGTCACAAGGTGTCATCCCATTCCATTTTGAATGGCCAAGCATCTCAAACGACTCGCCATAGCCGTTGTTGACCAGTATCATACCCGCCACAGTGATGCCGCGCAATATGTCAAGTGACAATAATCTTTTACCCATAACAATAGAGATGAAAAATGAAAAATGATATGATGAGAGATGAGTGATGGAAGTGTCGGCTGTGCTGCGATATCATCGCAGCCTCCTGCTATCTCTGCAGCCTCCTGCTACCCCTGCGCCCCCTCACTCAAAAAGCCAAGCACCTTTTTCGCCACCTCCACCGGCTCTTCTACAGGTGTAGCCGAGTAGCGGTTGTGCCGCAAAGTCCAGGGCTCTTCGATGGCATAGTAGTCGAGGGTCACCTCCTGGGGCAGCGCCATCTGAAACAGTTCGTCTGAGGTCTTGTTGCTGTTCTGGCCGGTGCCCAACAGTTCCAGATTGGGTTTTGTCTGAGCCTCCATCTGCTGTGAGAGGGCCTCGAAATAAGCAGTCCAACGGGTGGCATAAAAGTCACACAGCAGTCCCTGCCACTCCTTGTGGGCATAGTCGCGCAGGCCGCCGGTGTCGGCACAGTAGCGGTTGCCCCATGTAGTGATTTGCACACGCGCGTTCCATTCATAGAGGTCTTGCTCGGCAGGGGTAGTGCCACAGGCACGGGCGGCCTCTGTCCAACGTCCGAGGCGGAATTCCTCCCGGGTGCCAAGCAACTGGTCTTGCAGCGAGAGCATGTCCATAAACCGCTGGGAGGCGGCCTCAAACTCCTTGCGTGAGAAGGCCTGATAGGCAGCTATCACGCGATGGTATTGGATGCGGGCCTGGTCGGCCAACGCCTGACGCACGATGTCGACAAGGTCGTACTCGAAATTGTTGTTGCCGCGGTAACGGTCAGCCACACTCACCATCAACTCAGCGGCACGACGGGTGTCGGCAGGGTCATAATAGTTTTTCATCTTCGACCAACTCGATGCCTGGAAGTTGTGCAACGTGGGACGACCGCAGAAGATGCTCTCATGAGGTCCTTGTTGGTTGTTGCCCACCGGACAGTTATAGATACTGTGGGCCAGCACTTGCCAGGCTTCTTGTATCTGATGGTCGTCGACCCCATAACGGGCCTTGACATATTCTCGCACCCAACTTTCTTTGGTCACACGCTCAGCACGCCAGGGCAGTTCACTCATCAACTCAAACATCACAGGATTGTTCTCCGAACCCTCCATCGTGAAACCGATACCTTGCAGGTGGGCGGCAAGGGGGTTGTCCTTCGCCATGTAGAAATTGTTGAGCAACTGGTCCATACGACCGTGCAAACCGACGTTGGCACCAAAATTCTCCAACAGGCAGAAGAGCCAGGGATGTCGGCCATAACCACCCTCTCGCTTCCATATTGATGGTGCTCCCCACATCGGGCGACACTCGCTGAAGAGGTCAAGGATGAGGATGTCATTCTCCGACAGGACATCGAGCATCTGAGGCCGTGGATTCTCCGTCCAACCTTGCACTACCCACACGGCATGGGGGTTGGCCTGTTTCATCGCCTCTAATAGTTGTTTGGCAGCGGCGCCATAGTCGATGCGACTGTCGTCATTGCTCTCATGGAAGGGGTCGATGGAGTAATAGTCGGCACGGCCGAAAAGGCGTGTCAGTTCCTGATAGTAGAGGGATGCGATCTCCTTGAAACGGGCATCTGTAGGCAACAGGTTGGCGGGACGCTGAAAACCATTCCACAACCCAGCATCTGCCACATCAAGTCCCAAACGCTCCCGGGCGTCATGGGGCACCATACCTGCATAGCCTGGCAATACAGGGTGCATGCCCAACTCGTTCATCCTCCGCAGGATTTGTTTTTGAAGCCGTTCCTGACGGCTGTACCATGAGAGGGGCAACGGACCACCCCACCCCTCCAGGTTGTTCATCTCCCACCAGGCGAGGAATGCGGGACCGGCGATAAATTTTCCTATTTCTTCCTCTGAGTAACCTAGACGGAGCAACATGTTGCGCCACACGCACTCCTCACCCACAATGGCGAGTGGCATGTTCACACCATGCAGAGCCATCCAGTCTATCTCTTGTTGCCAACGGTCCCAGTCCCAGAATGCCATGCTGTAGGAGAAGGTACAGTAGTTGAAGTCATAGCGCAGACGGAGGTCGGTCTCATGACGCTCCCGTTGGGTGACTGGTGGCAACACGGCAGGCAAGGTGGTTTGCATCTGGTTCCATGAGAGATGGATACCGGCATGATATTTCAGATACCAGTTGATGCCTGTGGCAATATTGACCCAGGTATTGCCTCGCACCACCACTTTACGCCCCGACTGATCCAACTCAAAAAAGTCTTTGTCGCTCTTCACCAGTTGGGTCTTAAACTTAGCCGACGCGCCTTTATCGATGCGCTCTAGAAGGTTGTCTACAGGATTGGCCTCAGCGGCCATCGCTACAATCATCAAAATGATGGTCAGTATTTGCTTCATATTTTTTTGTTGACAAGTTGACAAGTTATTTGCAGGAATAATCTCTCACCTCTTACCTCTCACCTCTCACCTCTCTCCACATTAATCCTCACCTCCTTAAAGAGTGGCTTCGTATGCACATACTCATTGGTGGCGGGACAGACAGGATAGAAGCCCATAGCGGCGAAGAGATACCAGGCAGACATCTGTCCGGCGTCGTCATTGCCAGAGAGTCCGCCTGGCGTGTCGTTATACTCCGTCTCCAGAATATGGCGCACCCAGTGTTGGGTTTTCTCGGGCTCTCCAGCATAGTCGTACATCCAGGCGATCTGATGACAAGGTTCATTGCCATGCCAATATCTACCCTCAGTAAACATGGAGTCGAGACGGCTCACAAAGACGTCTCTGCCTCCCATCACTTCCATCAGTCCCTGGGGGTTGTGGGGCACATACCAGGTGTAATGGCAGGTGGCACCCTCCGTGATATAATCTTTGCGATGCACCAGGTCGGTGTTGTTCTCAAACCGTCCGTTGCTGTGCCTTCCGTCGGCATAGCCCGTCCGAGGGTTGATCACGTTGCGCCAGTTTTCAGAGCGCCGCATCAGTTCTTGATAGTCTGCCTCATGTCCGAGGGCCTTGGCCATCTGCGCCACAGCAAAATCGTCGAAGGCATACTCTAAAGTACGGGAGGTCTGCTCGTTGTTATGAAACGCTTCCTTCACACTGTCCTCCAAGGGGATATATCCATATTTCAGATACGACTGTAGGGCGCGGCGCCCCATACCGTTCTGATAGTCCTCAAATCGAGCGGGACTCTCGAAGGCATTCTTTCGCATGGCCTCATAGGCTTTCTCATAGTCAAACCCCCGCACGCCTTTGATATAGGCATCGGCCAGTGCCACAGCACAGTGGTCGCCAATCATAGCAGCGGTGTAGGAGTTCCAGCAGGGGAAGATAGGCAACCATCCACCCTCTTCATACATATTGACCAACGATTGCATCATGTCGGCCGACAAGTCCGGCTCGATGATATGATACAGTGGATGCAGGGCACGGTAGGTGTCCCACATGGAGAAGTCGGTGAAGCACCTGCGCCCACGGTTGGTTTTGGTGCCATCAGCGAAACGGGGATAGGCTCCATCCACGTCGCTCAACTCTCTGGGCAGGAAAGAGGCACGATACAAAGCTCCATAAAACTGGTTCACACGGGCGGTGTCTTCTTCTGACACGTCGATGGTATGCAACCGGTCAATCCACTGATCAGAACAAGCAGATTGCACCTCTTCAAAAGTCTTGGCTTCTATCTCTGCTTCCATATTCTTTTGGCACCCCTCACGGTCGGTGAAAGAGGAGGCCATACGGAGCAGGATGGGCTCACCTGCCTTTCCCTGAAAGGTGAGAATGGCACCGATATTGGTTTTTCCACTCAGCGTCTGCAGGCCTTCTGTCGCATGAAGTTCGTCGTAGGTGCCTGCAGACAAGGGCTGTTGGTCGTAGCGGAGCAATAGATGTCCGGAAAAGCCGGCCCGCTCTCCCCATCCTTGGTAGATGCGATGCACGGGATTGTAGCCGTAGATTTCATGTCGCGCTGGGTCATGGGTCACACCACCCTCTCCTTCATCACTATTAGGGTTCAGCAGCACATGCACCAGTTGGTCTCGGTCGGGAGTGATGCGCAAGATGGCACCATGCGAGGAGGCCGTCAGTTCTATCAGCAGATGTTCGTCGGGCAAACGCACGGAGTAATAATCGGGGTGCGACACCTCGTCGGAATGACTGAAACGGGTGGCACGAGCCTTAGGCTGGGTGCGCAAAGCGCCACTGATGGCAGAGATAGTGAACGACCCATAGTCCTGGGTGCAGCCGCCCACAATCCAATGGGAGTTGCGCACACCCTGAAACAAGGTGTCTTTATAATAATAGGGGGCAATACACTTCTGTTCGGTGTCTTGCGTCTGAGGAGTCCAGAAATTCTGACCATTGGGGGTGAGCACAGCGGGAAGGGTCTGACCATGCTCCTCGCTGCCCTTTCCGAAAAGTCCTGCCGTCCGGGTGTTGGCCTGGGCGGTGCCTACCATCGTGTTGAGAGCATGGAGATGATGCAGATGGTGCAGGCGATGGATACGACGGGCCACAAAGGTCTTCAGGTCATCCCAACGGTAGAAGCCGCCCTCAAAAGCCATCTGGATGGGGATGGTGGTGGGGCGCTCGTTGTGCAGTAGCCGCACGATGACATCACCTGCTTCATTGTGGTAGAAAATCATCTGCAGATTGACGGCCATAGGCAAGATCTCGTCCATCTTGCCCGTGAGACTGCTCTCTGTCTGCAAGAGGGTGAGAAGACGGTAGAGGTTGGTATCATGACCGAAGCGAAGAGTGGCTGACGGAGCGCTTTTGGCAATGGCCTCATCGGCACGCTGCTCAATGTCCTGCCACAGGGTGACAGCCGACAGGGCTGGAATGCCTTCATTGCGTATATCAGTGCCATTGCAATACACCATACGGTCATTGTTGCGCTCATAGATGTCGGCAAACTCTTCATCGGTGAAGATATCATACAACTGGATGGGCAACTCCACATCCTGCATGTCGGAGGCGATGGTGTGAAGTTCTGACATCAGACGCTCTTTCTCGACCACAGTTTCAGGATGTATGAAAAGTTGACTGATAAAACGGTCGGGAGAACCTTTCATGCGCGGAAACACTTTGCGCTCCAGTTGTTTCAACTCAGGAGTGGTATAGGCGATGTAGGCCATATAGGCGGAGTCGGTCTCGACGGTCATCTCACGAGGTGGACACAGACGGCGCAGCTCACTGGTGAAAGCAAGCATACTCTTACGACAACGGTCCACCACACTCGAACGTGCCAAGACGACGGTTTCATCCGTGAAGACCTCTGGATAATGCGCCACCATCCGCTGGGCGATCTCCTGATGCTGACGGCCACCAAGTGGGGTGAGCAGACCACCATGGCCACGGGCGTTTTTCCACACTTTCTTCATGAGTCCACGCACTTGTTTCCCTTTCTTGGTCAGATTCTTCTTGTCAGCAAACTGCGACATTACCCATTGATACCGCTCATCGGATGGCAACCACCGCGAACCATGCCGCCCATAATGGGAGATATAGAAGACCTCATATCCTGCCGGGGCTGACACACCATCCGACGGTTGCACCGATGGATAGGCATAGTAGACACCTCCCATCTGCTCACGGGTTTTCTGCGCACTGACTGTCAACGACAACAGTACAAACAATAACAAGATGATATTTCTTTTTTCTTCCATCTCTCGTCTTCTTTGCCGCAACATAGCGGCTCCGGTTATATTTTTTGTCATCTATGCCGCAACAATGTTGCGGCTCCTTTTTCATCTTTCATCTTCCACGTCCATCTTCCAGTCAATTCCTAAAGGGTTATGACGCATTTCCATCACAAGGGGAAGCGGAGCGGTGGTGGAAATCCACATCTCCGTACGGTCAATGTCGGCCCTTACATGTATCCAGCCTTTTTGCTCATCCACTTGACGCCAGGTGATCGTATCATAGACGAAACTGCCTTTTTCTCTCAACTGCCGCAAGGCATCATAGGAAATAAAGCCCATCGTGCCTTGAGGATGATAGACACTGCCATCCATCTGCGGACTGTCCCAACAGAAGCCTTTGGCATGCTCCACCACGCTACGGGGAAGGAGATAGGTGGCTGACTTGACGGTGACGCATAACGTGTCGCCTGCCCACCCCATCGTCAAAGGCCAGGTGCGGAACTGACGGTTGAGGGTATAATGAATCTCACTCTTCACGATAGGATGGGTCTCCACTTTCACTACTTCGTTGATTTTCGCAATTGGAGGGTAGAATTTGACCTTTTCTGTCTTCTTCCGCATCATCTCAAAGGTCAGTTCGCCACCTTCCATCAGCTGTTGATGCTCTATACGGGCATTTTCTATCTCTTTACCATTCAGCAAAATACGCCTCACCATCTCACCTTTTCCTTTAACCATCACATGCAACTGTCGGCCATTGCTCAGATGCAGGGTATAGTCAGGTACCATGGGTGCCAGCAACAGATAATAAGACTGACCGGCATTGGGATAAAAACCCATCAGATGAAAAGCCAACCACGACGACATGGCCCCGGAGTCATCATTGCCAGGCAAACCATTGGGGGCGTCATTATAACAGGTGTTCACAATCTGACGCACCCGCTCTACACTTAAGTCAGGCCGACCTATCCAATGATACAGACAGGGGGTGAGAAACGACGGCTCATTGGCCACATTGTAATATCCCTTTTCAAAGAAGAGGTCCAGCCGCTGCCGAAAAGTATCAGCACCGCCACAGGCTTCTATCAGACCGGGCACGTCATGGGGGATGCTGAGTGAATACTCCTCTGAGGTGGCCTCATAGAAGAAAGTGGACCACCAGGGCAGATACCACGGCGCCACCTTGGTGACGGGGGTATAAGGGATGGTGGGCACAAACACTTTCGATTTGCCCCAAGGCACGTCATCAAGCCAACGGCCATCAGCGTCTTTGGGCATCACAAAACCTCGCATCTCATCCCATTCAAAATCGGCACGCCACAGGTTTTTCCAGTTCTGCGAGCGCTGCATATACCGTTCGTAGACATCCCTCCGCCCCAATCCTTTGGCCACCTCGGCGATGCAGTAGTCATCGTAGGCATACTCGATGGTGCGGTTGCCGGCACGGTCGATGCCGTAGGGGATATAGCCAAGAGAGAGATACTCACGCAGACCACCACGGCCATGCTTCTCGTGGTCGGCTCCGGGGTCCGCCTCGCCGTCTTTGAGCATCGCCTCTAAGGCATACTCATAGTCGATGCCCTCAAGCCCCTTCATATAGGCGTCGGCGATGACCACTTCGGCATTGCTGCCACCCTGTGTGCGCCCATTGCAGTTGCCGCTGCGGGCATCGGGCAGATATCCTTCGCGACGATAGATATGGAGCAGCGAGTTGACCATGTCACGCTCACGTTCTGGCTCAAGCAGGGTGATTAGTGGCGACGAGGTGCGGTAGGTGTCCCAGATGGCATAATAGTCATCATAGTAGGGGGTCTCCGTCCATTTGGGATTCTCGCCGCTGCGGTCCACAGGCATGAGCATCGTGTGGTACAGGGCGGTGTAGAACATCCGTTTTTGCTTATTCGTGGCACGGGGCATCTCTATCTTGGATAAAGTGTGCTCCCAGGCCTCACGCAGCAAGTCTAACTGGCGGTCGAAATCCACCTCCGGAATATTGCGTCGTGCTTGCATGGTGCTGACAAAGGAGATGCCGACACGCACATGCACGAGGGTATCGCTCAAATGAAGGACAGCCACACGGCGTGTATCGTCTAACTCTGCTCGGAGGGGGGTGTCCGTACGCAGACTGAAAAAGACGGTATAGGCGTCGCCATTGTTCCATCCGCCACGCACCGTAGAATAGCCTGTCAGCTCATGGTCATTCACCGTCTCAATCTCTGCACCCACCAACTGCTGAGCTTCACGCAGGTCGGGGATATCGCTCTTGCCGAGGTAATGACTGGCGTCAATCAGCAGTTTTCCCTCATGTGGATAATGCAAACGATAAAAAGCACACCGTTCTGAGGTAGTGATTTCTGTTCGGATACCATTTTCATACGTCGTGGAATAATAGCCTAAGGCTATCTGCTCATTCTTGCGTGGTTGAGCGCCTCTGTCCGTGAGAAAAGGCTGAATCAAGATGTTGCCGTATTTTTGACCACCACCCGTGCCGCTCACATGGGTCTGAGAAAATCCGGTCACTGCCTCTGGCAGAGGTGCCCATCCTGCATTGGGTCTCACCCCACAGTCGGGCCCTGGTTTCACCATGCCGTAGGGCATCGACGGACCGGGGAAGGTGCGCCCCACCCCTTCACTGCCAATACGCGGATCTACGTATTGTCCGTTTTGGGCATGCAACGGTATGCAGCACAAAAGTGACGATACCAATAATATGATTCGAATTTTCATAGTTGGATTCAAACTAAGGGCAATCTATTAGAATGCAAATTTACAAAAAAATAAGAAAAACCATCTAAAAATCCTCCAAAAACTATACCTTTGCACGCTATTTATCTATTAAAGGACAACGAACATGAAAAAGATTCTGACGATTATCAGCATGACCATCATGGCTATCAGTCTCCATGCCCAGGAAACGACACTGCAAAACGTAGAACAAGAGGACTCTACCATCGCCGTTATCGCTTACTTCTGTAAGGACGATACAATGGAGTATCTTCGCAGACAGGGCAAATACAAAGTCGTCGGCAACGATACGACCGACATGGGAAATATTACCGAAAAATTCAGGATAGCCGTCACCGACTCCACCAGCGAAGGATACAAAATGGAGATAACCCCTATCTCGATGGAGGTAGAAGGTGGAGAAAACAATTACGTCATCAAAATGGCACAACTGCTCTGGAATGATCTGAAGAACCTTCGCTGCCGATTCTCCACCGACGAGTTAGGCCGGGTGCAGCATATAGAAAACTGGCGGGAAATCCGTGATGTGCTGAAGAAAAGCTATGTGTTGGTCTTCGACAGCCTCTACACGTCGATCCCGGGGTTAGACAGCGTCATGCCACGAAAACAAATGGAGGGCCTGATTCGTTTAGCTAGTTCCACCGAGGATGGCATCAAGGAGCAATATGACGAGTTGGAAATGCTTTTCGGAATGCATGGCAACGAAGTGAACATGGAGTCTGTCGAGAGTGATGACATATCGGAATCGGGCTATCCCACCCACACTCTTATCGAGTCGTTCTATTCTGCCCAGACCGACGAATTCGACAGGGAAGGCGATTATGTTATCCAGGCTCGCACCGACACCAAGATATCTTTCGATGATATGACCGATTTGATGAGCTCCACTTTTGGAGTGCTCTTCACAGGAGAGGCCTCCGACAGCATCAACAAATACGTCAACATGGCGTTGGAAGAAAAAAAGGAGGGAATGACCGTCTCCAATCACGAACAATATTGTTATTCCTATAATGGTTGGCCGAAACTCATGCAGAAGGTCACAGAAATCGACATCGCCGGCTTGGCCAAACGCATCGAATACGATTCAATCGAGTGGACCTTCCGACGCTGGGGCGTTTTCACTTTCCCGGAAGAAGAGGACAAAGAAAAAGATTTATAAGCCAAGTGAAGAGGGTGTGTCAAAATGTAGATTTTCATTGCCGGCATTTACAATTTGTAATCATTATGGCGGCCTGAAGGGCCAATGAGCGGTTAGCCCAGGGCAACGCCCTGGGTTTTTATGTGTGGCAACAATTGTCGCCCTGTAAGGGCA
>JAEEGL015800281.1_pt1 | contig 105104 bp, 104 predicted proteins | sample 9134231 | NCBI WGS metagenome assembly JAEEGL01 (sample SAMN16246548, study PRJNA631951) | gut metagenome | biome: gut microbiome; feature: rumen; material: fiber-attached | host: Bos | place: Iran: Karaj | collected 2018-10
GGACGATGATTCGTGCGATCTGAGCTGAAAACCGCCGAGAATGGGCATCCTTCATAGAATGTCAAGTGTGATCGGGTCCCTTTTTACATTTCGAACGAGGCTGAAGACCTGACAAACCGGCAACTGTCCAATGACCTCATTCTTTCGAATTCTTCGGAAATGCCGGAAACGACCGCCGTGCAGTCGTTTCCGGATAGGTATGTTCGAAAAGCATATTTTGAAGGCAAATCCGGCTGATCCATCAAAAAGCGGCTAAAGAGGCAAAGTCAACTGTCCAAGTCAAGGTTAAGAATCGTTACCGTACGGTCATTTCTTCGGGGCGATGCCAGTGATGATGTCCTTGCTGAAATCGAACACGACCTCGGTGTCCTTTCCGTCGGTGATCTTCAGGACACGGGAACCGTCCACCTTTCCTACAACGGCGCCCTCGCAGGACACCTCCCTGAAGATGTCGACGATCTCCTGCGAACAGGATGGGTCGCATGCTATGACGAAAGCGCACCCAAGATACGCCAGGGCCCATTCGATATCGTCCGCGAAGGATGGCTTCGGTATCTTCCTGACGTCTACGACGGCACCGGCCGAGGAGGACTCCAGCATCATGCCAAGGGTGCCTATGTGGCCTGGATTGCTCATGTCCTTGCACGCGTGTGCAAGATGCTTCTCCGCCACGACGGCGATGGCCTCCATCTGGGCCTGGACCAGCTCTGCCGACTTCATGGAAGTGGTATCGAAGGTGTACGGCACGCTGGGCGGGAACCTCCCGTCAATGTCCATGATGAAGACTATGTCATCCCCGGGCATCGCGGTGCTGCTGAGGAGCACATCCTCCTTCTTCACCGTACCGATGATCGAGATATCGATGGAATCGTAATGGCAGTCAGGATGCGTATGGCCGCCTACCAGCGGCACACCGAACTTCTCCACCCCGTACCTCATACCCTTGAAGAGTTCGGTGCCGGGGTTGCCGTCGGACAGCGCCAGGACATCGACCATCCCCAGGGGACGGCCGCCCATGGCGGCGATATCGTTGACGTTGACCAGGACAGCATAGTATCCTGCCAGGTAGGGGTCCGACTTGATCAGCTTCTCCATGATCCCGTCCGCAGCGAAGAGCACGCAAGTGTCCCCGCATTCCAATACGGCAGCATCCTCGCCCTCTGCCGCCACCACCTTACTGAACCCGGCGGTAGGGAACATGTCCACCACACCGTGGATAGCGTTCTTACGGGTGACCCCGGGATGGGTCCTAATGGCCTCGGCATACTTCTTCAGATCCATTGCTATCAACGCCACAGGCCCTTCCTGCGTAGAATATAAATCGATATGATGCACAGGACTATCATGAGCACAAGAAGGACCGCCGCCGTATACTCATAATCACCGCCCGGCAGAAGCACATTCATACCGTAGAAACTGGCGATCATCGTCGGTATCGATATGATCAAGGTGATCGAGGTCAGGAACTTCATGACATTCGCCAGAGAGTTGTTCAGATCCGCCTCCACCAGCTGCCTGGTACCCTTGATGATCTGGGAATAGGTCGTCGTCATCTCCAGCGCCTGGTTGGTCTCCACGATGACATCGTCGATGAGCTCCCTGTCCTCCGGGCAGGTGATGAGACGGGTCTGACGGCTGATCCTGTCGATGATCGATGAATTGACCGAAAGACTGGTCTTGAAGTAGACCAGGTTCGACTCCAGCTCGTGGAGCTCGAAGAGGTCCTCCCTTTTGGTGGCCTTGCGGATCGACTCCTCGATCGCATTGCGCTTGACCTCGATGTACTTAAGGTCGGACTGATAGTTGATGGCGATCCTGAACAGGATCTGGAGAAGGAAGCGTGTGCGGTTGGCCACGTTCACAGTGTTGATGTTCTTGTTCATCGATGAAAGGATGTTTGTGATCGCGTACAGTGGCTGCAGACAGACGGTCACTATGGCCTTGTCCGTGAGGGTGATCGATATGGGAAAGGTCGTGAACTCCTCGTGACCGTTCCTCCATTCCCTGGTAGGGGCGTCGACCAGGACGATCGTGTACTTCTGGGAGACCTCGGTCCTAGACCCCTCCTCGTCATCCAGAGCGGCGGTGAGGGCCTCCCTGTCTATCTGAAGGGCCTGCTGGACCAGATCTATCTCCTCGACGGTGGGATTGATCATGTTGATCCATACGTCGTCCTTGATCTCGTCGGTCTTCGCCAGCTTCCCGTTCACCATCTCGTAGATGTCTATCGTCTCTCTCACCTCTCCTTATCATATTATGAATGCCAGCAGGACCAGGAAGAACATCACGAGGGTGACCGTGGAGATGGAACTGGAAATGCTTCCGGACATCTTCGCGCGCCTCTCGGCGTCCTTGATCCCCAATCTTTCCAACAACCAATTGATGCCTCCCTCGAATAAAAATCCTCCATCGAAGGGATAGGCGGGAAGGGCGTTGGATATGGCCAACAGGATGTCGAGCCAGAACAGCCAGTAGAGCATCTTGACCGTCTTCCATGTGAGGTCATCACCGGGCGCGTCATACCACCATGTGATGGAGCTCGGGATCGGGTCCAGCCCGTTGATGGGTCCAGACAGGTATCTAAGGAACTTGTCAGCGAACTCCAACGGGGATGTCATGCCGTACAGCGGGTTGGTGGCCTGATTGAGCATGACCGTGGGGGTCGTGAACGTCAGACCGGAATCGGTGACGGCGACTCCGAGATATCCATAGCCGCTAGAACCCGTTGTGAGCGTTACCTGGGGGTGCTCCTCGATGACGACATCCCCGTCCACGGCGGTGATGGTCGCGGTCTTGACCACGGTCAGGTCCCCGGGCAGGGTGTCCAGCATGAGGTCCCTAAAGTCGCTGCTGTTGGAGATCAGGTGCTCGACCGGTTCGGAAGAGCCTCTTGTGATCGTGATGGAATAAAGGTAGCTGAGCGCTGATAGCTCCGCCTTCGCCGCAGGGCTGTTGTTGGTGACGGTCTTGATGAGAGCACCCATCTGCAGGGGCTCCGACTCATGGTACTGCCTGTCTTCCAACAGATACTGCAGCTGATAATGCTTCATTGGCGAGATCTCTATGTCCGATTCGAATGATATCGCGGCGGACACCACCGCCTTGACGGGATGATAGCTCGTCTCGCCGTACTCCTTGATGCCTGTGACCAGGGCGGACGTGGGGATGCCGGAATTGAATCCCGGGGAGTTCTCGTCTATGTAATACACTCCGGGCAGGTTCGCGGCGTCCTCCTGCTCGAACTGCGCCGGGGTTATCCCTGAGCACAGAACCAGCATCAGGGCCATGGAGATCACCGCCACGATGGTGTTGACGGAGATTCCTGCCGAATAAATGTCCATCTGCGGCCTGCGGGACATCTTACTGAGCTGTTCCTCGTTGGGCTCGCAGAAGGCTCCGAGAGGGACCACACCGTACAGGAGTCCGGTGGAATCCACATCGCAGTCGTTGGCACGGGACTGTATTCCGTGGCCCATCTCGTGGACCACCATCGCGACGAAGAGCGCGATGATACCGTATGTGAGGGGCAGCATGGGGTTGAAACCCGGGATTGCCAGGGCATACTGTATCCCTATCCCGCCCTGTCCTATCCTGGAAGGCAGCGACAGGATCGCCGAGATGAGCATGTACATCATCATCAGGAACAGGAACACCGAGATCAGCCTGGATATGAAACCGAACACGCGCCAGAAGCGGCGATACTTGCCCAGCTTGTCCATAGACTTGATACCGAGACGCGTCTTGATCATGATGGTGGGACCATACTTGACAAGATGGTACTTGGCGGCCTTCTCGGGACATCTCCATACCCAGACCCAGATCGGGACGTAGATGATACAGAGAATAATCATCACAAGAATTGCCGTATCCATGGTACCCTCGGGCACGAGTAAGCCTTCATCGTATAAAACGAATCAACTCTGTTGAACAAAGGTTCCGACTATGGTCCTGGCCCATCCGAGCTTACGCCTTTTCATCTCCGGATCGGAGCCTTCCTTGGGCATCGGATGCTCGTAATCGAAGCCGACCAGCCTTATCCTTCTGACGCCGAAATGGGCCGCGAAGCACACGGCACGGTCGCCGTCGGTGAAGCCGCCGTAATTGAAAACGGTGTATTCCGGCGTGGACTGCGTCGTGAGCACGACCGGGCCCTTGAACAGAGGGGCGTATTGGACTATCAGGTCCTGATTGTCCCCGTGGGCGTGGATGAACGTGTAGGCCCCATGAGCGCTCACGTCAATCTGCGGACCAATGTCCCCGTCCAGATCGGTGAAGACCATGTCGGGCACGATCCCTACGAAGACCAGCCTTCCGACTGCGGATCCAGAGCACAGGACAGTGCCTGTGGTCCCTTTCGAACGGATGTCGTCCTCCAGACAGGGTGCGTTTCCTACCACGGTAACCTCGTCCTTGAGCAATTCAGCTGCATCGTCCCCCGAATGGAGATCAGAACCCATAGTCACCGCCTTCAGTATGCGCACGCTATTCTCGTCCGATTCGCGGTCGTAGCCCATATCGGCCAGTATCCTCTCATAGATGGGCTCCCACTCTGAGAACTGCATCGGATCACTCCGGCTCCGCCGTCGGACGGTACAGCTTCTTGATGTAACTGGCGACCACCGATATGACGACACCGATGAGGACCTCCAGCACACCGATCATACCGTCACCGCCGGGGGTGAGGATGGTCTGCACGATATCCAGCAGCCCCATGACCACCAGCCCGAGGCTGGCGAGGTTGAAGCAGTCGAACAGATTGCTGATGCAGATGATTGACTGTTCCTGCGCATCATCCATCATGACCCCGAACACATAGACCATGATGGCTATGACGATGGGCCAGCACATCATGGACAGGTACGACGTGACAGCGACCAGCCAGGATGTGTAGAACGTGTCCACCACCTGGTAGTAGCAGACGATTGCGCTGATGATCGCGATTCCCAGAGCGACCGAGGTCATGACGAGCCTGGTACCCCTGGACAGGATCCTCTCCTTGACGAAGGCGCTGAAGCTGGTCCACCTGGAGGTGAAGCTGTATGCGTAGAGCAGAAGCGAGACTCCGATGACCGTGACAACGAGATCCCTCGAGATGCTCGGAAGGTAGGACACATCGTTGGTGGTGAAGAAGATGGCCAGGTCAGGGACCAGCATGAAGAGCGACAGGAACAGTATCAACGCACCGATGGGAGCGATGAACCTCTTCCTCTTGTTCGGCTCGGACAGCATCTTGGTGAGGACGTAGAACGAGCTCTCAACCGTCGGGGCCTGCTTTACGTAGACCTTCCTGACGGAATCGACATGCGCCCTAGAGGATATGATCGGGTAGATGTACTCATCCTCCGCTCCGTCACCTATCAGGATAACATTGTCGGGCTTGGTCTCATCCAGGACGCGCTCCAGCTCGGCAACTAACTCCAGATCGGATTTGTATCCGACCTTCTCGTCACCGCAGATGAGGGCGATCTCGGCCTGGATGCCGTCCTCCTTGCGTAATTCAGAACACGTACTGATTCCCGCGTACAGCGCATTGAGGTCCGAATCCTCCGGATCCGCGATGCCCAGGGCTGTCGCTGCGGCGATGCAGTTCTCCATCCCGATGACAGGGGTCTCCACCTTCCCCTTGACACCGAAATCGTCATCCCTGTCCACCGCTAGAACGAGAGTACGCTTCATGCATACCTAATCGAATAACGGCTATTTATTTCGCATCGATGCGCATTCAGAAGATGTGCGAGCAGGATGCCTGGGTGGTCGACGATGCGATACCATATGCATCGACGGGGGCCTTTGCTATCGCACCCATTTTCTCTTTTAAATCCCATACTCAACGGTTATCTATGTGCCCGATGATTATGTGATTATGCGTATCAGATGGCACGGCCACGCCTGTTTCGAATTCTCGGACGGAGAGACCACGATCGTTGTAGACCCCCACGATGGGCGCTCGATCGGTCTCAGACCCCCTACGGCGACGGCCAACGTCGTCCTGATGACACACGACCACTACGATCATCACGCCTCCCGCGTCATCAAAGGCGACCACCAGGACGTCATGATGGGCAGGGGCGAGTTCGAGGTCAAGGGCGGCATAAAGGTTACAGGATACCCCACCTGGCACGACTACAACAAGGGATCCGAGAGGGGTCCGAACACCATCTACAAGTTCTCGATGGAGGGCATATCCCTCTGCCACTGCGGCGACCTCGGGTGCATCCCGTCGGAGGATGTGATCAAAGAGATCAAGGGAGTGGACTTCCTCTTCATACCGGTCGGCGAGGTCTACACTATGGAGCTGCCCGACGTCAAGAGGTTCATAGAGCTGGTCAACCCGCGCATCCTCGTCCCGATGCATTACATGGTCGGAGGGCTCTCCTTCAGATTGTCGTCACTGGACAAGTTCCTGGACATGATCCCCGACGAGTCCATAGACTTCATCGGCAACGAACTGGAGATATCGGAAGGCGACCTGCCGGATACCAAGAGCTGCTGGGTCTTCGACCACTGAGCTCAGTATAGGGACAGTCCTTCCTCGATCTTTCCCATCTCGATGGGGGTCGTGTCGTCCCCGATCAATGCTCCTTTGGAGTTGGAGAGTATACCGGCCCCGAGCATGCGGACTCCGTGGTTGACGGTGGTCCTGATGGACTCGACCTTGAGTACGTCCTTGATCAGCTGGATCTGGTCGTCGGTGGTGTCCACATGGCAGACGCAGCCGATGTTGGTGGCGCTGCAGATGGACCCAACGGTCTTGATGCCAGCGATCTCGGACGGGACGCATTCTACCCCGAGCGCATCGGAGATCAGCTTGACCTCCTCCTTAGAATAATCGGGGTTCACTATGGCGCCCTTGTCGTTGGCGAGGATGTTGTTCCCTGCCGCGTTGAGCACGCCGTCGAGGGGAGTGCAGGGCAGGCACTCACCGATGATCGAGATCTCCCTCTGATCCGAGAGCCCCGACACCACGGCACCGTTGGAATTCATGACGACGAGTGACCCGATCACGAATGATCCGGCCACCGTCATCAATGTGGTTTTGACTTGCAATGCCTCCTCCACGTCCTTAACGAACTCGGGGGCGGCATCTCCTGCGATGAATGCGAAACTCTCGTTGACTGCCGTGAACACACCGATATTGGAACTTCCTGCGTAACGTGAGTATCTCATCATCGGTATCACCTTCACTCTGCGAGCGAGACTTCGACGAGCCCGTCATCGAACTTGACGGCCTTGACGGTGATCTTGTTCGGAGGGTTGCGGATTCCGTTGGCCCAGAGTTTCTCGTTGACGCTGGCGTCGATCCAGATCTGGTCCTGCTCGGCCTTCATGTGCCTGGCGATGTTCTCCCTGAGCTCCTTGACAGCACGGTTGGTCCTGCGTGTGCGGGGTGCCTGCTTTGTCTTCCTGAGGGGGACTACGATTGTTCTCTCGATTTCATCTGCCATCCGAATCACTCCTTGATCTTACTCATGCGCCATGACCTTCTCTTAGGGTGGCGGAGGAACTGCCTGCTAGTCCTCATCATGACCCATGCGGGGACACGGCGGTTCTGCTTGACTTTCTTGTTGAGCCTGGCTTTCATTGCGGGGGCCTTTGTACTTGACATGATTATCTCCTCTCTATGGTGATCTCCCTCTTCTTGGGGGTGATCTGCCCGAGAATGTTTCTCAGCATGTTATCGTCAACGGGGACGGGGATCCTTCCGCTCTGGGCAAGCTGGACCAACTGCATCTCGATCTGCTGACCCATCTGGGGGTTGGCGAGCTTGATGTTGTTGAGCCTGTCTCTGGCCTCGGGGGTCAGGATCTGCCTCATTGCGTTCTGAAGCTGCATCTCCAGCTGTTGCTGCTGTTGCTCCTGAGCCTGCTGCTGTGCAGCCTGCTGCTGAAGCTCCTGCATGCGCCTCTGCCTCAATGCCTCTAATTCCGGATCATCCATGCTGATACCTCCATTCAGGCCTTCATCTCGTCGTAGACCTCTTTTGCAGTGTTGTCCAGAAGGGACTGACCTGCAGGGCTGATTGCGCGGCCCTCTTTGTCCTTCGAAACCAAATATCCGGCGGCCTCGAGCTGCATCAGGCATTTCCTTGCGATGTTGCGGCTTCCCTTGACTGCCTTGTTCGGCATAGATCCCCTGTCAGCGTAACCACCGTACTCGGCGGCGAGCTTGGAGGATCCCATCGGTCCTTTGACGTACAGCTTCCTCATGATGGAGGCGGCACGAGTGTACCACCAGTCGTCCTGGGAAGGCGCTCTCTCTGTGTGCCTACCGGTCTTCACAAACTCAGCCCACTCGGGAGGGACGATCTTGTCGTTCTCCTTGAGCTTCTGGGCTGTCTTGAGTATGAGCTGCTCGGCAGGAACATCGTAGACAGTTACCATTTCATTACCTCGCTAATGTCCACAGAGTGGACCTAACTGGAACTTTGGTATAAGGATTTTGTATATAAGCGTTGCTAAGAAGGGCAGTATAAAACTTGGTAATTTCGAACTCCGCACGTTCGGAACCACTCCCCCGTACGGCCTGAGGATGAAACACCCTCCACGGCAGAATCACAAAGATGACTCTGATATCCGTGAACCTGATGATGACGAAATAGTATTTGAATATGATGGGAAAGAAGGATCGGGGCCGGACCGGAACTATCCGGCCCATGAGGCCCCGATCGAGGATAAATGGTTACGGTCAGCTGATGAACTGGTCTTCCCCTTCCTTTATCTTCAATGCGACGACCACGCCCACTATGAGCGTGATGATCAGGGGGAAAGCGAGCACGCTTGCCAGGATGCAGAGGATGAACGCACGCTGGTTGTTGGTCCTCTTGCTGACAGACATTCCGGAAAGCAGAGCGAAGATACCGCTGAGGATCATGAGTATCGCCGGGACGCTGTAGATGGCGGCCAGTGCGGCTGCGTCGATACCAGCGTTGATCAGCTGCTGATATTCTTCAGGAGCCATGTCCTTCATCATGTTCAGGATCATATCGGCCTGAAGGGCTATGTAGACGCAGAACAGACCGATCAGGATGGCGAACGCCGCATAGATGTAGATCAGGATGGCAACCGTGTCGAGGTTCACATTGCTGGTCCTCACAGGCTTGGATACCTGAGGTTCGCCGATATTCGCACCGCATGACGGGCAGAATACGGATCCTTCCGGCAGTTCCTGTCCGCATTTGGTACAGAAACTATACTTGTCATCTTCCATAGGACAGCAATCTTATCATCGCTTAAAAACCTTGATTCGTGATTCTCATATATCCTGGCAAACGTACACAAAGTCTGTACCATTGTTGATTCGGACACGCCGATGGCCTGATGCCACAATATTATTATTGAATCCACCATCGAGGTATCATGGCAGTCGATATGAAGTACTGTTACAAATGCGGTTCAGCCGTTCCGAAAGGTGCAACGTTCTGCTCCGAATGCGGTGCTTCGCTGAATCTGGAAGAGGAGAAGAGGGCCGAATACACGGCCACCAGCACCTCTGCCAGCAACAACGCGGACCTCGGCATAGTGCCCATGATGATGATCATCTACGGGGTGTTGGCTGTGATCGGTTCTATTTTCATAATTTCTTTGGGAATGGCATTCGATCAGATGCTCCAGATGCTGAGGGAAAGCGGAATGTCCGAGGCCGACATCAGGAATGTCGAGAGCATATTCGGCGTCTTCGCCATAACGAACAAGATCTCCGCGACCGGAGCGGGACTCGTCCTCGCCATCAGTGGAATATTCGCTGTCATCGGCGGAATGAAGGCCGACAAGAGGACAGGATGGAAAGGTACCGTGCTCATCACGTTCATCGCAGCGCTGATACCCGCTTTCGCGATACCGTTCATGCCCCTTCTGCCCCTGGTGCTCATAGCGATCGGTCTGATAGTCGCCTATTGGATCTACAGCTCCAAGGACAAGTTCCTATCCTGATACCATGAGATACGTCGTGGCCATGACCGGGGCCTCAGGGTCCATCTACGGGATAAGGCTCCTCCAGGAGCTGGAGGGCGAGAGGATCCTGGTCATGTCGCCCACGGCTAAGGCCGTCATGGAGGCTGAGACGGATTACAAGGTCGAACAGGTCTACTCCATGGCCGACCAGGTCTTCGAGGACGATCAGATGTTCGCGTCGATCGCTTCCGGCAGCTATCGCTACGATGCGATGTTCATCGCTCCCTGCAGCGAATCATCCCTTGCGAAGATTGCCTGCGGCATCGGGGATACGCTCATAACCCGTTCTGCGGGAGTTTGCATAAAGGAGGGCAGGAAGCTCGTCCTACTCCCCAGGGAGACACCCAAGAGCGCTATAATGCTCGAGAACGAGCTCAAACTGGCAAGACTCGGCGTCAGGATCGTCGATGCCAACCCCGGATTCTACCCTAGGCCGAAGACTGTAGATGACCTCGTCAACATCGTGGTCGGGAGGTGCCTGGACCAGATCGGACAGGAGCATTCCCTGTACACCAGATGGGGCTCAGAGGAGTGAGCTCCGTTCCTGATTTTTCTATAATAATACAGAAGATAGGTCCGAGGGGTACGTAGGCCCCAGTGGACCTTTGAAGTTTATCGATCACTCGAGATAGATCGCAGGCCTTCCGGGCACGGCTACCTTGGCCTTGCCCTGCGGGTCGTAGATGCCCTCGGCATCCGCCGAATAGACCTCGACGGGCACGCCGTTCTCCTCGGAGAGGAATGCCGCCGCATCGGTGAAGAGCCTGCACTCGTCCGTCTCGACGAGGGGCAGCTTCTGCTCCACGGTGGACCTCTGGAATTCGACGGCGACCTTCTGGGCCAGAGAGGATACGGCCTTTCCGTTCTTCCTCAGGTCCTCCCTCGCCATGCATGCCTTGGTGAGGTCGGGGATGGTGAGCTTGCCATCCTTCAGCATGTCCAGGGCCAGGTTCATGACGTCCTTCTTCCACTGGGCGGAGGTGTACAGCACGATCTTCTTCACGTCGATGCCTGCGATCTTCCTGATCTCGGTGATGTCGGACATGGCATCCCTGAGGAGGTTCTCTCCATACTCCGCCGCAAGGGAGATCTTGGTGGTATCCGCCTCGGGCAGCTGGTTGGAGGAGACGAGACCCTCGAAACCGGCCTGCTCCCAAAGCTCCTCGGCGATGTGCGGTGTGACCGGCATCATGCACTGGATCCAGATCTTGAGGGCCTCGGTGATGGTCTCCCTGTTGTTCCCGCCGCGCCTGTTGTACCACTTCATGTCGTTGAACATGTCGTAGTAGACGATGGTGGTCATCGCCCTGAGGTCGTTCTTGTCCATGACCTTCCTGATGTTCTGGAGGTGGTTGTTGAACCTGGAGATGAGCCAAGCGTCGATGTCCTTCTTGGGCGCATCGGACTCAGAGTTGATGAGGTCCTGGACCGCCAGCATGATCCTGTCCGCCCTCTGACGGTAGGTCATAACGGTGTCCTCGTCCCACTCGACGTCGACGAACATGGATGCCACGTTGGCGTAGTACAGCCTCATGGCGTCCACGCCGTACTTGGCCGCGGCACCGGGGATGGGCTGAGCTCCGCCCTTGGACTTGGAGATCTTGGTGGCCTCTCCGGATTTGTCCTTCTTGCCGGTGATGTACCAATTGACGGTGATTCCCCTGGGCCACATCTCCTCGGGGAGGATGGCCACGTGGTTCATCAGGAACGCGGGGAAGTGGACGGTCATGTGCTCCTTGCCTCCGAGGTTCAGATCAAGAGGGTACCAGTACAGGACATCCTTCCTGATCTTCTCAAGGAGCTCCGTGCTGATGCCGGTGCTATCGGACACTGATTTAGCGTCGCCCCTTCCGAGGATGACGTAGTCGAAGAAGGCCTCCGTCATCTGCTCGGGCTGGATCTGCCTCTCGTTGGCGTAGATGGATATGATGTAATAGACGGGGTAGAGCGTGGAGTCCGAGATGGCCTCGATGATCCACTTGTCGTCGTAGGGGAACTTCGTACCGAGCCAGTTCCCGAGCCTGACGCATGCCCTCTCCCTGAACCAGTCGAGGACGCCGTAGACGTTGTCGGACCACTCCGGAGGGTTGAGCTCCATGTTCTTGCAGTGATCCTTGGTCATCTGGGTGTACTTGGGGTCGGCGTAGTTGATGAACCACTGGTCGTCGATCCTCTTGATGTGGACGCGCGCCCCGCACCTGCAGACCACTTCCTCTGTCAGATCGTAGAAGACGTCAGCCTCGCCGGCGTCGATCATGGCCTGCTTCATCTTCTCCTGCGCCTCCTGCACGCGGAGTCCAGCGAACTCACCGCAGATGTCCTTCATCTTTCCGGTGTGGAATCCGTCCTTGTAGACGATGTGCTTCGCGTCCAGCAGCTTGGGGTCGCCGGGCTGAGTTATTCCGAGCTTGTCGATGATGTCCTTCGCAGGGAACTCGCCGTATCCCTTCATCTCGATGATGGAGATGGGGACTGTCCTGTCGAGTATCTCCTGCGAGAGTCCGTACTTAGTGATCATCTCGGGGTTCTTCTTGATGGCCTCAAGTGAAATCCAGTCGTCGGGGGCGTCAGAAGGAACCGATGTGACCAGACCTGTACCGACGTCCGGGTTGACGAACGTTGCGGGGAACACGGGGATCTCGCGGTGGATCATGGGTGCCTCGCACATCCAGCCGACCATGTCCTTTCCGGCGACGCTGCCGATCTCCTCCACTCCGTCCTTCTGGAGCTTGATCTTCTCGGTAGCCTGGGGGGAGATGATCCATGTCTCGCCGTTGTACCTGATCTTCCTGTACTCCGTCTCGGGATCCACCCAGAAGCAGACCTGACCGTACACGGTCTCGGGCCTGAGGGTGGCGGCGATGAGGAACTCGTCCCCGTGCCTGAACTTCAGGAGGGTGTACTCCTGCGTCTCCGCCTTTCCGCCCTTGGAGATGTCCGTCTCCGATGCATCGACCGCGACAGGTCCGCAGTTGGGGCAGACGGGGGCGTAGTAAGGTTTCTGAATGAGCAGTCCTGCCTCGTTGAGCTTCCTGAACTGCCAATCGATGAACTTGGAATAGTCGGGATAGAGTGTGCATGTGAATCTGCGCCAGTCGGACAGGAACCCGAATCTGCGCCAGTACTCGTTCTGATATACCTTGTTGAAGAACTCTATGACCGAAAGGGGGTCCTTCATCTTGGCAAGGTCCTCGTCGGTGCATCCGTTCCTCTTGAGGTAGTCTATGGTACCCTCATCTCCCTTGGAGATCCTCCTGTAGAGGCTGATGCCTCCATTACCGGTGGCGTGGGTGCCCACGGGGAACAGGACATTGTATCCCGTCATACGCTTGTACCTCGCTATGGCATCGAGATATGTGTATCCTCTGAGGTGTCCGACGTGGAGGTATCCGGTCACACCGGGGTATGCGAATATCGCCATGAACTTCGGTTTGCTGTCATCCCTTTCGGACTTGTCAAGACCCGCCTCTACCCAGCGTTCCTGCCATTTCTTCTCAATTACTCCATAATCGTACGCCATGCTGTATCCCTGATTATTGTGATGATGCTGGGAATATGGAGACACTTATTATACTTTCTTTATAATGAGGGAAACGAACTGGAAACGCCTGTCGGATAGTGTTCTTTCCTGTCTGACTGATTGTATGGCGTTCGGGAGACATTGTCCTCTCCTGTAAGACAGATTTTAAATACATGTATGACCTAGTCCTAATTGCAGCAAAGAAGGGATGGGAATACCTACAGAACTGCGAAAGGACGGATGAGGATGTCGGACGACGGAACCAAGATCACGATCAGGATGGGAGCTGAGGAAATCCAGACGATGGAGGACTTCATGGCTGATCATGACATCGGTAACAGGTCCGACTTCATCCGTGACGCGATCAAGGGCTACATCGCCTCTATGAAGGCCGGTCAGCCCATGAACGCGGAAGGCGGGATCTTCGTCCGCCTTAGCGACGTGCAGATGGAGACCTTGGATGCCCTCGTGCAGACCGGAATAACCGTGTCGCCCGAGGAATTCATCAGGAAGTGCCTCTTGGAGAAGATCATTCCCAAAAGCATCGAGGATGAATCCATAGAGAACGCATTCAGGGCCGCCCAGATGAAGGCCGCGTACAAGTGAAGAAAAGGATGGGAAATATGCATAATCCGGTCGGGATGGGAACGGCTCTCTGAGCCGGACCGGATCATGCAGTTGGAAACCGTTTAACAGGGGATGCACAAAATGATGCAGGACAGCAAGAACAAAGTAGCGATCGTCGGGATCGGCGGAGCGGGATGTAACGTCGTCAGCTCCTTCACCGGATGGTGCAACATGGACACCATCGCCATCAACACCGACAAGGTCGCCCTCCACGCGGCGAAGGCCGACAAGAAGATCTACATCTGCAAGGGTGTTCTTCACGGAGAGGGAGCCCAGGGCAACGCCACCCTCGGCAAGAACTGCGCCAGCATCCACATCGAGGAGATCAGGGAGGCTGTGGCAGGATACGACAAGGTGTTCGTCGTCACAGGACTCGGAGGAGGTACCGGAACCGGTGCCGCACCCGTTGTCATCGACGCCGCCCAGTCTCAGAACATAATGACGTTCGCGATCGCCATCAAGCCCTTCTCCTTCGAGGGAGAGGCCAGGAACGAGGTCGCGAACAAGGGATACAACGAGATCAGGCAGATCTGTCCCTACTCCATGGCCGTCAAGAACCAGTCGATACTGGAGCAGATGGCAGACATGTCTCTGGAGGATGCCTTCGGAGCTGTCAACCAGATCATCATGCAGCTCATCGAATGCTGCCTGGTGGAATACGACTCAAACAACCTCGAAGCACACACGGGGCACAAACAGGATGGGTTCGACTCCTTCGTCAGGGAATCGCCCATCTGTGCCTTCACTGCTTGACATTTTTTCCCCCTCGCGGGCGGCCGTCGGCCGTCCGCACCTCCATTTCTTCTATCAGTACAGATGAATGACACTCCCTGTCAGTCTCACATTAATACGACTAGTGATTATGAGGCCCAGGTGTTCAATTGAACGATGTGAAAGCGATAGAGGTATCGCATCTCGTCAAGAGATACGGTTCCTTCACGGCCGTGTCCGACATAAGCTTCGACGTGGCCAAAGGGGAGTTCATGGGGCTCCTCGGACCGAACGGGGCCGGCAAGAGCACGACCCTGAAGGCGGTCACCGGGCTCCTCAGACCCACCTCCGGCGAGATCCGCATCCAGGGCGTGGACATCAAGGACCACAGGAAGGCACTGGAGCATGTCGGATGCGTGATCGAGACTCCTATGCCCTACGGGGACTTCACTCCCGCCGACCTCTTGCAGCATGTCGGTCGCATCTACGGACTCGACAAGGCAGAGATAGCGATCCGTGGACGCGACGTGCTGGAGGAGATGAAGCTCTGGGATTGGAGATACAAGAAGATAGATGGATTCTCAAAAGGTATGAAGCAGAGGGTCGTGCTGGCGCAGGCGCTGCTGCCCAACCCCGACATCATAGTCCTCGACGAACCGACCTCCGGTCTGGATCCGAGAGGGATGGTGGAGGTCAGGGAGATCCTGAAGGGCCTGAAGAGGAAGGACAGGTCGCTGCTGATCAGCACCCATATCCTCAGCGAAATCTCCGAGCTGTGCGGTTCCGTCACGATGATCCGCGACGGCGAGGCCATCATCTCTGGAGATGTGTCCGAACTCCTGTCAGGATCCAGGATGGGGCCGATAACGTTGGAGATCAAGATGCTGAAGACGATAGGTCCCGAGCTGATCAGCGAGCTGGAGTCCAGCACCGGGGTCCGCGATTGCGAGCGCATGGGGGACCATGTGGTCAAGGTCAGCTTCATGGGCTCATCTGAGGAGCAGGCGGAGATAGTCTCCAAGGCATACAACTCCGGACTGGGCCTGATGAGCGTCAACGAGAGCGGAAAGAACCTCGAGAGCCTGTACATGGAGATGACAGAGGAGGAGTCCGCATGAGCGATCTGTTCAAGCGCAGGGAGAGCGTTCCCGGCACGGCGCAGGAACCGGCCGAGGATGAGCGCCCCAAGGGGACCTGGGAGGACAGCGGGTATCGCATGTCCGACGAGGAGGCCCACCGCGACACGGTCTACCACATACCGAACCAGTTCATGCAGGTCGTCGCAGTATTCAAGACGCAGATGTCCCTGTATTCCAAACGCAAGAGCATCTATCTGGTGCTCGTCGTGGCCGTGATGATCCCCATCCTGTACGTCCTTGCCAAGGACATCTTCGATTTCGGGATGGTTGCCGAGGCCAGCGGTACGGGGCTCATCGGGGCATTGCTGTCCATGCTGCCGTTCATCATGGGCATATTCACTGCCAGCCTATGCGGTTCGGTCATGCCTGCCGAATTCAACGACCGCAGCGCATACATGAACATGGCCCTGCCGATGTCGAGGACGGCATTCTGTCTCGGCAAGTACCTGGCAGGAGTGGTCATCACCATCGGTGTGTTCGTGTTCGCATACGGAATGGCGATGGCCGGATCTCTGATCACCTACAGCTTCTTCGATGAGGAAGCGCTGGCGAAATCCTTCACAATGATGCTCCTGTCTGTGCTCGTGTACACATCGTTCACGTTCGCGATGGGCTGTTTCATTAAGCGCGGAGCCACCATCGTATCGTTCCTGATCATAGCGATAGTCCTGCCCGTAATCGAGCTATACATGTTCATGAACTCGTACATCGATATGTCCGGTTTCATGCTCTTCCCGAACATGCTCCCTGATCTGGCCTGCCTGACCCTGGGAAGCAACATAAGCATGTCCCCGATGGGGGTGCTTAACATGCTGGTGCACATAGTCAACCCGGCCTCGATGGACCTTCTGCTGTCTGCGGTCATCTCGGCCGCATGGAGCGTGGCATTCCTGGTGCTGGGAATAATCGCCATCGAGAGGAGGGAGATGTGATGAGGAAGACGATCATCGCTTTGACCATCCTTTCGATAATGCTGCTGTCCGTATCGATGGCCGCTGTCGATTCCGACGGGGATGCCGCTTCCCAGTACAGATGGACTGACAGAACGCTCTACCATGCGACCTGCGTGGCGAAAACATCCGCCTCTACCGAGGATACGGAATGGGTCTACCCTATTGGCATGGATGGTTCCATGAAGGAATACATCGAGAACCCCAAGACCGCCAAGCAACCCGACCAGGGACTGTCCCATGTGGTGGCCGGTCAGACCTATGAGGTGTACTTCTTCGATATATCAGGTACATTCGATATGACCAAGCGCGACATGGCTTTGGAATCGGATCCTATCAAGCTCTACGTGGAGCCCCAATCCGTAGGGAAGCTCACTGTGAACTCGTTCACCGTGTTCACGAAGACTAACGCGGTCTCCATGCCCGCATACCTGCTCAGGGAGATGAGTGAGAGTTGGGGCGGCTCGCCGTCACTGCATTTCATCGGGGACGTGGCCAACCTGAACTACAGGGAGGGTACCTACTACACTATCGACATGCAGGGGTCCATGACAGCCCTGTTCTACGAGATGGATGCGGACGTGGTCATCAAGACCTTCACCGGGTCGCCATACCTGTACATCGGAATCTGCATCGTGATCACTGCGCTTGTCGCCGTGACCATCGCAGTATGCGGAAGAAGGCCCAAGTTCGATTGATATCGAAAACAACTTAACGGGGGCGGGCAAAAGCCCGTTCCCCAGTTTTTGAAAATGATCCTCACGAAGACATCGCGGAATATCCCATCTCGAAGGCCTTGACGTTGAGGTCCCTGAACTTCTCCGGGACCTGGTCCATGAGGCTCTTAAGCAGAGCATCCTTCGGTATGGGGAATCCCTTCATCGCTGCGACGGCTCCGATCATCACCGCATTGGCGGCGACGGCCTTTCCGGCCTCAATTGCGATCTTGGTGGCGTCGAGGGTGTACAGGTTCTTGTTCACCGCAGATACCGCGCCAGTGAGTGATTCGATATCAGGATATTCCTCGAACCCTGCTGCGACCATGGACGGCAGGACGGGGTCCAGGTTCATCAGGACGACCGTGTCCTTGTTGCCCAGGGGCAGGTTCCTGCAAGTCTCCGCAGGCTCGAATCCCATGATCAGGTCAGCGGAACCGGCGGCCTCCAGCGGACTGATTACATCGTCGCCGAAACGGAGTGTGGACAGCACGCTGCCTCCCCTCTGGGCCATACCGTGGACCTCGCTCATCACGACCTTGTATCCCTGCTCCATGGCGGCGTTACCGAGCACCATGGATGCGAGGAGGACTCCCTGTCCTCCGACTCCCACGATCTGAACTGTGTATTTCATTTCCTCACCTCTATCGCTCCGGTGGGACATACGTTGGCGCACATTCCGCACCCGATGCACTGGGTCGGGTCGGTCGTGATGGCCCCTTCCTTCTTGAAGAGGGCGGGGCATGCGATCGTCCTGACGCAGTTGTAGCATTTGACGCACTTGTCCTGGTCCACATCCACCGCCCTGATGACGAGCTGCTTCTGCTTCTTGAGTTCAAGCGGGCAGGGGCATTTGGATATGACGACGGCGACGCCGTCGAAGTCGAGAGCATCCTTCATGACCTTGGTGGCGGCCTTGACGTCGTAGGGGTTGATCTCCCTGACGAACTTCACGCCCACTCCCTCGACCAGGGACTTGATGTCGATGGCATCGGTGCTGACCCCGCCGAAGTCCCTTCCGGTACCGGGGTTGGGCTGATGGCCGGTCATGGCCGTGGTGCGGTTGTCCAGCACAACGATGACGACCTTGTGGTTGTTGAACAGGGCGTTGATCATCGGCGGGATGCCGGCGTGGAAGAATGTGGAATCTCCCATGAATGCGATGGCCTTCTGATCGGTGGACTGTGCGAATCCGCCTGCGGCCCCGGCGCCTCCTCCCATGCAGATGATGAAATCGGCGGCCTGGAACGGGGGCTGCACTCCCAAGGTGTAGCATCCGATATCGGAACAGTAGATGACATCCGAGCTGCCTGCAGCCTTCTTGGCTGCAGCGAACATTCCCCTGTGGGGACAACCAGCGCAGAGTGTCGGGGGCCTGCTGGGAAGCTGAACGGTGACCTTGGGCAGAGGCTGCTTGAACTCCTCGACCTCCACTAGCTTCCTGATTCCGCTGAGCGTGTCGGGGGAGAACTCCCACTGCCTGGGGAGGTGTCCAGACCTCTTCCCGTATACCGGGACGCTGAGACCGTTCTGGGCGCAGATCCTGAGGACCTGGTCCTCCACGAAGGGCTCCAGCTCCTCCACGACTATGATGGACTTCTTTCCCTTGATGAAATCCGCGATCTTCTTCTCCGGGAGGGGGTTGGTGAATCCGAGCTTGAGTATGGATGCTCCCTTGACGAACTCGCGGACGTATGTGTAGGATACTCCTGATGTGATGATGCCCACATCCCCGGAACCCTCTGTGAAGTTCAGAGGGGATTTCTCGGAGAGCTCCTGCGCCTTGGCGTAGAGGTCGAGGAGCCTGACCCTGTTCTGCTTGGCGTATGCAGGGATGTTCACGAAGCGTGCGACATCCTTGTCGAAGTGGCCGACCTTCTTGGCCTCGGCCTTCTGGCCCATCTCGACAACGCCGCGGGCGTGGTTGACCCTTGTAGTGGTCCTGAATATCAGCGGAAGCGAGAGCTCCTCGGAGACCCTGTACGCCTCCTTGACCATGTCCTTGGCCTCCTGGGGAGTGGAAGGCTCCATCATGGGCAGCAAAGCGAGCGTCGAATAGTAACGGTTGTCCTGCTCGTTCTGTGAGCTGTGGCACGAGGGGTCGTCGGCGGACATTATGAGCATTCCTCCCCTGACGCCTGCGTAGGCCAGGGTCATCATGGGATCCGCTGCGACGTTGAGGCCCACGTGCTTCATGAAGACGAACGACCTGACACCGGACGATGCCGCTGCGGCGGACACCTCCATGGCCACCTTCTCGTTGGTGGAGAACTCGAAATACATGCCCGCATCGGACGATATCTTCTCCAGGATGTTCCCGACCTCGGAGGACGGGGTCCCCGGATATGTGGAAGCGAAACCTACTCCGGCCTCGATCAGGCCCCTGGTAATCGCCTCGTTTCCGAGAAGGAGCTGTCTGCCCCCTTCTGCAAGTAGATCTGGCATTTGAACACCTTTGATTGCCACGGCAATCAACTATTCGGATTTTATACCTGATGGGAGCAAACCTAATAATCTGGTTGCGGATAACTCGGACAGGCGAGGGTTGCCGAGCTAGGTCAAAGACGCAGGACTTAGGATCCTGTCCTTAGTGGTTCAAGGGTTCGAATCCCTTCCCTCGCACCAATCGATGTTTTTTAAGAATGCCGGAGAGGTCGCCCTCTCCGGAATGGTTTGATCAGTTCACGAGTCTGTGGAACTCGGTGAGGCTTCTGACCCTGGTGTTGCCGTGCCTGGCCACCTTGATGGCCCCGACGGTCATCTCCGCACCCTGGACCGTGGTCACGATGGGGATCTGCAGCTCGACCGCGAGTCTCCTCATGGCCGCTCCGTCCCTAATGGCACCGGACTTCTGGGTCGGGGTGTTGATGATCATCTGGATGCGTCCCTCCCTCATGGCGCTCATCGCGTTGGGTGCCATGTTCTCGCTGACCTTGTACAGGGTTGCGGCGGGCACTCCGTTCTCGATGAGGTACTTGGCGGTCCCCTTGGTAGCGTAGATGGTGAATCCGAGCTCGTCCAGGGCCTGCGCCGAAGGAAGGATCCTCTCCTTGTCGTTGTCGTTCACCGTGATGTATACTCCTCCGGACTCGACGGGGTAGTTGCATCCCGCCGCGACCTGGGCCTTGTAGCATGCGGCGTAGAAGTCCTCGTCGATTCCCATGACCTCTCCGGTGGATTTCATCTCGGGGGTCAGGATGCTGTCGACTCCGGGCAGCTTGAGGAACGGGAAGACGACCTCCTTCACAGCGTAGTGGTCCAGCTGCTTGTAGCCGGTGAGGCCGAAGTCCTTGAGCTTCTTTCCGAGCATGATCTTGGTGGCGATCTTCGCCATCTGGATTCCGGTGGCCTTGGATATGAAGGGCACCGTCCTGGATGCCCTGGGGTTGGCCTCGATCATGTAGATGTCCTTGCCCTTGACGGCCAGCTGGAGGTTCATGAGACCCTTGATGTGCAATGCAAGAGCGACCCTCTTGGTGATGTCCAGGATCTCCTCGACGGTGTCCTGTCCGATCATCTTCGGGGGCATGACCATGGTGGCGTCTCCGGAGTGGCATCCGGCGTATTCCACATGCTCCAGGATACCTCCGACGTAGACGTCCTCTCCGTCCGACACGCAGTCGACATCGATCTCGATGGCATCCGTCAGATACTTGTCGATGAGGATCGGGTGGTTCCTGGAGACCTTGACGGCGCTCTCGACGTACATCCTGAGGTCCTCGGTGGAGTAGACGATCTCCATCGCCCTTCCTCCAAGGACGTAGGAGGGCCTGACGATGACCGGGTAACCGATCTCCTCGGCGATCTGCTTGGCCTCCTCGAAGGAGTATCCGGTGCCCGATGCGGGCTGGTTGATGTTCAGCTCGTCCATGAGCTTGGAGAACCTGCGCCTGTCCTCGGCAACATCCATGTCGTCGGGAGTGGTGCCCAGGATCTTCGTCTTGGTGCCTTTGAGGGCCTTCTCCAGGTCCACGGCGAGGTTGACGGACGTCTGTCCTCCGTACTGGCAGATGACACCGTCGGCATCCTCTGCCTCTATCACGTTGAGGACGTCGCCCAGTGCGAGGGGCTCGAAGTAGAGCCTGTCGGACATATCGAAGTCTGTGGATACGGTCTCGGGGTTGTTGTTGACGATGACCGCGTCGACGCCTTCCTCCTGGAGGGCCATGACTCCGTGGACGCAGCAATAGTCGAACTCGATTCCCTGTCCGATCCTGATGGGGCCTCCGCCGACGATGACGACCTTCTTCTTATCCTCGACCTTCACGGACTCGGACTGCTTGCCCTTGTATGTGGAGTAGAAGTAAGGGGTCTTTGCCTCGAACTCACCTGCGCAGGTGTCGACCATCTTGTAGACGGGGATCAGACCCTGCTTCTTCCTGGCCGCGCGGATGTCCATTGGCTCGCCGCCGCAGAGCTCCGCGATGGATTCGTCGGAGAATCCCATGAGCTTGGCCTCCTTGAGGACCTCGGGGGTGAGCCCGGCCTTGATCTTGTATTCCATGTTGATGATGTTCCTGAGCTTCCTGATGAAGAACACATCCCAGTGGGAGAGCTCTGCGATCTTCTCGGGCGTCCAGCCTCTCCTGAGAGCCTCTCCCATGACGAAGATGCGCTGGTCCGTGGCGTTCTTCAGCAGGCCCTCGATGTCCTTGTCCAGGACGTCGAAGCGGTCCAGTCCGTTGACGCCGATCTCCAGGGACCTGAGTCCCTTGAGGAGGGCCTCCTCGAACGACCTTCCGATAGCCATCGTCTCACCGGTGGACTTCATCTGCGTTCCGAGATGCCTGTCCACTGTGCGGAACTTGTCGAAGGGCCACCTGGCGATCTTCAGCACGACGTAGTCCACAGAGGGCTCGAAGGCCGACATCGTCGTTCCGGTGACCTTGTTGGGGATCTCGTCAAGGGTGTATCCGAGACCGATCTTCATCGACACCCTTGCGATGGGGTATCCGGTGGCCTTGGATGCCAGGGCAGATGAACGGGACACACGGGGGTTGACCTCGATGAGCCTGTAGTCCCCGTTGGCTGGGTTGAAGGCGAACTGTACGTTGCATCCTCCCTCGATGTTGAGCTCCCTCATGACCTTGATGGCGGAGTTCCTGAGCTTGTCCACGTCCTTCTCTGACAGGGTCAGGATTGGTGCGCAGACTATGCTCTCACCGGTGTGGATTCCCATGGGGTCGATGTTCTCCATGTTACAGATGATGATACAGCTGTCGTTGGAATCCCTCATGACCTCGAACTCGATCTCCTTCCAGCCGAGGACGGACTCCTCGATAAGGACCTGGTGGATACGGGAGTATGCGAGACCGTGGGCGGTGATCTCCTTCAGCTCCTCCTCGTTGTATGCGATACCTCCTCCGGTACCTCCGAGGGTGAATGCGGGCCTGATGAGGACAGGATATGTTCCGATCTCCCTGACCGCCTGCAGCGCCTCGTCGATGGAGTTGACGCTGGCGGACTTGGGGATGGGCTCGCCGATCTTGATCATGGCCTCCTTGAACAACTCCCTGTCCTCGGACTTGGCGATCGCGTCGGGCTGTGTTCCGATGAGCTCGCAGTTGAGCCTGTCCAGGGTCCCGTTCTCGGCCAGTTCCGAACAGATGTTGAGTCCGGTCTGACCACCCATTCCGGAGACCACTCCGTCGATTCCCTCCTTCTCGATGATCTTGGCGACCGTCTCGGCGTTGAGGGGCTCGATGTAGACCGCGTCCGCGGTCTCGGTGTCCGTCTGGATGGTTGCGGGGTTGGAGTTCACGAGGACGGTCTTATAGCCTTCCTCCCTGAGCGAACGGCAGGCCTGGGTTCCGGAGAAATCGAACTCCGCCGCCTGACCGATGACTATGGGTCCGGAACCGATGACCAGGACCTTCTTGTAATCCTTCTTCATTGGGATGCCCCCTTGATCAAGTTGAGGAAGTCGTCATAGAGGAACACCGTGTCTCCCTGGCCGGTGCCGCCTTCTGGGTTGTATTCGAAACCGCAGACCGACTTCTCCTTGTGAGCGAAACCTTCGATGACCTCGTCGTTGAGGTTCGTCTGTGTGATTATGATACCGGCCGCCTCGACGGATGACGGGACGATACAGTAATCCTGCGACTGTGTTGTCATGCAGATGCGGCCGTTGATCTTGACAGGCTGGTTGCATCCGTGGTGGCCCAGCTTCATGGGCTCCAGCTTGGCGCCCAGGGCGATGGCGAGGATCTCGGATCCCAGCGACACACCCATGACCGGCAGCTTGGATGTCAGCTCCCTGACGATCTCCACCGTGGGCTCCAGGCACTTGTCGCAGGGACAGCCCGGACCGTTGGAGACGATGACTCCCTTGACACCCTCCTTGAGGATCGCATCCGCCTTGGTGTCGTAGGGGAACTTGATGACGTTGAACCTTTCCGCAAGGGCCTCGTAGAATCCGAAGCCGCTGCCGCAGTCGATGACTCCGACCGTGACCTCCTTGCCGTTGTTGATCTTCGTGACCTGCTTGGGGGACACATCTTTCACGGACATGTCTATGGCCTCGTCCTTGAGGGATTTCACGACCTTATCGATGTCCACTCCCTCCTTCACGATCTTTCCCTTCATCTTTCCGTTCTTACGGAGAAGAAGGGTCAGCTCGCGGGTGTCGACCCCCTGGATTCCCACGGCTCCTTTCTCCGCCATGAAATCAGCGAGAAGGGCCCCGTTATAGTAGGGGGACGGCTCGGAACAGACCTCGCACACCACGATGCCGCTCACATGGACCCTGTCCGATTCGTTGAACTGGTCGGACACGCCGTAATTGCCCACGAGAGGGTAGGTGAGAACCAAGATCTTACCTTTGTTCGAGGGGTTGGTGATCATCTCCTGATATCCGTCGACCCCTCCGGTCGAAAACACTACTTCTCCAGCTTTCTCGATGTCAGCACCGAAAAGCTCGCCGTCGAATACGGTCCCGTTTTCCAGGACCAGGTAGCCTCCTGTCATCGAGATGGAATTGATTGACGTGCTGTATATAATTCCTTGTCAGTAACTATGACACCCAAAAATCGTGTTTGTCGGATTTCGGACAAAACGATTTTTCCTACATTCCGGCCCTTTATCGCAGCGGTAAGGATTCTGTTTCTACCCTTATAAAAACGAATTTAGGGAAACGGTCCGATGATATAAGCCAGCGTATCCTGCGTTCGTGCCTCCGGACAGCGGCTTTCGCATGAAGGTGTTGCCAACAATTCTATAAGACTAATCCATAGGGTGGTGCATGCGCATATTAGGTGAGGATGCCGGAAACAACAGCATCAGGGTCCAGGTCGAGACCGACGAGGACCTCTGGCATCTGTACAACATAATCGAGACGGAGGATCTCGTAACCGCATCCACCACCAGGCGCGAGGAGAAGTCCGCGGACAAGCTCAGGGCCGAGAAGATGGAGAAGAAGCGCATGACCCTGGGGATCCGCATCAAGAAGATCGAGTTCTCGGAGGACGACCTCCGCCTGAAGCTGCTGGGCACCATCGAGACGGGTCCGCAGGACATCGGCCAGCACCACACCCTCATCTTCGAGAACGGCGACTCTCTGACGATACAGAAGGCGAAATGGAGAGCGACACAGATAGAAAGGGTGCAGAGGGCCGTCAGCGAGTCCAAGAAGCCCCGCATCGTCTTCGTGTCCCTGGACCAGGACGAGGCCACCATCGCCGTCCTCAGGCAGTTCGGACTGAAGGAGATCGCCACCGTCCGCTCCGGGAGATCCGGGAAGCAGTACGAGGAGAAGCCTTCCGTAGACGGATACCACGGGGAGATCCACTCCAAGCTGAAGTTCCTGCTGGAGCCCAACATGCCCCTTGTCCTGCTCGGACCGGGATTCGAGAAGGAGACGCTCGCAGAGGACCTGAAGAAGATAGATCCTGATGCGTACAAGAAGATCTACGTCTACCACACGGGGCAGTCCGGAATGGTCGGCATCAACGAGCTCATGAAGGCCGGAATGGGTGCAGACGTCCTCAGGGAATCCTCGGTGGGGGTGGAGATAGAGGCCGTGGAGCAACTTATGACCGAGATCGCCAAGAACGGCCTAGGGACGTACGGTCCCAAGGAGGTCATGGGTGCTGCACTGTCCGGTGCGGTGGATAAACTGCTGATTCTAGATTCGAAGCTCCGCGAGACGGATATGGACAACATAGTCCGCGCCGTCGAATCGCAGAAGGGTTCCGTCATCGTCGTCTCCGGACAGCACGATGGAGGCAAGGAATTGGCCGCTTTAGGCGGAATGGGCGCGATTTTACGTTATCACATATAAAGGAAGCAGTTCTTTTCGGTTTTTGTTTTAATTTTTAGAACCTAAATCTTAGTGGTGCTACCTTATTTACTTGTTCGAATGCTTAGGGTATCATGACTGAGAATCTAGTCACAAACACACTGCTTAGTGAGAAGAACGTAGTAAGCATCCTGGTCTGTCTGTACATCCTAGGCCCGAAGACGAGGACAGAACTGTACAAGATGATCTCCACCAACCCGCGCATGCCCAAGAAGCTCTCATTGCTCCAGGAGCATGGCCTGATCAAACCTTTTGAGATGATGTCCGGACGCAAGACCCTCGCACTCACAGAGCTCGGGACCAAGTACGCCGTCACCCTCTGCAACCTGGAGAAGATGCTTGGCGGCAACGTGGAGCAGTACAAGTGGAACCTCCTCAGGGAGATCATCGACGGCCACACCATAAAAGCGTGAAACCACAAATGGGGGCATTGCCCCCGTCAATCATAGTTGCGGTTGTCAGTGACGTGGTTGGCCTTGCCCTCGAACCTCGGAAGCGTTCCGGGGAGGCAGAGCTTGACATCCGCCTTGATGTTGAGGACATCCTTGAGCCTTCTGGAAAGCTCTGCGGACATCTTGTTGAGCTTGACCATGTCATCTGTGAGGGACTCTTCCGTGAGCTCGACCTCGACCAGCATGGAATCCATGTAGTTGGCGTTGGTCAGGGTGAGGTGGTAGAACGGCGAGAGCCACGGGATCTCCCCGATGACGCTCTCGATCTGGCTGGGGAACACGTTGACACCGCGAACGACCAGCATGTCGTCGGTCCTTCCGGATATCCTCATGAGCCTTGGGTGGGTCCTTCCGCACTTGCAGGGGGTCCAGTCGATGGCGGAGATGTCCCCGATCCTGTACCTGATGAGCGGGAATGCCTCCTTCTGGAGCATTGTGATTACGATCGCTCCCCTCTCGCCCTCCTTGCAGGGCTGGTCGTTCTCGTCGAGGATCTCGACGTATGCGAGGTCGGCCCAGAGGTGGAGTCCGTTCTGCTCCTCGCATTCCAGGAACATGGGGCCGTAGAACTCGCTTGCCCCGTAGCAGTTGTATGTCTTGATCCCGGTACGATCCTCGAGCTTCTTCCTCATGCTCTCGGACCAGGGCTCTCCTCCGGCGATACCCTTCCTGACCTTGGTGTCCTTCCTGATGTCGACGCCCATCTGGTCGCAGACGTCGGCGATATGGAAGTAGTAGGACGGCGTCCCTGCCAGGGCGGTCACCGGAAGGTCTTGCATGAGCTGGATCTGCCTGTTGGTATTGCCGGTGCTTATGGGGAGGACGGTGGCGCCGATCCTCTCGGCACCGTAATGGACACCGAGACCTCCGGTGAACAATCCGTATCCGTGCATGTTCTGGACCATGTCCTTCTTGGACAGGCCGAAGGAGGTCATACCCCTTGCGAGAGCCTCGGTCCAGTTGTCAAGGTCCTTCTTGGTGTATCCGACGACGGTGGGCTTCCCTGTGGTCCCCGACGAGACGTGTATCCTGACTATGTCGTCATAGGGGACGACGAACAGCTTGTCGGGATAGTTGTCGCGGAGATCGATCTTCTTCATGAACGGGACCCTTCTGAAGTCCTCGAAACTGTTGATATCCTCCGGTTTCACGCCGGCCTCATCCATCCTCTTGCGGAAGAATGCGGACTTGCCATACATCTCCGTGACCTTCTCCTTCAGAAGGCGGAGTTGCATCTTCTCGAGTTCCTCGCGGGGCATCGTTTCGATCTCTTCGTTCCAGAAAGCCATGTCGAACACCAGTGATGTATGCTATCATATAGCACGGTAAGTCCCCTATTATAAAACAGGGCATATAAGCCTATCCCAAATCGATGCGGTCTTCGAGAGGATTCGGTTCGATGAGATGTACGAACACCAGCAATAGAATGATGATGGGCAGGGCGCGAGCCCTGACCCAATGAATTGTTTCGATCCTTCAAGGAAGGACGATGGATCCTGCCACCCTGAGCTTTCCGCCCTCGAGGTACATGATGATTGCTTTGTCTCCAGGCTTGTGGATCATGTCGTCGTCCATCTCGAAGGTGACCTGTGCGGACCTGAAGTCGTCGCCGTTGTCGACGGATGTGATCCTGCACGGGACCATCTGCATCCAGTGGCCGATGTGGACGACCATGCCCTCCTTTAGAGGGGACGACCAGAACTTGACCAGCGAGACCTTACCGGACACGGAGCGGCTCATCTTGACCGAAGGATCGGTCGTGACGACGAATCCCCTGTCGAGTTCCTCGGATTCGATGCCCCTGAGGGCCAGTCCGACGTGGTCTCCCTTGATACCGTCCTGTGCATCGATGTCGTGCTTCTGGATGGACTTGAGGATGACCTCCTTCTTGGTAGGGAAAACGGTCATCTTGTCGTGGACCTTGAAGTAACCGTCTATGACGGATCCGAGGACGACGGTCCCGACCCCTTTGACGTTGAAGTGGCTGTCGACCGGGCAGGAACCGCAGGAGCCGTCGCCGGCGGTCTTGGCCTGGGATTTGGCCATTCCGATGAGCTCCTCCCTCAGCTTGATGGGGTCGTCGTCGCGGAGCTCGTAGTGCTCCAGGGACGTGCCCGCCAGGAGGGGCGAGAGCTGCTCAGGCTGGATGTAGTTCTGGAGGACGACAAAGCCCTTGTCGATCCCGAGGGAGTCGACCATGACGATGGTCTCCCCCAGGAACGAGTCGATCTTGTCGACCACCAGGACCACGAACTCCGACATCGCGACCGAGTAGAACAGGGATGACAGCTTCTCGGGGAACTTGGATGGCTCTATGAGCGTGAACGAATCGTGCCCGTCCTTGTACTCGTAGAAGGTCATGTCGGTGACGGTGCCCTTCTTCCCGATCTTGCCTGCGTAATCCTTTGCTCCCAGTACTGCGATGTTGAGGTTCCCCATTTAATCAAATCTCCGAATCGGACACCATCTTGATGCCCTGTTTACTGATGACATCGACGGCCTTCTCGGGGTCATCGACCCTGATGAAGAAGATCGCCTTGTCCTTGTAGGAATAGGCGTATCCATACTCTATGTTTATATTTGCCTTTCCCAGGACGTCCGCGGCCTGGAACAGGGCTCCGGGAGTGTCCTGGAGATAGACGCCTATGACGTCGGTCTTCTTGACGATGATACCCTTCTGCCTCAGGAGGTCGTAGGAGTTGTCCGGGTCGTCGACTATCGCCCTGAGTATGCCGAACTCGGTGGACTCGGCGAGGTTGAACGCCCTCATGTTCACTCCGCATTCCTTCAGGACGGACGAGATGTGGGCCAGACGGCCGGGCTCGTTGTTCACGAATATAGACAGCTGCTTGATTATGTTGGACATCAGATCACCCTGTTGTCGATTACCCTCTTGGCCTTTCCTTCGAACCTGGGGAGTTCTCCGGGAGCCTTGAGTTCCACTTTGACCGCGATATTGAGGTATTTCTTTAAAGCGGATTCGATGTGCGCCCTCAGCTTCAACATGTCCTCCATGTTGTCGCTGAACGCCTCCGCCTTGATCTCGACCTGGATGACCATGTTGTCGAGGGCTCCGTCCCTTGTGACGTAGATCATGTACTGGTCCCCGACCTCCGGGATCTGCATGAGGGTGTACTCGATCTGGCTGGGGAACACGTTGATTCCGCGGATGATGAGCATGTCATCGGACCTTCCGGTGATCCTGGCGATCCTGGGGGACGTCCTTCCGCACTCGCAGGGCTCGGTGATGATCTCGGTCATGTCCTTGATGCGGTACCTGACGAGGGGGAAGGCCTCCTTCTTGAGCATGGTGACGACGAGCTCACCCTTCTGTCCGGGCGGGAGGATCTCCTCCGTGTCGGGGTCGATGACCTCGATGTACATGATATCGGCGGAGATGTGAATACCCTTGTGGCAGGGGCAGTCGGTGAACATGGGTCCGCCCTGCTCGGAGGTACCGTAGATATCGAACGTCTCGATGCCGGTCTCGTCCTCGATCTTCTTCTTCATGGATTCGGACCAGGGCTCGGCCCCGAGGAACGCGATCCTCAGCTTGGTGTCGTTCTTCAGGCTGACGCCCATCTTCTTGGCCACATCCATGAGGTGGATGAAATATGAGGGGGTGCAGGCGATGGCAGTCACACCCAGATCCATCATGAGCTCGATCTGCCTCTCGGAGTTGCCGGTGCTGGACGGGAGGACGGTGGCTCCGACCTTCTCTCCTCCGTAGTGGAGTCCGAGACCGCCGGTGAACAGGCCGTATCCGTAGCAGACCTGGAGGACGTCGTCGGTGCCGAGTCCCGCGGAGGTCAGCGACCTTGCCAAGGCCTCGGTCCAGTAGTCCAGGTCCCCCCTGGTGTATCCGACGAGGGTGGGCTTGCCGGTGGTACCGGAGGACACATGGTACCTCACGACCTGGTTGTTGGGCACGGTGAACATCTTCGTGGGATAGTTGTCGCGGAGGTCCTGCTTGTACATGAAGGGCAGCTTGGAGATGTCCTCGATGCAGGTGATGTCTTTAGGCTTCACCCCGTGGGCCTCCATCCTGTCATGATAGAACTGATTGGACTCATAGAGCTTGGTCACGAGGGACTTTAATTCATCATACTGGAGCTTCTTCAAATCCTCCACAGGCATGCATTCAATCTTCGGATTCCAGAACATGTTCTACCGTCCTATGTTGATATATGAATCTCAGATTGAACCCTATTATATAATGCGTATCCAACAATAGAACTGGTAGTTGCTACTGCGAAATCCGTAGCAATGATCAAAATTATACATCAACGGCCCCTCCAACTGAAGATCTGACAGCCGTTCCGCGAGGGTCCGAACGCATCCAACCGACCAAGATACGATATAATGGCAATCAGTATCGCGGACATGGACCTTCTCCTCAACAAGAACAAGGTGAACACGCTGATGCAGCTCCAGCATCAGCTTTACGACAGGGATATGGCGACCGTTATCCTCTTCGAGGGTTCCGGCGGGATGCCGATGTCGCACATCGTCAATCAGATCATAGCGGCATTCGAGCCGAGGAACATCTCTTACAATACGATCAGCAACTCTTCGGAGCACTGGATAAAGTACTGCTTCACCCACATCGCGCCCAACGGGAGGATCTCCTTCTTCGACAGGGGCTGGTACAGCGGGATCCTCTGCGACGATGAGTCCAAGACGAACATCTACGCGAATTTCGTCAACGAGTTCGAGAGGTACCTGCACAACAACCGGACCAACGTGGTCAAGTTCTATCTGAACATCGAAGAGGAAGCCCTCAAGAAGCACAAGAAATCCTTCCCGGTGGAACTGGATGGGGAGAGCAAGGTGTTCAACGACGAGGGTAAACTGAAGGACTTCTCCATATCCAAGAACAGGATCTCGGACCTCATCAGCCACACCAACACGAAGTACGCACCGTGGGATGTCATCGAGGTCGGGGACTTCGAGAAGACGATCGACAAGATCGCCGATATGCTCATCATGAGACTGTCCAACCTGGTCAGGTCCCCCATCGAGCCGGAGAGGTTCGAGATCTTGGAGATCTATCCGAACCCCAGGCTCGACAACGATTTCAGCGAGTCCATGGACAAGGACGAGTACAAGGAGAAGCTCGCGAAGCTCCAGAGGAAGCTGGCCGAGATGCAGATCAAGCTTGCCAACAGCGACAGGAGCCTGGTTCTGGTGTTCGAGGGCTGGGATGCGGCCGGGAAGGGAGGCATAATCAAGAGGCTGACGCAGGCCCTGAACCCCCGCGGATACGATACCTATCCCACACCTGCGCCAACCCCGGAGGAGAAGTCCCACACCCACCTCTGGCGGTTCGCCAAGAACATGCCAGCCCCTGGACACATCGCAATCTTCGACAGGAGCTGGTACGGTAGGATGATGGTGGAGCCCATCGAGGGATTCTGCACCGACCTGGAGTACTCCCGCGCCGCCAGCGAGATCAACCTATTCGAGGCCGCGATGCAGTACGGTCGCACGATCGTGCTGAAGTTCTGGATCGACATCACCAAGGATGTGCAGCTGGAGAGGTTCAACGACCGTGCGGCGGACCCCATGAAGCAGTGGAAGCTGACCGACGAGGATTGGCGCAACAGGGAGAAATGGGAGATCTACGAGAAGTACATCAACAGCATGATACAGCAGACGAACACCCCGTTCGCCCCCTGGATAGACATCGAGAACAACGACAAGAGATACGGCAGGATCAAGGTCCTGCAGACCATCGTCGACGTCTTGAAGAAGGAACTAGACGAATGATAAAATGACGGGGAATCCCCCGTCAGAATATCGAAATCATTTGAGCTGCCAGCAGCCGTTGTGCTCGATGAACCACTGCTGGGAGCGGAGGGGCTTCCCCTCCTTCTTCACCGGTACGTAAGTACCGTCCTCCCTGAGCTCCTTCGCCTTGACGTTATCGGCGAAATGGATGTCCAGGATGTTCTCCTTTATCGACTTCATCAGTTCCTTGTCCAATACAGGGAACAGCACCTCGATCCTTGCCAGGAGGTTCCTCGGCATCATGTCCGAAGACCCCATGTACATCTCCGGGTCGCCGTTGTTGTGGAAGTAGTAGATCCTCGAGTGCTCCAGGAACCTGTCCACTATGCTGATCACGCGGATGTTCTTGGAGACATCCGGGATGCCCGGACGCAGACAGCAGAGTCCTCTGATGTTCAGGTCCACCTTCACGCCTGCGATGGAGGCTTTGTACAGCTCAGCGATTATATCCTGGTCCACCAGACCGTTGGCCTTCATCATGATGTGCCCGTTGCCGTGAGCCTCGTGCATCTTGATCTCATTGTCGATCTTCTTGATGAGGGACTTCTTGAGCGTTACAGGTGCTACCAGCAGATGCCTGTACTTTCTCACGCCGTAGTAGCCGGTCAGCGCGTTGAACAGTTCAGATACATCCTCCCCAATCTCCTTGTTGACGGTCAGGAACGATATGTCGCCGTACTGCTTGGCGGTGCTGACGTTGTAGTTGCCTGAGCTCATATGCGTGTATGTCACAAGATGGCCACTCTCCAGCCTGACGACCTGCAGGAGCTTGGAATGCACCTTGAGGTTCACCGGACCGTACACGACGTGGACCCCGATGGCCTCCAGGTCCTTCGCCCATCTGATGTTGCGGTCCTCGTCGAACTTCGCGCGCAGCTCCATCAGGACGGATACGCTCTTGCCGTTCATCCTGGCTGTCTTCAGCGCGTCAAATATAGATGGATCGGTTCCCAACCTGTAAAGGCAGATCTTGATGCTCTGGACGTTCGGGTCCGTGGCGGACTGCCTCATGAAACGGACGATGTTCCCGAAGGACTCGTACGGGTGGTAGAGGATCCTGTCCCTCTTCTTGATCCACTCGAATATGTCGCCGTCCTCCTGGAGGTCTATCGGCGTGGACTGTATGAGCGGCTTCTCTTTCAGGGACGGACGGTCGAGCCCGTAGAGCTGCCAGAGGCTCGACAGGGATATGGCATCCTTTGTGGAGATCACCTGCTCCTCGGAGAGGCTCAGGTTCTTGAGGAACTTCGCACGCATGTTCTTGGGCATTGATGAATCCACGATCATCGCCACGGGGTATCCCATGTCCCTGCCGTTGATGCTCTCCTCCACGGCATCCATCAGGTCGCATGCCTCGTCGATGGTGATCTTGACGTCGGCGTTCCTGATTATGCAGAAAGAATACGCACCGAGGATGGTCATTCCCGGGAACAGCAGATGGCCGGAGTCCTTGATGATGTCCTCGATGAGGACGTATTCGCACTTGCTCTTCCCTCCCGGGACGCGCACGAACCTGTCCAACGTGTCGGGGACCTTGACCCTTGCATACACCACCCCGTTCTCCTCGCCCTTCATCCTGAATGCGACGTTCAGGGAGTTGTTGGATATGAACGGGAACGGATGGGATATGTCCAATGCGAGAGGGGTCAGCAGGATGTGTACCCTCTCCTTGTAGTACTTCCTGATGCACTCCTGCTGGTCCTTCGAGAGCTCCTCCATCTTCCTGATGTGTATCTTCTCCTTGGCCAGGAGCTTCCTGAGGTTCTTCCAGCATACCTCGTAATCAGCGTACAGGCGGTTCATCCTCTCGGACACCATCACCAGGTTCTTGTCCGCCTGGATGTAATCGGGTGCGGTCTGCGCCAGGGACGGCGTGTTGCTGATGATCCCCGGCATGCGTATCATGAGGAACTCGTTGAGATTATTGTAACAAATCGCCAGGAACTTGACCCTCTCCAATACCGGATTCTCAACATTGTTGGCCTCGTCCAGGCACCTCTGGTTGAATTCCAACCATGACAGTTCCCTGTTGATGTAGTATTTCTTGTCGCTCAGATCGACCTTGGTAGACATCCCATCACCTGCTCTGATTCGGCATTAATAGGGGATACGAGATAAATAAAGGTGATTGCTTAAATTGAGGTCTCAGTATTCTGGTGGATGAGATGAATGCTTCATAGGCAAGGCAGTCTATCGGTGTTTTGGCTAGCAAAGCGGCCGTTCGAAAGCATCTGGAACCGACAATTGGTTGTAAAGACTTGATAATCGTTCTGATTTGACCAATTTCGGTTTTCCTAAGAGAATCATATATAATATTGTCAAGATGCCGAATCGGATAATATATCCAAGTGATTAAATGGATAACAAATCGCATTTGATGATGATAGTGGTCATCGCTATCCTGGTCGTCGCCGCCGTCGCCGTGGCAGTAGTGGTCACCAGCAACAACGGTAGTAACCAGACTCCCACGACCGATGATGGGGGCAATACCGAACCCACACCGGAGCTGAAAGGATTCTACAGCTGGTCCCCCACGATGATAAGGGTCAACAGCAGCTACAGCGCATGCACGCCTGCGTTCATGAGCATCGTCGAGACCGGTTACAAGGCCGTCTACGGCGACATACCCGATTACAAGAACGTCAAGCGCGCAGACATACCCTCGAAGTACCTCTATCCCTACACGGATTTCACCAGGGTCGACAGCAACGGAAAGCTTGTCATCAAGACTTTCGACAACACCTCCGACGGAAAGAAGGAGGCCTACCTCGACAAGACCCTCGACTTCACCCCCACCAAGATCATCAGCTACATGGATGCCAATATCGACACCATCTACAGGATCCTGTGCGACTACTACGGAGAGACCCCCTACGCCGCAGGCAACACCGCGGACACCAAGCTCTGGGAGCTCATTCCCGCCATGACCAGCACCGTGAAGACCAACCTAGAGAAAAACTACTCCCTCAAGGTCCCCGACACGGTCACCATCTTCGGCACCAGCCAGGAGGACCTCACGAACTTCTGCGGAAACCTCGACCCCAAGGAGAAGGTCGTGATCTTCATGTCCGAATACAACATCCGTTCCACCAACAAGAGCACGTGGTGGGGAACCAACACCGCGATCACCGAGGCCAACCCCAACATCCAGTTCGTTTACACCCTGTCCAACAGCCCGTCCATGATCCTCTCCACGATGGAGATGATGGGCAAGATCATCGGATTCGAGAACACCGAGTCCATGATGACCAAGATCCTGGCGGAGATCTACGTCATGCAGAAGGCCATCGATGCAAGCGGAAAGAAGATCTCGTTCTATGCGGAGACCAACGCCAAGAAGGCGGTCGCGTCCAACACCAACATGGGCGGTATGTTCACATACATCCTCAAGATGGACAACATCGTCACCGGCGACAACCTCATGAACGGAACCCTCAGCGATGAGAAGATCATCGAGGCGCAGCCGGACCTCCTTGTGTTCTACCAGAACGACAGCCGTTCCGACGATGAATGCATGAGAGCCGCTTGAGAACAACAGAGGTCCGACGGATATGGCCGAGGATAAGCGCAAGGAGGCGTGGGACAGCGACATCAGGAGGCGCAGGCGCGCACTGATCATACTGGCGGTTCTCATCGTATCTGTGTTCGCATGCTACCTTCTGTGCATATCCATCGGATCCTCAAGGATACCTCTGGACCGTGTCTGGGACGCGATCCTGGGGCATCCCCACGGATGGAGCGACGACATGATCGTCAACCAGATGAGGGCTCCCCGCGTGATGGCGGCCGCTATAGTGGGCGCCGCCCTTTCCCTGGGAGGAATGGCCATGCAGGCCCTCTTCAGGAACCCGATGGCTTCGCCCTCGGTCCTGGGAATCTCCTCTGGATCGTCGTTCGGTGCCGCGTTCTATCTGGCGATCGGCGTCTCCGTCTGGATGAGCAGCTGGGGAACGGTGCTGTTCTCCTTCATTACCGCTCTCGGCACCCTGCTGCTCGTTTACTTTTTGGCGTACAGCAAGCACGGCGGTACACAGACAACGGTTCTGCTCCTGGCCGGAATGGCCGTGAGCGCCATGTTCTCCGGACTGACGTCCATGGTGGAGTTCTTCTCCGATGCCGACACCGTCCAGGCGATAGTGTTCTGGATGCTCGGCAGCTTCGACGGGATGACCTGGGCGGATGACACCACGATGATCATTCCTGTTGCAATCGGTGCTCTGCTCATCTGCGTCAACCTCAGGGAGCTGAATCTGCTGACCGCCGGAGAGGCGAAGGCCCGCAACCTCGGAGTGAACGTGGCGAGAGTGAGACTGATGCTCCTGCTCGGCTCCGCCCTGCTGGTGGCAGGCACCGTAGCATTCTGCGGAGTGATAGGCTTCGTCGGACTGATCATCCCCCATGCATTCCGTTCATTGGTGGGCCCGGAGCACAAGCGCCTCGCCCCCATCTGCATACTGGGAGGAGCGATCTTCCTGATGGTGATAGACACGTTCGCCCGCTCCGCCATGCCACCCTACGAGCTTCCGGTCGGGACGGTCACAGCGATAATAGGTGCGCCCTTCTTCCTGTGGATCCTGCGTTCCAGGAAAAACATGCTCTGGAGGACCTGACATGGTGGAACTCAAAGTCGATTCGGTGAGATTCTCCCACAGGACCAAGGAGATCCTGCACGGCATCGACCTCGACGTCCATGACGGAGAGGTCGTCGGCATCCTTGGGCAGAACGGGTCCGGCAAGACCACGCTGCTGAATTGCATAAACACAACTTACAGACAGTCATCCGGTTCCATAGCCGTGGCGGACTTCTCCAAGGATGCGTTCGACCCTAGGAGGAGGAACATGGAGGCCGTGATGGACATCCGCTCCTTCTCTGACACAGAGAGGTCCAGGATCGTCGCCACCGTGGAGCAGAACTCCAACCTGTCGTTCCCGTTCACCGTGATGGACACGGTCCGCATGGGAAGATACTCCAGATCGGGCATCCTAGATGAGAGCGATGAGGAGGAGATGCAGAAGATCCTCAACTGCCTTGAAGAAACGGGGCTCATGGACTTCGCATCCCGCAACGTATCCGAACTCTCAGGAGGCGAATGGAGGCGCGTGATGATCGCCCAGGCGCTGGCCCAGGAGCCTGAGATACTTCTCCTGGATGAACCCACGCTGCATTTGGACATCAACCATCAGTTCGACCTCATGGACCTGTGCAGGCGCATATCCTCCAGAGGCGGGATCCTGGTTGTGATCGTCACTCACGACCTGCAGCTGGCCGCGCGCTACTGCGACCGTATCATCGTCATGAAGGAAGGCGACATAATCGCCAACGGCCCTGCAAGGGAGATCATCAACGAGGAGATGATAGCCGACGTGTTCAGCATGAGGTCCAGGGTTTCCTGGGATGACGATATAGGCGGCATGTCGGTGTTCCTCATCGGGAAGATAGACAAGTGATCCCCTGATGCTTCTACCCCGTATTCTCGCATAGGCGCGACCGACAAGTATGAAAAATCATACGCCGATGACGTCCCCATGGACACCGGAACGGACATCTCGCAGCTTCTGGACGATTTCGAGCACGGCAGGGTGCCCCTTCTGGAATTCATGAGAACAGCTTGCAGGCTCAGGGAGGAATCCGGCATGGAGCCGATGCCCGAGCTCGGAACAGCGGTAGTTGCCTGCTTCGGACGCCACACCGAGGGAAGGGACCTAATGACCTGCATCCTGGAGATTGAGGGATTCAGGGTCATCAAGGCCGACCGCGATTCCACGGTTCAGAAGACGGTGGAGATGTGCAGGGATCCAAACGTCACCGTCCTGTGCTATTCCGTCCAGACGACCTATGACTGCCCGGACCTGATGAACGTGTCCGAGCTTCTCGAGGAGGAAGGCATCAGGGAGCGCATAATCCTCAACATCGGCGGCTCCCCCATCACACCCGGCCTTGCAGAGAGGATGGGGTGCGACGTGTACGCTCCGACGGCGGTCCAGTCGGTCAGGGCTATGAAATCGGAGGTCCTCCGCCGCAAGGCCGGACGGCCTCAATAAATACCCATAACGATTCTTCCAGACGTGAACTCGGTCACCGACGAATTGAACATCTTCATCGATGGCGTTGGCTCGATGATAGAGGACGTGGAGAACCACTTCGCCAACAGGCAGAACGATTTCCGCGCCATGTGCTTCTACAACATCTACAACAGGGGCATCCTCACAAGGGAAATGATCACCCTGCTGGAGAAATCCGTGAGGCCCTTCCAGGAGGGCGATGCGGAGGCCCAGGAGATGGAGAGGGTCATGATCGTCACCAGGGGGCTCTTCTCCGATACCGTGTCCTCGATCGAGAAGGCGGCCAAGGACTGCCTCAAGGCGTACTGGATGAACGACATCAAGGAGAAGGCCCTCGAGAAGAGCAGCTACCTCTACCTGAGATACATCATCTACGCCTCGGCCGAGAAGGGGCTTGTCTCCGAAATACAACTGAAGGAATGGGACTCCATACTCCTGATGAGGAACCTGGTCATCCACAACAACTCCGAATCCGACAGGTCGATGGTATTCGAACTGGACGACCTCAGGATATCCATGCGCCCCGACAGGATGATGAAGGGTCCGCCTACCACCTTCATCAAACTGTCGGAGAAGGCGGTGGAGCTCTTCTACGAATGGCTGAAGGCCGTGAACGAGGTATACAAGAGATGAGACAGGAGGAGCTTTGGGACAGGCTCTACTCCGGCAACTCGGTGACCTGGAGGGGGAGCTCGCAGATACCGGTCCCGAACACAGGGGACGCCCTAGACCTTGGATGCGGCAACGGGAAGACGGTCATCGGCCTGAGGGAGAGCGGCTACCGCGTCACGGGGATAGACTTCTCAGAGGTCGCCATCGACTACTGCAAAAGGACATTTCCCGATTCCGAGTTCAGGGTGGCATCCGTTACCGACATCCCCTTCGAGGACGGTTCGTTCGACTATGTCACGGCGGTGCATGTCCTGGAGCATCTGAACGACGAGGAGCTGGAGAGGACCGTGGAGGAGATCCGCCGCGTCCTCAGGCCGGATGGATACGTCTTCGTCCGCTTCTTCACCGTGAACGACATGAGGTCCGCCAAGAGGGCCGAATCCGACATCTTCTACAGATTCTACGACGAATCCAGCATTTCGGCCGCATTCAGGAGGTTCGATATCATCGAGATCACCAGGATCGAGGAGCCCACCAGGTTCGGCACGCTGAGGTCCAGGGTGGAAGCCCTGATGAAACCCTAATATTGGTGCAGTCAATCATCCATTCATGAAATGCTCGAAATGCGGTTTCGACAACCCGGAGAATGCGATATTCTGCGAGAAATGCGATTGGAAGCTCAGCGAGACGTATTTCCCTGAGATGAGGCTGAACCGCGGCATATTCTCCATAGCTGCTTTGGTCCTCGGGATCATATCGGTCTGCCTGGTGGTCTTCGACGTGTCATCCATCGCGGCCATCGTCCTTGGAGCGATCGGACTCATGCTGGGAGGATACTCGTTCAACTACAGCAGGCTAGCCAACATGCCGAACAAGAACGCCTATCTGGCCTGCAGTGCCATCGGACTCATCGCCAGCGTCGCAGGATTCATGTTCGGATTCGTAGATGTGATCTGATGGCGATATACCGCGGAAAGTACATCCTGGACGGTCTCGACGAAATAACTCCCGAGATGGAGCACAACCTCGACATCGCATACGAGATATGCATGTCGTACAGGGACAACTTTCCGTGCGAGATGTGCGGCAGATGCTGCCATCAGCCCAACATCATCGTCATGCCGGAGGAGATCGACCGTGTGGCCAACGCCGCCGGCATCCCTCCGTTCATGTTCCGCAGGAACTACATCGTCGAGATGCCCGACGGGAGGTTCCTGATAAACAAGCAGAACGACGGACCCTGCCCGTTCCTCGGCGAGGACAAGAGATGCACCGTGTGGAAGGACAGGCCCCAGATCTGCGACGATTTCCCTTATGCGGTCTCGATGTTCATGTCCAGGGTGTACCTGGCGCTGACCAATCCCGATGCGGATATCATGAAACTAACTGCCTACATGGATATGAAATGGCCCTGCACGAAAGTAATCAGAAGGACCATAAAGAAGAAGATAGAGGAGCGCAGGGAGGATGTGATCCTCCCCGGAGCTCACTGATTGTTCTGTTTTTTCTCGGCCTCTGCCTTGTCCTTGTTGCGGATGTCGACACGCTTGATCTTACCGCTGATGGACTTGGGCAGTTCGGTCACGAATTCAATCGCCCTGGGGTACTTGTAAGGGGCGGTCTCGTTCTTGACGTACGTCTGGAGCTCCTTTTTGAGCTCCTCGGTGCCCTCGTAACCGTCCCTGAGGACGATGGTGGCCTTGACTATCTGTCCCCTGACGGGGTCGGGAACGCCTGTGATCGCGCATTCGAGACAGCAGGGGTGCTTCAGGAGCACGGACTCGATCTCGAACGGGCTGATCCTGTATCCGGAGGACTTGATCACATCGTCGTTCCTTCCGACATACCAGAAGTAGCCGTCCTCGTCCTTCCATGCGAGGTCCCCTGTGTGGTGGAAGCCTCCGAAGAGCGTGGCCCTGGTCTTCTGCCTATCGTGCAGGTATCCGACGAATATTCCGGCCGGGTGCGGGTCGATGCCCACGACGATCTCGCCGACTACGCTGGGCGGGCATGATTTGCCGTCCTCGTCGACGATGTCGACATGGTACTGAGGCGACGGCTTTCCCATGGATCCAGGCTTGGGGGTCATCCCTTTCAGGTTCCCGACGAGCACGGTGGTCTCGGACTGTCCGAATCCCTCCATGAGCTTCAGGCCCGTGGCGGCGTACCACTTGTCGAATGTATCGGAGTTCAGCGCCTCTCCGGCGATGTTGGTGTTCGTCAGTGAGGAAAGGTCGTGTCCCTCGAGTCCGGCGTTGCAGTACATCCTGAACATGGTCGGGGGGCAGCAGAACGTTGTGATCCTGTACTTCTCGATCAGGTTCAGCACGGCGACGGGGTCGAACTTGTTGTGCTCGTAGACGAACAGCCCAGCCTCCATGATCCACTGGCCGTACAGCTTCCCCCAGGCGTTCTTGGCCCATCCGGTCTCCGCGACGGTCCAATGCAGCCCGTCGGGCACGACGCAATGCCAATGCTTCGCCGTCAGTATGTGGCCGATCGGGTAGGAATGGTCGTGGACGGCCATCTTGGGGTTGCCCGAGGTACCCGATGTGAAGTAGATCAGCATCATGTCCCTCACATGGGTGGGGACGCGCTTCCACTCCTCGGGGGCGGCCTCGACTCCCTCGTCGAAGTCCTCCCATCCGGGCGGACAGGGGCCGTTGTACTGGGAGTTGGTCATGCATTTGAACTTCAGGCTGGGGATGTCCTCCGCCTTGTCGAACTCCTGCCAGACAGGGGCGTCGGATGTCACGATTGCAGCCTTGATCGACGCCGAGTTGATACGGTACTCGATGTCGTGCTTCTTCAGCATGAAGGTGGCCGGGATGAGGACGGCGCCCATCTTGTGCAATGCTATGGAAACATACCAGAACTGGTAGTTGTGCTTCAGGACGACGAGGACCATGTCCCCCTTCCTGATGCCTTTGGACGTCAGGTAGTTGGCGGTCTTGTCGGACATGCGCTTGATGTCCGCGAAAGTGAACATCCTCTCGTGCCCCCTGTCGTCGCACCACATGAGGGCGCGCCTGTCGGGGTCGTTTATCGCTATGTCGTCCACGATATCGTATCCGAAGTTGAAGTTGTCCGGGTAATGGACCTTGTACGTCTTCAGGAGACCCTTCTCGTCGTACGTCTCGTCGACGTAGCGCAGGTTGATGTCCCTGGTCATCTCTTGGCACCTCCCTTGATCACGACGGAGAGATACACGCATCCGTCCTTACTCGTGGCGGACACCCCGTGCATCTTGGACGAGTCGAAGTAGACGGAATCCCCTGCGATGAGGTTCTCCTCGTGCTCCTCGTAGACGAACCTGAGGCTTCCCGACACCACATAGATGAACTCCTGGCCCTCCTGCGAGGACATGGGGATGTCAGAATCCTGCTCGGCCTCCACATAAGGCGCGTTGACGAGGAACGGCTCCGCCATCTTGTTCTTGAAGTTGGAAGCCAGATGGTTGTACTCGAAGCCACCGCGCCTCCTGATGGGAAGGCCCATCCCGTCGTGGACGATGGAATAGTCCGAAAGACGGGGGTTCTCGCCCGTGATGAGCTCCACCATGTCCACTCCGAGCCTGTCGGCGCATTTGTAGAGGAAAGTGAAGGGTATGTCGAGCTGTCCCGTCTCGTATTTGATGTACTCCTCGACCGGCACCTCAGTGGCCTCGGACATGTCCTCGACCGAGAGCCCGCAAAGATCGCGCATCGAGCCTATGCGTGTGGAAATCTCTGTTGAATTGTACATTTGATCACAGCTCCTTGATGTTGCCGTGGCCGCCGCAGACGATCATTCCCTTCCTGCCTACGGAATCCATCAGCTTCCCGAGCTTGGAGCGGGTGTCGGTCAGGGCCTCGAGGTCGCCGTCCTTGGTGACGTACGGTGCGATCTGGTTGAACTCCGCCCTCTCGGGGGTGAGGTCCTTGTTGTTGGAGTAGATGTCTCCGGTGAAGAGCAGCCTGGGCTCCCTGGAGATCATGACGGTCTCGCCCTTGGATGTGACCCCGGGGCCCTCGTAGACCTCCAGCTCCACATCCCCGATCCTGACCTTGTCCAGGAGGACGAAGTCGTCATGGTCCTCGGGGACGTTCTCCCCGATGATGCGGATGCGGTCCTTCTCCGGCGGGACGTAGTCGGTGATGATCCTGCTCAGGCGACCGTAGGAGTAGTCGTACGCGTCGGAGTCGACGTTGGGCCTGGCCATGTTGAACAGCCCCTTCTCCGCCCTCCTGCTTACGATGATCTCCGCGTTCTCGATGACCGACAGCAGACCGCAGTGGTCCGATACCGCGTGGGTGACGAGCATCCTCTTGTTCATGCTGAAGAACGCAGGGAACATCTCCCTGAGCTCCGTGACCATCTCGTCCGAGAATATTCCCATTCCGGAGTCGATGAACAGCAGGTCGTCGCCGTTCCTGAGCACATAGGTGTTGCTGCCGCAGGGCGGCTCGATGACCACCAGGGTGGTCTCCTCGGTGATCTGGTGCTGCGTCATCCTCGGCTTGAAGTTGAGGTCCCTGTGGTAGGCGATGAAGTTGGCCAGCTCCAGGATCTTGTCGAACACGACCTTGGGGTCCTGGCCCCTCTCCATCAGGATGTCGGAGACCGACCTGCTCTCCGAGATGAACTCTATGACCTTCTCGTCGGGGAGGCTGAACAGCTTCTGGATTATGTTCGCCAGCCTGATGTACTCCACGGTGCAGTCCAGCAGGTCGTAGTTGCCGTTGTACTGGACGACGTTCAGGAGGTAGATCTCCGAGACCTCGTCCAGTATCTTCTTCGAGACCTGGGGGTCGCTAACCTCCATTCCGATCTTGAAGTACTGGTAGTTCCTGTTGTCCGCCCTGGAGTTCAGGTACGATATGTTGACGTCGTACTTGTCGATGATGTTGAGCACCGGGTACAGAGAGCCGGGGGTGTCTGTTATCTTGACCTCCATGACCAGGATGGTCGGTTCCCTCGGAGTGTAGTCCACATAGGAGATCTCGCTGAGACCCTTCTCTATGGCGTTCAGCTGGGCCTTGGTGGCCTGGACCTCGATGAAGAGGTTCAGACCGCCCCTCTTGTAACTGACACGGGTGATGTTGCCGCCCTGCTCCATGATCACCTTGCAGGCGAGCATGAACGCTCCGGGCTTATCGGGCGTCCTCGTGGTGAAAGTGCGCTTCATCGATGCATCTGTCATTGGCTATCCTTCTTCCTTATAGCCCCACGCTGTATTTTACCGTTAACGGTCTTGGGGAGCTCCTTGACGAAGTCTAGAGCCCTCGGATACTTGTACGGGGCCGTCTCGTGCTTGACGAAGTTCTGGAGCTCCTTCTTGAGCTCCTCGGTGCCCTCGTATCCTTCCCTGAGGACGACGGTGGCCTTGACCAGCTGTCCCCTGACGGGATCGGGTATCCCCGTGACGGCGCATTCCAGGACCGCGGGGTGGGTGACCAGCACGGATTCGATCTCGAAGGGGCTGATCTTGTAACCGGAGGACTTGATGACGTCGTCGTTCCTTCCGACATACCAGTAGTATCCGTCCTCGTCCTTCCATGCGACATCCCCGGTGTGATACCATCCGTCGTGCATGGCCTTCTTGGTCTTCTCCTCGTCGCGGTAGTAGCACATCATGAGTCCCGGAGGCTTCGGCTCGTATGAGATGACGATCTCACCTTCGGTACCCGCGGGGCACTCGTTGCCGTCCTCGTCAACGATCTTCACGTTATACTGAGGGGAAGGTTTACCCATGGAACTGGGCTTGGGCTCCATTCCCACGATGTTGCATACTGTACAGGTCGTCTCGGTCTGGCCGAATCCCTCCATCAGCTTGATGCCTGTGGCGGCGTACCAGCTGTTGAACACGTCGGGGTTGAGCGCCTCTCCCGCGATACAGCAGTACTTCAGGGACGAGAGGTCGTGCTGCTCCAGGCCGGCGTTGATGAACATCCTGAACATGGTCGGGGGGCAGCACAGGGATGTGATCCTGTACTTCTCCACGATGTTGAGGATCTCGTGGGGCTCGAACTTGTCGTAGTCGTACACGAACACGGCGGCCTCCATATGCCACTGTCCGTACAGCTTTCCCCAGACGGCCTTTCCCCATCCGGTGTCGGCGATCGTGAGGTGGATTCCTTCGGGATCCACGTTCTGCCAGTACTTTGCGGTGGACAGGTGTCCGAGGCTGTACAGGTGGTCGTGGAGGACCATCTTGGGGTATCCGGAGGTTCCCGACGAAAAGTACATCAGCATCGGCTCCTTGACATTGGTCTCGATCCTTTCCAGCTTGTCGGATGCCGCCTCGACGCCCTCGTCGAACTGCAGCCAGCTGTCCCTCTTTCCGTTGACGACCATCTTGATCCGCAGAGTGGGGATGTCCTCCGCAGAGTCCACGGCGTCGCAGACACCGTTCATGTTCGTGCAGATCGCTGCCTTGATGGAGGCGGACCTGACCCTGTACTCCACATCGCCCTTGGTGAGCATGAACGTGGCCGGGACGATGACCGCTCCGATCTTGTGCAGGGCGACAATCGTGTACCAGAACTGGTAGTGGCGCTTCAGGATGACCATGACCATGTCGCCCCTGCCGATTCCCTGTGAGAGCAGGTAGTTGGCGGTCTTGTCAGACATCCTCTTGATGTCACCGAACGTGTACCTCCTCTCCTCCCCGGCGGGGTTGGTCCAGATCATGGCGAGACGGTCGGGCTCCTCCCGGGCGATCTCGTCCACGACATCATAGCCGAAGTTGTAGTCGTCGGGATAGTGGTACTCGACATGCTTGAGGATACCGTCCTCGCCGTACTGCTCGTCGACGTATCTTAGGTTGAGGTTCCTCATTGATCTCCCCTCTTCATGACGGAGGCTATGAACCTGCAGCCGTTCTTCGACGTCGCGTACATGCCATGGGGCATGCCGCTGTTGTAGTAGACGGAGTCCCCGGGCCCGAGGTCGTAGTAGTGTCCGGCGTGGACGAACCTCATGGTGCCCTCCAGCACGTAATCGAACTCGTTGCCCTCGTGCTGCGACAGGTGGACGTTCTCGTCGTTGTCCCCCTCTATGTACGGGGCTATTACGACGAACGTCTCGGACAGCCTGTCCTTCATGGTGTACCCCAGGTGCTGGTATTCGAATCCCAGGCGCCTCTTCATCGGGAGGCCCCTTCCGTTCTTCACGAAGGTGCACTCTCCCAGATGGGGCTTTCCGCCGGTGAGGAGCTCGACCATGTCGACCCCGCACCTCTCAGCGATCTTGTAAAGGAATGTGAACGAGAAGTCCATCTCCCCGGTCTCGTAGACCTTGTATTCCTCGGGGGTCTTTCCGACCACCTCTGCCATCTCTTCGACTGATATGTCGCACATCTCGCGCAGAGCCTTTATACGCTCCGCTACCTCTGAAACTATTGGTTCCATTTCATACACCTCATGCATCGGGCCAGAGCTTATGGGCCATTTCCCTGAGTTCGTATTTTAAGATCTTTCCTGCGGCGTTCATCGGGAAGTCATCCACGAATGCCACGTATTTAGGGGTCTTGTACCACGCGATCTTACCGCGGCAGTAGTCCAGGACATCCTGCTCGGTCATATCGTCGTAACCCGCATGTTTGATTATGAAAGCGCCGGGCTGCTCGCCGTACTTCTTGCTGGGGACACCGACCACCTGGACATCCTTGATCCCGGGACACTTGTAGAGGAAGTCCTCCACCTCCTTGGGGTAGATGTTCTCCCCTCCGCGGATGATCATGTCCTTGATCCTGCCGGTGACGTAGAAGTACCCGTCCGAATCCCTGTATCCAAGGTCCCCGGAGTGGAGATAGCCGTTCTTGTCGATGACCTTGGCCGTCTCCTCGGGCATCTTGTAGTACCCTTTCATGACGTTGTATCCCTTGCAGCAGAACTCGCCGATGACACCGTCAGGGCAGGGCTCGTAGGTATCGGGGTCGAGGATGACCGTGTCGACACCCTGCAGCTTCTTTCCGACGGAGGAGCACTTCTTCTCGAGGGAAGGCTCGTCGTAGGTGGTCTGCGTCATGCCGGGCGACGCCTCGGTCAGGCCGTAGACGATGGTGATCTCCTTCATGTTCATCTTGTCCACGACCTCCTGCATAGCGGAGATGGGACAGGGGGATCCGGCCATGATACCCGTCCTCAGGGACGAGAAATCGAACTTGTTGAACAGCTTGTGGTTCAGGATGTTGATGAACATCGTCGGCACACCGTACACGGACGTGCACTTCTCCTCCTCGATGGTCGTCATGACCTTGATCGGGTCGAAGACCTCGCAGAAGCACATGGTCACGCAGTGATTTATGCATGCCATGACACCTAGTACGCATCCGAAGCAGTGGAACAGGGGCACGTTGATGCACAGGCGGTCGGTGGGGCCGTAGTTCATGTTGGCTCCCAGCCAGTACCCGTCGTTGGCGATGTTGAAGTGCGTGAGCATGACACCCTTGGGGAAACCGGTGGTACCGGAGGTGTACTGCATCATGGTGACGTCATGGACGTCGACAGAGTCCTTTCTCTTCTGATACTCGTCCTCGCTGACCGTGACCGCCAGGGACTTGACCTCGCTCATGGAGTACATTCCGCGGTGCTTGACCGGACCGAGGAAGACGACCTTCTTCAGGTACGGGTACGTCTCGCTGTGGAAGTTCTCCCTGGGCATGGTCTTGAGCTCGGGGACGAGGTCGTAGACAGTCTGCACGTAATCGGTGTCCCTGACCCCGTCGATGAGGAACAGGACATCCATGTCGGACTGCTTCAGGACGTAGTCCAGCTCTGCCGCCTGGTAGTTCGTGTTGATCGTGAGCAGGATCGCGCCGATCTTCGCCGTGGCGAACATGAGTGTGATCCAATCGGGGACGTTCGTCGCCCAGACGGCGACCTTCATGCCCTTCTCGACGCCCATGGACATGAGGCCCTTGGCGACGCGGTCGACCTCCTGGCCCCACTGGGTCCATGAGAGGCGGAGCTCTCTGTCCACGTAGACGATGGCGTCGTTGTCGGGATGCTCCCTTATGCACTTGTCGAGCAGGTCACCTAACCTCTCGTCACTGGTGATGTTCTTTCTTGGAACGCAGACCAAGGTATCACCTCAGAGGGGCGTGTACAGGACCGCGTATATCTCCGCGGGTCCGTCGATTGCTCCCACGTAGTGGGGGACGACTGAATTGTAATAGGCGCTGTCTCCGGGCTCGAGGATCTTCTTCTCCTTTCCGTAGATGAACAGGATCTTCCCTGTCACGACGACGATGAACTCCTCGCCCTCGTGGGTGCTGAGTTCGGGAGTGTCCTCCACACCGACGCGGATGAACATGGGCTCCATGTGCCTGTCGGTCTTTCCTTTTCCGAGGGGGAAGTACGTGTAGTCTCCCTTGTCCCCGTGGGATGATGCCTCGGGTTCCCTCTCGTTGAGCCTGACGACGATCGGATCGGGGTTGAACTGGTCGTCCGTGAATGTCCCGACCCTCTGACCGAGAGAACGGGAAAGCCTAATCAAAGAACCGATCGGAGGATATGCGATACCTTCTTCGTACTCTTTGATGGAATCCAAGCTAATGCCAGAGTTAATGGACAGCTGCTCTTGTGTGAGCTCCATTTGTTCCCTGTACTTGCGGATTCTCTTTCCTACTTTGTTCATGTCGGCCATAATATTGCCTCGGAAATCCGTATTGAGCCCGTATAATAAACGTTTGCGTCCTACTATTTGTTAAAATAATGCTACGGATATTGCCAGCATATGCGTTTCTTAGACAGGAGAGTGACCGTCATCTGTGGCCACTACGGCACCGGGAAGACGAATCTCTCCATCAATCTGGCGCTGGACTGTGCCAGGGAAGGGGACGAGGTCACCCTTATCGACATGGATGTGGTCAACCCCTACTTCAGGTCCTCCGACTACTCGGATGTACTGACCCGCGAGGGCGTCAGGGTGCTCGGACCCAATTTCGCCAACTCGAACCTGGACACGCCGTCGCTGCCCGCCGCTATCGGGGATACCATTTCGGACGGCCAGAAGGTCATAATCGATGTGGGCGGGGACGATGCCGGCGCCACTGCCCTGGGAGTGTACAGCAGGAAGCTGGCCGAGGCGGACCCCGATGTCCTGTATGTCATCAACAAATACAGGTCCCAGACCACTGCTGCGGACGAGGCCGCCGTAATACTGACGGAGATAGAGCGTGCGGCGAGGATCAAGGCCACCGGGATCGTCAACAACTCCCATCTGAAGGACCTGACCGATGCGGACACCATCCTGGAGTCGGTGCCCTTCGCCGAGGAGGTGTCTAGGCTCACTGGACTCCCCGTAAGATTCACAACCGCCCCGGATTATGTTGACCTCTTAAATAAAATACCAATGATGTACCAAGTGCGTGTCTACGTGAAGGCACCTTGGGAAAAGGCAGGTAATCGAATTGCCAAAGATAATCGTCGACAATAACAGATGCAAGGGCTGTGAGATGTGCGTCATCGCATGCCCGAAGAAGATCCTGGAACTGGATCATTCAGTGACCAACAGCAAGGGATACCATCCCGCGCACGTGACCGACGCCGCCGCATGTATCGGATGCGGCTCGTGCACGATCATGTGCCCCGACTGCGCCATAAGGGTCGAGGTGGAGTGAATGTCAGACAAGGTATTGATGAAAGGCAACGAGGCCATCGCAGAGGCCGCCATCGCGGCCGGATGCAGGCACTTCTTCGGATACCCCATCACCCCCCAGACGGAGGTTGCGGCGTACATGTCGAAGAGGATGCCCAAGATCGGAGGAGTGTACCTCCAAGCGGAATCCGAGGTCGCATCGATCAACATGGTCCTCGGAGCGGGCGCCGCAGGCGTCAGGGTCATGACGTCCACATCGTCCCCCGGAATCAGCCTGATGTCCGAGGGGATCTCATACATCGCAGGATCCGACGTGCCCTGCCTCATAGTCAACGTCGAGAGGGGAGGACCCGGACTCGGAGGAATCCAGCCCTCCCAGTCGGACTACTTCCAGGCGACAAAAGCCACCGGACATGGGGACTTCCACATGCTGGTCTTCGCACCTTCCACCGTCCAGGAGACTGTCGACCTCATCTCCGATGCGTTCGACCTCGGTGACAAGTACAGGATGCCCACGATGATCCTGTCGGACGGTCTGCTCGGACAGATGATGGAGCCCGTGGTCCTCCCGGAGGCGAAGGACCCCACCGACAACAAGGAATGGGCGGTCAAGGGCCACCAGGGCAAGAGGGCGCACAACGTAGTCAACTCCCTGTACATAGACCCCAAGGAGCTCGAGGACCTCAACATCGCGAGGTTCGAGAAGTACAAGAAGATCATGGAGACGGAGCAGAGGGCCGAGGAGTACCTCGTCGACGATGCGGACATCGTCCTCGTCGCGTTCGGAGCATCCTCCAGGATAGCCCACTCCGCAGTAGACATGGCGAGGAAGCAGGGCATCAAGGCCGGACTCATCAGGCCCATCACGCTCTGGCCGTTCCCCGAGAAGACGATTAAGAAGCACATCGACCACGCAAAGGTGTTCCTGTCCGTCGAGATGAACATGGGACAGATGGTCGAGGATGTCAGGCTCACGGTCCAGGACAAGAAGCCGGTCCATTTCTTCGGACGCACCGGAGGAATGGTCCCCACACCCAAGGAGGTCCTGGAACAGATAGTCAAGCTCAACGGAGGCGAATGCTGATGTCCAAGGTAATGGGAGAGAGGCCCAAGGCGCTGCTCGATGTACCGCTCCACTACTGCCCCGGATGCACGCACGGTATCGTGCACAGGCTGGTCGCGGAGGTCATCGACGAGCTCGGCATCGAGGGCAAGACCGTAGGAGTAGCCTCGGTCGGCTGCTCGGTGTTCACATACAACTACTTCGGCTGCGACATGGTGCAGGCGCCGCACGGACGTGCCCCTGCAGTCGCCACTGGTGTCAAGAGGGCGAGGCCCGACAACGTGGTCTTCACCTACCAGGGGGACGGCGACCTCGCCGCCATCGGAATGGGCGAGACCGTCCATGCCGCGGCAAGGGGAGAGAACATCGTCGCCATCTTCATCAACAACGCCATCTACGGAATGACCGGAGGCCAGATGGCACCCACCACCCTTCCCGGACAGGTCACACAGACCACCCCCTACGGAAGGGACACGTCCGTCGCAGGGAACCCCATCAGGGTCTGCGAGCTGCTCTCGTCCGTCAAGGGCGTGGCGCTGGCGGAGCGCGTGACCGTCGACTGCGTGAAGAACGTCAAGGCGGCCAAGAAGGCGATCAAGAAGGCCTTCGAATACCAGATGGCCGGAAAGGGATACTGCATCGTCGAGGTCGTTTCCACCTGCCCCACCAACTGGGGTATGGCTCCCGGAGAGGCCCTCCAGTGGCTCAGGGACAACATGCTTCCCTACTATCCGCTCGGAGTCTACAAGGACGTCGGAGAGGAGGGAGAGCAATGAACGACCTGAACATCCTCCTGGCCGGATTCGGGGGACAGGGCATCCTGTTCACCGGAAAGGTCATCGCCTATGCAGGGCTGATGGAGGGCAAGGAGGTCTCATGGCTTCCGTCCTACGGCCCCGAGATGCGCGGAGGAACCGCGAACTGCAGCGTCTGCCTGTCCGAGAACAAGATCGGATCGCCCCTGGTCACCAACCCCGATGTCCTCGTGGCGATGAACCTCCCCTCGCTGGAGAAGTTCGAGAATGACGTCGTCCCTGGAGGGATCATCATCGTCGACTCCTCGATCATCGCTAAGAAGGTCCAGCGCACGGATGTCAAGACCATCTACATCCCCGCATCGGAGATCGCAGAGGAGAACGGCATCAAGGGAGCCGCCAACATGGTCATCCTGGGCAAGCTGTTCAAGGAGACCTGCTTCTGCTCCGAGGAGAACCTGGACAAGGGGCTCCAGAAGACCATCCCTCCGAAGAAGATGGACCTGCTCGACAAGAACAGGCTCTGCATCAAACTCGGAAGGGAGAACTGAAAACCGATGAATGCCGGTCCGGAGGACATCCGGGCTGGCCAACTTCTTATAATGTTATACAAAGGCTGGACCCACTTAGAGCGAGCCTCTCATTGTTCTGCTTGTTGTTACCTCTCGGACCCCTGTGGAGACCATGAGGAAGATCGTCGCGCCTCAGCCAATCGGGGTTGATGTGCAAGAGACATTTTTCTCACTGATAAACAAGGTCCTTCGAGTACGTTGGAGCGACTAAGAACCTGCCGGAACACCATAGGCCTTGACGAACTAATCAAGAAGAAGGGTACCGGGGGACTACCACCTTCCCCCGGCTAAGTCGTTTTTAGAGGTTAGAGTATGACATTACATCTTACTCTGTGTCAGACGATTTGCTGACCGTGATTTTCTTGGAGGTGACTCCAATGGCCTGCATCGCGAGGAGGACGGCCGAGAGCACCAGTCCGCACACCGCGATGAAGAACGATCCGTCGAGTCCGGGGGCCCATGCAGCGAATACGACTGCGAGGACGAGACCGACGACCGTGATGATCATGGATGCGAACGAGATCGCCTTGGAGGTCCTTCCGGGTATGAAGAAGTTGACCGACTGCAGGACGGCGACGAGGACTCCGATTGCGCAGATGATCACGGGGATCATGGCCTCAAACGCGGTGCTGGTGCTCATGAGGTCGAGTCCGGTGACTCCCATGGACCAGTCTCCCATGACGGCCAGGAAGGTAATGCAGGCTCCAACGATTGCCAGGACTCCGTACAGCTTGGGCTTGGGGTTGGCATCCTTAGAGAACACCATACCGGCGACCATCTCGGGGTGGACCTGGGTGTTCCACCACTGCAGGACCATCCAGCAGGGGATGTACAGCAGGCTGGCCGCGATACCGATGAACACGTATGCGACTCCCATGAGGTCGTTGACGTAATAGAGCAGACCGGGGATCATGAAGAAGAACTCGAAGATCGCCATGAAGATGGCTCCGGGATATGCCCAGCGGGGCGCCTTGTAGACCCTCTCCACATCCTTGAAGCGGGAGTCGTGCCTGGACTTGACGAAGGCGAGCATGCACATTCCGATTGCGATGGAGAATCCGAGAGCGGATACCGCCAGGATCTGGGAGGCTGTGATGCCGGTCAGGATGATGACGAATCCGATGAAGACCTCGAAGTACATGGCGACCATGGGGACACCGTACGAGTTGGTCTTCGCGAACATCATGGGCAGGTTTCCATCCTTCGCCATGATCTGGATGGTCCTCGCGGATCCCAGGAAGGCGGTCTGGATGATCATGACCATTCCTGCGATGAGCAGGATGACCGCGACTGCTCCTCCGATCTCTCCGAAATCGCTCTTGGCGATGGGGATGAGGGTGGCGGCTCCGGCCTCCTCGATGCCTGCGATACCGAGGGTCCCGTACATGAAGAACGAAATCACGAAGTACATGAACAGACAGAGGAGTCCGCATGCGATGAGTGCCTTGGGGACGTCCTTTCCGGGGTTCTTGTACTCTGCTCCGTAAGTGGCGGCCGTCTCCCATCCGACTGCGCTCCACTGTGCGACAGTGAAGCATCCGAGGATCATCAGGATGGCGTTGGCATCCCACTGCCAGCCGGCCGGGACCATCTCGGATGTGATGGTCTCCATGTGGAACTGGCCGTTGAGGAGCGGCACGAACACGATGATGAGGATGGGGATGATCGTGATTATGGCGAGGATGAGCTGCGCCTTCGCGCCTCCCTCCAGACCCTTCCTTCCTGTCAGGATGATGAATCCGTAGATGAGTGCTCCGAGGAGGAGATAGAACAGGGTCTTGGTGAAGCCTTCGATGCCTGCGAAGGCCTGGAAATAACCGAACAGATAATCGCCGGTCATGATGGTGAAAATCGGGATGACGGGGACCCATGTGGCGAAATACGCCCAGGCTCCGAACGAACCTATGAGACGGCCGGTGTTGATCTTCTTCCCTTTATACTTCTCATCGTCCCTGAAGACGTGCTGGATCGAACCTCCGATACCGGCGACTCCGAACGTGGCACAGAGCTCTCCGAGGGGAATGTTGATCAGGAAGCCCGAGAGGACCGAGAACGTCCATATGAGGATGGACATGGCCCAGAGGCTGACGGAAAGGTCGCAGAGGGAGGGCACGATGAGGATCGGTATCCCCATGGCGATGATGAGCCCCTGCTTCCAATCGATGTTACGAACCAGCTCATTCCCCGAGTTGGGTGTGCCGGTCTGAGATTCGCTTGTCATTGTATACTCATCCTTGGCACGTCCCTGTCGGGTGGTTTGCCGACCGGTTCAACAGTTTTATTGACGTGCCTGTAAATTTGTTGCAACATCAACAATATTAATATAAAAATATATTCAATTTTATAGGTGTTACAATATTTAAAATTATTTGTAAATACACAATTAGTATATAAACTGACTAAGTTTAGTATATAAATGTACCTTTTGTTGGATATCTAGTTTATTATGTACATTTTCCTATAAAATTGAATTATTTTATTGAATAATAGACAAAAATACACAACATATATCAAAATTGTAGGCAGAATGATCCCGATTAGAAACAATCCCCGTCAATAGCCGTATTGCATTGGGTTAAGTTCAAATACTGGCCAAAATCGACTAGGTTCTATATTTAAAAATGATGGATTATACTTTTATTGAGTTCTCAATAATTTTATTGAACAAAACATGAAATCAAAAATCAGAGACGATATCCATAGGATTTCGGGTTGCGATGAAATTGTGGTGAGAATGATGGTCGCAGACGATCGGAACCGCCTGCGACCTGTAAGTGAATCGGGTTTCAGTTGCCCATCTTGTTATCGGACAGGTGCTTCTTCAGGGCATCCACATAGAGGTCGGGTGAGATTGTGTGTCCCTCTCCCGGGATCTCGATGTACCTGCAGTCAGGGATGGATTTAGCGATGGCCCTTCCCTTCAGCGGCTCGACCATGATATCCATTCCTCCGTGGACAACCAGCGTGGGCGCCTTGATGTTCTGCGTCTTGTCGGTGGTGTCGAACTTGTCCATGGACATCATCTGCTTCAGGAGCTCCTCTGGCTTCTCAGGATGCCTGGGGATCGGCATGATCGTGCCTTTCCTGGCGAATGCCTCGAAGGTGCTCTCGGGGAAGCAGAACGAGTTGAACAGGATGTTGACCTGGTCCACGGTGCACTGTCCGTCCACGGCGGACTTCGCCATCATGTACATGAAGTATGCGGACCTGTGGGGCCTGAACTGGTACGATGATACGAGCGTGAGGGTCTGGACCCTGTCGGCGTATCTGAGCCCGAGGGACTGCGCCACGAGGGACCCCATGGACCATCCCACGATGTGGGCCTTGTAGATATGGAGGTAATCCATCAGGTGGATCACATCGTCCGCCAGAATATCGATCTGAATGTCGCCCTTGTATTCGGTCTGTCCGACACCGCGGTTGTCAAGGGTGATTACCCTATATCCTTTCAGCAGCGGGACCATACCCTTCCAGAAGCGGTGGTTGGCTCCGATGCCCGCGATGAGGATCACTGGTTCCCCAGTGCCTTCCTCTTCGTAATACATCTTCACATCCTGAAGTTCAGCGAACATAGAACCCCCATTTTGCATTTAGCATAAAAAGCAATCACCGATAACAACGGATATTACAAAAGCTTTCGCTATCTGGGATTCGCCCTGGCACAGGCTGCATGGGGCCTGATTCCCAGAATCGTCAGCGTATGCCGAGATGGACGCTCAAGTCCCCGCCTGTGGAGACCTTCATCGTCCTTTCGCTGGATGTGGGATAGAATCCCCCGGGATCGCCTATGGTCTTTTCGGATCCGCCGTACTCGTAGCGGAGGCAGTACCTGTTATCGCCGAACAACGAGTCCAACACCGACTTCAAATATCCTTCTACAGCGCACTCGTGGTTCAGGGAATACGCCATGATGTCCGAAACGTATGACAGGGAATCGTCTTGGATGTCGGTCATGTCCGACAGCCTTATCTCCACGGAGGACAGACCAGCGAGGAAGTCATCCGGATTGGGGCCGTCGTCGGCACCACTATAGGAGGTCGCGATGCCCACGGATATCGCCATCATTATGACGATCAGGAATATCATCGCGTCCAGGAAGGCGGTCAGTCCTCTGCGGTTCATATGTATGATACCACCTCGATGACCGCAGGGATGTGCCTCCCGTTCTCGTACTCCAGGACTTCTGAGAAACGCTTGGACGAGCTGATGTCCGAGACCTTGCCGACCATGAATGAGTGCTCCTCTTCTGAGAAATACGGTATCGTGACCGTGACCTGCATCCCCACGATGTCGAATTCGCCGAGACAGCTGTACATATACGATTCCGATACCTTGACGCCGTCTGAGATGTCCACATCGAGCGATCCCGGATCCATGTCCTCCAGCGGATCGTATGCCGCTACGGAGGATGATGCGAGGAACGCCATGTACATCCCGAGCACGGCTATGACCGCCATCAGAGATATCATGGCCTCCATGAAACCCATGTCCGCATGCCTGTCGCTGATCATGCCCGTCCTTTCGCGGGCTGGACATTAAAACGTGACTGTTGCAGGCAACACTGCGTCAGACCTTGCGGGCGTACAGGCCGCGGGTGGTGGTGCCCCCGCACATCTGCTTCAGCCTCGCCCTCAGCTTCTCGTCCGGCTCCCTGCACATCCTGCCGACGGCCTTCACCAAAGCGGATGGCCTCTTCCTCAGGTCCAGGCCGACCGATGCGACCCCCGACCTTCCGAGCTCCGGGATCAGGTCCAGCAGATCGAGGTCCACGGAGTTGAGGATGTGAGAGAATCCCCTAGAATCCTTGTACACCGGGAAGGATGCGCCGGTCTCGTCCGTGAGGGAGCCGTTGTCCATCGCGGGATCCCTGGTGTACATCAGCTCCGTCCTCCCGAAGGCCATGACCTCGGTCCTGCCGGGATAGTATGCCATGAGATTGGAGACCTCGTTCCTGGAGAGCTCCACGGACAACGTGGTCTGGTAGAGCGGCATCGGGAACGACGAGTTGAACATGTTCATCAGATTGCTCCCGTAGATCCTGGGGGCATCCTTGCAGGCCCTGTACTGGCCGGGATTGTTCACCATCACCGGGCGGTCGTTGAACGAGAACTCGTCCAGAGCATCGAACCTGGGGAGCAATGCGACGCATTCCACATCGCCGACGGCCTCCATGGCCTCGTCGATGCGGTCCATGTTGTCGAAGTATATCCTGTCCGCGTACGGCAACGCCGCTTCCAGGTTCTTGATGGAGCTCACATAGAATGACAGTTCTGGATCCAGGTCGCGCACGGGCTGCTTCTCCAGCTTCACGCGGGCCTCCGGCCTCGGAGTGTCCCCCCTGAACCTGGGAGTGTTCCCGATCTCGTTCTTGATCACATCTATACGGGGGTCGTAGGTCCTGTAGATCTGGTAGTCCCCATCCTTGATCTTGAACGGCACGTGGATGGGATCCAGGTCCATGACCTTGAATCCTCCGATCTTCTCGTCGCCGCTGAAAATGGAGAGCCCGTCCTTGATCCCCACGGGCTCGTCGAACTCCGTGACGATGGCTCCGTTACGGATCCTGACGTCCGCTATGTAGAATCCCCTGTTGTCCGGGTACAGCGACTGCACCGGGGAGACCACTCCTCCTAGGTATCCGTCGCAGGTGCCCCTGTTGAACACCGTTCTGAGAAGCTCGAGGATCTCGTCAAACTCCTCCCCCTTCTCGCCTTCCATCGCCATGGAGTACGCCTTGGATGCCAGGTACGTGTATGGCGGGGACCTCATGCGCCCCTCGATCTTCAGGGATGTGACGCCCAGCTTGTCCAGGTCCTCCAAGTACTTCATGCCGTAGATGTCCGCGCAGCTCATGAAATATCCCTGCTCGCCGTCGCGGATGTAGCGCTTCCTGCAGGGCTGGGCGCAGGAACCTCTGTTCCCGCTGCGTCCGCCGATGAAACTTGAGAGAAGGCATCCTCCCGACATGCAGTAGCAGAGCGCACCCTGGATGAACACCTCGGTCTCTATGGGCGATTCGGGGATTATCCTCCCCAGTTCCTCCATGGTGAGCTCCCTGGCCAGGACCACGCGGTCCAGACCGTGCTCGGCGCACCACTCTATGCCCTTGAGGGAATGGATCTGCATCTGCGTGGAAGCATGCTTGGGGATGTCCACGCTTGTGAGGTTCTTGAGAAGGCCCAGGTCCTGGATGATGATCGCATCCGCATCTATGTCCTTAAGGAACTTGACGAAGGCCACTGCCTCCTCCATCTCGGAGTTCTTGATCAGGGTGTTCACCGTGACGTGGACCTTCACGTCATGGTCGTGGGCGTAGGCTATGGCCCCTTCGAGCTCGCCGTCGCTGAAATTGCCTGCGAATGCGCGGGCCCCGAAACTCTTACCCGCTAGGTACACTGCGTCACATCCGCCCTTGATCGCAGCCACGAGGCTGTCGGGCGATCCTGCCGGCGATAGTATCTCCATGATCTAACTCCATCCTCAAGATAGAGGGTTCACCTATATTATTGATGGTCGGTCCAGGATAGCGCAACATCTGGCGCTGTTACGGTACAGGTTCGCTTTTTATTACGCCGGCCGACGAACACATGTCCATGGATGAAAGAATCGGGAGACTGATATCAGGTCTCCACAAGGATAAAGGCGACGTGGAATGTTCGGTCGAGGGAAACGCTATGATCATAGACTGCTCCGGATGCGATCTGATGCCGGAGCCCGGTACGCCGGAATGCATGAGATGTATGGTCGACAGGATGAGCGGGTGCGGAGGCACCGAACGGATAATCCTGAGGACCGGGAAGGATCTTGAGATATCCGGCAATTCCGCCAGGGCCATCAGGGGCATAGCATCCCTGAAGAGATGGTCCGTGCCCCTAAAGGAACGCGACAGGAGATGCAGAAGATGCGGAACGTCCAGGACCAAGGTGATGAACGTGGTCTGGGAGTCCTTCCCCGATCCCGGATTCCATTCCGCGAAGGAACTGCTTGGAACGGCATCAAAGGATGAATCGTGCGCGTCCTGCCTCAGGCTCACCGCCAGGGCGCTCGAACAGCTGGAGTCCGACCTCGAGAGGGTGAGGCTGGAGCTGCTGGGGTGATGGGATGAAGGCGGATACAGCCTCGTTCAAACTGTCGGACCTGAAACCGGTCAGGATCCCCGACCTCGCCGAGGTCCTGCCGCAGGACGACCTGAAGTCGATGTTCTCCAAGCTGGTCGTGTCCGATATCAGGATGAAGCCGTCCTACACGGACTGCTGGGTGATGAACCAGACCGACAGCGTCCGCACAATAGCCACCTACCGCACCAAGTACTGCGGGATAACCATCGGCGCCTGCCCTGACGGGGAGATGGAATACTACATGCTGCCGCTGGAATACGCCTATCCCGACGGGCTCAGCGCCATAGTGCTGAGGATAATCGACAGGATCCGCTCCGACTACAGGGCCAACGGCGGACGCCTGGACAGAGATACCGTCACCGGGCTCACCAGAGGCCTGGTCGTGGAGGAACTGTCTGCGATAGAGGAGGTCTGCGGACCCGAGATCGATGCCGAAGGACTGATAGACGACATCTGCAGCATAGCCTACAGGTACTCCGTCGGCGCAGGGATATTCGAGATCCTGCTCACCGACCAGCATATCGAGGATGTGTACATAGATGCGCCTTGCAACAAGAACAGGATCTACGTCACGCTGAACGGTGTGGAGGGACTGAACTCCCACATAAGATGCCGCACCAACCTCATGGTGGAGGAGAAGGAGGTGCTGAACCTCATCAACATCCTCAAGAGGGAGAGCGGTCTGAGATTCTCGCAGTCCAACCCGGTGCTGGAGACGGATTTCCCCGAATTCGATGCCAGGGCTACCGTCATAGGCTATCCTATGAGCCCGGAGGGAAATGCGGTAGCGATCAGAAAGCACTCGATAAGACCGTGGACCCTCAGCAGGCTGGTCTTCAACGGCACGGTGGACCCAAAGGCCGCGGGCATACTGTCGTTCCTGGTGGACAACAGGAGCACGTTCCTCATCTGCGGCCCGAGGGGAGCCGGCAAGAGCTCCCTGCTGTCCGCGCTGATGTTCGAGTTCCCCAAGGAACAGCGCATACTGACCATAGAAGACACGATAGAGCTCCCCAGCGAGATGATGCGCAGGATGGGGTACAAGGTGCAGACGATACTAGTGGACGACAGGATGAAAGGTGACCAGCAGTCCAGGTCGGACGAGGCGCTCAGAGTATCTCTGAGGATGGGCGAATCCGCCATCATCCTGGGAGAGGTCCGCGGGGAGGAGGCCAAGACCCTCTACCAGAGCATGAGAGCCGGCCGTGCCGGGAGCTCCATCATGGGGACCATACACGGCGATTCCGCCGAATCGGTCTACCAGAGGGTGGTGTTCGACATGGGCGTGTCCCCGGAGGCGTTCATGGCCACGGACGTGGTCATCACCCTCGGAACGGTCAAGGACAGACGCTCGGGACGTCTGATCAGGAGGATGAATGAGATGGTCGCCACCGGTTCGGAGCCCGGCTCCTTCGTGGACATATCCGATACCGACAAACTGCTGTCCGCACCGGTGATGAAGCGTGCGATAAGGACATCGCAGCTCGGCAAGAGGGACGTCGCCAAGGAGATAAGGGCCAGAGCGATGATGAGGACGCTGCTGGCCGAGGCCGGGAAGACCGATGAGAAGTACCTCGGTCCGGAGTGGATCCTGATCGCCAACGACATACTCTCGAAGAGCGGGAGAGATGCGACCGCCGAAACGGTGTGCAACACACTGCGCAAGCGCATCGGACTGAAGGAGTTGAACCGATGGACCACAGGAGACTGATGAACGAGTGCCCTGCAATCATTGGGATTATCACATCCACCCTGCAGTCCGGGGGATCCATCGACACCGCGATAAGGACGGTCGCGGAGAACGGCCCGAGACTGTCCAGGAAAGTGTTCACAGATACCGTCAGGATGGCGGACACCAAAGGGTCCGGGTCCCTCCCGAGATGCCTGACGGACCGCATATCCATGCTCCCTGCGGAAGCTGCAGGATACTCCAGAGCGGTGCTAATGGCGCTGTCCGCCGCAGAATCATCTGATGCCGACATGAGGGACAGGATGCTGAGGGACTCCGCAGACATCGCCTTGGAATCCGTCAGAGAGATGGGCGAATCCTACGGAGCATCGCTCACCACACCGTGCATGACCGTGTTCGGGATAGGCATAATGGTCCCGATGATCCTAATGAGCGTCCTTCCCATGCTCAGCATCGGCGGGGTGTTCGGATCCAGGACCATCGACCAGGGGATGATCATGCTGATCACGCTGGTGGCGATACCCTGCGCAATACTCCTGCTGTCCATCCGCCTCAGGAACCGCAACCCTTTCCTGACAAGGAATGCAGACCTTGACGAGCTGAGATATGCGCTGCCAATACTCCTGGCCGTCCCGATGGCCTTCGCCTATTCGTCGATGACCGATGACCGGGACGGGATATTCGTGTTCTCGCTGGCCCCTGCGTGCATCGCCGCCGTCATACTGATGGCGGATGTCGTCCGCCGTGAGAGGAAGAGGCGCATTTGCGAGCAGTCTCTGATGGATTCCGTATTCGATCTCGGCAACAGGATGCTGTCGGGGACCAACTTCGAGACCGCCACGGCGGATGCGATGTCCGGCCGCAAAGGGAGCGCAGAGCTGTCCGATTCGTTCAGGAGGGAATGCGTCCTATGCAGGGGCGACCTGTACTCGGCGATCTCCAGATCGGTGGAACCCATATCAGGCGAGATGTCCCTGGCCCTGAGGAACATCTGCCTGTGCTCCGAGAACGACAGCGACGATGCCGGAAGACTGGCGGTCACACTGGGGAAGCAGTTCCAGAATCGGAACGTCACCAGGAGGTCCCTCGAATACAGGCTGAAATCCACCACGGACATGATGATGGGCACCGCCATGGTGTTCGCCCCGCTGGTGCTGGGGATGAGCGTATCCATGTTGGAGCCCCTGTCGAGGATATCCGGGTATGTGTCCCTCGAGGGCACCTCCACGATCCTGGGCGCGTACCTGATAGAGCTTAGCGCCCTGATCTCCGTCCTGGTGTCGAGCCTGGGCGACGGCGAGGGGATATCCCGCATGATATGGAGGTTCTGCCTGATGTGCCCCATATCCCTGATTGTCTTCGCTGTCAGCTGCAACATTTCGCTCTAAAACTGCATAGGAACCATGATATTCGAGCGAGAAGATGATATCATGTGATCCAAGACACCGTGCTGAGAGGGCTTACCATCGCAGCATCCGTCCTCATGCTCCTGTTCGTGACGGCGCCGTACGCCTTCCCCTATGGGACGTTCGTCAGCCTGGACGGAGCACCTTCGGTGCTGGACCATGACTGGCCCTCCTACGGCCCGATGGGCCTGGTGTATGCGCTGGGGGACATCCTCTGCCATCAGGAGTTCGACAGGAGCTTCATCCTCAACGGGTCGCAGATGCCAATCTGCATGCGCGACCTGGCGCTGCTGGCGGGGTCGATCGTGGGTCTTGTGGTATGCCTGTGGATCAGGGATGTGCTGAACGACCGCAGGTACCTCTTCGTCGGGATACTTCTGCTTGTCCCCACAGCAGTGGAATGGGTGGCCGAGCACATGTTCTCGATGGATTCCCCCGAGTTGCGCATCATACTCGGAATAGTGTCGGGGATAGGCGCGGCGCTGATTGTCGGCCATGCCCTCTTCAGAAACGGATCCGGGGCCGAAGCCCCGTAAGAATCTTTTCGCGATCACTCGCACTTGGTCCATCCGCAGGACTTGCAGACATTGCATCCGCCCTGGAACTCCAGTTCGGCACCGCATTTGGGACAGGGGTTGATGATCTGCCTCTTGGGCTCCTCGGGCTCCTCTGTCTTGACACCTTTGATCTGCGCCTGCATCTCCTTGTACATGTCGGTGAGCGCCCATCCGACCGCCATCGGACAGCAGGATCCCATGCTGGTGTCCCTCTTGGTGTGTGTCCTGACGACATACGAAGGACAGGAACCTGTGGACTTGAGCTGATCGACGATCGCCTCGATTCCGCATCCGGACCTGGCCGCCAGGGAGATCATCCTCGACAGACCGACCATAAAGTTGTTGCACCCTCCGGTGGATCCCTTGTTGAGATATGCCTCCACAAGCTCTCCGGTGACGGGGTTGAAGAACGCCGTGCAGTGCAGGGAACCGCAACCTGTCATCAGCTTCCTCTTCTTTCCGATGACGTTATCGTCGACGACCTCTACAACTCCTCTCTTCTCCTCCTTAGGCTCGGAGGAATCCTCCTTCTTGCTCTCTTTAGTGGAGAGGATACCGAGACGCTTGCATCCGTCGCGGAACACGGTGATTCCTTTGCATCCGGACTCCCACGCGTACATGTAGATGTCATAGACGTCCTTCTCGGGGAACTGCTCGGGCAGGTTGACAGTTGAGGATATGGAAGCATCGATGTGCTTCTGCCAGGTGGCCTGCATGTCGATCCTCTTCCTGTAGTCCAGGCTCTGCGCGGTGATGAACCTCTCGGGGAGCTGGCTCTCGTCGGTGATGTCCAGGTGCTTGTTCATGTACTCCTGGACGATCGGGGTGTAGACCTTGTAGTACTTGTCCTGGTCGCCGTTGAGGGATGTGGTCCTCCTCTCGTAGGAGAGGGCGAAGATCGGCTCGATGCCTCCGGAGATCCCCAGCATGGTGGAGAGGGTCCCGGTGGGGGCGATGGTCAGGAGCTGCGAGTTCCTGAGACCGTACTTCTTCACGAGCTCGGTGGTCTCGGGGGACGCGTTCAGCTTGAAATAGGGGGATGCGACGATCTGCTCGGGGACGCACTTCTCGAACATTCCGTACTCCTTGGCCAGAAGGGCGGACTCGTTCAGGGCGGTGTCGGCCATGAGCTTTCCGAGCTTGTCACAGAACACGAGGGACTCCTCGGAACCGAACGTGTATCCGAGGTCGATGAGCATGTCGGCCAGACCCATGATCCCGAGTCCGATCTGCCTCCACTGCCTGACGGAATCCCTCTGCTCCTGGAGCGGGTGGAGAGGAAGTCCCTCGTCGAGGACGTCGTTGAGGGCGCGGACGCAGATCCTCACGGCCTCCACGAACTCGTCGTTCAGGAACTTTCCGTCCTTGACGAACATCGCCAGGTTCATACTTCCGAGGAGACAGCTTCCTCCGGCGGGGAGGGGCTCCTCTGCGCAGGGGTTGGTGCCTGCGTAGGAATAGTCGGGGAATTCGCTCAGGAGATTCCAGCTGGAGATCCTGTCCCAGTAAAGGCATCCGGGCTCTCCGAAATCCCAGTTGGTGTAGCACAGCTTCTCGAAGAACTCGGCCGCGTTGAGCTCCTTGCGGATCTGCTCCCCACTCTCGGGACGGTCGAACTTCTGTGTGAACATCGTCCTCTGCTTGACGCATCCCATGAACTCGTCGGTGACACGGATGGACATGTTCGCCTTGGTGACCCTCTCGAGGTTGGTCTTGACCGACATGAACTCCTCGAGGTCCGGGTGATCGCAGGATATGGTGAGCATGAGCGCTCCGCGGCGTCCATGCTGCCCGATGAGACCTGTCACCATTGAATAGAGATCTGTGAATGATACGGCTCCCGATGTCTGCGAAGCGGTGTTGTTGATCCTTGCTCCACGAGGCGCGAGCTTGGAGATATCGATACCGACACCTCCGCCGTAGCTGAATGTGCGGGCAAGTTTGCCGGCGGCCTCGAAGATGGATTCGATGGAATCCTCGGGCGGTGTCAGGACATAGCAGTTGGAAAGTGTGATCTTCCTTCCGGTCGACTGGAGTCCCCTGTTCGCGAGGATCCTACCGCCGAAGAGGAACTTCTTCTCCGCCATGAGCTTCCTTATGTCCTTGTCGCCTGAGCTGATACGGTCCAGCCACTGGTCGAACGTCTCGTTCTCGTAGCAGTATTTCTTGGTCCATATGTCTATGCCCAGCTGATTGTCCTGGCCTAACCAATCTGTAATCTCCATTTTTTTCCCCCAACCGAGGAGAAATCGAACATCTCCTCACTACCGTCATGGACATGAGTATTGAGTACTTATCTCCTACCTATTGGAGTAATCATCCAACTGATACTAAAAGATGCCCAGATACTTAGAAAAGTTAAGCATGGACATAAACAGCTTCGTCTGGATGCGGATCGACAGCTGATCGACATCGCGGACATTTTTTCTATCCACTCGCCAGGCCATTCCAGCCCGGTTTTTGCTGCTATTCAAACTTAGTTACTATTTATCGCTGAATAGTCGTTTGATGAAATTTTTTCTTACTAAAAAATAACTATTTATAGTATGTAACCTATCCCTATAATGATACTATGCCACAGACTGAGGCTCTTGAAAAGGAACAATTCGAAATGATGAAGGACATCTGGACGGTGAGTGCCTTGGATGGGATCAGGAGTTCGTTCTACGGCAAAGAATTGGAAGCGGCCCAGAAGGAGGTGAGGATCGCCAACGCTATGCTGCATAACGTCGAGAGCATCCCCGTCTCCAACGCACGCATCCGCCCCCTCATAGAGGGGGCTATTCCCCAGACTCACAACGAACATCTGATCGCAGGTTACGACAAGGCCATGGAGCTCATCATCAGGGACCATGCCCGCCTCGATTTCGACAAGAAAACAACGCTATCGCTCCACAGGATACTGTTCTCCGATCTTCTCTGCGAGAAGGGGACGTTCAAGACCGGCTTCGAAGGAAGGATGGACGAGCTCTTCGAGAGGTACTCGAAGCAGACCACCGAACCACTCGTGTTCATCACATCCATAATGGACGAATTCTCCTCCATCGCCCCGTTCCGCGACGGCAACAAGAGGATGAGATCCCTGCTGACCGCGCTGCTCCTCCTGAAGAGCAGGTACATAGCGCACATCTACGTCGGACTCGACGAGACGCAGCCTCTGGTGCTCTCCCTCGTCAACAGCTACAGGGAGTTCGAGAGGAGGTACCCGATCGTGGACAACCGCAAGGTGAAGAAACGCGACCGCATCCTGCACATAATCGAGACCTCCCCGGTGCCCGTGCGCAAGAAGGACATCTGCGCATGCATCCCCGATGTCAGCATCAGGACCGCCGATGTGGTCCTGTCCGACCTGATAGAGCAGAACAAGATCGAGAAGCTCGGCACCTACAAGGATGCCAGATACGTCCTCGTCTAAGTATATATAACAGAATGGACTGGACGGGATAGATAACATGAAGACTATCAGGGCATCCAGAAGGTCATTGGGAATGAATTACGCGATCCGCGAGGTCATCGTTCCTGCAACCGAGGCCGAGAAGGCCGGGATGAAGCTCATCAAGCTCAACATCGGCGACCCCAACAAGTGGGACTTCGAGACCCCTGAGTACTTCAAGCAGACCCTTAGGGAGGCTGTCGACAAGGTCGACAACGGTTACGGCGACTCCCAGGGAGAGATCGCGCTCCGCGAGGCCATCGTGGACAGGGAGAAAGAGAAGCACGGCGCCATTATCAGCACCGACGACGTCTATGTCACCGCAGGGGTCAGCGAATGCATCAACATCATGATGGGAACGTTCCTGGAGCCTGGGGACGAGGTGCTCGTGCCCGGACCCGGATACCCCTCTTATGCGCAGTACATCCACTTCTACGAGGGACGCACCGTCCCCTACAGGCAGATCGAGGAGGAGGATTGGAAACCGGACATGGACATGATCCGCAAGAGGATCACCAACCGTACCAAGGCCATGATCCTGATCAACCCCAACAACCCCACCGGAGCAGTGTATTCGGAGAAGGACGTGAAGGAGTTCGGGGACATAGCGGCGGAGTTCGACATCCCTCTTATCTCCGACGAGATCTACGACAAGATCGTCTTCGACGGGAAGTTCTATTCCGCTTCCAAGCTGAAGCCCGACGTCCCCAGGATCATCCTCAACGGATTCTCCAAGGTCAACCTCATGCCCGGATGGAGGATGGGATACTGCTACTTCATGGACGAGTCCGGCCTGATGGACGAGATCCGTGTGGGAATGATGAAGCAGTTCAGGGCGAGGATCTGCCCCAACGTACCCTGCCAGGCGGCGGCGCAGGCATCCCTCCAGGGACCGCAGGACTACATCAAGGACATGAACCGCAAGCTCAAGGAGAGGGCGGACTTCAGCTACAAGAGGCTGAACGAGATCGACAACGTCTCCACCCGCAGGGCCAAGGGCGCCCTGTACATGTTCCCCAAGCTCGACCTCAAGGGAACTCCCTGGAAGGACGACAAGGAGTTCGTGTGGGACCTGATCAAGGAGGAGGGTGTCGTGTTCGTGCACGGTTCAGGTTTCTGCGAGGAGTTCGGAAAGGACCACTTCCGCAGCGTGCTCCTCGCTCCCCCGGAGACTCTGGACGAGGCCTTCGACAAGGTCGAGAGATTCATCAAGCGCCACACGCAGTGAAACATCATTCTTATGGGCCCGCGGGAACGCGGGCATTATTCATATTCTATTACAGGGGCGGATCATCCGCCGTCCCATGTCCGATCCTTTTAGGATGATTACGTGATTTCATTCTTCAATGTATAGATTAATGCATTATCTAACAAATTAATACAGAATATTTTTATAATATTCGACAGTCTCAAAAACTGAATAAAATATACAACAATGTATAAAAATATACATCGAGGGACGAATATGGAACCATCATTGGAAGAGGTCAAGAGGATATCGAAAGATGGGTCCTACGACGTGTGCCCCGTATGCATAAGCATACCCCGCAACGGTCTCGAGCCGACCGACGTCGTAGAGATCCTGATGAACGTATCGAGCCACTGCTTCCTGCTGGAGAGTGCAGAGGAGGACCACACCTGGGGCCGCTACTCGTTCCTAGGATACGACCCTAAGCTGTCGGTCACATGCAAGAACGGCCGCATGGTCGTTGGCGACCTGAAATTGGATACCGATGATCCCAACAGGTACATCCGCCAGGTGCTGGAGGACTACAGGGGATACAGGGTGCCCGGGTTCCCGACGTTCACCGGCGGGCTTGTAGGATACTTCTCCTATGATTACCTGAAGTACTCCGAACCGACACTGGTCCTTGATGCGAAGGACACCGAGGACTTCTGCGACGTGGACCTTATGCTGTTCGACAAGGTCATTGCCTTCGACAACGAGAAGGACTGCATCCTACTGATCGCCAACGTCCGCCTGGCCGAGTGCGAATCCTCGTACAACAAGGCGAGGATGGAGCTCGATAGCCTGAAGGAACTCATACTCAAAGGAGAACGCAAAAAGGACCTCAGCGGACATCTCACGTCCGAATTCACCCCGATGTTCGACAGGGAGCGCTTCTGCTCCATGGTCGACGAGGCCAAGGGATACATCCGCGAGGGTGACATCTTCCAGATCGTCCTCTCGAACCGCCTGGAGGCCGACTACGAAGGAAGTTTGCTCCCTACGTACAGGCTGCTGAGGAAGAGCAACCCCTCGCCGTACATGTTCTTCTTTTCGGGGACGGACATGGAGGTCGCCGGGGCATCGCCCGAGACATTGGTGAAGCTCGAGGACGGGGTCCTCCACACGTTCCCTCTTGCGGGGACACGCCCCAGGGGGAAGACCCCTGAGGAGGACCTGGAACTGGAGAGGGACCTGCTGTCCGACGAGAAGGAGCTCGCGGAGCACAACATGCTGGTGGACCTGGGCAGGAACGACATCGGGAAGCTGTCCAAGTTCGGGACGGTCGAGGTGGAGAGGTATCATACAATACAGAGGTTCTCCCACGTGATGCACATAGGCTCCACCGTGAGAGGGGAGATCAGGGACGGCGTCGACGCACTTGATGCAGTGGATTCCATCCTCCCCGCCGGAACGCTCTCCGGAGCCCCGAAGATCAGGGCCTGCCAGCTGATCAACCAGCTGGAGGACAACAAGCGCGGAATCTACGGCGGTGCGCTGGGATACATAGACTTCTCAGGCAACCTGGACACCGCGATAGCGATACGCATCGCATTCAAGAAGAACGGCAAGGTGTTCGTCCGTAGCGGCGCCGGGATCGTCGCCGATTCCGTTCCCGCGAACGAATACCAGGAGTGCCTGAACAAGGCCAAGGCCGTGGTCAATGCTCTGAAGGATTCGGAGGGATCCGCATGATACTGCTCATAGACAACTACGACAGCTTCAGCTACAACCTCTACCAGCTGATCGGCTCCATGGAACCTGACATCAAGGTCATCAGGAACGACGAGCTGACCGTGGATGAGATAGACGGTCTCGGGCCGGAGCTCATCGTCATCTCGCCAGGGCCGGGACGCCCGGAGGATGCCGGGGTATGTGTGGATATGGTAAAGGAACTCAGAGGCAAGTACCCGATACTGGGTATATGCCTCGGGCACCAGGCGATCTGCCAGGCATTCGGTGGCACCGTGACCTACGCCAAGAGGATGATGCACGGGAAGCAGTCAATCATCAAGGTGGATCCGTCGGACCCCACGTTCGATGGACTTCCTGACGATATCCCCGTCGCACGCTACCATTCGCTGGCCGCGGAGCGCGACACGCTCCCGAAGGACCTGATCGTCACCGCCACGGCAGATGACGGCGAGGTCATGGCCGTGATGTCCGGGGACGGCATGGTCCACGGGCTACAATTCCACCCTGAATCCATAATGACGCCGGACGGCAAGAGGATGATGGAGAACATTCTTAGAAACATTAGAGAGGGATCACAATGATTTCGGATGCGATAAAGAAGATAGTCGACAAGCAGGACCTGTCCTACGACGAGGCCTACGAGGTCATGAACGAGATCATGTCGGGAGTCACATCCCCCGTGCAGAACGCGGCATACCTCGCTGCGCTCTCCACCAAGAGCACCAAGACCGAGACGATCGCGGAGATAGCAGGAAGCGCAGCGGCGATGAGGGACCACGCTAAGAAGGTGGACAACCCCTTCGACACGCTGGAGATCGTAGGTACCGGCGGAGATGGGTCCAACAGCTTCAACATCTCCACCACATCGTCGATGGTCATCGCATCCTCCGGAGCGAAGGTGTCAAAGCACGGCAACCGTGCGGCGTCCTCCATGAGCGGAGCGGCGGATGTGCTGGAAGCATTGAAGATCAACATCCATCAGGACCCTGTCAAGGCAAGGTCCCTCTTGGAGGAGGTGGGCATCTGCTTCCTGTTCGCCCAGGACTACCACTTCTCGATGAAGTACGTCAGCGAGATCAGGAAGGAGCTTGGAATCAAGACCGTGTTCAACATCCTCGGCCCGCTGACCAACCCTGCACATCCTTCATACATGGTCATGGGTGTGTACTCGCCCACGCTGATCGAGCCGCTCGCCCATGTCCTCACCAGCCTGGGCGTGAAGAAGGGGATGGTCGTGTACGGCGACGACAAGATGGACGAGATCTCGATCTCCCACACCACATCCGTATGCGAGTTCAACGGGGACAAGTACGAGACGTACAAGATCTCACCCAGCGACTTCGGCATCCAGAGGGCGTTCAAGCAGGACATCGAGGGCGGGAATGCCCAGAAGAACGCGTTCATAACGATGGACATCCTCAGCGGAAAGAAAGGGCCGAAGAGGGACATCGTCCTGATGAACTCGGCCGCAGGACTCTACTGCGCAGGTAAGGCATCGTCCCTACAGGACGGTGTCGAGCTGGCCGCGAAGCTGATAGACGACGGCAAGGCCATGGAGCTGCTGGACAGATACAAGGCGGTAAGCAACCAATGACGGATATCCTCAGGGAACTGTCCGACGCCGCCGTGAAGAGGGTGGCGGAACGCAAGGCATCCATCCCTCTGGAGAGGATGAGGGAGCTGGCGCTCCAGAGGCCAGTGAAGGAAGGGTTCCCCTTCGAATCCGCGCTCAGGAAGGACGGCATGTCCTTCATCTGCGAGGTGAAGAAAGCGTCGCCTTCCAAGGGCGTGATTTCGGAGAACTTCGACCACATCATGATCGCACGGGAGTACACATCCGCCGGAGCGTCATGCATATCGGTGCTCACCGAGCCCACTCGCTTCCTGGGAGACATCCGCTACATGGATGAGATCTCTAAGACTGTGGAAACACCCCTGCTGCGCAAGGACTTCGTCGTGGACGAATACATGATATACGAGGCCAGGGCCAACGGGGCATCTGCCGTATTGCTGATCGTATCCATTCTGGACAAGGACAGGCTGAAGAGATTCATCTCCCTGTGCGACGAACTGGGGCTTTCCGCCCTGGTCGAGGTGCATGACGAGGATGAGCTGAGAACGGCCGTCGGATGCGGAGCGCGCATCATAGGCGTGAACAACCGCAACCTCCGGGACTTCTCCGTGGACCCCACCAACTGCCTCAGGCTCCGCCGCCTGGTCCCCAAGGAGATAGCATTCGTGGCCGAAAGCGGGATAAAGACCGCGGAGGATGTGAGGACGCTGCACGACGAAGGAGTGGATGCAGTGCTCATCGGGGAGACCCTGATGAGGGCTGCCGACAAGAAAGCCATGCTGGATTCGCTGAGGAGCCTCCTATGACCCTGGTCAAGATGTGCGGGCTGCACAGGCTACAGGACATCGATTACATCAACGAGGTCGGACCCGACATGGCCGGGATGGTTCTTACCCCCGGATTCCGCCGGACAGTGCCGATAAGGCTGGCCAGGACAATGGCCGCAAGACTCAATCACAGCATCAGCTCCGTAGGGGTCTTCGTGGACCGTCCGGTGGACGAGGTCTCCGATATCACCAGGTTCCTGGAACTCGACATGGTCCAGCTCCACGGGGCGGAGAGCGGCGCGTACATCGTCGAACTCCAGGATACCTTGGGCCTGCCGGTCATCAAATCATTCGGCGTCTCCCGGGATCAACTGGAGATGGCGGCGGTCTCGCCCGCAGACATCGTTCTCATAGATCCCGGACGCGGTTCCGGGAACACCTTCGACCTGTCACTACTGGATGGGTTGAAGCGCAACGTTATAATCGCCGGGGGGCTCACTCCCGATAACGTGGCGGACGCCATCCGCAAGGCGCATCCGTTCGGCGTGGACACCAGCTCCGGGATCGAGACCGACGGGTCCAAGGACAGGAAGAAGATGATCAGATTCATATCCGCCGTCAGGGCGGAGGATGCTCAATTGGAGGAAAAGATATGACAAATCCGAGAGGAAGGTTCGGGATCCACGGAGGACAGTACATTCCCGAGACCCTCATGAACGCCGTCATAGAGCTGGAGGAGGCCTATGACCATTACAAGGACGATCCGGAGTTCAACGCGGAACTGAACTCGCTCCTGAACGAATATGCCGGACGCCCGAGCCGCCTGTACTATGCAAAACGCATGACAGAGGACCTGGGCGGCGCCAAGATCTACCTCAAGCGCGAGGACCTGAATCACACCGGCGCCCACAAAATCAACAACGTCCTGGGCCAGGCCCTTCTGGCGAAGAAGATGGGCAAGACCCGTCTGATAGCCGAGACCGGAGCGGGACAGCACGGTGTCGCCACCGCGACCGCCGCGGCGCTCCTCGGGATGGAATGCCTGGTGTACATGGGCGTGGAGGACATGGAGAGGCAGGCCCTGAACGTCTACCGCATGAGGCTCCTGGGGGCCGAGGTGCGCGGAGTTGAGACCGGTACGGGTACGCTGAAGGACGCCGTGTCCGAGTGCATGCGCGAATGGACCTCCCGTATCGACGATACACATTACTGCCTGGGATCGGTCATGGGGCCGCATCCGTTCCCTACGATTGTCAGGGACTTCCAGGCCGTCATCGGCAAGGAGATAAAGCAGCAGCTCGCCGAGAAGGAGGGCAGGCTCCCGGACATGCTCATCGCCTGCGTAGGCGGAGGGAGCAACGCTATCGGAACATTCTACGATTTCATCAAGGACGAGAGCGTCGAACTTGTAGGATGCGAGGCCGCAGGCAGGGGAATAGACACCTTCGAGACCGCCGCGACCATCAACACCGGGAAGCTGGGCATATTCCACGGCATGAAGTCCTACTTCTGTCAGAACGAGTACGGCCAGATCGCTCCTGTGTATTCAATATCGGCTGGACTGGACTACCCAGGGATCGGTCCGGAGCACTCCTGGCTGCACGACATCGGAAGGGCGAAGTATGTCGCCATCACCGACGACGAGGCTGTGGAGGCGTTCGAGTACCTCTCCAGGACCGAGGGGATCATACCTGCGATAGAGTCGTCCCATGCGCTCGCATACGCGATGAAGGTAGCACCTACCATGGACAAGGACAAGATCATAGTGGTCACCGTCTCAGGCCGCGGGGACAAGGACGTGGCCGCGATTGCCAGATACAGAGGGGAGGACATCCATGACTGAGATCGCCGATGCATTCAGGAACGGCAAGGCGTTCATCGCCTTCGTGACCTGCGGAGACCCCGACCTCGGGACCACCGAATCCGTCATAAAGTCGCTGGCAGCGAACGGTGCTGACCTGATCGAACTCGGGATACCTTTCTCGGACCCCACCGCCGAAGGTCCTGTCATCCAGGGAGCCAACGAGCGCGCGCTGGCGGGAGGTGTCACAACGGACACGATCTTCGACATGGTCGTGAGGGTCCGCAAGGACGTCAAGATCCCAATGGTCTTCATGACCTACGCCAACGTGGTATTCTCCTACGGTACGGAACGCTTCGTCAAGCGCTGCGCGGAGATAGGCATTCAGGGACTCATCCTCCCCGACGTCCCGTTCGAGGAGCGCGAGGACTTCGCTCCGGCATGCGAGAAGGAGGGTCTGTCCCTCATATCCATGGTCGCGCCCACCTCTGCCGACCGCATTTCGATGATCGCCAAGGAGGCTAAGGGATTCGTCTACGTTGTATCGTCGCTGGGAGTCACAGGCACAAGGACGAACATCAGCACCGATGTGGGGAGCATAACAGCAGAGATCAGGAAGAACACCGACGTACCCATGGCCATCGGATTCGGGATATCAGGCCCAGAGCAGGCGAGGAAGATGGCCGTCCACGCCGACGGAGTCATCGTCGGATCCGCCATCGTTAGGCTCGTGGAGAAGCATGGCAGGGACGCCGCCGGACCCATAGGGGAGTTCACAAAATCCATCAAGGACGCTATTTCGGATCTTTGAGCATCGTTTGCGGCGAACGAAGTCGAAATCGCACTTGTCCCCTCCGTTGCAGAGGGTGTTCGTACGGATGAACTGATAGTTCGGCAGGTCGCCGTAGTTGATGTCGTCCGCATGGCAGAACATCGGGCCGAGCTTCTGAACGCCTCTCTTGGCGAATATCTTCGCATAGATGCACTCGTTGCATTCGAAGTGGAAGCGACCTTTAGGATCGTCATTGAACCAAGTGTACCTCCAGCCGTATCCGGATCCCTTCTTGAACCCGTAGGGAACGACCCTCTTCATGAGGGGCATGAAGAACGGAAGCTTGGCCATGCGCTGCATCGGCTTGGGATTCAATGCTGCCCACATGGCCTCGGATATCTCTTTGAACGTCTCCTCCTCGGACTTCCCGTGCTGCTGGAGTACCTCATACAAAGCAATAGCCGTGAGGATCTGGGCCATGTGCTTGTGGTTGCCCTTGTCGCAGTATTCCTTCTCCTCCTCGACCAGAACCGACATCCTTGCGAGTACATCCTTCCTGACATCCTCGTCCAGCGTACCGAAATAGTCCCTGTAACGGCTTATGCGCACCAGCTTCTCGGGAGAGTAGTCCACCATATGTGCAGGAACATCCCTGCGGTTATAATATTAACGTCGTTAAAAAATGAGATAAGGAAGGAAGAAAGGGAAATCCCCTTCGTTTTCCGCATCACTCGACCTTGAACAGGAATCTCATGATGACGACGATCATCGCGATGAGAGCGATGACTAGGAGCGCGATTCCGGCCCAGGTGTTGAACTCCCCGGGCGTGATCGTCTCATTGTAGATGACGTACTGAGCTGTCAGAGGTGCCTTGAACGTCATCACGTTGCCGCTGAACTTCGCATCCGTGAGCGTGGTGACGCCTGTGTCCGTAACGTATCCGACGCCGAGGCCGTTGACATCCTCTTTCTCTCCAGGCACATAGTTGACGGCCATGGTCAGCCCGTCCTCGAAACCGCTTAGTCCGTAGAACCTCTGACCATCCCCAATGTGGAGGTAGTAGGAGGCCATCATCTTGAAGTTGTATCCCCTGGGTGCATCCACCTTGCTCAGGTCGAACACGATCTTGTCCGTCGCGAACTTAAGCTGCGACAGGATGGAGGTCTTGATGACAATCGTGACATCGGGGACCATGACCCTCATCGTTCCCTTGCTGGACTTGGAGAGCTCCGAGATCACGCTCTGCTCGAGCATGACCTTCTGGCTGCTTCCCCTTACGATGAGGACAGGGACGTCGCCCTCGTCCTCGATGACCGAGGTGACCTGCTGAAGTACCTGGCTCGGATCCGCGAAAACAGTGTATCCATTCACGACGCTGGTCGCAGGGGAGATCTCCACCTGGACCGGGTTGGAGTTGATCACGGTGACGGTGCTCGTGTTGGTCTTGTTCCCGTCCACAGTCGTGACCTTGATGATGACCGTACCGATCTTGTGACCGGTCACCTTTCCGTTGGCGTCGATGCTTGCGATGGATGGGTCGTTGGAGCTCCATGTGACGTCCGTGATGCTAGCATTGGAAGGAGATATGACTGCGCTGAGCGTCACATTTCCGTTCTTCTCTACGGAAGCGGCCTGCTTGTCTATACGGACCGACTCCACAGGGATATTGGTGATGCTGACCGAACAGCTTGCCGTCTTGCCTCCGTCCTGGGTGGTCGCGGTGATCCTGGCAGTACCGGCTTTGACCGCGGTGACCTTACCGGTGGCATCCACGGTGGCGAGGTCTGGCCTGTCGGATGTCCAGAAGACGGTCTTGTCCGATGCGTTCTCAGGGGTAATCTTCGCAGTGAGCTGTGCGGTCTCCCTCGGGTGCATGCTCATGGAGTTCTTGTCGAGCGTGACCGATGCCACGGCAGTGTACGAGACCGTGACGGTACAGGTAGCTGAAAGGGGCTTGCCGAAACTGGTCACATACACCTCGATGGTGGCCGTTCCCGGACCTACGCCGGTGACGTTGCCCTCGTCGTCGACAGTAGCGACGGATTTGTTGTGCGAGCCCCACTCTACAGTTGCGCCATCGGCAGATTCCACTGGATTGAAGATAACTCTTAGCGACTGCGTCTCGTTGATGGAAAGCATCATCTCCTTGTTGTTCAGGGAGATGCTCTGCACCGGGACGGCCCCATAGACCTTGAGAGAATCCCCGGATGCATCTGTGTCGACTGAAACGTTGCTGCTTGCTCCGTCCGCGATCCCGCTTGCGAATACCATGGAGATCACGGCCAGAATGACAGCGGCCGCGAGGAGATAACCTGTGATGTGGCCTCCTGTCGCGCCTTTGTGGACGGAACCGCATAAAATTGCCAATAGCTCACCGCGGTTCGGTAAGGACAGATTCGTTATAAGCGTGCTGGTACAATGCCCAGGAAGGGCGTCGGCCACTGTGCCGCATCCCCGGATCCCGACAAAAGCGGATATATCGTCCCGACGATTCAGAATCGGATATCCGATGAAAGAGACGGTTCTCACAATGGTGCAATGCAGGTCCGTAGCGGGCGATCCCGACCGCAATCTGGAGGTCATCGAAAGGTTCGCATCCGCCAACAAAGGATCGGACATCGTATGCTTCCCCGAGATGTGCCTCTCCGGATACTCCACCAAGGACCTCGGGATCGCCATGGACCCTGATTCGGAACCAGTGAGGGAGGTCCGTTCCCTCTCCGAGGAGTATGGGATCGCCATCGTATTCGGATACATCGAGAGGAATGCCGGAAGACCTTACATGAGGCAGGAGATTGTCCAGCCTTCCGGCCAGGTCGATTACTACAGGAAAACCCACCCGGGATCGGCGGAATCCAAGGTTTTCTCATCCGGAGACGAACTGCCTGTCTTCGACGTATGCGGTGTCAGGACAGGACTCCAGCTGTGCGTGGAATCCCACATACCCGACATCACCAGCACATACAGGTCCAAAGGCGCCGAACTCGTTCTCATGCCCTTCGCCAACGGCATATCCGGCGACAGGAGAAGGATTGCATGGGAGAGGTACATGCCTGCGAGGGCATGCGACAACGGATTGTACGTGGCGGCATGCAGCGCAGTGGGGGACAACGGCATGGGTGCAGTATTCGGAGGAGGGACGCTCGTATTGGACCCTAAGGGCACCCCGATCGCCGATTATTACGGTACGGACGAGCATTACCTGACGGTGACCATAGGCGGATCGCTGCCGAGGGACGGTCCGGAGACCATGTCGAACATATCCTATTACGACAGAAGAAGGCCCGAACTGTATTCAAGATGACTCATGCCTTCTCGGCATGGTTATCGACGCATCCGTCCACGAAGGACTTCAGCTCCTTGAAGCGCTCCACGTGGATGGAATACACATGATCCAATCCGTCGACGTGGCTGTTGACCAGGCCCGCCCTGAGGAGACGCCTCAGCGCCTTGTTGGTCCTCTGGGAGTCCATGCCGTAGAGCCCGTCGGGGAACGGCGAGCGGACCTCCTTCTTCATCAATCCCTTGAGGATCGTGAGGGAATCCGCATCATCGAGGACAGAAATGATGTCCAGCAGAGGGTTGGCCGAGACGGACATCAGGAGCGGTCCGCATGCGCACACGTGCTTGCTCATCTTCTTCTCCGGTTCGTCTGCCATGTTCGGGACAATGCCGAGGATTTAGTTAAGCCTTATCCGACAACAAATCAATTGAGGCCTCAATGTTTTTATCATATGGCCCTTAACCCCCTTACGACTAACATGAAGGTATTCGCTTTCGACGTCAGGGAGTACGACGAATAGGGCTTCTTCGCCCAGTACACGAAGGAACTGGGCATGGAATGGGACTGCACCTCGCAGATCTTGCGCCCGGAGACCGTCGACCTTGCAGCCGGATACGAGTACGTCTCCGTTTTCACCACCCCGATCACCGCGTCGATGCTCGACAGGTTCAAGGAGATCGGTGTGAAGATGATCGGGACCAGATGCATCGGGTTCGACCACATCGACCTCGTCCACGCCAAGGAGATCGGCATGGTGGTGACCAACATCACCTACGATTCCGACGGTGTGGCGGAGTTCAACGTCATGGAGATCCTGATGGCGGTCCGCAGGATCAAAGAGGTCATGAAGAAGTCCATGGGCAACGACTTCAGGCTGAACTGCCTGCTGTCCAGACAGCTCAAGGACCTGTCCGTCGGTGTGATGGGTGCGGGAAAGATCGGCCTCGCCGTACTGAAGGATCTTTCGGGCTTCGGATGCAAGCTCTACTACTGCAACCGCAGGAGGAAGGAGGAGGCGGACAAGTACGCGGAATACGTCAGCACGGAAGAGCTGATCAGGACCTGCGACGTCATATCCCTGAACATGGAACTCAACGACGAAACACATCACATCCTGGATGCGGAAGCCTTCTCGAAGATGAAGGATGACGTCGTCATAGTCAACACCGGCAGGGGAGCGCTCATCGACAGCCAGGCGCTGATAGACGCCCTCAACTCCGGCAAGGTGTCATGCGCTGCGCTGGATGTGGTCGAGAACGAGCTCGGCCTCACCTACAATGACTGCAGGGACAAGGACCTGACCGGTCAGTACATAGACATCTTCAGGAACATGCCCAACGTAATCTACACCCAGCACATGGCGTTCTACTATCACAGGGCGGTCAGCGACATGGTGTACAACTGCCTTCTGAGCATGAAGATGCACAACGAGGGCAAAGAGATACCCCACAGGCTCGCGTGATCACTCGAAGAACAGCGAACCCTTGTCCTCTATCAGATACGAGAAGTGCCTCTTGAGGGTGTCCTCGAACCTCTTCAGGGCCATGTTGTACGAGCCTTCCAGGGACTTCTCGTCCTGGTTCAGGGAATTCAGATAGATCTTCTGATACTTGGGCTCGTCCGCCTCCTCGACCAGTTCGATTATGGACGAGATCTTCTCCTCGATGTCCCTCTTGCTGCGGATGTTGATCGATAATATCTTGTCTATAAGGCTAAGGTCGGTCTTGAGGAACGATATCACATCCTCGCAGGCCTCATCCTTGAAGCGTCCGGACATCTCCGCATCGATGAAGAAGTCGATCTTCGAGTCCTTCATGTCCCTGACCTTCTTGAGGGTGACCGCATCCTCGATGGGGATGAGCATCACAAATGTTGCATCATCGTCGTCCTCCGGAGCGTCGATCATCTTCGCCTCGTCTGGGGCCTCGATCCTTGACTGCTCTTCGGGCGCCTCTATCTTGGAAGGTTCCTCCGGAGCCCCTATCTTCGAGGGTTCATCGGGAGCCTCTATCGTAGGCTGTTTGTCAGGGGCCTCGATACGATGCACCTCATCGGGAGCCTCGATCCTGGACTTCTCCTCAGGTGCGTCGATCCTGGCTTGTGGTTCAGGAGCGTCTATCCCCGCCTTCTGCTCGGGCGCTTCGATCCTTGAGGACTCGTTCATCTTGGACAGGTCGCCCTTGCGGCATGCGTCCAGGCAGTACTCGTCGAGCAGCTCGTACTTGGACAGCCTCCTGCGGTAGAGATCGGATGCTATGGGTTCGGATTCGGGGACCTTCCTGCCCTCCGCCAGGGCCTCGATGACGTCCAGGTCCCTGCCGATATGGCCTATGATGGAAAGATACTCCTTCCTGTTGGCCGGGTCCGTACGGATCATGGCCGAGAATATGACGAGCTCGTTCAGCTTACGGTCCCTCATTGCCTCGAATCTAGCATCCCACATGCCATCTGGATGTGATTACACGTTCATAACAGTATCCTCCGACCGTCTGAACAGGGGCTGTGACGATCGAAGGAAAAGATATTCACAATATCGCACCGAGTGCATGGTTCGGACATCAAAGGATGCTCAGGACGATGGGGCCCGCCATGGAAGAGGAACTGTACGCCTGCATACGATGTGCAAGGAAACCGATCAGAGGATGTGCGCATTCCTCGGAAAGGGACCCTATTACGGGATGAACGTCCCCCGGGGCCTCGACCGCTCGGATTCTCAAAGGGATATGAAGAAAAAGTGAAAGGGGTGCTGGACCCCCTGGAAAGTTTGTATGTGTGTCTTCACGGAAGGAGCCCTGCGCTCCTGAGCTCCTCGGCGAGGTTGTCGACGGCCCTTCCGGCCTCCTCCAGCCTCTTCGCACCGGCGATGACGATCTTACCGGATCCGAACAGGAGGATGACGACCTTGGGGTCGCTGATCCTGTAGACCAGACCGGGGAACTGCTCGGGCTCGTATTCGACCTTCTCGAGACCGAGGGTGATCGCGGTGGTGTTGAGGTTGACCTCGGATCCGAGGTCCGCGGATGAGACCATGTTCTGGATCTCGGTCTTGGGGTTGTCGTAGACATCCTGACCGATGGCCTTCAGGTCGGACAGGACCTTGGCGACTGATGCCTCGAGCATCTTGAGGTCGGTGGATCCGGTGAAGACCGCCTTTCCGGACCTGAAGAGGAGAACGGAGGTCTTGGGGTCCTTTACCCTGTAGACGAGTCCGGGGAACGTGTGGGGGTCGTATTTGGAGTCAGGTAGACCCTCCATGATCTTGTTCAGATCGAATCCGTCGGAAAGCTGTGTAGATGCTACGATGTTCTGTACGTGAAGGTCCCACATGGTACAACGGGATTTATAAGCAATATATAAACTATATGAGAAAAACCGCGTCGGATCGCCGAAAATCAGTTTAATCCAACCGAATCAGAACCTGCGGCGCGGTCTGGAGCCAGAGCCCCTGGGGCCCCCTCCTCTCCTCTTCGGCCTGCTCTCGTAGCCGTCCTCCTCGAAGATGCTTTCGAAGGTGGCCAGATCGGCAGTCTCCTCGTAATGCTTACGGACGAACTCCTTGACCTCCTCATCCGAGCAGACCTTCTTCAGCCACTTGACCGAGGGCACTTCTGGATCGCCCTCCATCTCGAAGTAGAGCTTCGCCGCTTCCATATCGGCGCCGACGTCATGCAATGCGTAGATCATCTTCTTGGTATGATAGAATTCATCCTTGGACTTCTCGATGAGCGCTTCCTTGCAGAAGTTCATGCCCTTGTCGTAATGGTCCTTGAGCCAATCGATCTCCTTGGAGACGCTCTGCTTCCCCAGTTCGGAACCGACCTCAAGGATGCGCTCCCTGCTGTCGGCGCAGTACTGGTCCAGATAGTACATCTCGTCCAATCCTGCCTGGTAGACGACCATGAGGTTGGCCAGGTCGTTGTTCTTCAGGTAGATTCCCGCAAGGCACTTCCTGACGTCGTTCCTGAACATCTTGGCGGAGAGTTCATCGATGGCCTCCTGGCATCCGGCCCTGGCGGCGTTCATCATGACGGACATGTACTCCTCCTTCTTCGACTCCAGGCTCTTGGCCTTGAGGTATGTTCCGAACGGGGTATCCTGCACCTTGAACTCCCCCTGCTTGGAGATTATGAGGTCCTTGTACTGCGGGTACTTCTGCCTGAGCCATTCCACGGCGTTGCCTTCTGATCTGGCCACAAGGAACTCGCTGAAGAACGCCGCCTCGGGCACCGACTTGGAGTTCTCCTTCAATTCCCTGACCGCCCTGGCGTCGCCGTTCATGGCGCGCGTGAACATCACATTGACGGACTGCTTGAGCTTCACCGCATCCTCGATCCTCTTGAGATGCGCCTCGGCCGAAGCGGAATCCTTCCTCCTGCGCATGAGGTCCAGTCCCTTGACGACCTTGTCCCTGTCGTCGGGATACCTGGATGCGAACACGTCGATTATCGGGTCGTCGCCCTCTACCTCCTCCAGGCAGATCTTCCTGTAGATCGCATGGGTGGTCTGCTTTGAGTATTCGCCGTCGAAGAAGGTGCGGTCGTAGCCCTTGTCACGCTCTATGCATAGATAATCGAACTCTGTGAGCGCGTCCTCGGAGCAGTTCGGGCCGATCGCAGTGCGTATAGATTGGAACGAATCATTGCCGGCCTCCCTCAGGATGCGCTCGGCGTTATTCCTGCAGCCCTCGCTCATCATGACCGAGCCGTGGAGGAACATGACCATGGCGACGTTGGTGTCGCCGTTGACGAGGCAGTCGATGCCTCTGTTGAGCAGTCTGGTGGCATCCTTGGGGAGGGTGAGTCTCCTGTTCTCCTCGTGTGGTTCGGATGATTCGTCGCGCGGGGGCCTGTCGTAGGACCTCTGGTCCCTGCGTGGGCCTCTGTCGTCCCTCCTGTCGAAGGATCTCCTGTCCCCTCTGGACTTGAAATCCTTGCGGTCTCCGCGGGGCTTGAAGTCCTTGCGGTCCCCCCTCGGCTTGAAATCCTTATGGTCGCCGCGTGGCCTGGAGTCCCTGTCCCTGGGCTTGAAGTCGCGGCCCCTATGGCCGTGGTCCCCATCCTTAGGTGTGGAATCCCTGTCCCCTTTGGGCTTGAAATCCTCGCGGTCTCCGCGGGGTTTGAAGTCCTTGCGGTCTCCGCGGGGCTTGAAGCCGCCGGAACCGGAATCCCTGCGGCCGAAACCGCCCTTGGACCTCCGATCTCCATCCCTCGGACGGCGTTCTCCCTGCCTGTCCCCCTTGAATCCGTCGGAACCGTTGTTTCCATGGTACGGCCTGTCACCATCCCTGCGCTCGCGGCGCTTGGGCCTCTCTCCGTGTTCTTCACTCTCATAAGCCATGATGACGACCGACCTGTTCCGTGATTGGATGGATGCGGACATCCGCCACCCAGTCCGATATAAGCCTATGGGCGAGTAGTATATATTGAGTTGTCTCGGCGATATGAGTAGGAACTCCTTGGGCGACCGTCTGGCTCCGGGTAATAGTACTCCAATTGTGATTGCGGATGGCGAAGCTATGTCCTGTCGACAAGTATTCGGATGATGTTGCATCTCGGACGGACTTTATCAATACGATAATGTTGAGAACACTGGAGAGAAGATGGCGACGAAGAGTTTCTTCGAGGATATGATAATAGATACGGAAGAGGCCGCTAGGAACCTCGAAAAGGCGTTCTATGATGCAGAACACGGTATAAACCGTATCGACACATCACATGCCAAAGGTCCGATAACGGATGAGGACGAGATTAGAAGGATCATGGGGTGGCAAAGCCGATACTGAACGGCCTTCCGGGATCGGATGTCGCAGGATATTTACGTCTGGAACGAAGTTCACCGATCATGGGTCTATTCTCTCGTAAGAAGGAGGAGGTGCAGCTGCCCTCCGGCGGTAACGAACTCTATACGGACAGGAAGTACAACACGTTCTGGCTCCTGGGCCTCAGCCCCTTCGAGGACTACTCGGATGAGGAGTTCAACGCGGCGATGGACAACGAGATCAAGAAGCTGTCCCGCGTCCTCAGGACCCAGCCCGTGGAGATGGTCAGGGTCAAGACCCAGAAGAAGCTGGACAAGCTCCAGGACATCTACGGCAAGAAGGACATCCTCGAGAAGGAGAAGGACGATGCCGTGCTGATGTTCAACGAGGACATGCTGAGGTACAACAACGAGCTCAGCACCGACATGGAGAAGATCGATTCGGCCATCGCTAGGTCGGGATGGAGAGGGGACGGAATCAACCCCCTGAACGTCAAGGGCCTCCCTCAATGCAAGCACTGCGGTTACATCAACAGACGCGTAAAGAAGTGCATCCACTGCGACAAGAGGCTGTGATCAGCGCCTGAGGAATCCGAACCTGGATTTCTTGACGTTTCCGTCCTTGTCGAACTTCTCCCTCATGAGACGGTCGTAGTTCTCCTTGACCTTCCAGTCGCCGGGCTTCAACTCCATGAGGATCTCCAGCTCCTCTTTCGCTTTCTGATAGTCCTTTAGGTCGTTCAGCAGGAGCGCGGAGTAGTTCTGGTGATACTCGTACCTGTTCGGAGCGAGAGCTATGGCCTTCTCGTAGTACTCCCCCGCCTTGGGGAAGTCAACCATCTGGTTCCTGAGGAACCTGGCGTACGTGTTGTACAGGTCGGCCGACGGCTGGACCTCCAGCAGCTTCAGGAAGATCTCGTTGGTCTCCTTGTTGTTCTTCTTGTTCTGCGAGAGGACGGCGGCCTTGGCGTAGAGAGCGTCGTAATAATCGGGATCCAGGTCGAGGACGATGTCCAGCTGCATCATGCCGTACTGCATGTCCTTCAGGCCGTAGATTATGTGCTGGGCCAGTTGGAGCCTCGCCTTGCAGTTGTGGGGGTCGGTCTTGAGATACTCCTCGAGGGTCTCGACTGCGCCGTGTATGTTGCCGCTGTCGTACTGCCTCTTGGCCTTGCTCATGGCCTCGTACGCCGGATCCGAACTCATGCACCTGCAACGGCGACCAGACTAAAATGGCTTATCCTTCCTGTCGATGGGGTCACCATGGAATTGGTTACGAAGTTCTGCGCGGGCGTCATAATGACACTGCTGTTCGTTATCGGGGTGCCTTTCCTAACTCAGACGTACATAGCGCCTGCCGTGACCGACCTGGTCGGGAACAACACGTTCATGATCCTCGGATCGGAGGCGCTGGTGCAGCTGATAATGTTCATCGTCCTGATAGGCTTCATACTGGTCCTGGGCGGAGGCGCGATCCTGAGGTGGTGCGGCGTAGTGGGTGTTCTGGGAATGGTGTTCGCCTACTGGCTGCTCGGCGACGTGACCATGGCGATAGTGCCCCTCCTGTGCCTCACAGTGGCGTACATAGTCACGATCCCTATCAGGGAGAGGTTCAGCAAGAATTGATGATGAAGGGTCTGTGACCCTTCTTTGAATCGTTTATTCTGAGAATCAGACCGTGGGCGTGTTGCGCATCTTGGATCCGAGCTCCTTGGCCTCACGGAGGACCTCGGGGTTCTTCGCCGCGGGCGCCTTGCGCTTCTGGTCGCAGTAGGTGATGACTCCGAGGATCTCGAATCCGATGAGCTCGAGATTCTTCTTGAGCCTGTCGGATGCCGCCTGAAGCTCAGAATCCGGATAGCAGCTGGATATCACGAGTACAGCCTTCTTCCCTGGTTTGAGGGTCGATTTCCTGTCCTTGTCCAGGAAGGAGTACATCCTGTCCTCGATGACCTTGTAGGTGGCGGTGGGACCGTTGAAGTACAGAGGCGTGCTGAACACGACGCAGTCCGCATCGACGATGTCGTCGAGGACCACGGTCACGTCGTCGTCTATCTTGCACCTTCCGGTCTTCTTGCACTCCATGCAGCGGTTGCAGTCCTGGACCGACTTGAATTTGGTGGGCCTGTGCAACGTCACTATGTTCGTGGACAATCCCATCGCGCCGTCCAGGAAGGCGTCAGTGATCTTCGCCGAACTGCCCTCGGGGTTCGGGCTGCACGATATAGCGACTATCTTTCCCATGCTGTTCATGACCTCATTCCTCTTATTAATATCTACACTTTTAAGACTTAAAAGCACCAAAACGCGTTCAACTCTTCTCCGGCAGACGCACGGACTGCGCCTCGTAACCATCCTCGGGCGGGATGATATGCAGGTGTGTGTAGAACGGGTCCTCGTACTTCGAACCCATGTAGCTGTCGATATCGACGTTCATGTTGTTCAGTACGCGGATCAGCGTGTTCCTCATGCTGAGGATGTCCTCACGGGAGATATTGCGGAAGTAGCTGTTGTTCAACTCCGTGATGCCATCCATGACCTTTGTGGCCAGGGCGTGCCCCTCGGAGGTTAGATAGATGTTGTACTTCTTGCTGCTCTCCGATTTCCTGTCGTCATAGACCATGCCCTTCTCCCTGAGGATCTTGATGACACGGTTCGTGTTGGCAGTATCCAGATCGAGGAAGCGGGAGAGGCTGACGAGTGTCTGACCATCCTTGATCTGGAGCGCGATGAGGTAGACCGCGTGCGCGCTGGTCAGACCGTACTCCGAAACGATGTCGGTCATGTTCTTGCGCATCACAAGACTCATCCTGTCAAAGAACGCTGGAAGAAATGAGTTCCAGTAAATATCCTCTCCTTCTGTCATCACGCAGGAAAATCTTTCCAACTTTATATAGTTAGTTTGAAACGACCGGTGTGAGAACCGGTGTTAACATGACTGTGTTAGTACAACGGACTCATATCAGCGGACCAGTTGGCTCCGGCCTGAACGGCTAGCAGACTATTATACGATAAAGAACAATAATCCGACCATCATGTCCGACATGGCTGGGCTCAAGAATCGCGGAAAGACAAAGGAAGATGTGGAGGAACGCAGGAAGGCTGCGGAGGGATTCACGGGAGTGGAGCTGTCATCCATATCTAACTACGGTTTCGGACCGGAGGCCGCATCGAAGAACATCGAGAACATGATCGGAACGGTCCAGATCCCGCTGGGATACGCCGGACCGATGACCATACACGGCGACAATGCGGACGGGGAGTTCCTGATCCCGTTGGCAACCACCGAGGGTGCGCTCGTTGCATCGATCTCGAGAGGCATGTCCGTGATCAACGCATCAGGAGGAGCGAGGGCGACCGTCATCTCGGACGGGATGACCCGTGCGCCTGTCCTGAGGACAGAGGGCATCGAGCATTCCAAGAGAGTCGTCGAATGGATCGACGGCCACCGTACCGAGATAGACGAGGCGGTGTCCACAACGACCAGCCACGGCAAGCTTACTGATATCGAACCATTCCCCGAGGGAAGGAGCCTCTATCTCAGATTCACATTCTCCACCGGCGATGCCATGGGCATGAACATGGCTACCATAGCCTCGGAAGCGGTATGCAGGCTCATTGAGAAAGAGACGGGCGCTATCATGGTGTCCGTTTCGGGCAACATGTGCTCGGACAAGAAGCCGGCAGCCATCAACATGATATCCGGAAGGGGGAAGACCGTCCTCGCAGAAGCCACGATACCCAAGGACATAGTCGAGGCCAAACTGCACACCACTGCGGAAGCGGTCGTCGAGACCAACTACAGGAAGAACCTGGTCGGAAGCTCCATGGCCGGTACGCTGGGAGCCAACGCACACGCAGCGAACATGGTCGCTGCACTGTACATCGCCACCGGGCAGGATCCCGCACAGGTGGTCGGAGGGAGCATGACCCTCACATCCTGCGAATGCGTCGACGGGGACCTCTACATCAGCGTCCGCATGCCTGCGGTGGAAGTAGGTACAGTAGGCGGAGGGACGTCCCTGCCGTGCCAGTCGGAAGCGCTGAGCATGATCGGATGCAAGGGCGACGGCAAGGCCAGGAAGCTCGCCGAGATAGTGGCTTGCACAGTATTAGCCGGCGAGTTATCGACGCTGGCGGCCCAGGCCGCAGGCCAGCTAGGACAGGCCCACAAGGCCCTCGGAAGATGATCCCGGGACCATGAGCCAGCATCCTACGACAACTGTCCTCACGCGCGCACGATAGTATAAATGAGGGTTCGGTTATCGAGGTCTCATGCCTGTTATAAACTTCAAGTACAGCGATCTGTGCTCGCTGATCGGCCAGGATGTGCCGATGGAGACGCTCGCTGAGAGGATACCAATGATCGGTGCCGATATCGAGCACGCCGAGGCCGGCTGCGACGACATGTCGGTCGAATTCTTCCCGGACCGCCCGGACATGTACAGCGTCGAGGGCGCCGCCAGAGGCATGAGGGCCTTCATGGGCTTCGAGACCGGGATGAAGAACTACGAGATCACAAGATCCGGACTCGAGGTTTTCATAGACAAGTCCGTCAATGATGTCAGACCCCATTTCCTCTGCGGTATCGTCAGGGGCGTCGACATCGACGACAACATGCTGAAATCGATCATGGAGATGCAAGAGAAGCTCCACACCACCATCGGAAGGAAGAGGAAGAAGCTCGCCATCGGGATCCATGATCTGGACAAGGTCAACGCTCCGTTCACTTACAGGCTGGCGGAGCCCCATTCCATCAGGTTCGTCCCCCTGGCGAAGACCGAGGAGATGGACATGGAGGAGATCCTCACCAAGCACGAGAAGGGGAAGGCGTACGCCCACCTCCTCGAAGGATACAATGAGTACCCCGTCATCCTCGACAGGGACGGACAGGTACTGTCCTTCCCGCCGATCATCAACGGTTCGCTCACTACTGTGACGACATCGACCAAGAATCTCTTCATCGATGTCACGGGATTCGACCACAAGGCCGTTAAGGGTGCATTGGACATCGTCTGCTCCGCACTGGCCGAGCGCGGCGGGAAGATCGAGTCGGTCACCATGCATTCCGGCAACGTCGCCTTCCAGTCCCCGGACTTCACTCCTGCGACGTACAACATCTCCGTCACGGAATGCAACAAGTACCTGGGAACGAAGCTGTCCACTTCCGACATGGTCAAGGCTCTGGCCAAGATGGGCCTCGATGCCCAGGCCAACGGAGACACGCTCCACATAACCGTCCCCACATACAGGCTGGACATCATGCACAAGGTGGACCTCTACGAGGATGTCGCAGTCGGATACGGGTTCGAGAACTTCGGAGGGAAATACTCCGTCACTCAGACTCCCGGAGGCCTGGAGCCTGCCAACGAGTTCTCGGAGGAGCTCAGGGACGTGCTCATCGGCCTCGGCTTCATGGAGGTCACCACGCTCACGCTCATCAACGACAGGGACGAGTTCGAGATATCGAAGCTCCCCTGGATCGAGAACGTCAGGGTCCTGAACCCTGCCACCGAGGATGTGACATGCCTCAGGACATACCTCATGCCCAGCCTGATCAACATCCTCAGGCACAACAAGCACCGCGACCTTCCCCAGAGGATCTTCGAGATCGGGAACGTCGTCAGGAACGACCTCATCGACCTCCGCGTGTGCGCCATGTACACCGCATCGAAGGTCTCATTCACGGAGATCAAGTCCGTGGCGGAATCCCTCATGAGGGAGATGGGCTGCGAAGCGGAGCTCAAAGCTACGGATATCAAGACCTTCATCGACGGAAGGGGTGCGGAGATCGTCTACAAGGGCCAGAGCATCGGAATGTTCGGAGAGATGGCCATCGATGTCGTCACCGGGTATGATATCACCCACCCGATAGCGTTCGTAGAGATCGACCTCGAGCCCATCATCAGGGACAAGAAGGATACGATGTTCTGAGGGATACCATGGATGTAGGAGACAAGTTCCCGGATTTCGTCCTGAAGGACGAGAATGGAGAGGAGTTCGACAGCAAGAACCTGGAAGGCATCAGATACGTCATCTACTTCTACCCGAAGGACAACACCTCCGGGTGCACCAGGGAGGCGGAGGCGTTCTCGGAGAACTTCCCCAGGTTCATGATGAGGAACATCCCTGTCATAGGTGTGAGCAAGGATTCTGTCGCTTCCCACAGGAAGTTCATCGACGGCAAGAACCTGAAGATCAAGCTGCTCAGCGATCCGGACCATGTGCTGCTGGAGGCCGCAGGGGCCTGGGGCACCAAGGTCATGTACGGCAAGGAGACCACAGGGACCATCAGATCCACGTTCATCGTCGGGAAGGACGGTACCGTGGAAGCCGCATGGAAGAAGGTGAAGGTCGACGGCCACGTGGACAAGGTGCTAGAGAAGGCGCTGTCCCTTGCCAAGAACGCCTGAATCAGAGCAGGTTGCCTATATTCAGGATATAATTGGTGTCGAGGATCGACTTGATCCTCTTCACCGCATCTTCGGCCTCCTGGCCGTATCTTTCTTTGATCATTCCGTTGGTGGTCTTTCCGCACTCGATGACCTCGGATTCCTTCACATCGGATGACAGGTAGATGTCCGCCTCAGTGATTATGCAGAATATGCCCTCGGAACCGATGAACAGGTCGATCAGGTCCATGTTCTCGGAGAACTTCGGTCCGAAGCTGTCGTCGGAATCGTAATCCGGAAGGTCGAAGCAGAAGTAGTTCCTCCCTGCAGGGAATCCCATCCTCCTGCCGTCCGCGATGTACTCCCCTCTGGTGATGGTCGTGAAGGTGCTGTCCGAGAACACCACCTTGATCCTCCTGACGTACTCGCGGATCCCGGAACGGTTGGTCGCGACGCATCCCCCTATGGATTGGCTGACATCGGCCTTAACGGGGAACTGCATCCCGAATATGTCGGGGACATCCGCCCCATCGACGCCCAGTACCTTGCCGGAGGCGATGGCGTTGTTGAAAAGCGAGACGGTGGTGTTCGGAAGGACTCTCAGGTAGACACCGTTCTCATCCTTCCCGGCACCGATGACGCCGTACATGCGCTCCATAGACATTATGTCGCCGCCGGTAGGGACGGCTCCGCCAAACGCACCCATCCTAGTTCCCGATATGGTGACCTTGGTGTTGCCCTTGCTGGAGTATCTGATGCCCTCCCTGAGCTCGGTCTCGTCGTTGGGCAGTATCACGTTCTTCGCGTGGCCTTTAAGCGTGGACCTGTCGTACAGGTACTTCGATCCGTCCGGTATCTTCTCTCTCAGGAACATTCAATCATCCCACAGGCGCGGAACCATAGCCGCCATCACGGACTGCTCCGTAAGGGTCTTGCGGTCCAGCAGGCCTTTGCTGAGAAGGCCGATGGCGCCCTGCTTTTTCCCTATTTCGGTATTTCCGTATACTTCCTTGACCGCATCGCCCACTGTCATGCCGTTCCTGACCAGATTGGCGATGCTGTCCGGATACCTGAAACCGGACCCGTGGCCGTAGGTTACCTTGCCGTCCTTCGAGATGATAGTGCAGTGCTGTATGTCGTAGAGCCCGTCGAGCATCTCGAACACACCGGCCTCGATGCCCACGGCCATGTCGTGATCCCCGAGGGCTGCCCTGGCGCGGTTCTCCGAGCCCTGGTGCGTCTGCCCCTCGTGGGGCTGAGGGGGCACTCCGCTGGGGACGTCGACAGCTGTGATCCTCACATCGCCGTACACCCTTTCCATGACAGAGCGCACAGCCGCGACCTTCACTGGATTGGCAGAGCCTACGGCGATATCGATGACATCCTTCCTGCCGGACCGGCCGTACAGGCCGGAGACTATGGAGGACGAGCTGATCTTCCTGCCGTCATCCGCCATGACCAGTGGTACTACGGACAATTCCAACGGTTTCAGACCGCGTTCGGTCCTCTTCTCGTTGACCCTGCGACCGTTGTCCAGAGTCTCCTCTGACACCACGAGCACATCCACATTGTCCATAATGGCCGGAGGTCCGTATATGTCATCTATTATGAATATCTCGTAATCGCCCATGCCCGAGAGGAACCCCTCGAGCTCCTTGATGCGGAGATCCTCGCTTGCGCAGTCCTTCCTGTGCTCGCGGGCCATCCTGTCGGACGTCACTCCCACCATGACCCTGTCGCCGACCTCGAAGGCGCGTCTGAGAAGAGCCTTGTGGCCGTCGTGCAGGACGTTGAACGTTCCGGCTACTGCCGCGATCATTTCCAACCGAACCAAAGGGCGATGACGACGACCGCGACGAGTATTACCTCTAGGACCAGGTACTTGCGGAGCTTGCCCTTGACCTCCGCGGTGGACGTCTCCTGACAGGAGGGGCTGCAGAACCTGCCGTCCCCCACGAATGCCTTCCCACATGCTGCGCAGTGTCTGTGCTGCGGTATCTTCTCTGCGTATTCTGCCATGTTCACCTCATGCCGACCTGCGGTCGAACTCGTTGTGTACGATTATCATGCAATGGTCCGCATGCAGACTGTACGGTCCGATGCAGATCTTATCGGGGGAGTGCGACAGAAGGAGATCCTCCTCCGCCTCCGTGAGATCGTGATTGTCGCCCAGGACGAATATCGGGTTCTCCGGGAACTCGTACTCCCTGCAGTCGACGCCGTCCTCCTTGAGATAGACGAACGACCCCTTCTTCGAAAGGTCGTCGATGACGTCCTCGAAGGACATCCTCGTAACATAGACTCCGGGGGAGGACCTCACCTCCTCTCCGGGCTGGACCTTCTTGAGCAGCGCATTCCTGATCAGGGACGATGTGCTCCTCTCGTCGGGGTTCAGGTATCTCAGATCCTTTCCCCTGAATATGACCGTCTTGGGAGCATCGTCGCCCCCTTCCAATACCAGATAGGCCTCCACATCCTTGCGGAGGTCGTGGCTCAGGAAGAACGCCGAATTGACGCACCTGACCAGGATGTCGAGCCTTCCTGCCCCTCCCGCGATGTCATCCAACTTGAAATCGCCTGTCGTGAATGCCTTGTGGCCGGTGATCACGAAGTATCTCATTCGGATCCCTGGAGCTCTTTGAGGCTGTCGAGGTCCACTCCGCCCATCTGCTTCATGAACTGCTTGCGCATCTTACGGTCCTTTCCGACGGACTTCATCATCTTACTGCTCTGATTGTACTGCTTGAGCAGCTCCCTGACGTCGTGCGGCGTCACTCCGGCACCGTCGGCTATCCTGTCGATGCGCTTCGACTTGATTATCGAGGGATCGTCCTTCTCCGCCGATGTCATGGAATCCATGATGACCTTGAACACACCGAGCCTCTTCTGCGTGGCCTCGTAATCCACCTGGTCGCTCACCGAGCTGACCCCGGGGATGAGGTTCATGATCTTCTCGAGGGTACCGATCTTGCTCATGGCGGTCATCTGATAGTACATGTCGTTGAGGTTGAAACGGCCCGACATCATGTGGCGGGCGACCTCCTCCATGGCCTCCTGATCATCGATCTCCTGGGATGCCAGCTCCACCAGAGCGGAGAGGTCTCCCATTCCGAGCAGTCTCGATATGAACCTCTTGGCATCGAAAGCCTCCAGGTCACGGATGTGCTCTCCCACTCCCAGGAAGACTATCCTCGCGTTGGTCTTCTGTATGGCAGAGATCGCTCCTCCTCCCTTCGATGTTCCGTCCATCTTGGTGAGGATGACACCTGTGACCCCGACGGCGTTGTGGAACGCCTCCGCCTGGGGTCCGGCCTGCTGACCGACCTGCGAATCCAGGACCAGGATCCTCTCCTGGGGTTTGGCCACCTCGGCGATCTTCCTGATCTCCTCGATCAGGTCGTCCTCCAGCGCATGGCGTCCGGAGGTATCGATGATGACGATCTGCTTGTTCTTGAAGTGCTCCATACCCCTCTGGACGATACCGGGGGCATCGGACTGTCCGGGCTCTCCGTACACGTCGACGCCTACTTTCGCACCAAGCTGCTTCAACTGGTCGAGAGCGGCGGGCCTGTACACATCGGCCCCGATAAGACCGACGGAGAGTCCCTTCTTGCTGAAATATAACGCTAGCTTACCTGTCGTGGTGGTCTTTCCCTGTCCGTACAGACCGACCATCATGATGGTCTGCGGCTTGAGCTGAAGGCCTTCGCCGTTGTTGACCAGCCTGACCAGCTCATCGTAGATGATCCTAGTCACATGATCCTTCATGCTCCTTCCGGCCTCGGGGGGCTCGTTGAGGGCACGCTCCTTGACGTTGTTGGTGACCTCCAGGACGAGTTTGACGTTGACATCCGCTTCCAAGAGCGCACGCTGAAGGTCCTTGCAGAGTTCCTTCACCAGTTCGTCATCGACGACCGATGCCTTTCCGAGACGTCCCAGAACATTCCTAAGGGATTTGCCCAATCCTTCCATGACCATGGTAAACGCACACCCATACGCGCAGGCGTTAAAAAGGGTATGTATAGAAATGACGGTCGAGTTGGAAACTGCGGATCGGCATCTACGGAATATGGACTGCAATTTGAGATAGAAACTATGAAGGTTGGGGGACCGGTCAGCAATAAGAAGGGATGGGATGCACTCTACAGCCTGACCGAATCCCTGTGTTTCTCATATTATCTAGCAACGTATTTAATCGTTGCTGATAAAATTTAGTTATCAACTTAACTAATTAATCATCTACCGTTAAGATATTTCCTAATAGTTTAAAATTGAATTACTTTATTGGATTATTAATCCAATATGACTATAGGATGTAACGGTTTTAAGGGCCAGCATCAAGTGGAAACAACTCATAACCTCAGCATCGACCGACATTTTTCTCCATCCTGATGTGAGGTATCCCGTCGAGCAAGAATTCGTCCGATTTCTGCGCGAAACCCTCTGATTCGTACAGTTTCTTCACATAAGTCTGCGCCTCGAGGATTATGTGACCAACCTTGAACTCCGAAACGGCTATCGTCATCCCTTCATGAAGGATCATCCTCCCATACCCCTTGCCTCTCACAGTAGTCAGGATCCTACCCAGGTGGATGCTGCCTTCTTCCAGGTATGCGCGCATGTATGCGACCACATCCCCATCGACCCTGCCGATAATATGCAGAGCATCCTGATCGAGATCATCAAGATCCTGGTAGGCGCAGTTCTGCTCAACGACGAACACCTGCGCCCTCAGGCGCAGTATCTCATACAGCTCATCTTTAGAAAGCTCGTCAAAGCGCTTCGATGTTATTTCCATCGAAGAAGACATAAGTGTTGAGAAAAGGAAGTGGGGCCGAAGCCCCGTAAATGTTTGTGTCTCAGAGGTATCCGGACTTCTGGAGGGCCATGAGGTCCTCAGTGGAGAGCTTCTCTCCTGCCTTGAAGCGCTCGAAGATCTCCTTTGCCTCCTTCTTTCCGGACTCGTCCACCCTCTTCTTCTTGACGGTGTTCTTCTTGTTCTTGAAAGCGGCGGCATCCTTGTCCATCTCATGGACGGACTTGATCTGCTCGATGTGCTTCTTGTGCTCCTCGTCGGCTGCCTGCTTGCACTCGATGAACTTGGCCTGAGCTGCGTCGGCCTCCTTCCTGAGCTTGTCGGCCTGCTCGTAGTAGCCGATCATCCTGTCGTGGGCTGCCTGGGCCTGCTCGGCGTACTCGGAGACCTGGTGGTGGTAGGTCTCTGCCTGGGCCTTGGCCTCCTTGAGCTGTCCTACGAGGTTCTTGATCTCATCGTTCTGCTCGTAGGTCTTCTCCCTCTCCTCGATCTGCTTGGCGAGCACGGAGATCTGCTTGACGATTCCGTTCTCCTTGTCCTTTCCGAGGGGCTGGGTCTGCTGCATGTATTCGAGATCCTGGAGCTGCTTCTTCAGCTGCTTGAGGGGGACCTGGTCCTTCTCCTCTGCCTTCTCAGTCCTGTAGGGGGCGAGCTGCTCTTTGAGTGCGGTGACCTTCTGGTTCCATTCGTCCCTGAGCTCCTTCGTCTCCCTGACTTTCTGGTTGTAGGAGTCGCGCTCCTCCCTGCACTTGCCGGCCTCGTCGACGAGCTCCCTGACCTGTGCGTTGAGTGCGTCCCTCTTGGCCTTCCACTCCTTGGTCTGGTTGTTCAGCTCGTCCCTGAGCTTCCTGTGCTTCTCGGCATCCTCGTTCACGATGCTGCGCTTCTCCTCCATCTCTGCAAGACCCTCCTCAGAGGTGATCGATGTCTCCTCCTCGGTTGCTGCCGCCTGCTCGGCGACCTGCTCGGCCTGCATCTGCTGTTCCTGAGAATCCTGCTGCTGAATGTCCTCCACGAAATCTTCCATAAATGTTCAACTCACTATGTTCGAAACGACCATGAGATAAGCATGGTCCACTTTAATCGTGCATAATAAGAAGTTGTTTAAATAACTTGGGGAGGGAAGTTCACTGATTACACAAACCGCCGGGGGTATGGGCGGACAGATGTCCGCCGGAACGGTTGTAATCAATCGTTCTGGTTTACTTACGATAAAAGCGCCCGGAATGCGATGCAAACCACCGCAAACCGGGCTTTAAAGAAATCAGAGCTTCTTCGCGAATTCCCTGATCTCGTTCATCTTGGCCTCGGACTTGTTCTCATCGCCGTAGGCGGTAATGATGCCGGCGTCCGCGATGCCGGTGTACGCCATGTATCCCTTGTACTGGGCGATGGCGGAGTCATAGACTCCGGGGGATCCGGATGACAGCAGGAGAGCGGCCTGCTTGGCCTTCAGGGGCTTGCCGACGCAGAACACCCTCTGGATGGCGCTCTCGATCTGGGCGGTCATAGCGAAGTAGTAGATGGGCGATGCGAAGACGATCATGTCCGCCTCGAGGTATGCGGGCATGATCTTCTCGAGGTCGTCCTTCTGGACGCACTGGCCGTTGCCCTTTGTCTTGCAGTATCCGCAGCCGAGGCAGCCGTTGATCTTCATCTTTCCGACGTGGTATTCCTGGACGTCGTGGCCTGCGGCCTTGGCGCCCTCTGTGAATGCGTCCACCATAGCGGACGTGTTCTCCTTCCTAGGACTTCCGTTGAATACAGCGATCTTCATGTTATTCCTCCGAATTGATTGTATGCAACCTGTACGCCATTAGCGCACGGCCCTGGATTAACAGGGATAACGGTTGCTAAGTGGAACTAGTATAACTGATGTAGGGTCGCCCTCCGACACATAGGAAAGTATAACCGGGCTGGAGAGGCGCACTGATAGCAACGAATACCACATCCTTCGTATCGATGGTACACAATTGAATCGATTAGAAATATAGGCTCACCTTATAGGGTTCCATGAACGACGAATTCGCTGTGGATGAGAACGGCCTCACCTCCGACGGATACCGTGTGCTGCCACCGGTAAGCAAGAAGGCGATGTACGTGTACAACATCATAAGATTCGCCATAGTAAGTGTATTCTTTGGATTGATCATCCATTTCGGCGGACAGTTGTTCGGTTCCTATCAGGACCTTGTATGCACCGGGCTGATGATACTCTACATCGTCATAGTCATCTATCTGATAGTCGGCCCCGTGATATTCTACAAGCGCTACCGCTACAGGATCGACGATGAGAAGGCGGAAATCAGGCGCGGGATCGTTACCATATCTCACACCCTGGTGCCCATCGAGAGGATCCACCAGGTGGAGGTCGCCAGAGGCCCCATCAACAGGATGTTCGGGCTGGCGAACGTCGTAATCACCACCGCGGGAGGGGTGTCCACCCTCGATATGCTTGATGAGGCCACCGCCGAGAGCGTCGCGGCGAAGCTGAACGAGACCGTTGTCGGGCTCCTGAAAGACCGTGATTGACATGGATAATGATCCAATACAGGTCCAGACAGAGGGCGGTTTCGAGCCCCTGGTCTACAAGAATCACGTGACAACAATCCTGCAGAACATAATCTCCATGCTGATCGGTCTGGGCTTCATGGCCCTGGTGATGTACACATCGAGCGGCAACAGCCTGGAGATGGGCAGGTTCGGCCTCTGCCTGATCGGGGCGGTGGCAGTGATGATGAGCCTTGTGTACGTCAGGATATGGATGAAGACCACCTACACGTTCAACGAGACCGAACTCACGGTGTTCAAGGACACGGTGTTCAAGAACCTGACAAACATCCAGTACTCCAAGATGGCATCGGTGAACGTAAGGAGGACCGTCCTGAACCATATCTTCGGGACGACGACGCTCCTGTTCAACATCAATTCCTCGATCAATGCAGTAAAGGCGGAGGCCACCCTTACGCTGAAAACCGCCGATGCGGACGTCCTCCGCGAGTGGGTGTCCGGAAGGATACTGAGCAAGCCCATGCCGCTGGTCGATGACAGGCAGCAGGAGACCCTGGTCGAGGTGAGGAACATCGACGTCATACTGCACGGGTTCTTCGGCCAGCCCACAACATCATCCCTGGTCGGATTGGCGTCTTTAGGATACTCCATCTTGACGATGTTCACCGGCTCCGGCGGACTGGTGATGGCCCTGATCCTGTTCGGAGTGTCCTCGGTGCTGCCCTGGATAAGGACCATCCTCCGTTACTACAACTACCGCATCTACAGGGTCGGCGACACCATAACTGTGGAGAGCGGTCTGCTCAACGTGTACAGGAGCTCCTTCAACACCAAGAAGGTCAACTCCATCCGCGTCAGGGAGCCGCTGCTGGCGAGGCTGATGGGCAAGAGCCTGCTTGAAGCGGAGGTCGTCGGACTGGCGGATTCGGAAGGGATGCCTCTGCTGTGCCCGCTAAAGAGCAAGGCAGTCGTCAGGAAGCTTGCCAACGAGATAGTTCCCGAGTTCATCTTCGACTGCGAGAACGGCAACCAGCCGAAGGAATCCTTCATCCCCACCATGGGCATCAGGGTGCTCGCTTCGGTGATCTCGATGATCATGGGCCTGTCCCTGCTGGCTTACGTGATGTTCGTGGTCGGCGAGCCTGCCAACCCGATACTCAGGTACATCCTGTACGCGGCGTATGCCATACTCATCATAGTCATCCCTGCGATAATCATCGTCCACGGGCTCCTGGCTCAGAAGAACAGGGAGTTCGCCATGAGTAGCGAGACCTTCCTCTTCGTCACCGGCGCCTACGACCGCCAGACGGATTACATGAGATACGACAAGGTCCAGATTGCCAGCGTCACCGCCGGCATACTCCAGAGGAGGTTCGGAGTGGGCAGGTGCACTGTGAACATCATGTCCTCGAAGGGCGTGATGTCGCTGACATCAGGCATATTCAGGAAGGACGAGCTGGAAGCGGTGGGGCAGGAGGTCATCGCCAGGATCCGCGACGGAAGGTACGACTACCGCAGGTATCAGTAAAGGAACACGCACGCGGGCGTCCCTACCATATAGTTATAAACGGTACTCGCAATCGCCGTATCGATATCAATGAGCAACAGCTGTCCCCTTGACTACAGATACGGCCGTCCAGACATGAAGGCCGTATTCTCCGAAGAGAGCCGTATCCAGAACCAGATGTACGTGGAGGCCGCCCTGGCCAGGGCGCACGCCTCATTGGGAACCATCTCCGAGGCGGATGCCAAGGAGATCACCCGCGTGGCGAGCCTGGATGTCGTCAGCGTCGACAGGATCAAGGAGATAGAGAAGGAGACCAGGCACGACCTGATGGCCATGGTGAAGGCCATGACCGAGCAGTGCAAGGGGGACGCGGGGAAATACGTCCACCTCGGGGCCACGTCCAACGACATCGTCGACACGGCGACCGCGTTGCAGATCAAGGCCGCGATGGAGATCGTGCTCAAGGATGTCGAGGATTTCATCTACACGCTGGCGGTCATCGCGAAGAGGGAGAGGGACACCCTCGAGATCGGAAGGACGCATGCTCAGTTCGCCATCCCGATCACATTCGGATTCAAGATCGCCGGATACATCGCAGAGATGATCAGGCACAGGGAAAGGATCATCGAATGCATGCCCAGGGCCTGCGCTGGTAAGATGGCGGGAGCCGTCGGTACCGGTGCGGCATTGGGAAAGAACTTCTTCGAGATACAGAAGAGGGTCATGAACGACCTCGGACTCACCTACGAGCCCGCTGCGACGCAGGTCGTCGGACGCGACAGGTATACCGAGGTAATCTGCCTGATGGCCAACATCGCCACATCCATCGAGAGGTACGGTACCGAGATCAGGAACCTGCAAAGGTCCGAAATCGGGGAAGCGGCCGAGTTCTTCGACAAGGAGAAGCAGGTCGGCAGCTCCACCATGGCGCAGAAGCGCAACCCGATGAACTCGGAGAACTGCTGCGGACTGGCCAGGGTCATAAGGGGATTCGTCACTCCCACATTTGAAAGCCAGGTTCTCTGGCACGAGAGGGACCTGTCGAACTCCTCCACGGAGAGGTTCACCCTGCCCCACGTCTTCATCCTCATCGACGAGATCCTGAAGAAGATGAACTGGATCTTCGAGGGACTGGAGGTCAACTCCGAGAAGATGCTGGAGAACATAGAGTCCTCCAAGGGACTTGTCATGGCAGAGCCCCTGATGATGAAGCTCACCGAGAAGGGCATCGGAAGGCAGGACGCCCACGAGATCATAAGGCAGTCCGCCATGATCGCCGAGGACGAGAACAGACACCTGAGGGACGTCCTCATGGAGAGGGAGGACCTCAAGGGAGTGCTCAGCAAAGAGGAGATCATCGCAACCATGGATGCCGCCAACTACGTCGGCGGCGCCAGGGAGATCGTCGACAAGATGGTCGAGGCTGCAGAGAACATACTCGACAGGCAGGTGCCCTGATGGACCCCCAGATGCGTTTCGGACTCATCATCGGCGGTGTCGTGGGCGCTGCGCTGGCGGCGTTCTTCTTCATGCACAACCACTTCATCTGGGATGTGCTCCTGATCCCGTTCGGAGCCCTCATGGGCGCCGCACCGTGGATGCTCAAACCCAAGAACGAATGAGATGACCGGGCCAAAACGGCCCCTTCATCATCCTTTTCAACCCGTGCGGGCGTCCGTCCGCCTTAAAGTCCTGATTATCAGACCCTATCAACTAAGATTAATAAGCAGGACCATCTTGCACGCTCATGAATAAGAAGGCAGTTTCGATGCTATCTGTCCTCGCGGTCGCCGCGCTTATCCTGAGCGGCATCCCGATGGCGGCATCGGAATCCGAAGCAGATTCGTCCGACGAGTACTACGGGACCATCCTAGGGCTCAGTCTGGACGACATCGATGAGGTCATCAAATCGATTTTCCACAAATCGATCGAGGAGATCATCGAGAGATACGCCTCGGAGTACGGCTACCAGCTGAAACTGGTGCCGGACTTCCAGTCGAAGACGGCCGTGACAAGGACCATCTCCACAGAGAATGGTCTGAAGTACATCACCGACAGGGTAACAGGATACTTCGTGGTAACAGCCGACATCGACAGCACCGGAAAGTTCCCTGCGGCAGGCACATACACCGTGAACGATGGAGAAGCCGTCGAGGACTTCCTCAAAAGGGTCTTCGTCGACAACGTCTCCTCGACGGAACGCCACGTCGACTATACCCTCCTCGCAGGCATCACTCTTGACATAGGTCTGATCACCGAGATCGACACCAAGACCGGAGAGGTCAAGCGCGCATACCTTGCTCTGCTCCCCCTCCTGTACATCGAAGGTAACGGCAATGTGGAGATCTCCGTCGAGACCGACAGCACCGGAGAGGAGCTGAAGAGCCTCACCATCGCATACGGCGACAAGGGGTTCAAGGAGAACGTCTACACCGACCTCCAGATGGAGTTCGACGTGGAAGGTCTGAAGCTCATCGGGGATTCTGTCTGGCAGTCCACTCCCACCGTCACCATGAAGGTCATCACATCCATCGTGTCCACCGACCTGATACAAGAGCTCTGGCCCTTCGTCAGCGAAGCCATAGACAAGAGCGGGAAGATGTCCGCCGCCATACCCGAGCTCCTGAAGAAGATCCTCACGTCCACCGACAAGAAGCTGGACGTCAGGGGAACTATCGAGTCCCTCACGGGGTCCAAGATCCCCGACATGATGTTCAAGGCGGACATGACGATCACCAACTACCAGGACCTGTCCGGCAACGAGTATGCAGGCATCGAGGTCCAGAGGCCCGGCGAACCCGTATCCATTGATTATTCGCTCGGCAACTACTCCGTCGACATCTACGAGATCATGGAGAACCTGCCCGACGACGTCATCTCGCCGTCTACGAAGCTCCTGGTCGGCCTTGCCCTCGGCATCCTCGGATGGGACACCATGGAGCTCGCCGACGTCTCCGGGGACCAGAAGGCCCAGAAGGAGATCTCCGAGATCCAGACGGAAGTGAACAACATCAACATCGAGAACGAGAAGTACGAGACCAACATCCCCACGGAGTACATCGCCATCGCGATAGCGGTGATCGTCATCTCCTGCCTGGTAGCTGTTCTCATGTGGAGGGGGAGGATATGAGCATGACGCCCTTCGAAAGGGACCGCGCTATAGGAATGTGGGGCCTGGCCCTGTGCATGCTGGCGGTCGCCGCCGGTTGGATGCTCATGAGGTTCGGAATCTCATGGAGTATTGCGGACCTCCCCGAATCGGAGCACATGATACGCATCATCCCCGCCTACATCATCTCGGAAGTGGCGGTCATCCCCCTGGGAGCCAAGCTTGCCGACCTGATGGGAGTGAAGCGCGTGCTGCTGTTCGGACCGATCATCTTCATCCTGTCCAGCATCCTGTGCATCATATCCGTCAACGCTGAGATGCTCATCGCATTCAGGTTCATCCAGGGAATCGGCGGAGGAATCCTCCTCGGGATGATCTTCACCGCGGTCGGAAGATACTACGAACCCGACAAGAGGAACAAATGCCATGAGCTGATGACAGCGTCCTTCGCCATCGGATCCCTGTTCGCATCCGCGGCAGGATACTTCCTGACAGACACCTTCAACTGGAGGGCCGGTTTCGTCCTCCTGGCGGTCATGATGCTCATCGGAACCATCATCGCGTGGAGATTGCTCCCTGAAGATGAGGGGTCGAACGAACGCCCGGACCGCCTCAACCTGATCCTTGTGACGCTCCTGTTCGGAGTGGCCGCCTACTACACGCAGTCGGTCAACGTCGATTATGCTCTGCTGAGCGTGCCGTCGATCCTCGTGGTCGCGGTCATAATCGTCCTACTGGTCCTGACCATGTGGAACTCCAAGAGGTCATCCAACCCGACGATCCCCGTGGGCATCAGCGGCTTCGAGAAGAAGCTCATCATACTGATGTTCCTATTCAGCATGTGCGGACTCGGACTCATCCAGTACTACTTCAAGCTGTACCTGACGTTCTACGAGTTCGACATCTACTCCGCCAGCTTCAACTTCATGATCCTCATCCTCGGTGCCGCCGCACCGTCGATCATCGGGTGCAAGCTGGTCATGAAGACGGGAGTCATGCCGTGGGTCACCGTCGGTGCGGTCTTCGTGACCATATCGCTGCTCATGACGCACTTCCTGATCGACCAGGGTACGGAGTACTTCGCACTCTGCCTGTTCGTGTTCGGATTCGGACTGGGAATGATCGTCACGGAGATCATCATCTCCATGCAGGGCATAACCGCCAAGAAGGACCTCGGCCAGCACACCGGGAACCTGATGGCCGTCCGTATGATCGGAATCCTCGTAGGGAACGCGGTGGTCGGAGCGTACATCAAGGAGGTAGTCAACGCCAACTATGTGCCGACGATAATCGACATCTCTACCGCGGATTCGCTCATCGGATCCATGGCATCGACGTTCGGCGACAACTTCAAGTACACGTCGCAGGCACTGGACATGGGATTCACGACGACCGCCCTCATAATGGCGGTCGTGACCGCGATCCTTGTGGTCATCGCCTACACTCTGAGGAAGTACGACCTGGAGAACCGCCAGGAATGATCCTCTGAGGCCCTGGCCGGAACAGTACCCGGCCCGGGCCGAAAACATCTTCATAGTCATTCTGCCTCTGTCTTGATTGGACGATAAATTGAGTTGAATTAATTGTTCATGGACGAAAGACAATTCTCCCTCGTGTCCAGACTCCGGTGTAACAACAATTTTTGTCACGAATAGAAGTTCGTACTCTGGAAAAGTGTCACTCATAGAAGTTCAGAATTGGTGATTTCTGTCACTTATAGAAGTTCGGAACCTGATGAGTTAGACCGGAACCATGGCTTCGGCAAGGCGTTAGATGATACAATAATCCGCCCCGGCGGACCGGGGCGATGATGTTTCAGAGCCTCTTCCCAGCGTGGTCGCCGGGAGTGACGTAGAAGATGTCCTCGACCTTCATCTTGATGAGGTTCTTGGCGGGGAACGTCTCCTTCTTGGAGTGCGCGAAAGCGACCGCCTTCTCGTAATCCGCTCCGGAGTTCTCGATCGTGACCGATCCCTTGATCTGGTACGACTCGCTGAAGTCCCTGGACCAGATGAAGAACGCCGCCTTGGGGTTCTCCTTGAGGTTCTGGAGGGTCTTGTTCAGATAGTTGTCCACGAGCCAGATGTTGCCGTCCTCGCCCATGAAGAGCATTCCGACAGGGACGACGTTGGGAGTCCCGTCCTTGGAGGCCGTCGCGAAGGAAATGATCCCGGTGGCCTTCAGCTCCTCGAGCATCTCAGGTGTGAGTTGTGCCATGGGACATGAATCCTGTTCGATAGATAAAACTGTAATCGGCGGTGGCAACCGATGTAAATACCATGACGGTATCTGAACCGAACATGACGAAGGAGCCGGTGTTCACGAGGGATTTCATCATCAACATGGCCATAACCATGTGCTGCTCCCTGAACTACTTCACGCTCCTGATCAACATAGTCGGATTCGCAACCGTGACCTACGGTGCCACATCCACAGAGGCAGGTCTGGCGGCCGGGCTGTACGTCCTCGGAGGGCTGGTGTCCAGATTCTTCCTCGGGAAGTACATAGAGCTCGTCGGCAGGAAGAAGATGCTGGTGATCACCATGTCACTGTCGGCGCTGATGTCCGGTACGTATTTCTTCGCGTCCTCGCTCGAACTGCTCTATCTGATCCGCCTGCTGCACGGCATGCTGTACGGGATAGGCAGCTCCTGCGGGACCGACATCGCGGCCAAACTCATACCCGCCAGCAGGAGAGGGGAGGGAATAGGCTACCACTTCATGTCCATAACCGTGGCGATGGCGGTGGGTCCGCTGCTCGGAATGTACCTCGGGGACATCGGCGACTACAACGGCGTGTTCTCGGTCGGTCTTGTGATGTACACCGTCGCGGCGCTGCTCGCCCTGGTCCTGCGCGTACCGGAGGAGGAGCTGACCGAGGAGCAGAGGAAGGAGGCCAGGAGCTTCGCCTTCGGGAACCTTGTCGAGAAGTCGGCGATCCCGCTGGGTTTGACATGCATGGTGTTCTACTTCGGGTACTCCGGGGTGCTGGCGTTCATCGTGGAGTACACCGTGGAGACTGCCATGGAGGAGGCTGCCATGTTCTTCTACCTCTCGGTGGCGGCAGGAACGTTCGTGTCCAGGATCACCACGGGGAGGATCTACGACATGCACGGGCCGAACGTGATCCTGATACCGGGATACCTGGCATTCCTGGTGGGGATGCTTCTGTTCGCCACGACGGATTCCCCGGAGGTATTCCTGGCGTCAGGTTTCGTCATAGGCTGCGGGATATCCATCATATTCGCCGTCTGCCAGACCATCGTGGTGTCGAAGAGCCCTGCCCACAGGTACGGGGTGACGACATCCACGTTCAGTTCGGTCAACGACCTGGGGACAGGATTCGGACCGATGATACTGGGCACGCTGCTGACGGTGATGGACTTCCACGGGATGTACCTGGTGTGCGCCATGTGCAGCATCATCAGCTTCGCGATGTACTGGTGCATACACGGGCACTGGGCGTTCCTGGCATCGCGGAGGAAGGCTCGGGACGAATGAATCGACCATAGCCTCCGCTGCGCTCGGCGACGGAATGCCGATGTTCCCTGTTATGGCCCGCATCTATGGTGCCAAAAGCGTCATGGATCCGGCGCCTGGACGATGACGTCCGCCCCGCCTACGGCGGGACAGACTCAAAGTTTTTATTGGAGTTCACAGTACGGTGGCTTGCCGGGAATTCTCAATGGGCAAGTAGATCAGCCCGGTTAGATCGCTTCGTTCGCAACGAAGAGGCCGCGAGTTCGAATCTCGCCTTGTCCACTCACTACTTACAAACCGCCTGACTGTATGAAGGACGACCAGGTCGGCTCATATGGACGGTTTCTCACGGTTATATGGTCCGGTAAAGGTCACGGTCCGTGATGCAGAGACAATAAAACCCAGATCA